>PPYE01453254.1_pt1 | contig 172746 bp, 186 predicted proteins | sample 1559881 | NCBI WGS metagenome assembly PPYE01 (sample SAMN08240022, study PRJNA423297) | Human gut metagenome, whole genome shotgun sequencing project. | reverse complement strand
GAAAAAGGTCTGCGCTTTGCTATCCGCGAAGGCGGCCGTACCGTTGGCGCTGGTGTTGTTACCGAAATCGAAGAATAATCTTCGAAATAATCTTTAAAGCCCAAGCGAGGGGCTTGACAAAAGCCCCTCACTTCTTTATGTTATTATGGGCCCGCGATGAGGCAAGAGATGGCTTCCGCCCGAGAGGTCAGGAAGGGAACTTTTGCTGAGTATGTCCGTTCATTGAAACGTGGCGATTGGAGGAATTAAGCACAATGGCAAAGACTCAAAAAATCCGTATACGCCTGAAAGCGTATGACTACAAAGCACTGGACCTGAGCGCTTCCAAGATTGTGGAAACGGCAAAACGTACCGGTGCACAGGTTTCTGGTCCGATTCCGCTTCCTACGGAAAAGAACATCTACACGATCCTGCGTTCCCCTCATGTCAACAAGGACTCCCGTGAACAGTTCGAAATGAGAACCCACAAGAGACTCGTTGATATCCTGGAACCGACACCTAAGACGATCGACGCACTGACCCGCTTGGATCTTCCTGCTGGTGTAGATATTGAGATCAAAGCGTAAGGAGGTGCGATGATGGCTAGAGGAATCTTAGGTAAAAAATTAGGCATGACCCAGATTTTCGAAGCTGACGGTACGCTCGTCCCTGTAACCGTTGTTGAAGCAGGTCCCTGCGTGGTGCTTGCCAACAAGACGGAAGAGACGGACGGCTATAACGCCATTCAGCTCGGATTTGGTGATATCAAAGAAAAACACGTTAATAAACCCATGAAGGGTTTCTTCGACAAGGCTGGTGTCGCTCCTGTCAAATTCGTACGGGAATTCCGTCTTGCTGAAGCTTCTGAATATAAAGTCGGCGATAAGATTGCAGCTGACATCTTTGCAGCTGGTGATCTCGTTGACGCCATCGGCGTTTCCCGCGGTAAGGGCTTCGCTGGTACGATTGAACGCCACAACTTCGCTCGTGGTCCTATGAAACACGGTTCCAAGAGCCACCGTGAACCGGGCTCCAACGGTCCGATGCATTCCGGTCCTGGCGGACGTGTAATCAAAGGCAAGAAGCTTCCTGGCCGCCTGGGTGGTCAGAGTGCGACCGTTCAAAGACTGACGATTGCCAAAGTGGATGCAGAACGCAACCTCATCATGGTCAAGGGTTCTGTTCCTGGTGCCGCTGGTACCTTCCTGATGCTTAGAGACACGGTTCGCCCCGTTGTCAAAAAAGCTGACAAGAAATAATTCGAAAGGAGGGCGTTACAATGCCGAAAGTTGCAATTTACGATCTGACCGGTAAAAAGACCGGTGAAGAAATAGAATTGATGGATTACGTCTTTGGCGTAGAATTCAACGAAGCCGTTGTCCACCAGGCTGTTGTTATGCAGCAAGCCAATGAACGTCAAGGCACCCATGCTACCAAAACCCGCGGTATGGTCCGTGGTGGCGGCAGAAAGCCTTGGAAACAGAAAGGTACTGGCCGTGCCCGTGCCGGTTCCGTTCGTTCCCCTCTGTGGGTCGGCGGCGGTACCATCTTTGGACCGAGTCCCCGCAGCCATGCTATCGATATGCCCCGTAAAGCCCGTCGCCTTGCTATCCGCTGCGCACTGAGCTCCAAGGTTGCCGATGGCTCCCTCGTTATCGTTGATGGTCTTTCCTTTGCCGATAACAAAACCAAGAACACCGTTGAAATGCTCAAAGGCTTCGAAGCTTCTAATAAGAAAGCCCTGATCATCACGGACGGTGAAAACGAAAACGTTGAACTTTCTTCCCGCAACATTGAGAAAGTCAAGGCACTCAGCAACGACTGCCTGAATGTTTTCGACATCCTGAATGCAGAAAAAGTACTGCTGGCCAAAGATGCCGTAGCTAGAATTGAGGAGGTGCTCGCATAATGGCTGCTAATCCTCGCGACATCATCATTAGACCTATCGTTACCGAAAAGACTTCTGATATGATGAAGGACAACAAATATACTTTCCAGGTAGCTATGGGAGCTAACAAGACAGAAATCCGCCAAGCCATTGAAGCCATCTTCAATGTCAAGGTTGTTAACGTCAACACTGTCCGCGTTGAAGGCAAGAAAAAACGTATGGGCAGATTTGAAGGTAAGCGTTCCGATTACAAGAAAGCAATTGTAAAGCTCGCTAGTGGCAATACGATTCCGCTCTTCGAAGGAATGTAATTCGTCTAAGGAGGTCAAAACATGGCTATTAAAAGCTTTAATCCGTATTCTCCTTCTAGACGCAGCATGACTGTGTCCACCTTTGAAGAGATTACGACGGATAAGCCCCATCGCCCTTTGGTTGTCAAACTGAACAAGCATGCCGGCCGCAACTACACCGGTAAGACCACGGTCCGTCATCAGGGCGGCGGCCACAAGAGACAATATCGTATCATCGATTTCAAACGTACGAAGGACAATATCCCGGCTAAAGTGGCTACGATCGAATACGATCCTAACCGTTCTGCCAACATTGCCCTTTTGAACTATGCTGACGGCGAAAAACGCTACATCCTGGCTCCTCAGGGCCTGAAGGTCGGCGATGTCGTCGTAAGCGGTCCCGAAGCTGATATCAAGGTCGGCAACACGCTGCCGCTCCTCAATATCCCCCTTGGTACCATGGTCCACAACGTCGAAATGAAAATCGGCAAAGGTGGTCAGCTTGGCCGTTCTGCTGGCGCTGGTATCCAGCTCATGGCTAAGGAAGGCAGCTATGCCCTGCTCCGTCTCCCCTCTGGTGAGCTCCGTCAGGTCCACATCAACTGCCGTGCAACCATCGGCGAAATCGGCAACCTGGATCACGAAAACCTGACCCTTGGTAAAGCCGGCCGTTCCCGTTGGCTTGGTGTCCGTCCTGCTAACCGCGGTGTTGCGATGAACCCGAACGACCATCCGCATGGCGGTGGTGAAGGTCACTCCCCTGTTGGTCGTAAGCGTCCTGTTACTCCTTGGGGCAAGAGTGCTTTTGGTACTCGTACCCGGAAGAACAAGAAAGCTTCCAGCAAACTGATCCTGAAACGCAGAACGAAATAACCAAGTACTGGGAAAGGAGGCATAACCCGTGTCCAGATCTGTAAAAAAAGGACCGTACGTCCAGGAAAGCCTGAAAAAGAAAATTGATGCCCTGAATGCTGCAGGGGAAAAGAAAGTCGTCAAGACTTGGAGCCGCAGCTCTACGATTCTCCCTGAATTCCTGGGGCATACCATTGCTGTTCATGACGGCCGCAAACATGTTCCCGTCTACATTACGGAAGATATGGTTGGCCATAAACTCGGCGAATTTGCACCGACCCGCCTCTTCAGAGGCCATGGTGATAAAGCGGCTGCTGTCGCTGGTAAATAATTAGGGGAAGGAGGAACCATACGATGGAAGAAGCTAAGGCTGTTGCCAAATATATCCGCATCGCACCGCGCAAACTGCGCATTGTGATCAACCTCATCCGCGGTAAGTCCGTGAACGAAGCATTCGCAATCCTCAAGTACACCCCTAAGGTTGGTTCTGAAGTGATTGAGAAGGTGCTTCGCTCGGCTGTTGCCAATGCGGAACATAATTTCGACATGAACGTTGATAATCTGGTAGTGTCCAGCGCATTTGTGGACCAGGGTCCGACCATGAAAAGAATTCATCCACGCTCCCGTGGACAGGCATTCAAGATCCTGAAACGCTCCAGTCACGTGACTGTTGCTGTATCCGAAAAATAATCATCCTGTCAGAAGGAGGGAATGAATAGTGGGTCAGAAAGTTAATCCACATGGTTTTAGGGTTGGCGTAATCGATGATTGGGATTCCAAGTGGTTCGCCGACAAAGACTATCAAAAATATCTTTTGGAAGATATCAAAATCCGTGAATTCATTAAAGATAAACAGTTCCAGGCTGGCATTTCCCGTGTAGCCATCGAAAGAACCGAACAAAAGATGCGTATTTCCATCTACACGGCTAAACCGGGTATTGTCATTGGCCGTCAGGGCAGCAATATTGAGCTCCTCAAGAAGGATCTTGCTAAACTGACTGACAGCAAACTGGACATCAACATCATCGAGGTCAAATCCCCCGATATGGACGCTACCCTCGTTGCTGAAAACGTAGCTGGCCAGCTGGAACGCCGTATCGCTTTCCGCCGTGCCATGAAACAGTGCGTAGGCCGTACCATGCGCTTGGGTGCAAAAGGAATCAAGATCACCTGCTCCGGCCGTCTTGGCGGTGCTGAAATTGCCCGTACCGAATCTTATCGTGACGGCAGCATTCCCCTGCACACCCTGCGTGCCAACATTGACTATGGTACTGCTGAAGCCCATACCACCTATGGCCGCATCGGCATCAAGGTATGGATCTATAAAGGTGAAGTTCTCCCGACTGTGAAAGCAGCCGCTAAGAAAGAAGCTCCTGAAGGGCAAGAAGGAGGGGCGAAATAATGTTATTACCAAAGAGAGTACAGCATCGTAAACAACATAGAGGACGCATGAAGGGCCGCGCAATGCGTGGTAATCGTGTAGCACACGGCGAGTATGGTTTGGTCGCCCTGGAACCGTCCTGGATCACCAACCGTCAGATCGAGGCTGCCCGTATTGCTATGACCCGTTACATCAAACGTGGCGGTCAAGTCTGGATCCAGATTTTCCCGGACAAACCTGTCACCGCTAAAGCCGCTGGCTCCCGTATGGGTAGTGGTAAAGGTTCCCCTGAATACTGGGTTGCCGTTGTCAAACCGGGCCGCGTGATGTTCGAAATGGCTGGCGTAACGGAAGAAGTTGCTCGCGAAGCGATGCGTCTTGCTGGCAACAAACTGCCGATCAAGACCCGTTTTGTTAGCAAGGAACAGCTGGATGCCGAAGTCACCGCGCGTGAAAATGGAGTAGGTGGTGAAGCTTAATGAAAACTAAAGAAATCAGAGAAATGTCTGGCAGCGATCTCGATGCAAAGCTGGCCGGCTTGAAAGACGAACTTTTCAACCTGCGTTTTCAAATGGCGACGGGACAACTGGAAAACCCCATGAAGATCCGTGAAGTCAAGAAGTCCATCGCCCAGATCAAAACGATCCAGAGAGAACGCGAGATTAACTCCTGATTGGAGTTATACCTAAGCGAAGGAGGCAACATTTCGTGGCTGAAGAAAGAAACATGCGTGTTACGCGTACGGGCAAAGTCGTTAGCGACAAGATGCAAAAGACCGTAGTGGTCGCCATCGAACGTCTGGTTCAGCATCCCCTCTATAAAAAAGGCGTAATGCATACCATCAAATTGAAGGCTCATGACGAAAACAACGATGCACATGTTGGTGATACCGTTAAGATTGCGCAGACCCGTCCTTTGTCCAAGGATAAGTGCTGGCGTGTCGTTGAAATCGTTGAACGCGCAAAATAAGATTGACTGATAGACTGCTGGGCAGTCTTGCTCAGCAAGGGAGGTAAACCATGATTCAACAACAGACGGTGCTGAATGTTGGCGACAATACCGGTGCCAAGAAGATTATGTGTATCCGCGTATTGGGCGGTTCTTATCGTAGATACGCCAATATCGGCGATGTGATTGTAGCTGCTGTTAAGGATGCAACACCCGGTGGCGTTGTCCAAAAAGGTCAAGTCGTAAAGGCCGTTGTCGTCCGTTCCGTCAAAGGCACTCGCCGTGCTGACGGTTCCTACATTCGTTTCGACGAAAACGCAGCTGTCGTTATCAAAGACGACAAGAGCCCGGTGGGCACTCGTATTTTTGGACCAGTTGCACGTGAACTTCGTGAAAAAGATTACATGAAGATCATTTCCCTGGCCCCGGAAGTACTCTAAGAAGGAGGTATCGCGAACATGACCAAATTACACGTAAGAAAAGGCGATACCGTTGTGGTACTCGCCGGCAAAGATAAAGGCAAGGAAGGCAAAGTTGTAGCTGCTTTCCCTAAAAAAGGCAAAGTTACCGTTGAAGGCGTCAGCGTTGTGAAGCGCCACAGCAAACCGAGCCAGAAAAACCCGCAGGGCGGCATTGTGGAAAAGGAATCCCCGATTTCTTCTTCCAACGTCATGATTGTCTGCCCGGCTTGCAAGAAACCGACCCGTATTAAGAAAGTGGCTGTTGGTGACGGATTCGCCAGAGCTTGCAAGAAATGCGGCGAAGTCATCGATAAATAATACGGGAAGGAGGAGAACAAATGGCAACCAGATTGCAAGAAAAATACACTTCCGAAGTCTGCAAAGGCTTAATGGAAAAGTTCAATTATAAGAATGTCAACGAACTTCCGAAACTGGAAAAAGTTGTCATCAACATTGGCTGCGGCGATGCTGTCACCAACAGCAAAGCCATTGATTCCGCAGTTGAGGACCTGACTGTTATTTCCGGCCAGAAACCCCTCATCACGAAAGCCAAGAAATCCATCGCTGCTTTCAAACTGCGTGAAGGCATGCCCATTGGTGTCAAGGTTACGCTCCGCGGCAGCCGCATGTATGAATTCCTTGATAAATTCATGAACATCGCTCTTCCTCGTGTCCGTGACTTCCGTGGTGTCAATCCCCAGTCCTTTGACGGTCGTGGCAACTACTCCATCGGCCTCAAGGAACAGCTGATTTTCCCGGAAATCGACTATGATAAGGTTGATAAAGTCCGCGGCATGGACGTAATCATCGTTACGACGGCTAAGAGTGACGAAGAAGGCAGAGAGCTCTTGAGACTGCTCGGTATGCCGTTCAGTGCGTAAGGAGGAGTAAAACCGTGGCAAAGACCGCATTGATTGAGAAATGGAAAGCGGAACCTAAGTTCAAGGTTCGTCAATATAACCGCTGCAAGATTTGTGGCAGACCGCACGCTTACATGCGCAAGTTCGGCATTTGCCGTATCTGCTTCCGGAAATACGCTTATGAAGGCGCTATCCCCGGTGTTAAAAAAGCAAGCTGGTAAGAGCGCAAATTCAGGAAGGAGGATATTCGCAAATGACTATGACTGATCCGATTGCCGATATGCTTACGCGCATCCGTAATGCAAACTCGGTTCATCACGATAAAGTTGAAATCCCCTGTTCCAAAATCAAGACTGCCATTGCAGAGATTTTGAAGAACGAAGGTTTCATCAAAGATTTCGAAGTCGTTCCCGGAAAGCATCAAGATGTGATCCGCGTACTTCTGAAATATGGTCCGAACAAGGAACATGTTATTTCCGGCATTAAACGTATCTCCAAACCCGGCCTCCGGGTTTACTCCCAGAAAGACCAGCTGCCTCGCGTACTGGGTGGCCTGGGGATCGCTGTTATCTCCACCAGCAAGGGCATGATGACTGACAAGGCTGCCCGCAAGGCTGGACTTGGCGGCGAAGTCATCGCTTACGTTTGGTAAGATCATCCTAGGACCGGAGGTGCTTATAAGTGTCAAGAATTGGTAAGAATCCGATTACCGTCCCTGATAAGGTTACGGTAACCGTGAACGATAATCTGGTCACCGTCAAGGGACCGAAAGGCGAACTTTCCCGCCAGATCAACAAAGAAATTAGCGTGGAACTCAAAGACGGCGTCATCACCGTGACCCGCCCCAGCGATGATAAGACCCATCGCTCTCTCCACGGCCTGTCCCGTACCTTGATCAACAACATGATCATCGGTGTTACGGAAGGCTATTCCAAGAGCCTGGAAATTCAGGGTGTTGGTTACCGTGCTGCTAAACAGGGCAAGGCCATCAGCTTTACGCTCGGCTTCTCCCATCCCTGCGTCATGGAACCGCCCGAAGGCATCACCTTTGATGTTCCTGGTCCGAGCCAGATCGTTGTATCCGGTATCGACAAGGAAAAAGTGGGTGCTGTTGCCGCTGAAATCCGTAGCCTGCGTGCTCCTGAACCTTATAAAGGCAAAGGGATCCGTTACGTTGGCGAACATATCATCCGCAAGGTTGGTAAAGCGGGCGCCAAAGGCAAGAAGTAATTTCTAGAAGGAAGGAGTGAATCTCTTGCTGAACAAGAAAGATAAGAACGCTGCACGTCAGAAACGTCACGTGCGCATGCGCAGAAATATTGTGGGTACTGCTGAAAGACCCCGTTTTAACGTATATCGCTCCCTGAGCAACATCTATGCTCAGATCATCAACGATGAAACCGGCGAAACCCTCGTCGCTGCTTCCACGGTTGAAAAGGCCAACAAAGAAAACTACGGCGGCAACATCGAAGCAGCCAAGGTTGTTGGTGCTGAAATCGCCAAGAAAGCCCTTGAAAAAGGGATCAAGACCGTTGTGTTTGACCGTGGTGGTTACCTGTACCATGGCCGCGTAGCTGCTCTTGCAGAAGCTGCTCGCGAAGCTGGCCTGGAATTTTAACAGAGGGAGGACATTTAAGTGGCTAATTTTGAAAAACAAGATGACGGCTTCAAAGAAAGAGTCGTCTTCATTAACCGCGTAGCTAAAGTCGTCAAAGGCGGACGTCGTTTCTCCTTCTCTGCTTTGGTTGTTGTCGGCGACGAAAATGGCAAAGTTGGCATGGGCATGGGCAAAGCTGCCGAAGTGCCTGAAGCCATCCGTAAGGGTGTGGAAGATGCCAAGAAGAACCTCATCACGGTTCCGATGAAGGGCTCCACCATTCCTCATGAAATCATCGGCATCTTTGGTGCTGGCCGCGTCCTTCTGAAACCGGCTGCCCCTGGTACCGGTGTTATCGCCGGCGGCCCGGTCCGTGCCGTCCTGGAACTGGCTGGTGTCAAAGACATCCTCACCAAATCCCAGGGAACTTCCAACCCGAACAACGTTGTTCGCGCAACGCTGGAAGGCCTGAAGCTCCTGAAAAATGCTGCAGATGTTGCTGCCCTGCGCGGTAAGACTGTAGAAGAATTGTTAGGCTAAGGAGGACAGCGAGATGGCACAAGTTAAAATCACGCTTACCCGTAGCTTGATTGGTTATCCGAAAGACCAGCGCGCAACCGTTAAGGCCCTGGGCTTGGGTAAGATCCGTACCAGTGTTGTAAAAGAAGATAGTGCTTCCCTCCGTGGTATGCTCCACAAGGTTGCACATCTTGTTGAAGTCGAAGAAGTCAAGGCTTAAGGAGGGCTTGCGATGTATCTGCATGAATTAGCACCCGCTCCTGGCTCCAAGAAATCCCGCGTCCGTGTTGGCCGTGGTCTTGGTTCCGGACTGGGCAAGACATCCGGTAAAGGCCAAAAAGGTCAGAAATCCCGTAGTGGCGGGGTAAAGCGTCCTGGATTCGAAGGTGGCCAGAAGCCGTTATACCTGCGTCTGCCGAAACGCGGTTTCTACAATAAATTCGGCGCTCATTACACCGTTGTAAATGTCGAGGAACTGAATCGCTTTGACGACGGCGCAGTGGTCGATCCTGTATCCCTTATCGAAGAAGGTATCGTCAAGAACGTCCGCGACGGTATCCGCATCCTCGGTAACGGCGAACTTACGAAGAAGCTCACCGTCAAGGCTTGTGGCTTCAGCAAGACCGCAGAGGAAAAGATCGTTGCTGCCGGCGGTAAAGTAGAGGTGATCTAATTGGCTTCAGCCCTTGATAACCTGATGCAGGCTACAGAACTCCGAAAGAAGTTGTCTTTTACACTTGCGATGTTCATAGTATTCAGGGCTGGAACGCAAATCCCCGTTCCGGGGGTCAACGCAGCCATGATCGAACAGCTTTTCAATAACGGGAACCTGTTCGGGCTGCTCGACTTGTTCTCCGGCGGCGCACTCAGCAAATTTTCAATATTTGCTATGAGCATTACTCCTTATATCAATGCGTCGATCATCACTCAGCTTTTGACCGTGGTCATCCCGACCTTGGAAGAATGGTCCAAGGAAGGAGCGGAGGGCGCCAAAAAGATCAACAAGATCAACCGCTACGCAGCCGTTGTTCTTGGTGTGATCCAGGCAATCGGCATGGCCTATGGCCTCCGCGTTGCCGTCAATAACCCGACTTTCTTCTCCTACCTCACCATTGTCGTCTCCCTGACGGCAGGTACGATTCTCCTCATGTGGATCGGTGAGCAAATTACGGCGCGAGGGATCGGAAACGGGATCTCGCTGATCATTTTCGCTGGTATCATTTCAAGGCTTCCGAGTGGAATGGCCGTTATGTACCGGTACTTACAAGCCGGAACCATCAACATCTTCAATCTCCTGATTTTCGCCGTCCTGGCCGTACTCATGGTGATGTTTGTCGTAGCGATCACCGTCGCTTACCGCAAGATTCCCGTCCAGTACGCCAAGCGCGTTGTTGGGCGCAAGATGTACGGTGGCCATACGACCTATATTCCGCTTAAGGTCAACCAAGCCGGTGTCATGCCTATCATCTTCGCCTCTTCCGTATTGATGTTTCCTGTAACGATTGCCCAGTTCATCCAGGTTCCCTGGGTGCAGAAGGTAGCCAGCTATCTCCAATGGGGCACTCCGCTGCAGACAACACTGTACGTACTGCTCATCCTGTTCTTTACTTACTTCTATACGGCAGTAAGCCTCAACATCCCTGAGATGTGCGACAACATCAAGAAGTATGGCGGGTTCATCCCGGGCCTTCGTCCTGGCAAGCCGACCATTGCTTACCTTGATAAGATCATGAACAGGATCACCTTGGCAGGGGCCGTATTCCTCGCCTTCATTGCGGTGATGCCAAACATCATCGTGTGGCTGACGGGAATCTCCGGCATCTACTTTGGCGGTACGGCACTCCTCATCGTTGTTGGTGTTGCCCTCGATACGATGAAGCAGGTTGAATCCATGGTACTGATGCGTCATTACCAAGGCTTCATGAAATAGGAGAGAAAATATGCATATTCTTTTAATGGGACCTCCCGGCGCAGGCAAGGGAACCCAAGCAGAAAAATTAGTTGCCGACTTCCCAATTCCCCATATTTCCACGGGAGATATGTTCCGTGCGGCTGTGAAAAATGGAACGGAACTGGGCAAGGAAGCCAAGAAATATATGGACGCCGGCGGACTGGTGCCCGACGAAGTCACCGTTGGAATCGTACGGGAACGCCTGAGCCAGCCGGACTGTGTCAAAGGATTCATCCTGGATGGATTCCCACGCACGAAGGAACAGGCTGCTGCTCTTGATGACATCCTGAAGGACCTCAAGATCGAGCTTGACGCCGCTGTGAACATTGCTGTTCCCGACGCCGACCTTGTCAGCCGCGTAACGGGCCGCCGCATCTGCAAGGCCTGTGGCGCAACCTTCCATGTCACCTTCAATCCCCCCAAAAAGGAAAATGTCTGTGACAAATGCGGCGGATCCCTCTACCAGCGGGATGATGACAAGGAAACGACTGTAAAGAAACGTTTGGAAGCGTATCATAGCCAAACAGCTCCTCTGATTGCGTATTACAAAGCTGCCGGCGTGTACAAGGAAATCGATGGCACCCAGCCCATTGACAAGGTCTATGCTGACGTTGTCAAGGCTGTAAAGGGTAAGTAAGGAGGCAGGATTGTGTCGAAACAAGATGCTATTGAAGTAGAAGGTACGGTCCTTGAATCCCTGCCTAATGCCATGTTCCGGGTCAAACTGGAAAATGACCACGAAATCCTTGCCCACATTTCTGGCAAAATACGTATGAACTTTATTAAGATCCTCCCTGGCGATAAGGTTACCGTCGAACTGACGCCTTATGACCTCAACCGGGGCCGGATTACTTATCGGTTTAAATAAGAGGATTGGCAAGAGGAGGTTCAGCAACAATGAAAGTTAGACCGTCTGTAAAACGCATTTGCGAAAAATGCAAGATCATTAAGCGCAAAGGCCGCGTTATGGTCATTTGCGAAAACCCGAAACATAAACAAAGACAAGGTTAAGAAGGAGGTGCTTTGAATAATGGCTCGTATCGCCGGTGTAGATTTGCCGAGAGATAAGCGTGTTGAATATGCTCTGCCGTATATTTACGGTATTGGCCTGACCCTTTCCCGCGAAATCCTGGAAAAGACTGGGATCAACCCGGATACCCGTGTCCGTGACCTGACGGAAGCTGAAATCGCAAAGCTTCGTGAGCTCCTGGATCACGAATATAAAGTAGAAGGTGACCTCCGCCGTGAGGAATCCCTGAACATCAAGCGTCTGGTGGAAATTGGCTGCTATCGTGGCCGTCGCCACAGAGCAGGTCTGCCTGTTCGTGGTCAGAACACCAAGAACAACGCCCGTACTCGCAAAGGCCCCAAGAACGTTGGCGGCAAGAAGAAATAATCGTAAGGAGGGATCAGACGAGTGGCTGGTAAGAAAGTTGTCCGTAACAAACGGAAAGTAAGCAAAAACATTGAAGCTGGTGTGGCACATATTCGTTCCACCTTTAATAACACCATCGTAACGATTTCCGATACGACCGGTGCAGTCCTCAGCTGGGCATCCGCAGGCGGCATGGGCTTCCGCGGTTCCCGTAAGAGCACTCCCTTCGCAGCTCAGATGGCTGCTGAAACGGCTGCCAAAGCCGCTATGGAACATGGCCTGAAGAGAATCGAAGTCTTCGTCAAGGGCCCGGGTGCTGGCCGTGAAGCCGCAATCCGTGCACTGCAGGCCGCAGGTCTCGAAGTTGAATCCATCAAGGACGTAACTCCGATCCCGCATAACGGCTGCCGTCCGCCTAAACGCAGAAGAGTATAATGGAGGTGAAGTGTTAGATGGCTATTGATAAGACTCCTGTTCTGAAAAGATGCAGATCCTTGGGCATGTCTCCGGCTTTCGTCGGTGTGATGAAGGAATCTCACCGTCAGCCGAAACGTCAGTTCAAGAAGAAGAGCGAATACGGTATGCAGCTGGCTGAAAAACAGAAAGCCAAGTTCATCTATGGCGTTCTGGAAAAACAGTTCCGCGGCTACTATGAAAAAGCAAAGAAAATGGAAGGCATCGCTGGTACCAACCTGCTGATCCTTCTGGAACGCAGACTGGACAACGTTGTGTACCGTCTGGGTCTTGCTCGTACGCGCCGTCAGGCTCGTCAGCTCGTTACCCATGGTCACATTGCCGTAAACGGCAAGCGCCTGGACATCCCCTCTGCGCTCGTCAAAGCCGGTGATGTTGTTTCCGTTATGGAAGGAAGCCGCAGCTCCGCTTACTTCAAAGGTATGGCAGAAACCCTCGGCAAGAGCGCTGTTCCTGCTTGGATCTCTGTGGACGGACAGAACCTCAGCGGAAAGGTTGACCGTCTGCCTGTTCGTGATGAAATCGATGTTCCTATCGAAGAACAGCTCATCATCGAACTGTACTCCAAGTAATCTTATACTGTTCTCCACAATAGATACTGCGTATTGTGGTAATGCGCAAAAGGAGGCTTCCGCATGAAGGAAATTGAAAAACCGAGCCTTGTTATCGACGAAATTTCCCCTGATGGACGATACGGAAAGTTTGTCTGGGAACCTTTGGAACGTGGATACGGTATTACCTTAGGCAACAGCCTGCGTCGTGTGCTCCTGTCCTCCCTGTCCGGCATGGCCGTCACGGGAATCAAGATCGATGGTGTGCTCCATGAGTTCTCCACCATCGAGGGGGTACGGGAAGACGTCGCAGATATCGTTTTAAATATCAAAGCCTTGTGCTTCAAGGTGAACCTGGATGACCAGGGCACCTATGAACCCAAGACTTTCTATATCAAGAAGTCCGGCGAAGGTGAAGTGACCGGTGCCGACATCATTACCGACCAGGATACGGAAGTTCTGAATCCGGAGCTGCACATTGCAACCCTCGACAAGAACGCCAACCTGAATATGGAAATCTATGTCGATATCGGACGCGGCTACGTCTCAGCTGATAAGAACAAATCCAAGGATCAGCCCATTGGATTCATTCCTGTCGACTCCATCTATTCTCCGATCACGCGCGTCAAGTTTGGTGTCACCGATACTCGTGTCGGCAACGTCACCAACTATGACCGCCTGACCCTGGAAGTTTGGACCGACGGCAGCTTGGGACCGGATGAAGCCGTGACGAGTGCTGCTGAAATCCTGATCAACTACCTGGCCCTCTTCAAGACCACCAATGTTCCCAAAATCCAGGGGAGCGAAGAAAGTGGCAAACCCGATGAGGAAGGAACGAAATCGTCCGTGCTCCAGATGTCCATTGACGATCTGGACCTCACCGTCCGTTCCAACAATTGCCTCAGACGGGCCGGCATCAACACGGTAGAGGATATCATCAACAAGACGGAAGACGAGCTCATTTGCGTCCGTAACCTCGGAAGCAAATCCTTGGAAGAAGTCAAGAATAAGATTGAGGAACTGGGCCTTCACCTGCGCAGCTCCGACGAAGAATAATAGGAGGAAGACGAAACATGGCATACAGAAAATTGGGCCGCAGCTCCAGCAACCGGAAAGCGCTGTTCCGTAGCGTCCTGACCGCCTTCTTCAAAAACGAGAGAATTGAGACCACTGAAACCAAAGCCAAGGAAATCAGCGGTCTGGCAGAAAAACTCATTACGACGGCCAAAACCGATGATCTGGCTAGCCGCCGTAAAGTTCTGGCCTTCCTCGTAGATGAAGAAGCCACGAAGAAACTCTTCGAAGTCATTGCCCCGAAATACAAGGAACGCAATGGCGGTTACACCCGCATCTACAAGACCAGCCCTCGCCGCGGCGATGCTGCTGATATGGCCATTCTGGAACTCATCTGATTGGGTCTCAAGGCATAAAAAACAACCCCTGCAGCCATAAAAAGCTGCAGGGGTTGTTTTTTACCTTTTAACAGGACAGCAACCGGTTCTTAGCGGGCAGCCCAGGATTCGATGGCCTTCCAGTAAGGTCCGTCCAGTTTGTCCTTGACCATCCGATATAACCAGCCAATCGTCCTTCCCTTGAGATAGGTGCGATATTGGTCTTCGGCCCCTTTCATGACCTCACTGATCAGGCAGGGACATTCCGAAAAGGAAGGCGGCAATTCGTGCGGATCCACAATGGCCATATGCTGCCTGATTTCGGCACATTGAAACCGATAATGGGGCCCCTCGATGGCCTCCACGACATCCCAAAACGTAATCTCATCAGCTTCCCTGGAAAGGCGATAGCCTCCCTTGACACCGGGAACCGCAGATACAAGTCCTTTTTTCCTAAGCTTCATGAAGATCTTTGACAGATACGTCTCTGAAATGCCTTGGAATGCAGCCATCTCCTTGATGCCGATGGACCGGGACGTCGTGGGAATGGCTAAATAGATCAAACAGTGGAGCGCATATTCAACGCCGACAGAAATTGACATAGTGAGTTGTCCTCCCTCCCAAAGGGATGTTTCTTTTCGCTAGCCCCTAACCGGGGTCCTTTTCATATGGTACGTCACAAGAGGGGATTTCGTCAATATTACAGATATAATATATCTGTAATATTTTAGGAAAATATAATTGACTCAATGTTTATAGAGATGATATACTTTAATCACGGAGTTAATCTATCCATAATAAAAAGGAGGACGCAATCATGCTGCCTAAAAAATTTTTCGACGTACTAAACCATGAAGGAGTCGTAACGGTCATTTCCTGGGGAGATACAGAAGAACCCCATTTTGCCAATACCTGGAATTCCTATCTGGTCATTACGGAAGATGAACGGATCCTGATCCCTGCTTATGGGTTCCGTGTCACGGAAAGAAATGTCAATCGAGTAGGGAAAATCAAGATGTCTCTTGGCTCCAAGGAAGTCAAAGGGTACAAAGACTATCAGGGAACGGGATTCTATCTTGAAGGCACGGCCCGCTTCCTATCGGAAGGACCTGACTATGACCGCATGAAGGAAAAATATGATTTCCTGACCCGCGTACTTGAAATCACGCCCACTTTTGTACAGCAAAAAATTTGATCAAGGCAAAGAAAAATAAAACGGGCCGCCTGCCTCTAAAGAGGACGGGCGGCCTGTTTTCGGAAGGAAATATCAATCGTGAGGGGAACCGTGCGTTTGGCCTTTCATGGCATACGAAGGCAATGATGAGGCGCGGTCCCAAACCGTCCCTTCTTCAAAGGGTGGGGACCGAATTCATCCGCCCTTACACATGTTCTTCGGCTTTCCGATTTCACTCCCCTCTTATACTTTGGAGCAAAAATCGCTCCGATTCTCCAGCACTACATCTCTCCATTGCATCCATAAAAAAGGAATCAAGCAATGGAGGCATATCGTGGTAGAGACTCGGCGCGGTTTGGCGCCTAGTCAAAAAGTTGGAAACCTAGCGGTCTCATCCTTTTTTCTGATACACCCTTTCCCCACCCACAAAGGTCATCTTCACGTCAAACTTCTCGTCAAAGATGGTCATGTCAGCCAGTTTGCCTTTTTCAAGGGAGCCCATTGTCTCATAGACGCCCAGCTCCTTGGCGGGATTGACCGTTGCCATGCGGATGACATCGGCGAGGGGTAGGCCCGTAGCCTTCAGGAAATGATGGAGACTGTGTTCCATGGTGTCGACGCTTGCCGCAATGGTCCCGTCCGCGAGAAGCGCCCTTCCGCCGCGGACATAGACTGTCTGCCCGCCGAGTTCACTGATGCCGTCGCCTTCCATGGCAGCCCGCATGGAATCGGTCACAATGACAATCTGGTCCGGCCCCTTGACTTTTACCAACAGGCGCAGGACCGCATCGTGGATGTGCAGCCCATCCGAGATGATCTCCGTTGTCACCGGAAGCGTCAGGGCCGCGCCGACCATGCCGGGTTTACGGTGATGAAGGGGACTCATGGCGTTGAAGGTATGGGTGATGTGGCTGGCCCCTGCCTTGATGGCCCGGCTGGCTTCTTCATAGGTTGCACCGGAATGACCAAGGGAAACGATGATGCCCTTTTTGCAGCATGAATGGATAAACGCCATGGAAGACAGTGTTTCCGGGGCGATGACAAGGACTTTGATGACGTCGCAGTAAGGGCGGATCCGCTCCATATTGGCCGCTTGGATTTCCTCGGCTTTTTGCGATCCCCGGTAACTGCCGGAAATGAAGGGCCCTTCCAAATAGGCCCCCAGGACACGGCTGCCGGGGCAGGGGACTTCCATAGCCTTACGAACGTTTCTGAGCGCCTTTTGAACGATGGGCCATACCCTTGTCATTGTCGTCGGTAAAAATGCCGTAACGCCGCATTTTGGAAGTTTCCGGCAGAGGATTTCCATGGAGGTCCGGGTCCCATCCATTGTATCGGCCCCGCCGCAGCCATGGATATGCATATTGATGAAGCCAGGCGAGAGATAGGCCCCCTTGGCGTCGATGCTTTCCGTACCCTCCGGTAAGGGGCTGCCTGCCGGGAGAATATCGTAGATATGGGTTCCAAAAAGGAGCGTCTGTCCTGTAAGGACGGTGTGTGGTAAAATAAGTTTGCTGTTGATGATGGCTTGCATAGCAATACTCCTTTGCAATCTGCCCAATGGCTTATTGATTTCCTCTTAATTATACCCCTGAAAGAGGTTGGAACTTATGCTGAATTTAGAAAAACTTTCGACTGAAGCCCGTAATCCTGCTTCCAGCCGGATTGACAAACTCGATACGCTGTCCATGATGCGTGTCATGAATGATGAAGACCAAAAGACGGCCCTTGCCGTTAAGGCCATCCTGCCGGATATTGCCCGGGCTGTTGATGTGATTGCGGCCCGGCTCAAAACAGGCGGCCGGCTCTTTTATATGGGAAGTGGGACGTCAGGACGGCTCGGCATTCTCGACGCCGTGGAATGTCCCCCCACCTACAGTACAGATCCGGACCTTGTCCAAGGGCTCATTGCCGGCGGCAAGGAAGCCATTTTTCGGGCCCGTGAAGGGGCGGAAGACTCTCTGGATAAAGGGGCAGACGATATTATTTCCCATGATCTTTCGGCAAAGGACGTCTTGGTCGGGATTACCGCGTCAGGCCGCACGCCCTACGTCCTTGGCGGCATGGAAGAAGCCCGGCGCCGCGGCGCTTTTGTCATTGGTCTTGCCTGCTCCAAGGAACCTGATATCGCTTGCACTGCAGATCTTATGCTCATCTGCCTTCCCGGTCCGGAAGTCGTGACGGGGTCGACGCGCATGAAGGCCGGGACCGTAACGAAGATGATCCTCAACATGCTCTCGACGGGCACCATGATCCGTCTTGGCAAAGTGCGGGGCAACCTCATGATTGACGTAAAGGCGACCAATGAGAAACTAAAGGAACGGGCGACGCGCATCGTCATGACCGTGACCGGCATGGACCGGGCCGCGGCGGAAAAGGCCCTTAGGGAGTCAGACGGCCGTGCACGCCTTGCTGTAGAGCGATGGGAGGCCAGCCATGACTCGTGAAAAAGAGATTGCCCAAAAGATCTACGCCATCGTGGGCCCCAAGGACAACATTGAAACAGTGACGCACTGCATGACGCGTCTGCGCCTGCACCTCGTAAAGGACGCGGACCTTGCTGAGCTAAAGGCCATTCCTGGCGTCCTCGGCGTCAACCAAAACGGTGACGAGCTGCAGATTGTCCTAGGTCCGGGAAAGGTGATCCGCGTGGCTGATGCCTTTGCGGCCCTTCTTGACGGAAATGAAGCACCCACGCCGAATGACTCCAAGGAGATGCCCAAAGAGCCAGCCGGCCTTTTTGGCGTCCAAGGGGAGGTGGGGGACGGCAAAGCCCTCCATGAAGCCATTCGGCAAAAAAACGCCACGCCGGCAAAAGCCTTTCTGCGCAAAGTGGCGTCCATCTTCATGCCCCTTATTCCGGGCTTTGTGGGCTGCGGTTTTTTGACGGGCCTTTTGGGCATCGTGAAATTCTACGACCCCGCTCTTCTTGCCCTGGCGCCCCTGCGCATTCTGCTTCTAGCGGGAAGCGCCATCTTCCAGTCCATGAATATCCTCGTCGGTTGGAACGCGGCCAAGGTCTTTGGCGGTTCGCCCGTTATTGGCGGCATCTTGGGAGCCCTCATTTCCCATCCCGGCCTTGCCGACCTCACCCTTTACGGCATGCCCTTGACGCCAGGCCGGGGCGGCGTCTTTGCCGTCCTCCTCGTTACCCTCCTTGCGGCCTACGGGGAAAAGCAACTGAGGAAAATCGTGCCGCCTGCCTTTGACCTTTTTGTGACGCCTACCCTTGTCATCCTTGTTATGTCTCTTTTGGCGCTCTACGTTCTGCAGCCAGTGGGCGGCTTTTTAGCAGAAACCATTGGCCGGGGCGCCACGGAAGCGGTGGAGCGGGGCGGCGCCGTGACGGGCTTTCTTTTGGGCGGCTTCTTTCTGCCCCTTGTCATGATGGGCGTCCATCAGGGCCTCACACCCATCCACGCCGAGCTCATCAGCCAATTTGGCTATACGATCCTTCTTCCCATCCTTGCCATGGCGGGCGCCGGGCAGGTGGGGGCTGCTCTTGCAGTCTATGTGAAAACAAGGAACCCACGTCTTAAAAAGATTGTGGCGTCGTCCCTTTTTGTCGGCGTCATGGGCGTCGGCGAGCCTCTTATTTACGGTGTGACCCTTCCTTTGGGCCGGCCCTTTATCGGGGCCTGCATTGGCGGAGCCTTGGGCGGCGCTGTGGAAGCGGCCTTTCATGTAGGGGCCCTTTCCATGGGTATTTCAGGTCTCCCCCTTCTGCCCAGTACGACCCATCCCTTGATGTACCTCGCAGGCCTTCTTGTCGCTTATGTAGGCGGGTTTGCTGCCGCGTGGATCCTGGGTTTTGATGACCCGCAGGACGCGAAAGGAGGCGCATGATGGAAAAAGGCATTTCCCTTTATCCCGGTCTTGGCATGACGCGGGAGGAACTCGTTGGACGGGTGGAACAGGCGGCCCAAAAAGGCATGACCCGCCTCTTTTTATCCTTTCATATCCCTGAGACCAATGAGGCGGCCTTTCAAAAGGATATCGACGCCCTTTTTGAAGCGGCTCGGTGCTATGACCTGAACGTCGTCGGCGACCTTGTGCCAGGTCGTCCCATTCCGGAGGCCTTGACCCATCTGCGCCTTGATGACGGCTTTACGCCGGAGCGCATAAAAGAGCTGCAGACGCGCTATCCGCAAAAGACCCTCGTCCTTAACGCGTCGACCGTGACGGAAGGATTTCTTCTTTCCCTTGAGAAAGCCGGTGTTGACGTAGGATGCGTCGAAGCGCTCCATAACTTTTATCCCCGGCCCCATACGGGCCTATCAGAAGCCTTTTTCCTGCGGCAAAATGCCCTCTGTCACCATTATGGCATCAAAGTCGGCGCCTTTGTGCGGAGCTTTGGCGCCTGCCGCGGTCCGCTTTTTAAGGGACTCCCCACGCTTGAAATACATCGGACCCTGGATTTTTTCCTGGCCCTGCAGCATCTGAGGCTCCTTGGAACTGACGCCTTTTATATTGGGGACGACGGAGCAACGGAAGACGAACTGGACGCCCTAGCCCAATTGGATGACGTCCTTACCCTTACGCTGTTGACGGAAAAAATCACGGCCCTTCATGAAAAACTTGCTGCCTGTATCTTTACGCTGCGGCCCGATGAGGCCGAAGAGGTCCTGCGCGCCCAAAATAGCCGTGCTCTCTTTAAAGAAATGGATATCCCGCCCTTTACCTTGAAATATCTGCCGCAGGGTACAGTGACCCTCGATAACCGTCTTGCCGGCCGTTATGCTGGTGAAGTTGAGATTACCCTTACGGACCTTCCTGCTGATCCCAGCGTCAACGTCATGGGACGGGTGAGCGAGGAGGAACGGTTCCTGCTGGGTCTCATGCGGGGTGGGGCACGGTTTAGATTTAGGCTTGTCACAAAAGCTGCGCCGATTAAAAGTAAAAAGTGATCCCTTGCCTTGGAAAAGCGTCGGGAAAGTAAGGAATCCAAGGCTTGTTGAATAAAACTGGGAGCGAGCGTACCTGATTTTGCGTAATCTGGATGGACCAAAATCGGGTACGCTTCTTTTTGTTTCCTAGATCGATTGGATTCTAAAAATAGCTTATTATTCTTCAAATCCACTTATTTTACCTTATTTTCCCCTATTTTAAAAATAAACTGTGAACTTCTTGCTCTTTTATTCATCCTTACATTGCAAATCTACCGATTTTGCGCTATGATAAGCCTGTGGATGGGACTGTACAGACCCCATCTTTTTCATTATGGCAAAAAGGAGGTCACATCATGAAAAAGAATAAGAACCAGCATCGCGTGCAGGATATCCTGAAGCTCATCCGTACGGAAAGGGATCCCTACTTTTTGGAACGCGCCCTTGACAGTTACCACGATCACGATATAGCCGATGTGCTCCCTCTTTTAAGTTCGCCCGAATGGAAGCGCCTGGCAAGTCTTTTGCCGGCTCCCTATCTTGCCGATTTGATGGAATATGTCGATGACAAGGAATCCCTTTTTGAGGTTCTGCCAGCTGAAAGGGCAGCTGCCATCCTCACCCAGATGGAGCCTGACGAAGCCGTCGATTTCCTGAAGGAAACCCAAAGTGCCCAAAAAGAAGCATGGGTGGCGCATTTGGATGAGGCGACACGGCAAAAACTGACGCGCCTGGCCGCCTATGATGAAGATACGATTGCTTCCCGGATGACAACGAACTTTGTTGCCGTCGAGGAAGGTCTTGATGTTCCTTCCGTCATGCGCACAGTTGTGCGGGAAGCGGCTGACCATGATGAAATTGCGGTCATCTATGCCCTCAATGACCGTGCTCAATTTGCCGGGGCCTTTTCCCTCAAGGATCTCATCATTGCAAGACGGGATACTCCCCTTAACGAAATCATCGTGCGAGGATACCCTTACGTTTATGCCAGCGAAAAGATCAGCGACTGCCTGCAGCTGATTGAAGAATACAGTGAAGCTTCCATTCCTGTCCTATCGCCGGACCATCGGATCCTTGGCGTTGTAACCGCAAATGACGTAGCGCAGCTCCTTGATGATGAAATGGGCGAAGACTATGCTAAACTGGGCGGCCTCTCCGCTGAAGAAGACCTGGACGAACCGCTCAAAACGTCCATCAAGAAACGGCTGCCCTGGCTTATTCTGCTTCTTGGCTTGGGTCTTGTCGTTTCAAGCGTCGTCAGTCTATACGAAAACGTCGTGGCAAAGTTGACCCTTATCATGGCCTTTCAGTCCATGATCCTTGATATGTCGGGAAACGTTGGGACCCAGTCGCTTGCCGTAACCATCCGTGTCCTTATGGATGAAGAACTGAAACCAGGCGATAAATGGCGGCTCATCCGAAAGGAAGGGGGCGCCGGTTTCTTCAATGGACTGATCCTGGGATGCATTGCCGTTTTGGGCATTGGTTTTTATATCTATGCGGTAAAATCCTACGATGCCCTTACGGCCTTTGGCATATCGTCCTGCATCGGCCTTTCCCTGGTCCTTGCCATGTTTATTTCGAGTCTTGTAGGGACCGTGGTCCCGATGGGCTTCAAAAAGATCCATATCGATCCGGCCGTGGCCTCGGGCCCGCTCATTACGACCGTTACGGACCTTGTGGGTGTCGTGACCTATTATACCCTGGCGTGGGCGATGCTGGTGCATGGATTGGGGCTGTAAGCGCGTAGGCATCAGCATTTAAAAGGGACAGCTTGTGGAATCGGCGCGCTCCCTATGAAATCAATGGAGGCTTGGCTTACTGTACAAGCTATCAGCAGCTGGAACGGTAGGTGTGGTGGCAGGCAAACTTGTAAAGAAATGGAATTGAAAAGAAAAGGGCCTCGGACCCTTTCTTTCGACTCCCCGATTCTCTTCGCCCCTGCTGAAAAAATCCCCTTGCTGTGATATAATGATATGTCAACTTAACTAGACAAGGAGAGATCATCCATGAGTTCAACCAACCTCGAAATGGGTATTGTCGGCCTGCCGAATGTAGGCAAGAGCACCCTCTTCAACGCCATTACGAAAGCTGGGGCGGAAGCGGCCAACTATCCATTCTGCACCATAGAGCCCAACGTCGGTATCGTCGATGTCCCAGATCCACGGCTCCAGGTCCTGAGCGACCTATACCATTCCAAACGCATTGTTCCGGCGGGCATGAAGTTTGTCGATATTGCAGGCCTTGTGAAGGGCGCCTCCAAAGGTGAAGGCTTGGGCAACAAATTCCTCAGCCATATCCGCCAGACCGACGCCATTGCCGAAGTGGTGCGCTGCTTTGAAGACGGCAACATCACCCACGTCGAAGGCTCCATTGACCCTATCCGCGATATTGAAATCATCAATACGGAACTGTGCCTGGCTGACCTCGAATCGGTGGAAAAGCAGCAGCTCAAGGTCCAGAAGCTCTTAAAGAGCGGTGACAAGACGGCGCCTGCGAAAAATGCCCTTCTGACCCGTCTCGTCGAGGCCCTCGGCGATGCCAAGCCGGCCCGTCAGGTGGAAATGACAAAGGATGAAAAGGAGATGATCCGTGAACTCGATCTCCTCACCTTGAAACCAATTCTGTACGTAGCTAACGTTTCCGAAGAAGAGGCCGCCGACGCGTCCGGAAACCCCCATGTGAAGGCGCTAACGGAATATGCCGAAAAAGAAGGGGCCCAGGTCATCACCATTTCTGCCAAGGTCGAAGAGGACATTGCTTCCCTGCCGGCAGACGAAGCCAAGGAGTACCTTGAAATGGAAGGCCTCACCGAAGCGGGTCTTGATCGCCTCATCAAAGCTGGGTTCTCCCTCCTAGGTCTCCAGACCTTCCTCACGGCAGGGGAAATGGAATCTCGTGCCTGGACCATCGTCAAAGGATTTACGGCACCTCAGGCAGCTGGCAAGATCCATTCGGACTTTGAAAAAGGCTTCATCCGTGCTGAAATTGTTTCCTACGATGACCTCGTTGCCTGTGGCAGCAAACAGGCTGCCCGTGAAAAGGGCCTTGTGAGACTGGAAGGCAAGGACTACATCATGCAGGACGGCGACGTCGTCGAATTCCGCTTCAACGTGTAAAAAAGGGGTGAGGGCCATGCTGTTTGATACCCATATGCATGCCGATTATTCCTGCGATGCCGAAATGACCATCAAGGATGCCATGGAAGCGGCCAAAGCCGCTGGTCTTGGCATGATCCTGACGGAACACTGGGACCGGGACTATCCGACGAACCCGGAAAGCTTTCTTTTTGACATCAACGATTATTTCAAAAAAAACGCACCCTATCGGAGCGATACCGTGCTCCTTGGCATTGAAATGGGGCTCCAGCCCCATACCATCGAGGAGGACCGGATGGTTGCAAAAAGCCATCCCTTTGACGAAATCGTTGGCTCCATGCACTGTTATCGCGGCCTTGATATGTATGAACGGACGACTTACGACGGCGTTGCCAAGGATCAGGCTGTGGGGTACTATCTTGAGGATTCCCTCAAATGCCTCGAACAGGACCCGAACTTTGACACCTATGGTCACATCGACTATATCTGCCGCTACTGGCCCTATGAAGACAAGAACCTCCATTACAGCGAGCATGCCGATCTGTGGGACGAAGTCATGAAGCACCTCATTCGCCTCGATAAGAGCATTGAAATCAATACGCGTCGCCTTGCCGTGCCCGGTGCGGTGGAGTCCCTGACGGAACTTTATACGCGCTATGCCGAACTGGGCGGCAAGTACGTGACCTTGGGCAGCGACGCCCATGCGGCAAAAGCCGTGGGCATGCACTTTGATGTGGCCCAAAAGATCGCCAAAACGGCAGGGCTCACCATTGTCTACTACAAAAAAAGACAGCGCCAGCTGCCGAAATAAAGAAAACGCCGTGAAGGAAGGAGACTTCTTTCACGGCGTTTATTCATCAAATATCTGAAAAACGATTTCCTTATGGAATCTGTTTGCAACGAAAAATATGTTACTACTTTGAAAATAAAACGCAAATGTAATGAAAAAAATTTCATTTTATTTGCGTTGCGCTTTTGTTATGCTCATGGGATGAAACTCAATCGGATGGGAGGGAGGTTTTTCGTGAAAGAAAGCACGACGCTCGAAAAATCCGCTGCTGACGATGGAAGGCAACAGGCTATGCTTTTTTCATTTTGTTTCGTAGAAGGCCTCTTTCCTTTTCTTGTAAAATCGGCATTATGCCACATAAAAATCACCTTTTCCGCATGACAATTTGATTGAGCTTTGGCATCGTACCTGATATAATGTAAGAACCATTCTGAAGGAGGATTTCCATATGCGCCGACAGCGTTTAGGCATCATGGGCGGGACCTTTGACCCCATCCATAATGGTCATCTTGCGATTGCCCGCGCCGCTATGGATGCCATGGCCCTTGATCGGGTCCTTTTCATTCCCGACTATTTGCCGCCCCATAAAGCGGCCGGATGGGCGCCGGCCGGGGACCGCATGGCCATGACCCTTCTTGCGACGATGGACGAGCCGCGTTTTTTGGTGTCCGATATGGAGCTGGTCCGCAAGGGCCCTTCCTATACAGTCGATACCATGCGGATCCTCCATCGTCGGTGGCATCGCTTTTATGACCTGTACTTCATCATTGGCGGGGATTCAGCCGAAGCCCTTGATACGTGGTGCCGCATCGAAGAAACGATGCGCTACTGCACCTTCCTTGCCATTGGACGGGTTGGGTACAGGGAGCGTCATGAAGATGTGACAAAACGACTGGCCCAAAAAGGACTCACCCGCCTCGTGTGGATTGACGCCAAAGCCCCGGATATTTCTTCCACCATGATCCGGCAGCGCCTTTCCCGCGGTGAATCCATTGATGGACTTGTTCCTCGGACTGTAGTGGACTACATGAGACAGAGAGACCTCTACCGTCGGTAGGGGGGCTCTCTTTTTTGTTGGGTGAAAGGGTCAGCCCAAAAATCGGGTAGCCTCGTGCGGAAATGAAAGGCGCCAGAAGCCGGTGACTCATTGTGTCCTTCGGACAGGGCGCTGAATTATATTTGCCCTCAAACATGTTTTTTTGCCTTCTGCGATTGCATCAAAGCAGCCTCGGAACCCGGGCAAATCTGCTTTGCTTCCGCTCAAGATGAGACATCGCTGCGCGCCTTATCCACTACCAAAAGGACTTGTCTATTGCAACGCAGCATCAAGTGGCTTTTGGTTCCCCGCCTTGGTAAGGCGGAACAGGGTTCGCCGTTTCTAAGGTAAAACCCGAAGATAAAAGAACGGGAGTGATCAGATGATTGCTGCTCATCTCATCCTTAAGAAAAATGAGGGAGCGAAAAGTCTGGTTCCACATCTTAGGGTCTTTTGCCTCAGCGCTCGATGCGCAGCATCGATCTGCCCCGTCAGGGCGGTAAACGCATCGCCGATCGATTCGCGAACTTCCCTGTGCCTTGGAAAAAGCGAAGCGAGAGATCGTGACAGGGCGGTTAAGTGAGTCGCCGAATTTTTTGTTACCCCTTATGCTGAAAAATTCGTGCAGAAAGCTTACTCATAGGGCAGCGACAATAGGAGCAGTTGGAGTATCCTCTGCCGGAAAGGCCGGTCTTCTCATGTGAAACAGCAGAGAGCGAGCCCTTTTGGTGGTGGATGAGGAGGCCCGGGTTTGGGGCCGGCCTCCTGCACTTTTGTCTTTGAATCGACCTCACATCGCCTTCGTTTCGACAAGAAATGTGAACCCGATCATAAGGCGCCGCCCTTCTGGTCTTTTCGCCAGCTGCCGCAGGCAGCCTTCACCAAGCTGCAAAAGCAGATCCTTAGCCAGGAATGCCTGCATTCCCTTAGCCTGCCGCCTCCGGCGGCCTTAGCCCAGATTTCATCGGCGCGACTTGCGAGCCGATTTCAATTCAAGTAAGGAGCTAACCAATCATGGATTTTTCCCAAATGAAAGAACAGCTTCGCCAAAGCCTTCAGCCAAAGCGCTTTGAGCATAGCGTGGCCGTCAGTGAAACTGCCGTTGCGCTTGCCCGTCATTACGGGGTCGACGAAGATAAAGCCGCCCTTGCCGGCCTGCTCCACGACTGTGCCCGCAAGTATTCGACCAAGGATTTTGTGGAGGTATCAAAAAAGCTGGGCGTCCCGCTCACGGATATCGAAAAGGCGCAGCCCATCCTTATCCATGCCATCTTGGGGCCCCTTGTCGCAAAGAGGGACTATGGCGTTACCGATGAGGAAGTCCTGTCTGCTATGCGTTATCATACAACGGGCAAAGCCCATATGACGGCCCTTGAAAAAATCATTTATCTGGCAGACCTTACGGAACCGCATCGTGACTTTCCTACCGTGGACGAAATGCGGCGCCTTACGATGAAGGATCTTGATGAGGCCATGATTGCCGCCTATGCCAATACGATGGAATACCTGATGCACCAGCATCTGTTGATCCATCCGGATTGTCTGGACGGCTATAACGAACTGGTCCTTGCGGCCAAACACAATAAGAAGGAGTAATCGCAACCCATGAGTGATATGGAACAATCAGGCGTGAAGAAAAAGAAAAAGCGGCTCCGCAAGGGACGTGTTTTTCTTCTCCTCATCCTTTTGATCGGGATCTTGTGCGGCGGCTTCATGGCTGGCATGGGCCTTTATGACCGATTTTTCAGTGCCGATGATCCCGTGCCTAAACAGAAAGAGAACCAACTCCTCACAGAAGAACCCCTTTCAAGCCGCATCAACGTCCTGCTCCTCGGGAAAGATGACGGGGACAGCGAGGATATGAATAACCCCGATGCACCGAAGCGGACAGACTCCATGATGGTCGTCAGCTTTGACCCAGAGAAAAAACAGATTGCCATCGTCGGACTGCCGCGTGATACACGGGTCACCATTCCCGGCCGGCGGGGTCATGACAAGATCAATGCCGCATACGCCTATGGCGGTACCAAACGGGCCGTGCGCACGGTGGAACAGCTCCTCCAGATTCCCATCAACTACTACATGGTCGTTGATTGGCAGGGCTTCATTAAAGTCATCGATATGCTGGGCGGTGTGGACCTATACGTTGATAACAACATGGATTATGAAGATCCTTACGCCAACCTCAAGATCCACCTCAAAAAAGGCTACCAGCACCTGGATGGTGAAAAGGCAGGTCAGTATGTCCGCTTCCGTCACGATGAATTGGGCGATATTGGCCGTGTGGAGCGTCAGCAGAAATTTATGAAAGCCCTGGCTGGACAGTTCTTTACCTTCACGAATATGCTGAAGCTTCCTATGATCATCAACACCGGCCTTGACTACGTCGATACGGACATGAACCTGATGACCATGATCCGTGCCGCCAACTGCTTCCGCATCTTTGGCGAAAACTCCATCAAAAGTGAAATGCTCGATGGTGATTTCAAGACCATCGATGATATCAGTTACTGGGTTACGACGCCGTCCCAGGTTTCGCACACCCTCGATAAACTGGGGATTCCCCATAAAAGGATTACAGAAATTTAAGGAGGTTCCATCCATGAATCCAAAAGAACTCGCAAACGCCATTGCCGCCGCCGCTGCTGACAAAAAAGCAAAAGACATCCTGCTTCTCAATATGGTTGGCCTGTCCCCTGTGACGGACTACTTCATGATTTGTTCTGCCCAGAGCGCGACTCAAGTCCGAGCCATCGCAGACAGCATCGAAGATAAACTGGCCGAAACACGCGGCATCCTGCCCTCCCACAAAGAAGGCTACACCGAAGGCAACTGGATCCTTATGGATTACGGCGACTGTGTGGCCCATATCTTCCGGGAAACGGAACGTGACTTTTATAACCTGGAACAGCTCTGGGCCGATGCCCCGTCTGAAGCCTATGTGGAAACGGAAGGAGAAGCATGAGCCCGAAAAAAGAACCGGCCAGCGTCAAGACCATTGGCAGTCACCGCGTTGGCGATGTCGTGGAACTTACGGCCGTGCGCATGAATGACCAGGGCGTTTTTCTTGATGCTGGAACGGGGAATACCAGCGATGATATTCTCCTTCATAAGCACCAGATGACATCGCCTGTTTCCGTTGGCGATAAGGTCAAGGTCCAGCTCTACCTCGATGCCAAGAACCGGATCACGGCGAGCATGAAGCTTCCCAAGATGCGGGAAGGGCAGCTGGGATACGTCAACGTGATTTCCGTGAACAGGATGGGCGGATTTGTCGATATCGGCGCTGAACGCGGCGTCTTTTTGCCCTATAGCGAAATGCGGGGCCATGTTTCCCCCAATCAGCATATCTGGGTGAAACTCTACCGTGATAAGTCAGGCCGTCAGGCCGTGACCATGCGTGTCGAAGAAGATATGGAACGGGCCAGCCGTCCGGCAGAAGGCGTCAAAGTGGGGGATGCGCTTACAGGGACCGTCTACAATATCCTTAAGGATGGCTTTTTCCTTTTTACAAAAGAACGCTATATCGCTTTTATCCATCGCAGTGAAGTCCCTGGCGGACGCCTTGACTTTGGTCAGCGTATCACAGGACGCGTCACCTACGTTCGTGCAGATGGACACATCGATATGTCCCTGCGCCTTGTCAAAGAAGAAGCCATGCTGGACGATGCGGATAAGATCCTCTTCTTTCTCGAAAAGCGCAATGGCACCATGCCTTATTCCGATGATACGCCGCCGGCCATCATCAAAAGCGTCTTTGATATCTCTAAATCCGCCTTTAAGCGCGCCTTGGGCCGCCTTATGAAAGAAGGCAAAGTCGTGCAGGAAGATGGGTGGACAAGTTTAAAGAAATGAAAGTGAAGAAAAGACCACGCTCTTGCAGCGTGGTCTTTTTGGCTGTCAAGCTGTCTCATTCAGGGCCCCGCCCTGAATGGCTGTCTTACGGCAAAGCCGCGGCTGTCGAGCGAGAGAGGGGAAAGGATGCTGTGGTGCTGTGGGGCTAAGGCAGCCTTCGGCTGCTGGCTGAGGCGGAAGGCCTATGAAAACAGGTCCTTCCTTGGCTAAGGCGTTGCGCTTGGCCAAGGCCGCCAGAGGCGGCAGGCTAAAAGACCGTGAGGGCGTCGCCAAACCTTCTCCCATTGGAATCTTTTGGTCGAGTCTTTCCCGTGGGGTTTTTGCCTTAGAGACGGCGAAAGCCGTTCCGCCTTACCAAGGCGGGGGACCATCAAGTGAGGTCATAACATGACCTCCTTTATGGTGGTGGATGAGGAGCGGAGCAACGTCTCATCATGAGCGGTAGCGAAGCAGATTCGCCCGGAGTTTCGAAGGACGCTTTTGGAGCGAAGCGGAAGTCCGAGAAACATGTTTGAGGGCGAATTAAGTTCCGCCCCCTCCCGTAGGGCGGTTTGGGGCGGTGCCTCACGGTCTTTTGACTTAGAACTGCCTTTGTATCGCCTTAGAATCACCTTAGAACGACAAGAAACGCAACTCCGACAACACAATTGCCGCATAGCGGCAATCTGCCCCCTCCGGTCGGGACGCTTTGGTGCCGCGCCTTTATATCTTCCATCTCCCAAAATAATATATTGACAACAGCGGTATACTTGAGCTATAATGAACAAGTCTTTTGGGGGCATAGCTCAGCTGGGAGAGCGCTTGCATGGCATGCAAGAGGTCAGGAGTTCGATCCTCCTTGTCTCCACCAATTTGGACTCAGATCCATGTGGCTTCAGTCACATGGATTTTTTGTTGTAATAAAGCCCCCTCCTTCAAAATAAAGGAGGGGGCTTCTTTTCCTGCCGCCTTAAGGGTGGCTTTTTTGTTTCCTGATTTCCTTTGCAACGGCTTCATAAAGAAGAAGCGTGGCTTCGCAGTCTGCCAGGGCTTCATGATGGCGATGGATGGGAATATTGAAGTGCGCGAGAAGCGCTGCAAGGCCCGTTTTTCCGCCTACAGCTTCACGGGAGAGGTGGCGCAGGATGAGGCGCGACGTATCTAAAAAAGGCGGGCGGAAGGCCTTCATGCCGTAACGGCGACAGGCAAGGTTGATGGCCATGATATCGTTGTAGCCGATATCGTGCCCCATGACGGCACTGCCTTCCACAAAGGCAAAAAAACGTTTTAGGACCTCGGGGAGCTGAGGTTTATCCTTCACCATGTCCCGCGTAATACCCGTCATTTCCGTAACGCGTTTGCTGATCTTCGTCCTAGGTCGGATAAGCTCACGAAAAACGGCTGTCTGCCGGCCTAAGAAATCCACCTTGATGGCAGCAATTTCAATGATATCATCTTCGGCGTAGCCGGCCAGTTCAAGGTCAAAGACGACCATGTCGCAGGTTGTAGGGTCCCGCAGTTCCTTGGCATCGACCTTTTGCTGCTCTGCCTTTCGCCAGCGCTTGTAGAGCAGATTGCGCCGCTCTTGCGGCGTCATCGGCTTGCGTGTTCGTGTATCCCGTCTCGGTCCGCGGGTCCGTTCTTCCACTGTGATCACTCCGTAGGATTGTAGTTGGAAGTCTATTATACCGCATGGCTACCGTGCTGTCACGAAATTGAGGGGGAGAAGGCACTTTGAGGCCGGCGCCAAACCGTCTTCCTATTGGTCGTGGGCGCCGAATTAAATCCGCCCTTAAACATGTTTCTCGGACTTCCGCTCCAAAAGCGTCCTTCGAAACCCGGGCGGATATGCCTCTCTAGCCGCTCGCAAGGAAACGTCGCTGCGCTCCTCATCCACCACCGAAAGGGCACGCGTGCCTCATTTTAATGAGGCAACATGCGGCTTTCGGTCCCCCGCCTTGGCGGGGCGGATCGACTCTACGAGTCGAGTTCTAAGGCGAAAAGACCCGACAGGAACGGTTCGATGCAGGAGCACCGAACCTAAAGAAAAAAATAAAAAAGTAAGCCTTACCCCGAATCAAAGCGTGTTTTCGGGTTAAGTCTTTTTAGTTGATTCTGCATAGTTTGCTATCAATGACCTTCTATTGGCTTTTCTATACTAAGTACAAAAATCACTAGGCAATACCTTTATTCTCAGCACGAACTGCCTCCGAATCTTTTGCCTTAGAGACGGCGAATGCCGATCCGCCCGTAGGGTGGTTTGGGGCGGCACCTCCTGGTCTTTTCCCTTACGGTCTTTTAGTACCGTATGTGCGAGAAAGCTAGAGCCGCAGGCTCGTGGCAGCCTCACACCAAAAAACGCAGCGCCCAGTGGACGCTGCGTTTTACATTACCTCACTCTTTATCCGAGCTTTTCTTCATTCTGCATCGAGCCGTTCGTACAGGGCTCTCCGCGCCATGGCATCTTCCTTGGTCTTTTTGAAGAGTTCCTTTGCGACATCGGGGAATTCGTGTTCGAGGGAGGCATAGCGGACTTCTCCACGGAGGAAGGCTTCAAAATCACCTGTCGGGGCCTTGCTGTCAAGGAAGAAGGACTTCTTGCCTTCAGCCTTGAGCTGCGGGTTATATCGATAGTTGATCCAGTAGCCGCATTCCACAGCCGCCTTGGCTTCCATGAAGGAATGATCCATACCGCGTTTGATGCCGTGGTTGATGCACGGTGCATAGCAGATGATTAGCGACGGTCCCGGATAGGCTTCGGCTTCCTTGATGGCTTTGATGGCCTGGTTCTTGTCATAGCCGAGGTTGATCTGGGCCACATAGACGTAGCCATAGCTCATGGCCATCATGCCCAGGTCCTTCTTCTTTGTCCGTTTGCCGCTGGCGGCAAATTTGGCAACCGCTGCCGTCGGCGTCGATTTGCTCGATTGTCCGCCCGTGTTGGAGTAGACCTCCGTATCAAAGACGAGGATATTGACATCGCGGTTCATGGCAAGGACATGGTCTACGCCGCCGTAGCCGATATCATAAGCCCAGCCGTCGCCGCCAAAGACCCACTGGGAACGTTTGACAAAGTAGATCTTATTTTCGTAGAGGTGCTCCAGCGTTTCATTGCCGGCCTTTTCTTTCTCGAGGAGGTCTGTCAGGCGATCGGCCCGTTCACGGCTCCCTTCCCCTTCATCGCGGTGGCAGATCCAGTCTTCCATGGCATTTTTGAGTTCCGTGGAAATCTGGCCTTCTTCAATGAGCCCCGTCATGATATCCGTGATCTGCTTGCGGCAGGCCTGGGTGCCCAGATGCATGCCAAGTCCGTATTCGGCGTTGTCTTCAAAAAGGGAATTGGCCCAAGTCGGACCATGGCCAGCGGCATTCTTCGTGTACGGCATGCTCGGTGCGGAACCGCCCCAGATGGAGGAGCAGCCCGAAGCGTTGGCAATCATCATGCGGTCACCAAAGAGCTGGGTTACGAGCTTGGCGTACGGCGTTTCACCGCAGCCGGCGCAGGCGCCGGAAAATTCAAGAAGCGGCTTTTCAAACTGGCTGCCCTTTAAGGTGTATTTGTTCATGGGGTTTTTCTTTGGCGTGACGTCTTCCATGAAGTAGTTCCAAGCGTCAGCCAGATGGCGCTGCGTATCAAGCGGTTTGGCCACGAGGGCCTTTTCCTTGGCCGGGCAGGCGTCGATGCAGTTGCGGCAGCCCTGGCAGTCCATGGGCGACACAGCAATGCGGAAATAAAGGTCCTTGGCACCAAGGGCGGGTTTCGCCGGTACGTCGGATTTTTCCATTTCTTCCTTCGTGAGGAGTACCGGTCGGATGGCCGCGTGCGGACAGATGGACGCGCACTGGTTGCACTGGATGCAGTGTTCACTCTGCCATTCCGGTACCATGACAGCAATGCCGCGTTTTTCATATTTTGTCGTGCCTGACGGGAACGTACCGTTGGCCTGATCCATGAGCTGCCCGACGGAAAGGGTATTGCCTTCCTGCTGGTTCATGGGCATCATGATTTGATCGACAAAGGCGTTGCCTGTCTTCGGATAGAGCTCTTCGTCCGTGCAGTCCTTCCAGGCTTCAGGAACCGTGACCTTGACGAGATTCTTGACGCCGGCTTCGACAGCGCGGCCGTTCATGTCGACCACATCTTGGCCTTTCTTGCCGTAGGTATGTTCAATGGATTCCTTGAGGTAGGCGACAGCGTCGTCGATGGGAATGATATCAGCCAGTTTGAAGAAGGCTGCCTGCATGATCATGTTGATGCGACCGCCAAGACCGATCTCGCGGGCAATCTTCACGGCATCGATGGTGTAGAAGTTGACCTTCTTTTCAGCAATGACGCGTTTGAGCTGACCGGGCAGACGCGTATCGAGTTCTTCCCCGCTCCAGCCGCAGTTGAGGAGGAACGTGCCGCCTTCCTTGATTCCATTTAGCACATTGTAGAGACGGACATAGGACGGATTGTGGACGGCGATGTAGTCCGCGAAGTTGATGAGGAACGGCATATGGATGGGATCGTGACCAAAGCGCAGGTGGGAAATGGTGATGCCGCCGGATTTTTTGGAGTCATAGGCAAAATAGCCCTGGGCATACATGTCCGTCTTGTCGCCAATGATTTTGATGGCACTCTTGTTGGCGCCGACCGTGCCGTCGCTCCCAAGGCCCCAGAAAAGGCAGCTGCGCGTACCCTTGGGCGTAATGTCGAGGGATTTTTCCTTTTTAAGCGACGTGTGGGTCACATCATCGACGATGCCCACCGTAAAGTGGTTCTTTGGCGCATCAAGTTTCAGGTTGTCAAAGACAGCGAGAACGTCGCCGGGATAAAATTCCTTGCTGCCCATGCCATAGCGTCCGCCTACAATGACAGGACGGCGGTCACTTTCATAGAAGGCATTGCGCACATCAAGATAGAGCGGTTCCCCGTCGGAGCCCGGTTCCTTCGTGCGGTCCAAAACGGCAATCTTTTTCACCGTTTCCGGAAGGGCGGAGAGGAAGTGTTTCACGGAGAACGGCCGATAAAGGTGGACATTGAGGACACCGACTTTTTCGCCTTGACCAGCAAGGATCTTCACTACTTCCTCAGCCGTCTGGGCACCGCTTCCCATGAGGATGATGACCCGTTCGGCATCAGGCGCACCGGTGTAGTTGAAAAGCTGATAGTCGCGCCCTGTGAGTTTGCTGATTTCCTTCATGTAGCCATCAACCACTTCCGGTAGGGCTTCATAGAATTGATTCACGGCCTCGCGGGTCTGGAAGTAGATGTCCGGGTTTTGGGCCGTACCGCGGATGACTGGTGTATCGGGGTTCATGGATTCCCGGCGGAAGCGAGCGAGGGCGTCCTGGTCCACCAATTTTTTGAGATCATCATAATCAAGGAGCTCAACCTTCTGGATTTCGTGGGACGTACGGAACCCATCAAAGAAGTTGAGGAAGGGAACGCGGCCGCGGATAGCCGACAGGTGGCATACGGCCGAAAGATCGAGGACCTCCTGGACACCAGCGCAGGCCATCATGGCAAATCCCATCTGACGGCAGGCCATGACGTCACTGTGGTCACCAAAGATATTGAGGGAGCTCGTTGCAATCGTACGGGCTGCCACTTGGAATACGCCGGGGAGCAGTTCGCCGGCAATCTTGAACATATTGGGAATCATAAGGAGCAGCCCCTGGGAAGCCGTGTAGGTCGTTGTGAGCGCTCCGGCCTGGAGGCTGCCGTGAACCGTACCGGCGGCACCGCCTTCAGACTGCATTTCCATGAGTTCGACAGGGCGGCCAAACATGTTTTTCTTGCCATAGGCAGCCCATTCATCCGTCACCTCTGCCATGGGGGACGACGGCGTAATGGGGTAGATGGCCGCTACATCACTAAAAGCATAGGATGTATAGGCTGCCGCTGTGTTTCCATCCATCATCTTGGTTTGCTTCATTGTGCGTCTCTCCTTCTTGGTTACACTGGGTCCATGAAATTGAAGTTCAAAAAATGTGATAAAAAATGTAAAACCATGAATGAAAAAATTGCTCTCTTCCTATATGATACCCAAAAAGAAAGAGCCACGCAAGCATAATTGTAATGAAAATTTTGAAAATACAAACGTCTTTACATGCAGGTTAAAAAGACTGTAAAATCGCATTGTGACAAATAAAGTTGAAAGAAAATGAGAAGATTGTAATCTGTGTAAGACCAGAATGTGCGCGGAATAGGGACCGTATTTTAGTGAGGCAGTAACTTAATGAAAAAAGAAAGAAGACCTGGACTTGGACCGTGTCTTTCGGCTCTAGCTGTCAAGCAAAAGACAACATATAGGCCGTGATGCTGCGACGCTGTGTCGCTAAAAGACTGGCCTCAAGCCGCCCGGTCTTTTTCCCTTCGTGTTTTCGTCTTAGAGACGGCGAAAGCCGTTCCGCCTTACCAAGGCGGGGGACCAAAAGCCACTTGATGCTGCGCAGCAGCAGGCAAGTCCTTTTGGTGGTGGATGAGGAGCGGCAGCGACGTCTCATCATGAGCGGCTAGCGAGGAACATTTTTCGATGGGCCAAGACCGCTGCGTGTGGAGCTCCTGCTCCATAGCCGGTCGCAGGACCGTGTTATCGAAAAATCAATTCGGCGCCCACGAACGAAGGGAGGCGGTTTGGCGCCGTGCGTCCGGTCTTTTTCCCATTTACCTTTTTCGAATATGGCTCCAGATGAGCCCAGATGCTAGGAGGTTCGACGCGTTTGACAATACAGATGGACCGATATGGGAACCGTAGGTGAAAAAGGGTTCTTCTATCATCCGAAAAAAACTAAAAGTGCCCCCCCAAGGGCACCATTTTATCTTGGCGTCTTAAAAATGAGATTGTGGTACGGGATCTTTTTACGAAACATCATGCCCCCATTGCTCTCAAAAGAATCTTTTCTTAAGCAATGGGGGCATATAACTTCATTGAATCGGAGCGATTTGTGCGTCGAGTCAAAAATAAAAGGCGATTTAGGTGGAACGCTCCAGTCTTTTTCTCTTGTCTATAGTCACGTCATAACAGGGATTAACCAAGATGATTCTAGATCATTTTTAAAGAAAGATTTCTGTAGCAAGATTGCCGCAGAGGTCATTCTAAAGCGGAGAAAATAGATTGAGAGAACATACAATACAGTGTTGGTAAATGGAATTCCAGCTTTTGAGAATCGTTAGAACGTGACCACGAGCTGAGACCAAAGGGTCCGCGCGTGTTTTTCCGTTTCTTTGCCTTCAAGGTCATAGTATTCAACCTGAGCCACCATATTCTTGGCAAGGGTCAGGTTGCCGCCAACGAGGTAGCCTTTGTAGCCTTCGCCGGCAAATTTCTTCCAGGCGCCGTTCATGGTCGGATTGATTTGGGTTGGTGCACCAAGGTTATAGTATTTGGCAAAGAGGCCCCAAGAACCTGCTTTGGAGGATTTTGCTCCATTCCAGCCCATGTTGATGATATAGCCATCGTCATCCGCATTGGGGTACTTAGTTTTTTTGAGGGAATCGTCATCCCCTTTGAGATACATGGCGCCAACCTTGAACTTTCCAACTTTGTAGTTGGCACGGGTGTTCCAAATGGTGTTGTCGCCGTTTACCATGACCTGCTGATTATTATTTTTAATGAACTCAGCAGCAAGGTCCCAATTACCCCATGTTTCACCCAATTCTGTTTCAACAAACGTGTCAGCGACAGCTTTGGAAGACCCTTGTTTGACAGCTCCAGACCAACCGTAGGCCCCAATATTTGCCATCTTTCCATATTCAGCCTTAAGGTAAGCATCGCCAAAAGGAACAGAAGCACGAACACTGTCAACACGCATAGAATAGATATCAGAATCCCCATAATCTGCATGCTGGCGACCTGCAGAGATGTTTACAACTCCAATATTGCCTTTGAGGAATGCTCTCTGAAAATCGGTATCACTGTCTCCAGATTCATTCTTCCCTTCAAAAAACTGATTGTTTTCTAACATGGCAACATAGTGCCAATTATCATTGACTTCACCTGTAAAGAAGAGCCTGGAACGAAGTTGTGACTTGCTGTCGCCGCCAAATCCTCCGGTTGTATTAGCGTAACTCATTCGGATATTACCCGTAATTTTAACATTATCGGCGTTTTTTTCAAGCTTTGCTACGCATACTCCAAGGTTGTCAAGTTCATCAGCAAATTCACCGACCAATTTATCATCAGCACCGATAGTACCTTTAGCAAGGGCCTTTGCAATAATTTGGGCCATTTCATAACGAGTCATGGTACGGATCCCTTTATAATTTCCATCGGGATAACCATCTACGATTCCTGCTGCAGCAAGTTTAGCAACAGCCGCATAAGCCCAGTGGCCGGCTGGCACATCAGAAAAAGGATTGTCTGCAAAGGCAGTTTCGCTTACCCCTAGGGCTACAGCCATTGCAATAAAGAGTTTCTTGTTCATGAGTATTTCCTCCCCAGGAACATAGTTATTGAGAACCTATCAAATGTGTTCTAACAATCGAGTGGATTAGATTATTTCAACAGCTTGTTTGCCAGAGCAAAAATGGTAATTGCTGTTGCAAATATGTAGCATACGGTCATACTGACTTGAAGAAGACGAGGTGCTCTCATGCCAGCGTTAATATCTTTTCGCCACATAAGAAGGGTTACAAAAAAAACCGCTGTTGGTGTACCAATGGAAGTGGCAAGATTTGCTAGGAAAATCAGCTGTGTCGGAGAACCACTGTAAGCAAAGCAAACGATGACACCAAAGAGAATACAAGCAACACAGGTCCAACGGACACGTTTTGACTCAAGACCGACGGACCAATCCATCCCAGCATTGAGAAGTACGACGCCGCGCTGTGTATTACCAAGAAGGCTTGAAAAAGCAGCCCCCAGGAGGGCAAGCCCCATAACTGGATTGGCAAAAGTGCCAAGGACCGGTTTCAACATGGCCGCCATCTGGGCCGGTGCCTTGATTTTGAGGCCTGCCGGGTGAAGGACGATAGCACCAACCGTAACGATGGCTCCAGAAATGAGAATAACTGTAATGACATGGGCAATGCCGTCAGCAAACATGGTGCCGTTAAAGAGGTCTTCTTTCTTCCATTTCTTTTCTGCTCCCAAATAGGTTCCGTAAACGCCGGCAGTGATGGCGGCGTGAGTACTGATGAAAGCGAGTGAGTGAAGTAGACTGCCTTGAGGAAATTGCCAATGTGTGATCCCCGTAAAGAAGGGCCCTGCGGCTGGGCCACCAGAAGCAATGAGGGTTGCATAAAAGGCAATGATCATGCCCATAATGCAGAGAAGAACCCCTTTTTCTACCTTGGAATATGTATTTTTTGAAAAATACATAAGAAGGAGGATGGCAATCATAATGAGGGCGCCTACTTTCCAGTTAATGCCGAAAATGAGATTCATTCCGGCTCCACTCCCTGAAATATTACCAAAAGTGAAAAAAAGACAGGAAAAGAAAAGGCAGATCCCGACAAAAGCAGCGGCACCTTTTCCATAATAATGACGAATTGCATGTATGATGGGCATGCCTGTCAACATGCAGATACGGTAGCAGGAAAGCATAAAGGTAATGCCCATGATGAAAATGGGGATGAAGAGCCAAAGCATTTGGTAGCCATAGTTGGCACCTAGCATAGACGCTGTTGTAATGGCTCCCGGACCAATGACAACACCGGTTAAGATGATACCTGGGCCAATTCGTTTGAGAAGTTCACCGAAAGAGAGTGTGGGAACCGTATCAGGATCGAATCCAAGTTTATCAATATACATAATAATCCGTCCTTTTCGAATATGAAAAACGGTGCACAGCATTTCTCACTGTGCACCGTAAAACTTCGCTGGCATCAGCGGCGATTATTTTTCGTACGGAGTCATATCAACTTTGGGAAGACCGCTCTTCTTGAGGCCCATAGCAATCCAGTCTTTTTCTTCCTGATCAAGCGGCAGAACCGGTTTTCTCATGAGGCCGGATTTGAAAACGCCTCTTTGAACCAGCGCTTCCTTCAAACGGGCATGAGCTTCACCGGAAGGCTGGCCGCCGCCATAGATAGCTTGGGAAATCGGGTAGATGCGATCAGACCATTCCTGAGCTTCCTTGAGAGTGTGTTTTTCAGAATGGGAGAAGACTTCCCAAGCACCGGTAATAAGTTCAGGTACGCAGCCGGCAAAACCTATTAAAGCACCATCCATACCCGTGAACCAAGTGACGCAAAGCGTTTCATCGTGGCAGGTGATGAGGGATACATCCGGGCATTCCTTGCGGAGTTCGCGAACATCATGTTCATAGATGGCCGTTACACGAGTACCCATTTTAATGGCCTTAACATGGGGGATTTCTTTAACCATTTTGATCAAGGTTTCTACCGGATAGAAAGCCTTGCTTGTAGCAGGATAGAGGTGGATGATGATGTCGATATCAGCACCTTCAGCAACATCTTTGACATATTCGAACGGAGCATCCTTGTGCATGCCGAAGCGAAGCCACATATGAGGCGGCATAAGAAGGATGCCATCAGCACCGGCTTCCTTAGCTTCCTTAGCCATTTCGATGCTTTCAGCCGTGTTTTCACAGTTCACACCGGAGATGATCGTCATGATATCGCCACATTCTTCGGAGCAGATTTCAACGACGCGTTTCCTTTCAGCACGGGTAAGACCTGTAATTTCGCCCGTATGACCGTTACAGACAAGGCCTTTAATTCCCTTGTTATAGAACGTCTTAATCCAGCGCAGATAAGCGCGGAATTCTGGTTCATTGATCGTATAGTCATTGTTCAAAGGAACAGCAACCGCCGGGAAAATTGTTTTGAAATGTTTTTCTTTCATGGTAACATCCTCCTTAATTCTTTGCACTCTATTTAATGCAATCGTTTGTATTTCCGATGGCTTTTTTATACCACGAAGAATAGAATAGCGTCAATATTTTCTGATATTTCCGCAATTTATTGCAAAGTATTTTTAGGTGAATCTTAAGTATTAAAGCCAATTTTAGAACTTTTTCTTTATTATTCCGTTGTAAAAATTCAAAATTTATGATATATAGTAAATATGCAAACGTTTTCAGAAAAGAGGTGGCTTTATGCCAACTTTAAGGGATGTCGCAAAACTTGCCTGCTGTGATGTGAGCACTGTTTCGCGGGCTCTTAATAACAACCCCTGTGTCCATGCCGAAACGAAAAAGCGTATTATGGCTGCAGTAGAAAAGCTCTCATATCGTCCTAATCTTCTAGCCAAAGGACTCCGCCAAGGTAAGCGTCATTCGGTCGGAATTGTCGTACCTCACCTGCATCTATCAGTATTTTCCATGATTGCTCAATCCATTGAAGCAACACTTCGGGAAGCAGGGTATTCCGCGTTTTTGTGCAGTGTTGAAGATAATCCCATTGCCGAAAGAGATAGTCTCAATCGTCTGCGCAATGGCCTTGTAGATGGCATTATTATTGCTGGAACAGGAAAAAATAAAAATCTTATCCGTGATATCCATAGTTCACGACTAGCCATTACACAAGTTATCCGTGTCCAGGACAATACACTTAATAGCGTCACTGTTGATTATTATAAATGTGGATGTGAGGCAGTCCATTTCCTCTATAAGAAAGGTTGTCGTCATATTGGGCTTATTACGGGGTCGCTCAAGCTTTCTCCATATAAATTTCGCTTCCAAGGATATCGAGATGCTATGATGGAGCTTGGAATGCGTGAATTTACGGCGGAAGCGAAGCGATATTCAAATCAACTGGACTACGGATACACATCTACAAAGGAAATGCTCAAAATCCATCCAGAACTAGACGCCATTATTGCTGCTATGGATGCACAGGGGATTGGAGCACTTCGTGCGCTCAAAGAGGCAAGGAAAAAAGTGCCGGGAGATGTACGTGTCATTAGTCTTACAGGTCATGAGTTAGGGAGCATGCTTGAAACAACAATGACTACGATGGAAATGCCTGCAGTGGAAATTGGAAAAAAGGCGGCCCAGCTTGTGCTTGCAGAAATTGAGGCAAACAGTGGCGGAGACGCCCCGGTTGAACGGGTTGTTTATACATCGAAGCTTATCGAACGAGAAAGTACATAAAGAAATAAGAACGCTTCACAAAGCACAGTGAAGCGTTCTTATTCCATGCTTCTACAAAATTCTCCCTCTAAGCGTAAAATGTTTCTCGGTAGGGTATAAATAATCCTTGCAAAATAAAGGGAAGACCCCTATTGTTAAGATCGTGTTGACGACACGAATATCAAAACAAAGGAAGGTCTCCCATGGAAAAGAAGGCTGCTTAGCCATGGCTAGGGCCCTTGCGGGCCTGCAAAATGAAGAGCTGGAAGCCGGCTATTCAGCAAGTTCAAGCCTGTAGAAGCTCCGAAGAGCGCGGAGCTGCGAAAAGCCTTGAGGAACGCGCTGCAAAAAGCTTCTATGGTTCCACATGTGGGAATTAGAAACGGAGGAATTGGTGCGTATACGGCCAGCAGTACAGCCATAGGTCACTTAAGCTCCATTTTTCGCATTTAATTAGGCTGCAACATAATCTTATAGGGGTCTCCCAAGAAAATGTTGACACATACTTTGAATTTCCTCCGTTTTTACGTTGAGAAGCTTTGTGGTAAACTGCTCTAAAGACATTTGTCTTACCTCCTCTGAGAATAGATATATGGATACTTTTATTCTACAGCAGGAGGTTTCATGGATTGTTGTCTGAAAATTCTAATCCGCAATTAGTTTAAAGGGATGACCACACCACAGGATTATTTATATACCTTTTTATATAATAAGTCGGACCTGTACTTCGTATTGAAGTACAGGTCCATTGATTTTTACTGATTTACGGTACGTGAAAATGAAGAGTGATTTATATTCCTTATTGCTCATTGATGAGTTCCCGAATGATTTCGATGCAGTCCTGGACAACAGGATCTCGCGAAAGTCCTCTTGACGTGCAAATGGTAAGCCATGGCACTTGTTTCAGGTCGCCCGTTACAAAGTAAGCAAGGGGCTTTTGCGTATGAAAGGACGTGACATACGATTCCATGGCAAATGCCACACCAAGTTTTTCAGAAGCAAGCTGGATGGCGAGCTGAATGCTTTCCACTTCTTTGATTTCCTTAGGGTGAAACCCGCTGATTTCAAGCAGTTTGTTTTCCTGCCAGCGGATTTGTTGGTGGGGATATTGGAAAAAGATGCAGTCTTGATTGAGTTCCCGTATATCAAGATAGGGATAGGTAAGATCTTCCATTTTGACTGCTTTATGACAGGCCGGGTGTTCCGGAGGAATCGCAAGAAGAAAGTGCTCCCTCTTTAAATGGATGCAGTCAAATAAAGGATTATCTTTATCTTGGACACAGACGATAAGGTCGAGATTGTTTTTCGACAGTGAATTTTCAAGGGCTTGATAATGCCCGTGGATGGAGGAAATTTCAATGTCGGGATGCTTCTTCTTAAATCTCACAAGAAGGGGCGGGATGATCACAGTATTTAAAATGGAGTAGATTCCAATGCGAATCCTCTTGATATGGGCCATTTGCTGACGATAAAGTTTGCGCTCCATTTCTTTTTGCAGCAGAAGGATCTTACGGGCGTAGGTAAGAACAATAGTCCCTTCATCAGTGGGCACAACCTCTGATTTCTTCCTGATAAATAGGGGTGTTCCCAGACTTTTTTCGATATTTTTTACGGCAATACTAAGCGTTGGCTGCGTTACGTATAGCTTTTTAGCTGCTGCACAATAGCTTCCTGTATCAGCAATGGCGCAAATATATTCCATTTGTCTAAAGCTTAAATTCATAGACCTCATCTCCACCCGCCAAATGAAACGTACGTTACAGAATGAATCGCGAATATATAACGTAATTTGCGTTATATAAAGATTATTTATCAATCTCTTGAGAAAAACAATTAGCGCAGTTAGTCTAACTATTTTACAATATTAAGTAATAAAAATCCAATTTGTATAGGGGGAGTCTAGGTGAAGAATACAAGATTATATGATCTGTGCAAAAGATCCTTGCCAGATTATATTAATGTATGGAAGCAACTGGTCAATGTGGACTGCGGCTCTCGGAATGGAAAGGGAATCAACGCGGTTGCCGATGTGTTGATTCGAGAGTTTGAGAAAATAAGCCCTTATTCCATTGAAAAGATTCCCATGGAAAATCCGGAAGAAGGGTGTCATCTTCTCGTTGTTTTTAGGGGAAAAGGCAAGGGAAAGATTATGGCAGCTGCCCATCTTGATACGGTCTTTCCCGAAGGAACAGCTGCCGAAAGGCCGTTTAACATTGAGGGAGACTGGGCAAAGGGCCCTGGTGTGGCAGATTGCAAGAGCGGGGCCAATATGATGCTTTTTGCCATGAAGCATCTCCATGAACTGGGATTCGATGATTATGATCAAATTACGCTTCTTTTTAATGGGGATGAAGAGATCTCATCACCAAGCAGCCGAAAATTAACGGCAGAACTTGCTCCACAGCATGACTGCTATTTGTGCTGTGAATCGGGGCAGGAAGGGGATGGCCTTGTCCGGTCGCGGAAGGGCTCCAACTTACTCCAGCTGCGTGTTACGGGTGTTCCTTCTCATTCCGGAAATGCGCCGAAAAAAGGCGCCAGTGCACTGATGGAAATCCTGCATCAGATCGAAGCCATCAAAAAGTTAGAAGATGTCAGTAGGGGAACAACCCTTAATTTTACGCTTCTAAAGGCAGGAGAGCGGGACAATATCATTCCTTCCCATGCGGAAGCAACAGCGGACCTGCGGGTTGTCGATAAAAGTGAAATTGACCGGGTAGAAAAGGCGGCTCAAGCAATTGCAGCTCGTCCATTGATTCCACAAACAACAGTAGAGGTTCATGTAAAAAGAGGAAATCCTCCTTTTGCTCCCAATACCGGCACGGACCAACTCATTGCACTTGCCCAGAAAATCTATGGAGAATTGGGGAAGACGCTGATTACAAGGTCTGTAGGCGGAGCATCGGATGCAAACTGGGCGGCCGATGCGGGGGCTGTTGCTGTGGACTGCTTTGGCGCTGTCAAAGGTGGCAAGAACCATACGCCGCAGGAATGCGCTTCTGTCAGCAGTGTTGTTCCACGTATGTATCTTTTAAGCCGAATGTTTATGGAACTGGGTAAAGGAACTGCAGTGAAAGGAGTTTCATGATGGATGCTAAGGAAACAGGCCGGGTTCAGCCGGTCAAAGTGATGAATTTCCCTCATACCTTTGTTATTATTCTTGCGATGATTGTTGTAGCATTGATTTTGACGTGGGTTGTACCGGCCGGTATGTATGATTTTATCAAGACACCGTCCGGGCAAAAGGTCGTTGATCCTGCAACGTTCCGATATATCAAAAGTACGGGCATCAATCCTGTCCTTATTCCGCTTTATATCATCAAGTCCTTTAGCAAGCGAATTGACCTCATGATGGTTATTTTCATGGCTGGGTCGGCTTTCCATGTTGTGACGAAGACCGGCGCTTTGCAGGCCATTCTTGCCAAAGGGGCTAAGCGTTTTTCCAATCGTTTGGAAGTCTTCATCCCCGTCTTGACGCTGATCTTTGGCCTTATCTGCACGACGCAGGGCGTCAATACGTTCATCCCCTTTGCACCTGTTATGGTCATGCTCGCTATGGCGATGGGCCTTGACTCCATCACAGGCGAAGCCATTATGGTCCTTGGCGGTGCTATTGGATTTTCCACGGGGACGTTCAACATGTTTACGACCGTGGTGGCGCAAAACATTGCCGAGCTGCCGACTTATTCCGGTCTCTGGTATCGTGCTGTCTGCTTTGTCGTCTTTTATATCGTGACCAATATTTATTTGATCCGGTATGCCAAGAAAATCAAAAAGAATCCGGAAAAGAGCCCGATGTACGATTTGGACCAGCTGACGAAAGATAATGCGGCGACGCTTGACCTTGATAAAACGGGCGAACTTTCCGGAAAGATGATGATTCCCCTTGTTCTCCTTGTCATTGCCTTTGCGGCTATCATTTATGGGGCAATCGTCCTCAAGTGGGGTATGTCCCACATGGCGGCTATTTTCCTTACTTATACAGTTGTGGCAGATCTGATTATTGGAACGAAAGCAAACGATGTCTGCAAGGATATTTTGAACGGAAGCAAGCAAATGCTCGGAGCAACCTTTATTATTGGGATGGCAACAGCTATCAGTGGTATTATGAATGACGGGAAAATTACTTACACGATCGTGCATGCGATGGCAGAAGCCCTTAGCGGATTGCCAGCTATTATCATAGCACCGGGCATGGTGATTGCTAATACAATCATCAATGTTTTCTTGACTTCAGGGAGCGGGCAGGCGGTTGCTGTTATGCCTATTCTTATTCCACTAGCTGATGTGCTGGGCGTTACCCGCCAGACCACCGTCCTTGCCTTTAATTTTGGTGATGGATTCTGTAATTATATCCTGCCGACATCGACCGCCCTTATGGGAACTCTGAGCGTGACCAATATTCCTTATGACCGGTGGATGCGCTTCATGTGGAAACTTTTCCTGATTTGGCTCGTGACGGGCTGCGTCATGACGTTCATTGCCCAAATGATTCATCTGGGGCCCATGTGATAATAAAGGAGATGCAAAAGCATGTTGGAAAAACAGATTGAAACAGCCAATCAGTGGATTGACGCGCACCTTTCGGAACTGACGAAGATGTCTGACACCATCTTTGATCATCCGGAAATCGGTCCGCATGAATATAAGTCGAGCGCCCTTCTTACCCAGTATCTTGAGGACCATGGTTTTGCTGTGACACGTGGGATTGGCTCCTTGGAAACGGCCTTTAGGGCCATTTGGAAAAATGGGGAAGGCGGGCCTAATATCGGCCTTCTGTGTGAGTTTGACGCCCTGCCCGGCATGGGACATGGCTGCGGCCATCAGCTTCAGGGACCCTCTATTTTGGGCGCAGCAAACGCTATCAAGGAAGCCGCCGGAGATAGCCCCTTTACCTTGACCGTATATGGCACGCCGGGCGAGGAAAATATCAGTGGCAAATATATCATGATCAAGGAAGGATGCACCTTTGAGGAACTAGATGTGGCCCTGATGATGCACGGTGGCCCGGCAACGCAGACAGACATCAAGAGTCTTGCAAATGCTGAATATACAGTTACTTATCACGGTAAGGCCGCTCATGCCGCCCTCAAACCGGAAGCCGGGCGAAGCAGCCTTGATGCCATGATGCTTGCTTTTCACGGAATTGAATGCCTGAGGGAACATGTACCTGATGATGTGCGGATTCATTACAATATCATTGATGGAGGCGGTACTGCCGCAAATGTCGTGCCAAGCTTTACGCAGGCTCAGGTCATGGTTCGGGCCGGAACAGTTGGTCTTGTCAAGGAAATCATGAACCGCATGGAAAAAATCTATAACGGAGCAGCTCTGATGACAGAAACAACTGTCAATGCCGAGGTGGGGAAAATTCTTGATAACAAGATTCCGAATCTTACGCTCAATGATCTCCTCATGAAACATGCCAGGGCGCTGAACGCACCTAATTGTCAGTCTGCACGGAAACGGACAGGCTCTACGGACTTTGCTAATGTCATGCACCGTGTTCCGGGCTCCTGTATCCGGGTCGCCTTTGTCCCTGATGGAACCTCTTCCCATTCGCCGGAATTCATTGCGGCCGGTAAATCTGAAGAAGCCCATCAGGCCGTGCAGTTTGGCGCCAAGATCCTTGCTGACGCTGCTCTCGAACTGATTGATGATCCAAAACAGCTAGAAGCTATCCAAAAAGAGTTCAAAGAAAGAAAAGAAGCAGAGGAAAAGAATCCCTCTGCGTAAAATGAAGCCTTGTGCACTTGTCTAAGTCCCATATATGATATAACTGAAAAGGACCTTGCGGTTTATGAAATCGTAAGGTCCTTTTTGGATGTGCGTCTTTTAAAAGATAAAGGCAACAACGAAGTTGAACAGGGCACAGCAAATGACGCTTGTCGGTACAGCTATAAGAAGCAGCCGGTTAAAGAGCTCATTACGGTCTTCTTCTTTCGGGCTGGAACCAAGAATCAGGGATCCGCCAGAGGAGAAGGGACTAATGGCACTGGACTGTGCACCGAGTACCGTGCAGGCGAAAAGAACCGGTGCGGCAATTCCCGTAGAGCTGGCAAGACCAGGAATGAGCGGGAAGAGTGCTGGCGTTACAACACCTGTGGTCGAGCTGAAGAAGCTCATGATGGCCCCGATGATGGAAAAGGCGATTGGAATCAAGGGCTTTGGCACGTTGCTTCCGACCCAGTTGCTCAGCATGGTGATGGTTCCTGCTTTGACGGCAACGGCAATCAGCATGCCGGCGCCTGCAATCATGACAATAGTGTTCCAAGGTATTTTGGCAATGGCCTCTTTCTGTGGGGCCAAATCAAGAAGCAGGGCAATGACAGCAAAGATGATGGCAACTAGGCCAACATCAATTTTTCCCGCCATGTACTTGATGAAGGGCTGAGATGGCATAAAAATCTTAAGCAAGGGGAAGGCAAGAACAACAATCATCATGACAATCATCAAGGTCAAGGTTGTCTTTTGTTTTCCCGTAAATGCTTCAGGTTTCTTAAAGACTACCCCTTCCCCGATATTTCGATTGGCTTTGACCCCAAATTTAAAGATGGTGATCAGTAGTACGGAAAAGACGAGGGAAAAGAGAAAAATCTCCATTTCCATGGCAAAGGTATCGAGGGCTGCTAAATTCTTGTTTGAAACGGAGCAAAGATGAATGAAAAATACCTCTAAGAAGATAATGTAAGAAATAAACGAAGGAGTGAGACTCATGTCAGGATTTTATACCGAAGCGGACTATGAGAATTCGATCATCGAATTATTCCAAAACATGGGATATAGGTATGTCTACGCACCAGATTTGGAGCGTGACTTTCGTAGTCCATTATACGAAAAAGAATTGCTATCAGCACTGCACAGACTGAATCCGAAAATGTCGGAGGATGCTATTGCTGATACGCTATTCAAATTGAAGAATTTTGAAAACGCTGAACTTGTCCAGAAGAACGAACTCTTTATGGATTATCTTCAGCATGGAATCGAAGTTCGGTACTTCGTTAAGGGCGAGGAGCGCTCCGGCCTCGTATATATTGTCGACTACAGAAATCCTGATAATAATTCCTTTGTTGTAGCAAACCAATGGACTTTCATTGAAAACAGCAATAAGCGTCCGGATGTGCTTCTGTTCCTGAATGGTCTGCCGGTTGTGCTTATTGAGTTAAAGTCGCCATTCCGTGAGGAAACCGATGCCTCGGAGGGCTACCAGCAGATCAGAAACTATATGCAGGAAATTCCGTCGATGTTTATCTACAATTGTATCTGTGTCATCAGTGACCATCTGACCAGCAAAGCCGGAACAATCACCTCCGGTGAAGACCGTTTCATGGAGTGGAAAACGAAAGACGGCAGCTATGAAAATACGCAGTACGCTCAGTTTGACACATTCTTTGAGGGAATGTTTCAGAAGGAGAGGCTGCTAGATATTATAAAAAACTTTATCTGTTTCTCGAATGAGGGACTGAAAAAAATCAAAATATTAGCTGGCTACCATCAGTACTTTGCTGTCAGAAAAGCAATCGAATCCACAAAACATGCGACGCTTACGGATGGTAAAGGTGGCGTATTCTGGCATACACAGGGCAGCGGGAAATCTCTGTCTATGGTTTTTTGTGCGCATCTTCTGCAGGAAGCACTGGATAGCCCCACTATCGTAGTAATTACAGACCGTAACGATCTTGATGATCAGCTGTATGGACAGTTTGCCAAGTGTAAGAATTTCCTTCGTCAGGATCCGATGCATGCGGAGAGTAGAGAGAATCTGAAAACACTTCTAGATGGCCGTAAAGCAAATGGTATCATCTTTACGACGATGCAGAAGTTTGAGGAGTCATCGGAGCCACTATCTGAGCGTCGAAACATTATCGTAATGGCGGACGAAGCGCATCGAAGCCAATATGGACTCAAGGAAAAGGTTGATGCAAAGACCGGTGAAATCAAAGTGGGTACGGCACGTGTAATCCGTGATAGCCTGCCGAATGCAACATTCATCGGATTTACCGGTACTCCGATTTCTGCAAAAGACCGAAACACGCGTGAAGTGTTCGGAGATTATATTGATATCTATGACATGACGCAGGCCGTGGAGGATGGCGCAACACGTCCAGTGTACTATGAGAGCCGTGTCATTAAGTTGAAATTTGATGAGGCAACGCTAAGACTCATCGATCAGGAATACGATCTGATGGCGAACCAGGCAGATCCTGCTGTGATTGAGAAGAGCAAGCGTGAACTTGGTCAGATGGAAGCAGTACTAGGTAATGATGCAACAATTGATTCCTTGGTGCAGGATATTTTGGATCACTACGAAAATTATCGTGAGAATCTACTCACCGGAAAAGCAATGATTGTTGCTTATTCCCGTGCGATTGCCATGAAGATCTATCATCGGATTCTGGAACTCCGTCCGAATTGGACGGAGAAGGTCAAAGTCGTCATGACGGAGAGCAATAAAGATCCGGAAGAATGGCGCAGTGTCATTGGAAACAAGCGTCGTAGAGACGAGCTTGCTAAGGAATTCAAAGATAACAATAGTCCGATGAAGATTGCGATTGTTGTTGATATGTGGCTGACTGGTTTTGATGTTCCATCTCTGGCAACGATGTATGTCTATAAACCGATGCAGGGCTATAACCTGATGCAGGCGATTGCTCGTGTCAACCGTGTATTCAGAGATAAGGAAGGCGGACTGATTGTCGATTATGTAGGCATTGCCTCTGCACTCAAACAGGCAATGAACGATTACACGGCAAGAGACAAAAAGAATTATGGCGACACGGATATTGCTAAAGTCGCCTATCCGAAATTCCTGGAGAAGCTGTCGGTCTGCCGCGACCTGTTCCACGGATTTGATTATTCGAAGTTTGAGACAGGCAGCGACCTGGAACGGTCTCGTACCATTTCAGGTGCCGTGAACTTTATTCTTTCTCCTGCAAAAGAGAGAGAACGAGAAGACTTTGTAAAAGAAGCCTTGATGCTTCAGCAGGCTTTGTCGCTCTGCTCATCACTCGTTGAAAGAAACATGCGTATTGAGGCGGCATTCTTCGAATCGGTTCGTGTGTTGGTCATGAGGCTGACTAATCAAGGCGAAGGCAAGAAACTGTCTCTGCCGGAAATGAATGCACGCATCAACGCCTTATTGAAGTCCAGTATCAAGAGCGATGGCGTGATCAATCTGTTCTCTGAGGTTAAAGAAGAATTCTCCCTGTTTGATCCCAAATTCCTTGAGGAAATCTCAAGGATGAAGGAGAAAAATCTTGCTGTCGAACTTTTGAAAAAGCTGATCGCTGAGCAGATACAGATCTACAGACGATCAAATGTTGTCAAATCCGAGAAGTTCAGTGAAATTATTCAGGGTGTCATGAACCGGTACCTGAACGGAATGCTTACCAATGAGGAAGTCATCGAAGAACTCCTGAAAATGGCGCAACAAATCCGAGAGGCTCACGATGTAGGAGATGAGCTTGGTCTCTCTGAAGATGAGCTGGCATTCTATGATGCACTTACTAAGCCCCAGGCGATTAAGGACTTCTATGAAAATGATGAGCTGATTGCTATAACAAAAGAGCTCACAGAGTCACTACGAAAGAATCGATCCGTCGATTGGCAAAAGCGAGATTCGGCGCGTGCCAAGATGCGTATGATGATTAAGAGGCTTCTTAGGAAACATAAATATCCGCCAGAGGGTATGGATGATGCGGTTGCCACAGTAATGCTTCAGTGTGAGCTGTGGACAGATAACAATGATATGGATCGCCGAGTGGTTAGTTATACCGAGGCTTTCAGTAAAAAATCACAGGATTTACAGATGGTAGCGGAAGAACCTGCGCCATACGGAACAAAGAGGAAGGACTAGCCTAATGGATGCGACAAAAGGTAATATCTACGCTATCTTAAATGGAAATAAGCAGTTTCTGATCCCTGTTTATCAAAGGTACTACAGTTGGGAGACGGAGCAATGCAGTCGTCTTTGGAATGATATTGTTGATATGCAGAAAAAGAACAAGGTCGGACATTTTGTCGGTTCCATTGTGAATATCGCGGAACAGGCAATGCCGACCGGTGTATAGAAATATATGATCATTGACGGGCAGCAGCGCTTGACTACGCTGAGCTTGCTTTTGATTGCTCTCCGCGACTATGCAGAGAAGCATCCGGAGGATGGCACTATCAATGCCCGCCGTATTGATAATATGCTTTTGAAGAACGAATACGAGGACGGCGATGAGAGGTACAAATTGCTTCTTACGGAAACTGACCGTGACCTGCTAATTAGTCTCGTCGAGAAAAAGCCGATTAGTGATCCCGGTCTGTCACGTATCCTGCCGAACTATAACTTTTTTGCCAGTAAAATAGCAGATATGGAATTACAGCCGAAAGACGTCTATGAGGCTATCGGTAAGCTTCAGATTGTCAATATTACTCTTGACCGAAATGTGGATGATGCACAGGCAATTTTTGAGAGCTTGAACTCCACAGGTAAAGAGCTGTCTGAGTCCGACTTAATTCGAAACTATGTGCTTATGGGACTTGAGCCGTCAGAACAGCGATATGTATATGAGCACATGTGGAGGCCGATGGAGCTGCTCTTTGCTTATGAGAAGCAGGACTCTGTTATGGATAGATTTTTCCGTGATTATCTGACGATGAAGACTACGCGCATCCCAAAGATTGATCGAGTTTATGAGGGATTCAAGGCCTATCATTTGAATTGCGAGTTTGCTACAATTCGTGAGCTCTGCGCAGACCTTTTGATCTATGCTACCTATTACACAAATATGATATTCAGGAGAAGCGACAATACTATTCTGAAATCGCTGTACTCAGATATCGGAGACCTTCGTATGGAGGTAGCCTTTCCGTTCCTGCTCAAAGTGCATAACGATTGCGCAGAGGGTGTTATCACGGGAGATGATCTTATTGAGATTATCAAAATGTGCATCAGCTATGTATTTCGTAGAAGTATCTGTGATATTCCGACAAATTCGCTTAATAAAACTTTTGCGACGCTGCGTAATGAAATCAAGGCCGATGATTATATGAATTCTATTAAGGCTTTCTTCGTACTGCGCGATGATTATAAGGAATTCCCGAATGATGAGAAATTTGAGAAGGCATTTGTGTCCCGTGACATTTACAATATGCGTTCCAGGAATTTTATTCTTAGTCACCTTGAAAACTTTGGGAATAAAGCCCCAATCATTATTGAGAATTATACGATTGAACACATTATGCCGCAGAACAGCAATCCAAGTGACGAATGGAAAACTATGCTTGGCGCAGACTGGAGAGAGGTTCAGAAAACCTACCTGCACACAATAGGGAACCTTACGCTAACAGCTTATAACTCTGAAATGAGCGATAATCCATTTATGGTTAAAATGGATATGGAAGGTGGATTTAAAGAAAGCGCTCTACGCCTTAACACTTATCTGGTAAAGCTGAGCGAATGGAATGAACAGCATATAAAAGGACGCGCAAAGCTGCTGGCTGAAAAGGCAAAACAGATATGGGAGTATCCAGAAATTTCAGATGCTGAGCTTGCGCCGTATCAGATTGAGGAGAAACCTGCTCAGAAGTATACAATTGACTCATACGATATCAATGCATTTACCAGAACACTTTTTGATATGCTCGACCGGCGTATTTGTAATTTGTCTCCGGATGTAAAGCGTGAGTTTAAGAAGTTGTATATTGCTTATAAGCTGGATACAAATTTCGTTGATCTCGTAGTTCAGAAACAGCGTCTCCGTATATCTCTGAATATGAAGTTTTCGGAAATTCATGATCCGAAAGGTTTATGCAAGGACATCACCGGCATTGGCAGATGGGGCAATGGAGATGTTGAGGTGTTCTTTGAACACACTTCTGAGATTGACGACATAATGGAATTAATCGAGCAGTCATACAGCAAACAGGCTGATGAATAAAAAAGAGGATGCCTGACAACAGAAGCTTAGAGTTGATACGATTGGATTTCAGACTTGTTCTGTCAAAACGAAGTATTGAAGCGGCCGGCAAATCTATAGGTAGGAGCAAGGGTATTGACCTGTTTCCGAGAACGGATAAGAGTAAAAATTGGTATATTTTTTGGCAAAAACACGCTTTGATATATTCCCGCGAACGTCCACGAACGATTGCGAATTCAGATGCACACTCGACATCAAGATGAAGCAGTCTAGCCATGTTGAGACGGTCGTTCTCATGACGCGGGCGCAGTAAGGAAGCCTCGCAAAGAGGCTGTGATGCTCTCCCCGCGGCAAAGGTACCTGTCACAAACGAAAAACAGAGGGTAACCATCCAAATCCGTCTTGTGATTTGGATGGTTACCCTCTGTTCTCCTTTACTTTGATTTAGCCACCGATAACGTATAATAAGTTTCACAAATTCAATTTCATATAAAAATAGACATAGTCCATTGCCGTCGGTAAAATTAAGTTACCACACAAAACCCACCGAGGAGGCTATGGCTATGTCTGATAACATTATACAACTCAATGAGGATCTCATAAAGAACAATCTCAAAGATCTAGTACGCAGTAGCGTCGAAGAGACCCTTAATGCTCTGATTGATCATGAGGCTGATGAACTCGTCAACGCAGAAAAGTATGAGCGTTCCGGTGACCGAAAGGGCTACCGCTCTGGTCATTATGAGAGAAACTTCTCAACCACTTCAGGTGATGTGACTCTCAGGGTTCCCAAGCTCAAGGGCATTCAATTCCAAACTGCCATCATAGAGCGTTACAAGCGTCGTGAATGCTCCGTTGAAGAGGCATTGATCGAGATGTACTTAGCCGGTGTTTCTGTTCGCCGAGTAGAGGACATCACAGAAGCTCTTTGGGGAACCAAGGTGTCTCCGGGAACCATCAGTAATCTCAACAAGAAAGCCTATGAACATATCGAAGAATGGCGTCCTCGCCCGCTTACAGAGGAGTACCCCTACGTCTACGTTGACGGTGTATAGCTAAAGCGAAGCTGGGGCGGTGAGATTCAAAACGTTTCTACCCTCGTAGCCATTGGCGTGAATCATGAAGGTTATCGAAAGATTCTGGGTGCCGCCGAGGGCATGAAAGAAGACCGTGAAAGCTGGAAGAACTTCTTCGTCTGGCTCAAGGAAAGAGGCCTTAAAGGCATTCGCCTCATCATTGGAGATAAGTGCCTTGGCATGCTAGAAAGCATTCCTGAGGTCTTCCCTGGTGCGCGATATCAGCGCTGTACTGTACACTTCTACAGAAATGTATTTACCGTCACGCCCAGAACAAAGATGCGTACAGTCTCTAAGATGTTGAAGGCAATCCATTCTCAGGAAAGTAAAGCCGCAGCCCGTGAAAAGGCTGCACTGGTTGCTGAGAAGCTTCGGGAATTGAAGCTAACTGCGGCTGCCAAGAAAGTAGAAGAAGGCATCGAAGAAACCTTAACATATATGGACTATCCTAGCGAACACTGGAATCGAACCCGAACCAACAATACCACGGAACGAGTCAATTGGGAAATCAAGCGCCGTACAAAGGCGATTGGAGCTTTTCCAGATGGCCAGAGCGCTCTGATGCTGGTCTGTGCCCGGTTGCGCCATGTAGCAGCAACAGACTGGGGATCCAAGAGATACCTGAATATGGACCATCTGTTTGAGCTTGAATTTCAATGCCAGGCAGATGACCAGTTCACTGCCAGTTAGCCCTGTACACCGACGGCTGAAAATGAATTTGCGAAAGATTATTGACACAATCTACCCACTTACCCTGACGATAAAGTTCTACACAAATTAGCTTAAATTCAGTCGTATAACGCAAAATGTACCCTCCTTACTGGGTGTCCAGTAAGGAGGGTACATTTCAGCCCTCATTTTATGAACTGTAAGGAAGAAATCGAAATTGCCATGCCGATTTTTGGCGGGGAGCCGCGGCGGGCCATTGGTGTCATTGGGCTTGTTGGCAGCTCGCGGGAACAAAAGATGACCATTCTTTCGAAGGAGGCGTCCTTCCTTGCTTTTGTGGAGCAGATTGCTGATTTCATTTCCGTAAAGAGTCAGGAAAGAAAGGAAAGTGCACGCCGAGAAGCGCTTTTGGGAACGCTCCATACGACCCTTGAAAATATCCAGCAGGGCACGCTTGTCATTGGAACAGACCATAGCATCACCATGACCAATCGCTCGGCCCAGGAGCAGCTTGAAGATGACAATCTTGTGGGGAAAAAGGTTCTTATTGAGACGACGGGAGACACGCTGAATCGCTATGCTGAATACCGTGTGACTGTAGGGGAACGGGCATACCATCTCATGGGATCCTATATGAAGATTCCCCAAAAGATCCGCGATTATGAAGGTGTCCTCATTTTTTATCGGAGCCGGGAAATCAAGAACCAATATTTTGAGACGGCTTTTGTACCACATGGCGATAAGGACAGCATCTTGGGGTCAAGCCCTGCAACGCTGCATCTCAAGGAAGAAATCGAACGAGTTGCGCCTTCTTCTTCGACCGTCCTCATTACGGGCGAAAGTGGAACGGGAAAGGAAATGGTAGCAACGTCCATTTGGCGGGAAGGCAGCCGGAAGGAAGGCCGTTTTATCGCTTTGAACTGCGCCGCCATTCCTGAAAATCTTATGGAATCCGAGCTTTTTGGCTATGTCAAAGGGGCCTTTACGGGAGCGGATCCGAATGGGCGCATGGGGAAATTTGAACTTGCAAATGGTGGGGTCATCTTCCTTGATGAAATTGGCGATATGCCCTTATATCTGCAGTCCAAACTGCTGCGCGTCCTGCAGGAACGGCAGATTGTGCGTATCGGGTCAAACCAACTTGTCGATATTGATGTAAGGGTCATTGCTGCGACCAATAAGGACTTGAAGAAGATGGTCGAGGAAAAGCAGTTCCGTGAAGATCTCTACTATCGGCTCAATGTCATTCCCATCCATATCGAGCCGTTGCGCAATCGCAAGGAAGATATTGAAGAACTATCCGTTCATTATATAAGAAGGTTTTCATCGCTGCTCGGCAAATCAGAACCGCGGATTACAGAAGATTTGATGGAGACACTCAAGCGATATCCTTGGCCAGGTAATGTGCGGGAACTCGAAAACGTCATGGAGTATATGGTAAATCTAGCAGTTCCGGGAGGAGATCTTGATGTAGATCTTTTACCAAAGGAAATGCGAAAGACCCCAAATCAGGACGCTCACGTGGCAGCATCCGATTTGGGGATAGAGGCCCCCATTGTGCCCCTTGTAGAACTTGAAGAAGCGGCTATCCGCAGGGCTTTACTCCGTTATGGGCGCAGCGGAGAAGGAAAGCTCAAGGCTGCCCAAGCCTTGGGACTGAGTAAGGCGACGTTGTATCGTAAAATCAAAGAATATGGGGTGTAGTCGGAGCAAAAATCGCTCCGAGCAACAGGCTGGCAAGCTGTCACGAGTCTTTGGCTTTGACTGTCTCGCGGCCAAAGCTGCAGCTTTCGAGCTAAAGGCTTGCTGTGATGCTATATAGCTGAGGATGCCTTCGGCAGCTGGCTGAGGCGGAATGCATAGAAAAAAGAGCCTTCCTTGGCTAAGGCGCTCCGCTTGGCTAAAGGAGTGCAAACACTCCTGGCAAAAAGACCGGACGGGAAAAGACAGCAGCGCCGGACCCAAACCGTCCCTTTTTCGAAGTGTGGGGCCCGAATTAAATTCGCCCTCAAACATGTTTCTCGGACTTTCGCTATTGCTCCAAAAGCGTCTTTCGAAACTCCGGGCGAATATGCCTTTCTATCGCTCGAGAGGAAACGTCGCTGCGCTCCTCATCCACCACCAAAAAGACCTGCCTGCTGCAGCGCAGCATCAAGTGGCTTTTGGGCCCCCGCCTTGGTAAGACGGATCGATGCTGCGCATCGAGTTCTAAGGGAAAAGATCGGACGAAGGACGTTCCAGCAACTGCCATCGTGCTTTCTACGTTTCAAAAGGACCCGCTTCTTACAAAACTCGAATATAAGATAAGAGCCCAAAACCGAACCTATCTCTACGTTTGGTTTTGGACCTTTCTTATGTTCTTTTGCCTTGCAATCTTTTTCCTTATATTCTTTTCTTCCAATTGCTTTTTATGAATTCGGTTCAGATGGGTTCAGATACGAGGAGTCCCCGCTTCCACCGACGACGACGGACCTGAGACGTCAGCAATCCGCTAGCGCAGCGACGCGGGAGCTGTTGCGCGAAGGTTCTCTGAAGCGGCGCCACCAAAAATAAATCGGCGACGCGTGAGTTTCTTTGCGGCCAGAGGCCAGTACGTCTAGGAGGTTGAGGTCGCGGGCGACAAAGTAGATGGGCCCATATGGACTGAAGATTGCAAAAAGCTTCCGCGTTGATAAGCTGGGCGCTGGAAGTGACGACACATGGTTAGGAAAGGAAGCACCCAGACGTAAAAAATCAGCAAACGTGGGACGGTCCATCGTACGATAGGCCATGAGGCTATTATTTTCACAAAGTCTTTTTTAAGCAATGGCCTCACGTTCTTCATCAAATCAGCCCGATTTTTGGGCTGAGTAAAAATATATGCCCGACGTCTCCTTACGAGCCATCCACGATAGCCGCTTATAGGTTGTACCTTAAGATCCGTGATACGAGATAGTGTGGCTCTCGGCGAAACCATTAGCCTGTTGGTAACCAATCCACGTATAACAGAATAGGCCAAAGCCGGAGACGGAGGCTGTGAACCCCTAGCTCTTGCCATATGCTGCCAGGTACTATCTTTGGGTCAAGTATGAGGGAAAAGATTTTTGGAAACCGTCTTGACAAAGGTCACTTCATAACAGCGGCTAGCGAGGAGCATTTTTCGATGGTTCAAGACCGATAATCGCAAGACACCGTCGAAGCGATTCGGTTGCAGGCCCGTGTTATCGAAAAATTTATTCGGCGCCCTCCGGTCGGAACGCTTTGGCGTCGTGCCGTACGAACTCTCAAAGAATTCTAAGGCGTTTTTAAGGGGAGATACCATAAAGTAAGTTTGCGCCTTCTGGCCCTTCTTTTTTAATCTCAAAATGAGAAAAATCTCAAAATGAGAAGCTATATATTCTCATTTTGAGATTTTTTGTTTTCGTTCCCAGGTCTTCCTATTTGGCCAATAATCCTGACCACATGCTCCCATGCGATTTTAGGCTCTTTTATTTCACTTTTTCATTTTTGGCACGATAGTTGCTATATATAAAGTGAAAAGAATTTTTGAGAGGAGTTAGCGTCATGACAAAAGACTTTCAAATGGTTCATAAGACTCACGCCGACAAGAAGTGCAGCCTGGACTTTTTAAGCCGTTCTGTTGAGGAAAATGTGCGTGCCTATCATCGCAGTTTCCCTGTCTACAAGGAGACACCCCTCGCCTGTCTCAAGGAAACGGCAAAGGCCCTTGGCGTTTCTTCCATCTATGTAAAAGACGAGTCCTATCGTTTCGGTCTCAATGCGTTCAAGGTCCTAGGCGGGAGCTATGCCATGGGTCACTATCTTGCCGATAAGCTTGGCATCGATATGAAGGAGGTCACCTATGAGAAACTGACAAGCGAAGAAACGCGCAAGGCGCTCGGGGATATTACCTTTGTCACGGCAACCGATGGCAATCATGGCCGCGGCGTTGCTTGGACGGCAAACCAGCTCCGTCAGCATTCCGTGGTCTACATGCCGGAAGGTTCAGCTGAAGAACGACTTATGAATATTCGGGCTGAAGGTGCTGAGGCATCCATTACGGATCTTAACTATGATGATGCTGTTCGTCTTGCTAATCGCAATGCAGAGGAAAAAGGTTGGGTCATGGTCCAGGATACGGCATGGGAAGGCTATGAGGATATTCCTCGTTGGATCATGCAGGGATATGGTACCATGGGTCTTGAGGCCTATGAACAGCTGCCGGAAAAACCAACTCATATCTTCTTGCAGGCTGGGGTCGGATCCCTTGCGGGTGCGATTACGGGGCTATTCTCCTCCTTATATGGAGATGAAAAGCCCATCATCGGCATTGTGGAACCGGATCAGGCCGACTGTCTTTTCCGAACGGCAAAAGCCGACGACGGTAAACTTCACCCTGTAACAGGTCATATGCGGACCATCATGGCTGGTCTTGCCTGCGGTGAACCCTGCAGCATTGGCTGGCAGGTCCTGTCGGATTATGCGGACTTCTTCATTTCCTGTCCGGATTACGCAGCCGCACAAGGCATGCGAATTTTAGGGAATCCAATGGGAAAGGATCAGAAGGTTGTTTCTGGAGAGAGCGGTGCTGCTGCCTTTGGGGCCGTTAGCGAAATCCTGCGCAATCCTGAGCTTAAGGAGCTGAAGGAAGCTCTGAAACTTAATGAAAACTCCAGAATCCTCTTCTTCAGTACGGAAGGGGATACGGACAAAGAAAATTATCGCCGCATCGTTTGGGATGGGCTGTATGCGAAATAAAAATCAACTAAACAGGTAAAAATGAGGAGGCAAATTCAAATGATTAACCAAGAAGTCAAAGATCAAGCTATTGCATTGTGTCAAAAACTTGTTCAACAGCAGAGCTATTCCGGTCATGAAGATGGCGTTGCCAAAGTACTCGAAGAAACGTATAAGGCCAATGGGTTCGATTCTGTTCACATCGATAAGTACGGCAACATTATTGGATGCATCAAAGGAAAACGGCCGGGTAAGAAGATCCTTTTTGATGGACATATGGATACGGTTCCTGTAACGAATGAAAAGGAATGGATCCATCCTCCTTTTGCGGCTGAAATTCATGATGGCAAGATTTATGGTCGTGGTACGACAGACATGAAGGGTGCCATTGCAGCTTACACGACGGCAGCTATTGCATTCGCAAAAGATACGAATAAAGACTTTGCCGGAGAAATCTATGTTGATGGCGTTGTTCATGAAGAATGCTTTGAAGGTGTTGGTTCCCGCTCTATCAGCGCTTATGTAAAACCTGATATTGTTGTTATCGGTGAAGCTTCTCAGTGCAACCTGAAAGTAGGCCAGCGCGGACGTGCCGAAATCGTTGTGGAAACCTTCGGCAAACCCTGCCACAGCGCCAACCCTGAAAAAGGAATCAACGCTGTATATAAAATGGCTCGTGTTATTGAAGCCATTCGTACGATTGTTCCGCCAGAACATCCCGTTCTCGGGAAGGGTATCTTGGAATTGGTTGACGTGAAATCGGCTCCTTATCCTGGCGCCTCTGTTGTTCCTGAATATTGCCGCGCAACCTATGACCGTCGTTTGCTTGTCGGCGAAACCAAAGAAAGTGTATTGGCTCCGATTGTTGCCCTTATGGATAAACTGATGGCAGATGATCCGGAACTTAAGGTAAAAGTCTCCTATGCTGTAGGTAAGGAAAAATGTTACACCGGAGAAACTATCGAAGGTGAACGTTTCTTCCCTGGCTGGCTCTTTGACAAGGATGCTGAATTTGTTCAAGCAGTCAAAAAAGAACTGAATGAACGCGGTTATGATCCTGAAATCACTCAATACAATTTCTGCACTAACGGCAGCCATTATGCTGGAGAAGCTGGCATTCAGACCTTTGGCCTTGGCCCTTCCCGTGAAAATTTGGCCCATACAGTCAGTGAATATGTTGAAGTGGACAGCTTGGCCAAAGTAACGGATTGCTATTATGGCGTTCTAAAAGCTTTGATGAAATAAGCAAAATAAAGAACGGGTGCTGTCTAGGTTTTCCACTGGGCTTAGACAGCAAATTCCTTATTTTATCCGATAAATAATCTGATAAAAGGGAATAATCGTATAAAAGTGGTGATGAGGAGATGAATAATATGAGTCAAAAGCAAATTACAGCTTTAATTATTATTTTTCTGTATATGATTGCTACAATTGCAATCGGATTAATTGTATCCAAGATGAAATCTAAGAAAAAAGCTTCTCAGAGCAATGAAGATTTTTTGATGGCCGGAAAATCTCTTGGCCCATTAACTTTGGCAGGTACGCTTTTTGCTGCCAATACAGGCGGGGCCAGTACTACAGGTATCGCAACCAATGTTTTCCAATACGGTCTTTCTGCAAGCTGGTACGTTATTGCTGGAGGTATCGGTTTCATCTTAGTATCTTTTATTGCTCCTTATTTTAGACGGGCGGCTGCTTCCACGGTTCCTCAAATCATTGGGAAACGTTACGGAAAACCGTCTCATATGGTAACGGCATTTACATCGATTGCAGCACTTTTTATGGCAACTGGGGCCCAGATCATTGCAACAGCATCCATTATTAACGTCGTAACGGGGATTAGTTTTCAAACAGCCGCTGTCATTACAACCGCTGTTGTTATCCTTTATACAATGGTTGGCGGTTTTGCCTCTGTTGCAGCGGCAAATATGATGCATGTTCTATTCATCACTATTGGTATGGCAGTTGCTATGTTTATTATGGCAGAAAATCCTGCTGTGGGCGGTTTTTCGGCACTATTCGCTAAAGCAGCAGCTATGAAGACGGCAACGGGTGCTGACATGAACATGCTCAGTATGACGAAAATTGGTGTTCCAACGGTTATTGGCTACATTGTTATGTATTGTATGACTTTCCCTACGGGGCAAGAAATTGTCCAGACATTCTGCTCTGCTAAAGATGGTAAATCCGCAAAGATTGGTTCTGTTCTTACCGGCATTCTTTCCGCAGTTTATGCAATTGTTCCTGCCATGATCGGTCTTATGGCATACACTTGTATTGATGGATATGCTGTAAGTCAACAGAAAAATGCATTGGCTGATGCAACGATGCAGTTTGCACCGTCTATTATTGCTGGCATTATCCTCGCTGCTGTTGTCGCAGCTACAATGAGTTCTGCTTCCGGTAACATGATTGGTACGGCAACAATGTTCACAAATGACGTATATCGGCCCTATATCCGTGGCGGTGTTCATGATGATAAGAAGGAAATTTTGGTTTCCCGCGTTGTTATGACCATTGTTGGGCTTGTTGGTCTTGGTGTAGCTCTTACTGCCTCGAACATTATCTCTGTTATGATGAGTGCTTTTGCCCTGAGAAGTGCGGGTCCGTTTGCAGCCTTTATTGGGGGGTTATTCTGCAAGAATGTAACGAAAGATGCCGGGTTCCTGTCTATCTTAAGCGGTACGGCTGTTGCGGCCTATTGGACCTATGCTCTTAAATCTCCCTTTGGACTTAGTGCTATGGTTCCTGGCGGCATTGTGGCATTTGCAGTGCTCTTCATTGTTTCTAAGTATCAAATTAGCCGTGGTGTAGAAGCAGCGGCTCCAATCGAACTGGATAAAGAATAACTTAATTAGAATAGAAGGAGGAAATAAAATGAAGACTTTGTTGAAAAATGGTGTCGTTGTCGATGGCTCTGGCTCCAACCGTTATCAAGCGGATGTTCTGATTGATGGCGATAAAATTGTAAAAATCGGTAAGATTGATGCGGCAGACGGCGCTGAAGTCATTGACGTGACTGGTCTCGTTGTTGCCCCTGGATTCATTGATACGCACAGCCACAGTGATCTCCAGATTCTTGTTGATCCTGAAGTTCGTCCTAAGGTCATGCAGGGAATCACGACGGAAATCTTGGGGCAAGATGGAATCTCCATGGCTCCACTGCCGGAAAAATATATCAGTCCTTGGAGAAAGAACCTGGCTGGTCTTGATGGTGACTCCGATCAGGTAAATTATCATTATCGTGATACAGCAGGGTATCTTAAGATGATTGATGATGTAAAACCAGGTCCTAACGAATGCTACCTCGTTCCTCATGGCAATGTCCGTATGGAAGCAATGGGCCTTGATAACCGCCAACCTACGGATGAGGAACTACAGAAGATGAAGGACATTGTCCGTCGGGAAATGGAAAATGGTGCTATCGGGCTTTCCACGGGGCTTATCTATATGCCCTGTGCTTATGGTCAAACCAAGGAAGTTGTTGAAATGTGCAAAGTTGTCGCTGAATATGATGGCCGTTTTGTCATTCATCAGCGCAGCGAAGCAGACACCATTCTTGATTCGATGAAAGAGGTTATCCAAATTGGTAAGGAGTCTGGCGTTAAGATCCATTATTCGCACTTCAAAGTCTGCGGTCGTAAGAACTGGGACAAAATTGATGGAATGATTCAGCTTCTTGAAGAAGCTGAAAAAGAAGGTATCGACGTCTCCTTTGATCAATATCCGTATGTAGCAGGCAGCACGATGCTGGGGGTCATCCTGCCGCCTTGGGTTCATGATGGCGGGACCAATAAGGTCATTGAACGTCTCAACGATCCGGAACTTCGCAAAAAAATGGTCTATGATATCGAACACGGTATCCCTGGATGGGATAACTTTGTTGATTTTGCTGGCCTCGATCAAATCTATGTAACAAGTGTCAAGACGGATAAGAATAAGGATGCTGTTGGTTTGTCACTGATTGAATTAGGTAAGCTAAGAGGGAAAGATCCCTATGATGCAACTTTCGATCTTCTCCGTGACGAAGAAAATGCTGTAGGCATGGTTGACTTCTATGGTACAGAAGACCATGTGAAACTCTTCATGAAACGCCCGGAAATGAACGTCTGCACGGATGGACTTTTGGGCGGAAAACCGCATCCTCGTGTTTATGGTGCTTTCCCGCGTGTTCTTGGTAAATATGTTCGTGAAGATAAGGCCCTGACCCTTGAACAAGCTGTATATAAGATGACAGGTAAACCAGCAGCTACCTTCAATATCAAAAATCGTGGCCAAATTAAGGAAGGAGCCTACGCTGATATTACTGTCTTCAACCCTGATACGGTCATTGACAAAGGCACATTTACAGACCCGACTCAATACCCGGAAGGAATCGAATACGTCATGGTAAATGGTGTATTTGAAGTTGCTGGTGGAAAATATACAGGCAGGAGAAATGGTACTGTTCTCAGAAAAAAAGGAAAAGAGGTTGTAAAATAATGAAAAAGCAAATTATCTCTACGAAAAATGCCCCTTCTGCTGTAGGGCCTTACGTCCAAGGCATCAAGGCCGGCAATACGGTTTATGTATCGGGCCAGCTTGGCATTGATGTAGCGCTTGGAAAACTGCCGGATACGCTGGAAGCCCAAGCCCACGCGTCCATGAAGAATCTTGGCGCAATCCTAAAGGAAGCGGGTGCTTCCTACGGAGATATTGTAAAAACGACGATCTTTCTTCAGGATATGAATGATTTTGGGAAGGTCAATGAAATCTATAAATCCTATTTTACGGATGGATTCCCAGCCCGCTCCTGCGTGGAAATCGGGAAGCTACCGCTGGGTGGTCTCGTCGAAGTGGAATGTGTTGCCGTCATCGATGACTGAATAAGAACAACCGTCCTCTCCAGTTGGGAGAGGGCGGTTTTTTGATTCTTCCTTAAGCCAAGTATCATTAAAATCGTAGTTGCACCGATTTCCCTTAGGTATATAATAGATAGGCACACTAGGAATTTTTGAGAATGTGGGTGGTTTAGATGAGCCGAGCGCAAATCAATATGCTGGAAGGATCCCTTGTGGGACCTATTTTTCAATTTGCAATCCCTGTTGCAATGATTGGTATCCTGCAGCAGATGTTCAATACTGCAGATATTATGGTCTTGGGCCGTTTTGTTGGGACGGAGGCCCTTGCCGCGGTGGGCAACAATGCACCTGTCATTGGGGTTCTCGTTAATCTTTTCCTGGGGATTTCCCTCGGCGCCAATGTGCTGATTGCCCGGAAACTTGGCGGAGGACGGCTGAAGGAAGCTTCTGAAGCGATTCATACAACGGTCCTTATGGCCGGACTCACGGGGCTTTTTATCCTTGTCGTGGGCGAAATCTTTGCGGGACCCCTCATGGGCTGGATGGGGGTTCCTCTTGAGGTGCGGGAGGCTTCGGAATTATATCTGCGCGTCTATCTATTGGGAATGCCAGGGATGACGCTCTATGACTTTTTATCGGCCATTTACCGCAGTCATGGCAATGTCAGGACGCCGCTTCTTTCCCTTGTAACGGCAAGTATCGTCAATATTGCAGGCAATTTGCTGGCTGTCTTTTTAGGGTTTGGCCTTGCCGGCGTTGTAACCGTGACCGCTATCGCAAACTATATCAGTTCGGGTCTTCTCCTGCGTCTTTTGCGTTATGAACATGGGGTGCTCCATTTTTATCCCGGTGCCATCCGCGTCCGCATGGAGGACATCAAGGAAATCCTTCGCGTTGGTGTGCCGGCAGGTATCCAGGGGATGGTCTTTAATTTTTCGAACCTTGTTATCCAGTCGGCCATCAACAGCGAAGGGTCTCTTGCCATGGCTGCTTCGGCAGCGGCCTATGTCCTTGAAATCAATACCTATCCTTTTATCAATGCTTTTGGGCAGGCGGTGACGACTTTTACCAGTCAGAACTTTGGTGCGGGCAATATCAAGCGTTGTTTGAACGTAGTGAAAAAAGGCCTGACGCTGAACTTTGGCTTTACCTGCTTTTTGACGGTGCTTGTCTTTTTGGCTGCGCGGCCCTTTTTGGAGGTCTTTGGCCTAGAACCTGATGCCATGGAACTTGGCATGATGCGTGTCCATATCATCATCGGCTTTTATTTTCTCTCGTCTATCTATGAAAGCCTTGCCGCATCCATGCGTGGCTTCGGAAACTCCCTTGCACCGGCTCTTGGCATGCTGGTCAGCATCGTCGGCACACGGATGCTATGGCTTGCAACGGTCTATGAGGCGGATCCGACTTTTCGGAATATCATGTGGTGCTATCCGCTTAGCTGGTTTGCCGCCGATGTACTGATTGGGGGACTCTTTGTGAGGGAGATGGGGAAGCAGAAGCGGTTAGCAAAAATTTGATGTAGAACGTGAGCCCCTTGCTTTCAGGAAAGATTACCTGAAGCAAGGGGCTCATGGCGTATCAGAGGAGGACCCGCCTCACGGTGGGGGATCGTGTAAAAGGCTGTCAAGCTGTCTTATTCGGGCAAGGCCCGAATGGCTTTCTCGCGGCCAAGGACGCGGCTATCAAGCCAAAAGACTTGGAGGGTAAAGACCGTGAGACCGGCGCCAAGTTTGTTGTCAAAGACACGTTTTCTGTCGTTCAAAAGCGATTTCTATGGTAAGGATTCACATAGTTCCAACCAGATCCAGCCCTGCCATGCGGTCTTTTCCCTTAGAACTCGATATAGCGCATCGATCCGCCTTTGCCAAGGCGGGGGTCGAAACCGGGAATTTTCCATAAGCATTGATTAACAAAATTTACCGGTTTTGGTGGTGGATGAGAAGCGCAGCGACGTTTCCTTGCAAGCGGTTAGCGAGTCAGATTCGCCCGAGTTTCGAAGGACGCTTTTAAAGCGTTAGCGAAAGTCCGAGAAACAGGTTCCCGGGCGAATCATTTTGGACCCGTTCCCCCATGAGGGGGCAGTTTGGGGCCGGCGGCGTTACATGTGCCAATGAGTACCTTAAAAGACCATAGCGTACGGCGCCATACCGGATCCTTCGGTTGTAGCGCTTTTTTAGTCAGCCCGAGTTTGACTGATTAACTCTTAGATTCACCGATCTCTCGTACGACATCGATGATCGATCCGTCCCGTGCTTCGATGATCCCTACGATGCGGTCCTTGAAGGTGACGGCATCGGGGACGCCGGCAATGGCATAGGCCCTGTCGCGCAGTTCTTCTATGGTACAGAAGGGAAGGTCGACACCTTTCATGGCGTCGATGAGGTCCTGACGCTTGGGATTGATGGCGATGCCAAAGTCCGTGATGACAACGTCCACTGTCTCGCCCGGCGTGGTAATGGTGGTGCATTCGGTCCTCACGGCAGGAATGCGGCCTTGCAGCAGCGGTACGATGACGATGGTGCATTGGGCCCCTGCCGCTGTATCTGGATGCCCGCCCTGGGCGCCTGTAACCATGCCGCTTGAGTCAACGACAACGTTGCAGTTGAAGTGGGTATCCACTTCTAAGGATGCGAGGATGACAAAGTCGAGATGATTGACGTAGGAAGCTTTGTTGAAGGGGTCTGCGTATTCACTGGTTGAGATCTCAATATGTCGGCCTGGATGATTCTTGATGCTTTCAATGGCCCCTGTATCAAAGACTTGGGCATCAACGATACGGTCAATCAGGCCTTCGTCCATCATGTCGCACATGGTCTTTGTGATGCCGCCGAGGGCAAGGCCCATATGGATGCCGTCCTTTCTCATATGTTCGGCAAGAATACCCGTCGAGGCAAGGGAAGCGCCGCCCGCACCTGTTTGGTATGAGAAGCCTTCTTTGTAGTAGGGGGTGTGGATGAGAAATTCTGTCGTATAGCGGGCCATGAGGAGCTTACGCATATCCGTTGTCGGTTTGGCTGGCCCTGTGGCAATCTTAACCGGGTCGCCAATGGCATCGACCACAACGACAGCATCCACGTCTGTCATGGAGATGGATGCCGGAATATTGGGAAAGGGGACCAGGGTGTCCGTAATGGCGACGACATAGTCTGCATACTGGGCATCGACCATGGAATAGCTCAGGACGCCGCAGTCACTTTTTCCGCCGACGGCACGGCAGTTTCCCATAGGGTCACAGGTGGGGGCGCCGATGAAGGCCATATCAATGTGTGTTTCCCCTGATTCGATGGCCCGGACACGGCCGCCGTGGCTGCGCATGATGGCGAGTTTCTTCAGTTTGCCTGTGGAAATGGCTTCGCCAATCTTGCCGCGTACACCGGAAGACTCAATGCCCGTGATCGTTCCGTCTTCAATATAGGGGACGATGGGATCATGAGCTTTTCCTAGGGAGCTGGCACAGATGGTGATGTCCTTGATGCCTATCTCATGGACAGCTTCCATGACGAGGTTCACGATATAGTCCCCTTCGCGGAAATGATGGTGGAAGCCAAAGGTCATGCCGTCATGAACCCCGCCGGCAATGAGGGCGTCCTTGATGGAGGAAAGGACCTTGCTGCGGGTTGGCACTATATGGGCGCGGGATTGATTGGCCGCGCGCCGATACACTTTTTGGTCGTTATGGAAACTGCCTTTAAAGACTTCTTTGCCGGTTCGTGCAAGGATTTCATCTGGAATTTCACGGCCGACTGCATTTTTCATAGAAAAACCTCCTTCGAGCGATGAATGGTCTTTATCTACAGCCTATTGGTTCAAGGATTGATGTGTCAAGGGGCCTTGACCTCCCCTAAAAAGGGGGACTGCTTTTTTTAATGGATTTTTGTAATCCGCGGTGTTATGGATCTGCTTTCCTTGAGAAAAAAACTTCCCGCCTCAAGGAAGCAGGAAGTTTTTGACAGGTTCTTATTTAATGAGGGCACCAAAGAGGATGGATCCGATGATCAGGACGATACCGCCGCCCAGACGGCTGGACAGCTGGGCATAGGCGATGAGGCCCATACGATGGGAAGCACCCAGTACAGCAAGGTCGCCGGAACCGCCGCGGTTTGCCATGCAAAGACCAGCGGTGATGGCAGAGTCGATGGGATAGAAGCCAACGAGCTGACCGACGATTGCGGAACCGATGATGGCGCCGACAACAATCAGGAAGGCGATGACGACGTTGCTGAGGTTGATGGCATCAATCAGCTGGTTCAGGTCCGTATCGGCACCAACGCCGACCATGATGATGAGAACGAGGCAGGAGCTCATGAAGGACTGCAGACGTTTAGCTGCTGCTTTTGTTGCGTTCGGGACAATCCCCGTCATGGCTGCAATGGTAACGATGATGATCATCCAAGCAAAGGGATGAATGGCAACACCGAAGACTTTCGGCAGGATGGCTTTACCCATGAGACGGCCGGCTGCATAGAAGCCAACGCCCATGAAGAAGGCACCGCCCATTTCCTTGATGGAAGGAATGGCATCGTTCTTTTCCGCTTCGATATCAAGGCCGGTACGGATCAGGGTGTTGCCGTCGCCGGTGAGCTGCGGATGTTTATGACCGATCTGGTTCAGGATAGCCGCCGTCAGGATGGCGAAGATGTTCGCAATGGTCAGGATCGTAATGGCGAAGGTGTAGTAGTTGGCTGCCTTGTCGCCCGTTACGGTCTCATAGATCTGGGAAAGCGGTACAGCACCGGCACCGTTGCCGCCGCCCATGATGGGAAGGACATAGTTCAGAAGGATCATATCCGGGGCAATGCCAAAGACGAGGCCGCCGGCAACTCCGAGCACGGCCGCGCCGATGAGGCCGCCAAAGATGGCAGGCAGATACCCAGCGAAGGATTTCAGCAGGAGTTTCTTTTCCAGACCAAGAATGGAACCACAGATCAGGAAGACAATGAAGAAGCTCAGGAAGTCAGCTTGATCCATGACCATGCCAACGGCTTTGGCATATTTGGCGGGAACCATCTTATTTGTAAACAGATAAGCCGAAACGAGGAAGGTCAGAACGAGACCGCCGCCGATATAGGAATTCCAGAAGGGGATGCGTTCACCGATTTCGTTGCAGATAATACCGAGGGCCAGCATGAAGGCAAAACCACCAGCAAGATCAGTGCTTAGGGAACCGGTCATAACACCTGCGGCCACAATGATGATGAAGCCGAGGCAGAGGGGCCAACTAAGGCCGAAGGGGGTGAAACTTTTCTTTTTTTCGTCGCTCATGATTGGACTTCTTTCGAAACTTGAATGGCTTTTGGGATGTGAAGGGGCAGGGGACAGCTGTCCATTTGTCACGCGCTTTCGTCAGGACCCGTAAAAAATAAAATGGCGGTCCGATGACAGTGGGCCCAAGGGAAAGGCGTGGCGCCGTTTCACATTCGCAAAAAGGGGCGCGGGCGACCCCGCAGCCAAGTGAAGGTGATACTGTTCTCAAATCCTTCACAATTGAATCCTATCATAGATTAGGTGGACTCTCAAATAACAAGTTTTAAATATAAATAATAAGAAAAACCTTATGAAATGGCTGAAATCCTTGTAATCATGCGGTATATGGACGACGACGGTAAAATTCAAATTTTACTGAAATTAAAATAGTTGTTTTAAATTATGGATACTTGATTTGATTTTTGAAAAGAAACGTTACGGTAATCAAGAAAAAAGAGCGGGAAAGGCGTTATTTTGTCTTTCACCGGTTCCCATATGCTTTTGTCCATTGGCAGCTTTTCACCAATCCTTCCGCTTACAGGCTTTCTTTGGGGAAAAAGCGTTTAATGGCAAAGGGCACGGCAAAGTTCAGCATGAGAACACGGATCAGCTGGTAGGTGAGGATCATGGCAACATCCTGGCTCATTTCCATGCCGGCTAGACACATTTCAGCAATACCACCGGGAGCTACGGCAAGGAAAGCGCCAATCGGAGAATAGCCGTAAGCTTTTCCGATGATGACGGCTACGACCGCGCTGGTTCCGACCATGAGCAGGGAGCCAACAAGGACATTGGGAACAAGGCGCTTGGTTCGCAGCAGTTTATCCCGGTCAAGCATGGTTCCAATATAGATGCCAATGCTCATTTGGGCAAAAGCCATGACGGCGGGGGGAACAGAAGGAATCGGACCCCAGAGTGTGGCATAAAAAGCGGTAAAGAGGATGGGCCCTAAAAGGTTCCCCGTGGGTAGCTGGACCTTGCGGGCAAAAAGCTGCCCCATTACGGCAAGGGGAAAAACGATGAGCCAGCCCGGGTGAAAGAGCTTCATCCCGTCTGTGACAAGGCCTGCCAAAAGGTCCGGCGCGGCGGTCTTGGTCAGGATCCCGCCAAATAGGTTGATGGCAAGGAAAGGAACGCTCACTTCAACGACGAAAAGGCGCAGGCATTGGGAAACGACGACGACGTTTTCGTCGGCATCATGGTATTCTTCCATAAGGAGCGTCATCTGCGTCAAGCCGCCAGGCAGGCAGCCCATGACACTGCTCAGCAGATTGGCAAAGGTGTGGCGGGCCATGTAGATGGCAACACAGACGGAAACAAAAAGCGTGCTGAGAGAGGCCCCCAGGACGCCGGGCAGTTCTGCGCCCATGCGCATGATGGTGCCTGATGTGCAGTGGGCCCCAATGCCGTACCCCGCTATGCCCAGCATGGCGTTGCGAAGGGAGAGGGACCCAGAAAATGTTGGTCTATAAAAGGTTTTACAGCAAAAGGCAGCAAGAATCCCGCCCAGCATGTAGGGAATTGGGATCTCAAGCTGGCGGAGCAGGAACCCGATGAGTGCAGCAGCAATAAAAACAAGATAGTTAAGCATAAGGCATCTCCTTTTCTGCGGCATCCTGCCCCTCAGGCTGCCGAATCATTCCTTTCCCTTATTGTACCGGAAAGTCAGGGGATGGGCAAATGGGGATTGGGAGCGATGCTGACCGTGTTGGGAGCGGTGAGGGACAAAGAACGGGGAATCTTGCCTGATGCCTCAAAGAGGGGACGAAAGGAGAACTTTCTTTATTTTTGTTGTTTTACCAACAGAATCACATGACCGTTTCCCCTATACTACAAGTAACGAAAGGAGGAACCGACTATGAAAGCCGTTCATACGCCTTTTTCCATTGTAAAAGAAAATGCTTATGTCCCAGGCTGCACGGTTTCGCAGCAGCTTCTTATGGGACCTTCAGCTGCCTTTCACGCGTTTTCCCTTGCGCCCCGTACGGATATCAGTCCAGAGACCTATGCCTATCCTAAGCTCCTGACGGTACTTGATGGGGCCATGACGGTCCAAGCGGGCCGCACCGCGTTTTTCCTTTCCCAAGGGAATAGTCTCATTGTTCCTCTTGGTGTTGCTTTTGGCGTCCACACAGAAAGCGGTGCGATTTATACCGAACTATCGACAAAGGAGGATCTCATCATGAATCTTGAGGCTGGTCAATTATTTGTATTCAAGGACCTTGTCCCGACAGAAGCGGGAAAGATTGTCAATCGTGACGTTGTTTCGTCGCCCCATATGAAACTGGCTCTCATGGGCTTTGGTGAAGGGACGGGCCTTACGGAACACGCGGCTCCCGGAAAGGCCCTTGTCATGGCCCTTGAAGGGAAAGCTGTCATCACCTATGAAGGAACGGACCATCTCATTTCTGCTGGTGAAAGCTTCGTTTTTGATAAAGGCGGCCGTCATGCGGTTACGGCACAGGGCCCTTTCAAGATGGCGCTGTTATTGGTGCTTGATTGAGAAAGCCTTTCGCCTTGCAGTGAGGAGGCGGTGCCGCTGTCATGAGCATGACCGGCATAGGCGGCCCGCTCATGACGGGAAACTCGTCCTGTGTGGGTTTCTTCAAAATGCAAAACACGGCCCAAGGAGTGCATGAATCGCGCTCCTTGGGCCGTGTTTTGCATTTTTTTATGGATTCGGTCTGGCGTGGCCGAGGGGCAGCCTTATTCCGCTTGCTCTGCGTCCCTGCCTTCTACCTGGGTCACAAGTTCCCTTAGTTTTTCGAGCCGCTTTCGTGTCACAGGGTGATCGGACCATAGGCGGCCAAAAAATCCGGAGTCGTCAGCACCGCCGCCCGATATGTCAAAGAGGGCGTTATGGAGCTCGACGCCGTAGCCGATTTCAAAGGCGTACCTGTCGGCGGCATATTCGTCCTGCCTTGCTTTGACAAGCCGGAGCAGGTGGAGCGGGAAATTCATGGTAAAGCTCAAGGCCTGGATCCACAAGTTGCAGAAAAAGACCATGAGGGAAATGAGTAGGCCCAAGATGGGGATGATGAGAAAGATGCGGAGCATAAAGACGATGGCCCGGTAGATGCCACTGACGAAGGTAATGGGAAGATTCATGCCGTAGCTTAAGAGCAGCCACTGCGTATGGTGATAATGGAGGTGACCCAATTCATGGGCGAGGACACCGCTCACCTCGTCCATGGGAAGCTGGTCAAGGAGCCCCTTAAAGACGACGATATGATGGTCGCCAAAAGCATAGGCGTTGAGCTCTGCCGTGTCTTGGATATAGAGCGTAAAGTCACTGCGCCGAAGGCCCGCTTTTTGGAGCACTGGGTCAAGGCAGGCTTCGATGTAGGCAAGATCATCGCCTTTGGCTCTGCGCGCGCCGTTTACATGGAGAAGGATGGACTGGAAAAAGGAAAAACGGCTCAAAAGGGCAGGAATGATGAGGCAGAGGGCAAGAAGCAAGGTCACATCCTGACTGGTGAGGCCACCTGTGTGCAGGGGGCGGAACCATGTGGAGGGCGTAAAAATGACAAGAGCCTGGATAATGAAATATAGATGCACGACGAGCATGACGTAGTCGATGGCAAACTGGATCAGGAAGAGGAGAAAACTGATCATGAAGGAACCCACTCCTATCGTGATGGATTTTTCCCATTATAGCATAGAAAGAGGGACCTTTTATCCTCTCGGAACCATTTTGCTTTTCTTTCGGGAATGTTCGTTTTAAAAAGACAAAATTAAGCTATGTTGTTAGTAAGTTTACAAAATGCTATCGGATAGAGAAAATATAAAATATTTTGTTGACACATTCCAATTCTGTGGTATACTTGCGTCAATACAATTTTTACAAGCAAAAGGTAATGATCAGGAATAGCATGAACGATGAAGCTAAGAGAGCTGCCGGGTGATGCGAGGCAGTGCGGATAGGGCATGCTTCTCACCTGTAAACCCCTTATCTGAAGGGCCGCGTCCCCTAGGGTAAGGCGCTATGGATGCGTTATAAGGCCAAGAGTACAATGGTAGGGTGGTACCGCGAACCAACGCCCCTGCTGGAGAAGATCCAGCAGGGGTTATTTTTATGTTGCAACTATGGATACAGTATACAGCGGCCTTGCCAGTGTGGAACAAGGAGGAAAACGATGAAAACGAGGAAGATGATGAAAGTGATGACGGCAGCCTGTCTGGCGGTCCTGATGACAGCCTTTGCGGGGTGCGGCAAAAAGGAAGCAGCCACAAGCGGTCAAGGCGGCAAGATCGAGTACAAGCTTGCCTATCATCTGCCAGCGGACCATCCCCTGGCAAAGGGTGTCGAATCCTTTATCCAGAAGGTGAAGGAAAAGACCCATGGCGAGGTGACGATTACGGCCTATCCGGCAGGGCAGCTCTATAACGACAAGAGCATGAACGATGCCATCATGACAGGCGGTGTCGATATGGGCCTTAATACGGTGGGTCGCTGGGCGACGGTGGTGCCTGCTATGGAAGTCTTTGATGTGCCCTTTGTATTTCCTAGCTACGAAAAAATCGATCAGGCCATCGATGGAGGCATGGGCAGGACCCTTGCTGATGAACTGGCGAAAAAGCATGTCAAGGTCGTCTATTGGGCGGACTACGGTTTCGTCCAGTTTGCCAATAACAAGAAGCCTATCCAAAAGCCGCAAGATTTTGAGGGCCTGAAGATCCGTGGTTACAGCGAAATTGCGTCGGAAACCATCAAGGCCCTCGGCGCATCGCCCGTGACCATGGGTTCTGCAGAAGTCTATATGGCTATGCAGCGTGGCACCATTGATGGACAAAGTTCCGGCACGAGCGCCATGCGGGACCGCAAAATCCACGAAGTGGCCAAGTATCTCACCGTGACGAACCATGCATCGCCGGAATTCATTCTCGCCATGAACGACCGCTCCTTTGCCAAGATGAGTAAGGAGCAGCAGGATGCCTTTATGGAAGCGGCGAAGGAAGTGCAGGAAGAGACCCGAAAAAATGCGAAGGCCATGGATGAAAAGGGACTGGCGGACCTCAAGGCCAAAGGCATGGAAATCTACGTAGTCCCTGAAGATGAACTGATTGCTTGGCGCAAGGCGACAAAGTCCGTTTGGGATACGTTCCTGAAGCATACGGGTTCGATTGGCAAAACGGTCCTTGATATGGCCGTAAAAGTCTAAGGAAGGGAGGGGCGAAGTCCATGCAATCTATCTTTGCTGTCTATAACAGGATCCTTGAAAAAGTGACAAATTTTACAGCCGTCCTTGCGGGCATCCTGCTCTTTGTCCCTGTTTTCTCGATTTTTTATGAAGTCGTATCTCGCGGGCTTTTCAATGAACCGACGGAATGGGCCACGGAGCTATCTACCTACTGCGTCCTCATGGCGGGATTTTTAGGCATGGGGGAAGCCCTGGCCCGGGGTCGCCATATCCATGTTGATATGATGATTTCCCATTTGCCTCAAAAGACAAATGAAGTCCTGCGCATGGCCGTCTCTATCATTTGCATGATTTTTACAGTCATTTTCTGCTATACATCGGCCCAAATGGTCTATACATCCTATGACCTTGACATGGTGGCGGCAAGTACGCTGCGCATGCCCTTGTGGATTCCCCAGCTGTCCATGCCCATTGGGATCGGGGTCCTGTTCCTGCAGTTTGTCCGCCTCTTTGGCGAATCCGTTCTGGCCTACCGTAACGAGAAAGGAGGAAAGGCCGCATGATTGTCATCTTTACCTTTGCCTTACTGGTGCTTCTTGCCATTGGCGTTCCTGTGGCCTTTTCCTTGGGTGCGTCGGGTCTTTTGGGCATGGTGCTTTTTATGCCCGGTGACGGCGCCCTGGAGCAAATTCCCATCCTGGCCTATAAGGCTCTCGATGATTTTGTCCTCTGCGCCGTGCCGCTTTACATCCTCATGAGCGCCATTTTGCTCAAGGGAAAGGTCGGGGAAGACCTTTTTGACCTGGGCAATAAGTGGCTGCGGCATCTGCCCGGCGGCCTTGGCATTGCGACGATTGTCGCCTGCGGCATCTTTGCCGCGATTACAGGTTCCAGTGTGGCCTGCGCGGTCACAGTCGGAGCCATTGCCATTCCGGAAATGCTGAAACGGGGCTATGACCGGTCCGTTGTACTGGGCGCCGTGGCCGGCGGCGGAACGCTGGGTATCCTCATTCCGCCGTCCATTCCCATGATCCTTTATGGGTCCATTACGGGTGAATCCATTGGCCAGCTTTTTATGAGTGGTGTCCTTCCCGGCGTGCTCATGACGGTCTTTTTCATTTTTATCGTCGTCTACCGCTCCCGTCATTTGAAGCTTGAAAAAAAGGCGCCCCTTTCCGAACGCTTTGCTGCCCTGAAAGGGTCCATTTGGGGACTGCTCCTTCCTGTCATCGTTGTGGGCGGCATCTATACGGGGGCTTTTACGCCGACGGAAGCAGCTGCTGTCGGTACGGTCTATGCCCTTTTCATCACCTTTGTGATTTACCGGACCCTTTCCGTAAAGGACCTGCCGGGCATTCTCATGGAGACGGTGGGAACGTCGGCCATGATCTTTGCCATTATGATCGGTGCGTCCCTCTTTGGCTTTGTTCTCACCATTTTGCAGGTGCCCCAAGCCCTTACGATGATGGTTGCCGAAGTGGAAGTGAGCCGCTGGGTCTTTTTCATTCTGATCAATCTGCTCCTGCTCTTTTTGGGCTGCATCCTTGAAACCGTCTCTATTATCTTTATCACGGTGCCCATCTTATACCCCATCATCAAACAGTTGGGTTTTGATCCCATTTGGTTCAATGTCGTGATGCAGATCAACATGGAAATGGCCCTTATCACGCCGCCCGTAGGCATGAACCTTTTTGTCCTCAAAGGCGTCAGTCCCGAGAGCCGCATGGAAGACATCATCCGCGGCGTCATTCCCTATATCGGTGTCATGGCGGTAGAAATCCTCTTCCTCTGCTTTGTTCCAGAACTTGCTACGTGGCTTCCAAGTGTCGTTAAATAATAGGCGCTGCCTTTTCTTCCGTGATATAATAAGAGGGAAAGAACAAGCACTCACAGAGGGGAGAGATGGTCATGCTGTCATTTGAAAAGGAACGGAACCGCAAAGTAGCGGAAAAAGTGATCAAGGGACTCCAAAGCCGCAATATGGAAGGCTATTTTGTAGAAACAAAGGACGAAGCCCTAGGCCTTGCTTTGGACCTGATTCCCAAAGGTTCAAGCGTCAGCTGGGGCGGGACCTATTCCATTGAGGAAATCGGACTCAAGGAAGCCCTGATCCAGGGGCAGTACACGGTTTATAACCGGGATACGAAAAAGACGCCCGAAGAAAAGCGGGAGATGATGCTGAAAGCCCACAGCTGCGATACCTTTCTATCAAGTACGAATGCCATTACGGAAGATGGCGTCCTTGTGAACCTTGACGGGAATTCGAACCGCGTTTCCTGCATTGCCTACGGTCCGAAGCAGGTCCTTATGATTGTCGGTATGAACAAGGTGACAAAGGATGTGGAACATGCTGTCTATCGGGTCAGGAACGTTGCGGCCCCAATCAATGCCCAGCGCTTCCCAAATGGAAAGACTCCGTGCAAGGTGAATGGAGCCTGTGCCGACTGCAAGTCGCCTGATACCATTTGCTGCAATCTCCTTGTGACGCGCTTTTCCCAGGAAAAAGGCCGGATCAAGGTAATCTTGGTGAATGAGGCGCTTGGGTTTTAGGGCGGAGCATACATCGCTCCGATTCCCCATAAGGGTGTGCCCCCATTGTTTGCTTCCTGATCTTAACGAGGTAATGGAGGATGACGATACGTCATCTGAACCGAATTCGCAAAAAGCACTTGGAAGAAAAGACCGGAACGTCGGGCAAGAACCGCCCTCCTCATCCACCACCCACGTCCGCAAGCAAGCCTTTTTGGTGGATACCCCGTCTTGGTAAGGCGGAACGGCTTTCGCCGTTTCCAAGGCGAAAAAACGAAGGGAAAAACGCAGAGCCAAAAGACCATAACGCAAAAGATTGTAAGGCAAAAGAACACAAGGTAAGCCCAAAACCGAACGTAGAGATAGGTTCGGTTTTGGGCTCTTATCTTATATTCGGTTTTTGTAAGAAGCGGGTCTTTTTGAAACGTAGGAAGCACAATGGCAGTTGCTGGAACGTCCTTCGACCGGTCTTTTCCCTTAGAACTCGATGCGCAGCATCGATCCGCCTTTGCCAAGGCGGGGGACCGAAACGGCCAGCCTTACGTATTTAAAATTAAAGGCTGGCCGTTTTGGTGGTGGATGAGGAATGCCAGTGAGGTATCCTTGCGAGCGGTTAGCGAGGCAGATTCGCCCGGAGTTTCGAAGGACGCTTTTAAAGCGATAGCGGAAGTCTGAGAAACATGTCCCTGGGCGAATTAAGTTTGGACCCGTCCCCCGTTAGGGGGCGGTTTGGGTCCGGCGTCACATGTGCCAATGAGTGCCTTAAAAGACCATAGCGCACGGCGCCAAACCACCCTCCTCATCCACCACCCACGCCCGCAAGCAAGCCTTTTCGGTGGATACCTCGCCTTGGTAAGGCGGAACGGCTTTCGCCGTTTCCAAGGCGAAAAAACGAAGGGAAAAACGCAGAGCCAAAAGATCATAACGCAAAAGATTGTAAGGCAAAAACACGGAGGCAAAAGATTGTAAGAGAGCGGATCATCTTTTCAATATCTTGTTGTGTGGCAGCCGATCCCCTTCTTTTTCTTCGCAATTTCCCCTGAAATAATGTACAATGGTACTGACCATTGTCGTTTAAAGGAGCCAGTCATCATGACCATCCCGCCCTGTTTTTCTTTCTTGAAAAAAATTTCGCGTTTTCCCTGGCCCCTGCGCCAAGGAGCGCTCCTTTTTGCTTTTACGGCCTTTGTCATCCTACCCGGCACGGCAGAACCTAAAAAGGAGCTGCCGCCGCTCCTCAAGGTTCACGAGGCGGAAATCGCCATTGGCTTGTTGCAAAGGGAAGACCTTCCCCTGCACGATTCTTATGCACTGCAGCAGAAACTTCCTGCAAGGATTGCCGTCGTAACACAGGAAAGACCGGTACCGCCAAAGGAAGAGCCGCCGCAAAAGACGGTTACGGTCCTTACCATTTCCGCAGCAGGGGACTGCACCCTTGGAACGGATGAGTCCTTTGGCTATGAAGGGACGTTTCCCGCTTCCTATGACGCGGCCAATGGGGATGCATCGGTCTTTTTGAAGGGCGTAGCGTCAATCTTTGCCCATGATGATCTCACCCTTGTCAATATGGAGGGAGCTCTGACAGAAAGTACGGACCGGCAGGACAAGACCTTTGCTTTTAAAGGAAAGGCCGACTATGTGCGGGTTCTTACGGAAGGCAGCGTCGAAGCAGCGACCCTTGCCAATAATCACAGCTATGACTATGGGAATGAAGGCTATTGGGATACGTTCGGCACCTTAGGAAAGGCTGGCGTCATGCCCTTTGGCTACGAAGAAAGCCCCGTCATGCTCATCAAGGGCATTCCCGTTGGCCTTATTGGTATCAACGACCTTACGGGCGGCGCGGAGACACAGCTCATTGCGGAACTGGAAAAAGTGAAGCGAAAGGGCGCCCGTCTCATCATCTGCTATTTCCACTGGGGAACGGAGCTTGAGCCCTATGCCGACGAGAACCAGCGCGATCTTGCCCATCTTGCCATCGACCACGGCGCTCATTTGGTTCTGGGTGCCCATCCCCACATTGTGCAGGGAACGGAGACCTATAAAGGGCGGCGCATCATCTACAGTCTGGGAAATTTCTGCTTCGGCGGCAACAGCAATCCCCGTGACAAAGATGCCCTCATTTACCAGGAACGCTTTGCCTTTGAAGATGGGTACCTTCATGGTTCTGATGGCGGCACGCTCATTGCCTGCCGCATTTCCTCGACACCTTATTATAATGACTATCGGCCTGTTCTTTATGAGGGGGCCGAAAAGGAACGGGTCCTTCAAAAGATTGCGGACCGGTCCTAACGAAAAAGAAATGAAGTGATTGTATGGCACAAAGCCGCACTAAGGATATGACCCAAGGGCCCATCCTGCCTCTTATTGTAAAATTCAGTCTGCCTCTTCTCATGGGGAACCTCTTCCAACAGACCTATAATCTTGTCGATACGGCCATTGTGGGACAAACCTTGGGGGCTAAGGCCCTTGCCGCCGTAGGCTCGTCGACAAGCATCCAGTTCCTCGTCATGGGTTTTTGCATCGGCATGAGTCTGGGCTTTTCCATCCCTGTGGGACAGCGCTTTGGCGCCAAGGATTACAGCGGCATGCACCGCTATGAATATGCAGGTGGAATCCTTGCCGCCTTATTTGCCGCCCTTGTGACCCTCTTGACGACGGTTTTCTGCAATCACATCCTCCATCTCCTGCAGGTGCCGGAAGAAATCTTTCATGATGCATGGGTCTATCTCATCATCATCTTCTGTGAGATTCCCTTTACGGTCATGTATAATTACCTTGCTGGACTCATGCGGGCCATTGGCGACTCCAAGACGCCTTTTATCTATCTTGCCGTGGCGTCGGTCCTTAATATTGGGCTGGACTTTCTTTTTATCGTCAATGTTGGGATGGGGGTTGCCGGGGCGGCTTTGGCCACGGTCCTTTCTCAGGCCCTTTTGGCGCTCCTTTGCCTTTATGCGGTGGCGCGCCGTTACGATGTCCTTCATATCGAAGAAAAGGCCCGTCACTACGATTTCCTTGAAGGAAGAGACCTCATGGGCATCGGTATTCCCATGGGGCTGCAGTACTCCATTACGGCCATTGGCTCCATGGTTATGCAGAGCGCCAATAATTCCCTGGGAACGCAGTTTGTATCAGCCTTTACGGCAGGAACGAAGATCAAGCTCTTTCTTCTCGCACCTTTTGATGCTTTTGCCACGGCTGTTTCCACTTTTGTGGCCCAAAACTTCGGTGCCCGCCAGACGGACCGCATCCGCAAGGGCATTTACAAGGGCACCATCGTCAGCGTCCTTTACGGTGCGATTTTTGGCCTTTTTGCCATGATTTTGTGGGGCCGGGACCTGTGCCTGCTCTTTCTTGACGCGGCAAATACCGTCGAACTGGACCTTGCCGCCCTTTACCTGCGCCGCATGGGGTACTGTCTGTGGGTGCTGGGGATCTTGAATGTGTGCCGCATGAGCATCCAAGGCCTGGGCAATGCCCGCAAGGCCATGATGAGCGGGGTCCTTGAGATGATTGCCCGCACCGTCGTGTCCGTCCTTTTTGTTGGCTCCTTTGGCTATGATGCCATTACTTGGGCTGACCAGGCGGCGTGGTTTGCAGCGACTTTCTTTGTTGTGCCTATGGTCATCTATTCCATCCGCAATGTAGAGCAGCATTTTAAGGGGGCCCTGTCATGAGTGAAAAAACCATCCTTGTGAGTGCCTGTCTTTTGGGAACGCCCTGTCGCTATGACGGGAAAAGTAAGCCCCACCGGTTGGTCCAGGCCTTTTTGAAAGCCTCTCATGCCCGCGTCATTCCCATCTGTCCAGAAGTGATGGGCGGACTGTTGACGCCGCGCCCGCCGGCAGAAATCCAGCCTGATGGCCGCGTCAGGACCCAAAGCGGTCTTGATGTGACGGACGCTTATGATCAAGGGGCTGAAAAAGTCCTGCACCTTGCGCAAAAAGAGGGCGCCGATCTTGTTATCCTCCAGGCAAAAAGTCCCAGCTGCGGCGTTTCATCCCGCTACGATGGCTCCTTTACGAAAACCCTTGTAAAGGAGCCTGGCATTACGGCGCGCCTCTTAAAGGCCCATGGCCTCCAGCTTTTGGAGCCGCAGGATCTTGAAGGAAAGAATCTTTTTTGAAAGGAGAAAATATGATGACCAACTATTGTGCTCACTGTGGCCGCATTCTTCCCGAAAACGCCGCGTTCTGCCCAGCGTGCGGAACACCTGTGATAGAGGCCGCCTCCAATCATCAGGAACCAAAGGAGCCAGAAACGTTTTTTGAGCGTTTCAAAGCCGACTATTGGGGAACAAAGGGACGGCTCTGCCGCAAGGCCTATCTCCTGCGCAGCCTTTCTGTTTTTGCTTTATCATTTCTTTTCGTAGCCCTTTATATGGCCGGGCAGTTTTATTTTGCCAAGACGCTGCAGGAAGCGAGCGGGCCTCTTTTTATTGTCCTTTTCATGATGGTAAACAGCCTCGTGATGATGGCTCTTTTCATCATGCCCCAGATGATCCTTCTCATGCTTGCCATTCGCCGTGCCCATGATTTAGGAAAATCAGGGGAGATCGTGGCGTTTATATGGGTTCCCTTTTATGGCCTTTATGTTGCCTTTATGCTTTGCGCCGAAAAGGGAACGGAAGGGGAGAACCGCTATGGACCGGATCCCCTTGCCGAAGAGGGCGTGCATTCGTGAAAAAACGGCTCTTGATCCTTTTTAGCTGCGCCCTGTTGCTGCCGAGCGCCTGCGGTTTTTCCGCACCGGGAAAAAAGGCGGAACGGCCGGCCATCATCCAAAAGTACGTGGCTCAATCACCCAAACGCAACACACTCATGAAAGCTTACAGCAAGCTTCACTATGGCCGGGAAATGACGGACATCAAACCCCGCGCCGTTGTCGTCCACTGGACGGCCAATGATTCCCAAGAGGGAACATACCAATTTTTTTACGCCGAGGAAAATCCAAGGCTTTCCTATGGCACGCTCAATGTGGGCGCCCAGTTTCTTGTGGGCCGGGATGGGGCCATTTGGCAGCTCATGCCGGAAACGGCCCTTGCCCGCCATGCCATTGGGCTCAATTGGTGCGCCATCGGCATTGAAAACGTGGGCGGCGCCAGGGGTAAAGAAGACCTTACGGAGGCCCAACTTAGGGCCAATATTGCTCTCATTTCCTATTTGAAGGATAAGTACCCGACCCTTACGACGGTCCTTGGTCATTATGAGCAGGATAAGGCGAAACAGACGGACCTTTGGCGCGAAGACGTGCCGAACTATTACCATGGAAAGATTGATCCCGGGCCTACCTTTATGAAGGGCTTGCGGGAGGCGCTTACAAAGAAAGGACTGAAATTTTTATGATGGATATGATGAAAAAAGGCGCGGCCCTTATGGGGGCGGCGCTCCTTACAGTCACCCTGTGGAGCACGCCTGTTATGGCGGCGGTAAATGTGCCGGCAAACCTTGCAGCTGTGTCAAAGACCGTCAAAGGTGCCGCACCCTACGGCGTCTATTTCTCCGACCTTAAAACGGGAAAGGGATATTATCGCAACAGCGTACAGACACCGGCAGCCAGTATGATCAAGGTCTTCATCCTTGCTGCCGCCTATGAGGATATTAGGGACGGGAAACTGAGCCTTACAGAGACGTTTACCCTAACGGATAAAAACGTTGTTGCTGGATCCGGCGTCCTTCAAGGAATGCCCAAGGGTACGACGGTCACGGTAAAAAAAGCCCTGGATGAAATGATCATCCACAGTGACAATACGGCGACAAACCTCATGATTGACCGCTTGGGCATGGACCGCGTCAACCGCTACCTTAAGGAGCACGGCTATAAGGATACGACGCTCCGCCGCAAGATGATGGATTTTGATGCCGCGAAAAAAGGCGCCGAAAACATGACCACCGTAAGGGACGTGGGGCTTCTTTTTAAGCGTCTTTATCAGGGAAAATGCGTAAGTAAGGACCTTGATGCCCAAATGCTTGCCATCTATAAGGCCCAGGTCGATACGGATATGCTTCCCGATAAGCTCCCCAAAGGCACGGTCGTAGCCCACAAGACGGGCGAGGTGCGCGACCTGCGCCACGATGGGGGCATCGTCTATACGGCAAAAGGCGACTATGTCCTCGTTGTATTTACGCGGGATTATACGCCGTATGCGTCGGTGGCGGATTTGTCGCGCCGGGTTTATGATGGGTATGTGAAGTGAGTTTTTTGCTCAGCCCAAAAATCGGGCGGATTTAATGAAGTACGTGAGACCATTGCTTGAAAAAGATTTTGTGGAAACAATGGCCTCATGGCCTATCGTACGATGGACCGTCCCACGTTTGGGGATCGCCTACGCCTGGGCGTCCTTTTTATTTTTACTCGGCGCAGAAATCGCGCCGATTCAATGCAGTTACTTGCCATCCTTGCTTGAGAAATGATTCTTTTGAGAGCAAGGAAGGCATGGCGATTCGCAAGAGATTACGTACCACAATTTCATGTTAAAGTCGCCCGAAAAAATGGAGCCCTTGGGCGAGCCACTTCTTGGAATTTTTTCGGTTTTTTAGAGGAAACATGATTCGCCTGAAGCTCATATCGGCCCATCTGCGTTGTCAAAAAGACGCAGACTTCCTAGCAGCACAAAAATGCGTGTGCGGCTTCGTCAGCCTGCAGCTTTTTTCCTAGCATCTGAACCAATCTGAGCCCCATTTGAATCATGTAAATAGAAGAAAGACCAGAACGCCGGCACCAAACTGCTCCTCCTCATCCACCATCCACGCTCGCAAGCAAGCCTTTTCGGTGGATACCCCCGCTTTGGTAAGGCGGAACGGCATTCGCCGTTTCCAAGGCGAAAACACGAAGGGAAAAACACAGAGGCAAAAGATTGAAACGCAAAAGATTGTAAGGCAAAAATCGTAAGAAAAGCCCAAAACCAAATTCAGACGCAGGTTTGGTTTTGGGCTCTTGGTTTTTATTTAGCTTTTGTAAGAGGATAATCCTTGGGTTGGCTGATCGTTACACGGCTCGATATCGATTCTTCCCCTTCACCGTTTCACGAACCACCTTCCCCCGCAGGCGAAGGTAGTCCAGGTGGGCGACAGTTTCGCCGACGGCAAAGAATTTTTGGGCGAGGGGAAATTCTTCCCAGTTGCGGGATCGGATCTTCCACTGCATGCGGCCTGCAATTTCATAAGGCGTCAGCCCCGGCTTTTCGGTTACGATACGGAGCGCTTCGGCAATGCGGCGCTCATGGTGTTCCCGAAGGGCTTTTACGCGTTCTTTTATGGTGCCCATGACGCGGCGATGGCTTGGAAAGGGATGGGGCGCTTCAAGGTTCTCCACTTTTCCCAAACTCTCGAGATAGGCACCTAAGGAGTCCGCCACATTTTCCCAGTCGCAAATATTAGGGGAAATGGTAAAGAGGATGTGGTCTCCGGAAAAAAGCCAGCCTTCCGTCGGCGCGTAAAGGCAGAAATGTCCTGGTGTATGGCCTGGCGTCCAAATCGCCTCAAGGTCCACACCGCCATAATGCAGTTTGTCGCCGTCTTCAAGATATGTGTAGCCGTCAAAGGGTTCCGGTCCTTTCGTTTGGGCAGGATTGACGCGGCGCAGTCCATCTGTTTCTTCTTTCGTAAAGCCATTTTGGACGCATTTTTCGTAGCGCTTGTCCCAGAAGGCCGGATCCTTGAGATTGCGCATGATAGTGCCGTCCATGCGACTGATGTAAATCTTGCAGCCCTCACGGTGCAGGAACGTCGACTGACCCGTATGGTCATTGTGGACGTGGGTCAAAAAGATATCCGTCCGCGTAAGGTCCACGCCGATAGCGTCCAGTTCTTCCACCATGGCCTTTCGACATGTTTCTTCATTGAACCCCGTATCGATGAGAAGGTTGCGCTCTCCTGTAATGAGGTAGCTATTGAGAGCCTTAAGGGGGTTCCCCACGAGAGGGATTTCCAGGCGCCACAGGTTGTTAGCAAGTTGTTCTGCCATGAGAGGGTCCTCCCTTAGTTCATGAGGGGATCCGGGCCAAAGCGGTTGTCGCCAGCCGTTCCCTTTTTGCAAAAGAGCAGGAAAAGAAAGTACAGATTGATGAATGGAATCATGAGCAGGAAAAGGCTCCCCCACGACCGGTCAAGGTCATGGAAGCGCCGCAGGGCAAGGCCCAGCTGAAGGACTGACAAAAAGGCGTCGATGATCCGGGCTGCAAGTTCGCCCATGGTAAAGGAAAAACCTGCATCCATGACGGCCATGTGAAGCAGCTCTTCACTGCTTGGATTGTCTGGCTGGAATAGCCTAAAGAAAAAGGCCAAAAGGACCTGAAGGCCTGCCAGGATGAGGGTACGTTGAAAATAGCGTTTTCTGTTGAGGCGTCCCCGAAAACCTAGGAACTTATCCTGAAGCGCGGCATCATGCCACGGTTCGTATTGGGGGCCTGCCGCAAAAGGCGTCTTTGCTTCCTCGGTCGATGCACCGCAGGCGTCACAAAATTTAGCACCGTCGGGCAGGAGATGCCCGCAGTGTTTGCAGAATTGAGTCATCATTGCTCCTTTGGGCCTTATTGGCCTCACCCCCGTGTGCCTTTCAGCATCTTTTGGGGAATATCCTAGAAAAAGAATCATTTTGTAAATCATACCCGAAACGGGGACTTTATGCAAGCAAAGAAGGCGTCAAGGAAAACTCCTTGAACGCCCTCGTACAAAAGCTTACAAATTCGATTCCGTGAGGAAAAGCAAGGTCGCTGTCATTGGTAAAAGCGGGCTTTGTGCCATGAGCCTCGCCGATGCCGAAAGGCGACCAATGAAGCGATCCTCATCGTGACGTGTCACGGCATGTTGTACAACTGGTCCATGTTGCTGCGGAAAGGGCACTCCGTCAAGAGATAAGGCCTCACACGCAGCGGGACTTCCCAAAAGCAGGGCCCCTGCTGAAAATACTGTCAGTACCACCTGTTTCGTCTTATTTCCCATCATCATCAACTCCCGACCTATCCTTGCTACCGATGTGGTTCATCGTCTGCTTTTCTATGGGGACTTGACCCCGTGCTACAAGATTAATGTAACATTTTAAGATGATAAAAACAAGTGGAATAGCCTTTTTGTAATAATTTTTAATCAATGGGATAAAATCAAGAAATTTTAGTGATAGGCGGGAGGCTGTCAAGCAATCTATTGGGGAAGGCCCGAATGGCTGTTTCGAGCAAAAAATCAGAGCGGAAAAGACCGTAACGCTGGATCCAAACTGCCCTATGGGAGGGGCAAATGGTCACTGCTATTTGTAAGGAAACGGTGCTGCCTATTATTTAGTCAGCGCAATTTGTGCACCGAATAAATAATCAACACTCCACTCCATCTGTCATTCTCTCATCGACTCCTATTTCTACGCTTGCCTTAATGGCAAGGGTTAACCCTTCCACAATCATCTCTAGACTCATACTGGGTTCGTTTTTTAGGCGGGCGGCCTGCTTCGGAAGGTACGGCACATGGATAAAGCCGCCGCGGCGCCCTTTGCCTTCTTTTTTCATGAAATCCATGAGCCCATAAAAGACATGGTTACAGACAAAGGTTCCAGCCGAGTTTGATACCTGAGCAGGGATTCCCGCTGCCATAAGCCGCATTACGATGCGCTTGATGGGAAGAGTTGAAAAATAAGCTGCCGGGCCGTCCGGCACAATCATTTCGTCAATGGGCTGGTTGCCTTTATTGTCCGGAATGCGGAAGTCGTCGCAATTGATGGCAACTCGTTCAGGGGTAATGGCCATACGTCCCCCCGCCTGTCCAACGGCGATCATGAGCTGGGGATCAAACCGCTCGATGCCGCGCTTGATGGCCGAAAGCGCCTCATAACGGACTGTAGGGATCATAAGGGCATGCACGGGATGCTGTCTGTCAATCACTTTTCCATCAAGGCGTTTTACGGCTTCCCAAGCTGGGTTGATGGGTTCGCCGTCAAAAGGATCGAAGCCGGTCACTAAAATCTCCATAGTTTCTCCTTCCAATGCTAAGATGCGTAAAAAACTTATTTTATGGCTGATAACGTCTACTGTGCCAATCATATCTATAACGTGAACAAAATTTGCAAAAGCAAATCCGGTTCAGATGGGTCCAATTGCGAGGAGCTTCCGCCTCCACTGACGACGCAAGTCAGTTGTCTAGTGCAGTTATTTATAGTCTTCGTGGTTTCCCATTTACCTTTCGGCATGCCTCCATTGCATCCACAAAACACGGAAGTAAGCAATGGAAGCATGCTCTTGGGGAGATTGGCGTGATTCTTGCTTCGACCCGATTAATAACACTCCGTCACTTCCCACGCCCCCTGATCGGTATGGAGCAGTTCCTCTGCTTTTTCACTGAGGGGGCTGCCGAGAAATTCCGCATAGAGGGCTTCGATTTGAGGATTGCGATGACTGAGGCGCAGGGCCATTTTTTGGTCAAGGGCATAGAGACTTTGACCGCGCGCTTCGGCTCGCTCTTCATCATCGATGGAAATCGGCTGGCCACCACCGCCGCTGCAGCCGCCGGGGCAGGCCATCACTTCCACGAAGTCATAATGGACTTTTCCTGCTTTGATGGCTTCCAACAGGTGCCGCGCGTTGCCAAGACCGCTTACAACAGCGCAGTGCACGTCGGCACCGCCCAAGGTGTAGGTCCTTTCCCTGAGGGCCGGACCGGTGCGGATGTCGGCAAACAGGTCCGGATCGGGATCTTTTCCTGTGACTTCATAATAGGCTGTCCGCAGGGCTGCTTCCATGACGCCGCCTGTCACACCGAAGATGGTGCCAGCCCCTGTATGGGTTCCCATGGGATCATCGAGGGGTTCTTCCTTGAGCAGGTGGGGATAGATACGATCCGCGTTCAGCATACGGATAAATTCCCGTGTCGTAAGGACGCAGTCCACGTCCTTACCATGCTGGGTCTGCATCGTGGGAAGGTCGCATTCTGCTTTTTTGGCAAGGCAGGGCATGATGGAAACGAGAAAGAGTTTTTCCGGCTCCGTTCCCAGTTTTTTTGCAAGCCAGGTCTTTGCGATGGCGCCAAACATCTGCTGCGGGGACTTGGAGGTTGACAGGCGGTCTGTCAGTTCCGGGAACTTTCCTTTGAGAAAGCGCACCCAGCCGGGGCAGCAGCTTGTAAATAGGGGGAATTTCTTTGTCTTACCGTTCTTAAATTTCTCGAGAAATTCGTTGGCTTCTTCCATGATGGTAAGGTCGGCCCCAAAGCACGTATCATAAACATAGCGAAAGCCCATACGGCGCAGGGCAGCGGCCAGTTTTCCCATCGGTGCTTCCTGGGGGGAAACTCCGTAGGCTTCACATAGGGCTGTGCGGACCGCCGGCGCGATTTGGACAATGGGAATGAGCTCAGGATTGGCAAGGGCACTGTAGACTTTATCCGTGTCATCCCGTTCCCGAAGGCCTGCCGTAGGGCAGTGGGTGATGCACTGCCCGCAGAGGGTGCAGTCCGAGTCCTTGATGACGCGGTTATGGGATACATCGACCGTGGTCCTTGATCCGGTGCCATCAACGTCCCAAATATGGACGGTCTGCATCTTGTCACAGACCTGGATGCAGCGCATACATTTGATGCATTTTTGATAATCTCGGTAGAGAGGGTAGGTTGTGGTCCAGGCTCCTCGCGCGCCTTTAGGCAGTTCCCGTTCGTAGGGAAGGGAAATGATGCCAAGGGAGTTTGCCAGACGCTGGAGCTGGCAGCTGCCGCTTCTTACACAGGTGGCGCACAGACAGTCATGCTGGCTTAAGATGAGCTCCACATTGATGCGGCGTGTTTCCCGGGCCCGCGGCGAATTGGTATGGACGACCATGCCCTCGACAACAGAACTGTTGCAGGCCGTAACCATAGCCGTTTCCCCTTCTACTTCAACGGAACAGACGCGGCAGGCGGCAATTTCGTTGAGCTCCTTGAGGTAGCACAGATGGGGGATGATGATTCCTGCTGATTTGGCTGCTTCAAGGATGGTCGTTCCTTCCGCAACGCGGACGGTTTGATTGTCAATGGTGAGTGTTACCATTCGGTTTGTCTCCCTCCTTTGAAGCTGCCAAAGCCAAAGTGATCACAGCGCAGGCAGCGGCTTGCTTCCTGACGGGCTTCTTCGGCCGTCATACCTTCTACAGGCAGGCTGAAGTCACCGGAACAGTCAGGTCTTCCGTGATACTTGAGATTGATGCGTCCGCAGGGCGGCGTGTTTGTAAAGTGGGCCGGCGGAATCTCGATATCGACCGAAATCTTGTGGTCAAAGCCGAGAAATGCGTCGATATTGGCTGCCGCGACTTTTCCCGCGGCAATGGCTCGGATGACCGTAGCCGGTCCAGAAACAGCGTCGCCGCCGGCAAAGATATTATTGAGGCCTGGTACGGCGCTTGACCGTTCGGCCTTGATGGCACCGTGATCTGTTGCCACGCCAATTTGTTCAAAGGGTTTTGTGACGATGGACTGACCAATGGCAACGATGACGTAGTCGCAGGGAATGCGCGTGAGGTCCGTCGCCGCGTTTCCCGGACGGGGCCGGCCATCGTGACCGTATTTCCCGATGATCTGGGGACGGGTCCATAGGGCTGCCACTTTGCCATCCCCATCCTTTTCGATGTGGTCAGGCGCTTCAAGGGGACGGATTTCACAGCCTTCTGCCATGGCAGCACTGATTTCTTCGGGTAAGGCCGTCATATCTTCGACACGGCGCCGGTAGAGGCAAATGACGCTTGCCGCACCAAGGCGTTTGGCCGTTCTTGTCGCATCCATGGAGACATTGCCGCCGCCGATGACGCAGATGCGTTTATCCGTAAAGTCAGGAATGATGTTTTCTCCAATGCCGCGCAGCATGGAGACGGCACTGATCACATTTTTGGCATCTTCTCCTTCGATGCGCAGCTTTTTGTCGCTGTGGGCACCGATGGCAATGTAAACAGCATCATAATCTTTCTGGATATTTTCGATCCCGACATCCTTTCCAATGGAGATGCCTGTATGGACATCGATACCCGTCCAAAGGATATGACTGATGTCACGGTCAAGGATTTCCGGCGGCAGGCGGTAATCAGGAATGCCATAGCGGAGCATCCCGCCTAGCTGGGGCCGCTGCTCAAAAATGGTACAGGAATGTCCCATGAGGGATAGGTAGTAGGCTGCCGTAAGGCCGCCAGGACCGCCGCCGATGATGGCAACTGTACGTCCCGTCGGTTTGGCACTTTTGGGCGGTGCCGCGGGTTTTGAATGGTCAATGGCAAAGCGCTTCAACCCGCAGATATTGACGGCATCGTCAACCATGCGGCGCCGGCAGTGGATTTCACAGGGGTGTTCGCAGACATAGCCGCAGACACCGGGAAAGGGATTGTCCTTACGAATGAGGGCGACAGCCTCGTCATAGCGCTTTTCCCGGATAAGGGCAATATAGCCCGGGACATCCACATGGGCTGGGCAGACCGAGACGCAGGGAACCGGATGGGTGAGTCCCGTAATGCAGCGGCCGCGGAGAATGTGCTCCTCGTAGTCGTCACGGAAGCCTTTGACTCCTTTAAGGACCATGACGGCAGCCTCGTAGCCAATGGCACAGTCCGCCGAGTCTGCAATGACTTTTGCCGTCCGCTCGATGCGGTCAATGGTTTCAAGTGTGGCCGTGCGGTTCATGACGGATTCAATCAGCGTTGCCAGCTGGCCCAGTCCAATGCGGCAAGGTACGCATTTCCCGCAGGTCTGGGCATGGCAGAGCCGCAGGAAACTGAGCGACATATCAATGGGACACAGACCGGGCGAACTGGCGCTGATGCGCCGCTCTATATCCCGGTAGAGCCCGCGCAGGACCACTTCGGCACTGGACGGGGTCTCAATGGACAGTCTTGTCATAGGATAAACCTCCCTTTTGAGGGGCACGGGGCACCTCCTCATGGATGCATGCAGGGCCTTTTTCCCTCTCTTTGAAAAAAGACAATAAATAATCCGATAATTCGCAAAATAGTACAGCCCCATTATACACCAAAAACGAGAAACCGTTGTATATAAAATCTGGATAGACGATAGAAGCTGTCGAATCTTGTATAGAAAAATGCACAAGGCACTTCAGAAAAAGTACCTTGTGCAGGAAGTGTGGACAAACTCCCCAAGTCTGTCCGTCAGTAAAGCCACAGGGCTCCATTTTCCGCTCCGCTGACAATGCCGCGGTAGCGCTTCATAACGCCAAAAGCAGGGTGATTGGGCTTTTGGATTTCCTTTTTGCGCCGCTGGAGTTCTTCATCTGAGATTTCCACTTCGAGAAGATGCTGGTTGAGGTCGATGTGGATCATATCCCCGTTTTTGACGCAGGCAATGGGCCCGTCATCCCAGGCTTCAGGTGAAATGTGCCCGACGCAGGGACCGCGGGAGGCACCGGAAAAACGGCCGTCCGTGATCATGGCGACAGATTTTTGAAGGCCCATGCCGATGAGCATAGCCGCGGGAATGCTCATTTCCCGCATGCCTGGTCCGCCTTTGGGCCCTTCATAACGGATGACGAGTACGGACCCCGGTTTGATGTCCTTATGGAGAAAGGTTTCCATCACTTCTTCTTCGGAATCAAAAACGACGGCAGGACCGCGGTGAACGAACATGGCGGGGTCGACGCCGCTTTTCTTGACTACGGCACCCTTTGGGGCCAGGTTCCCGTAAAGCACGCTGTAGCAGCCCTTTTCAAATAGGGGATCTGTCAGATCGTGAATCACGTTCCGGTCAATGGGTCCTGTAAAGGCATCAAGGGCCTCGCCTAAGGTGCCGCCCATGGCAAGAGGCACATCCTTGTGAAGGAAGGGTGCGATGGTCTTGAGCGTTCCTAGGGATCCACCGGCTTTGCCGTAGTCAACCATATTGTATTGGGAGGCCGGTTTAAATTTCGCGATGACCGGGACCTGTTCCTGGATCTTATCGAATTCTTCCAAGGTAAGGGGAACCTCGGAGACGGAGGCAATGGCCATGATGTGGAGGGCAAAGTTGCTGGAACCGCCCGTTGCCGACGTGTGGAGGATACCGTTTTCAAGGGATTTTTTGGTAAGGAAAGCGCGGGCTGTGATTTTTTCCCGCGTGAGAGTGACAATCCGTTCTCCCACATCACGGGCCTGTTTTACCTTCTGGGAGACGCAAAAGGGCATTGTCGCCGACCCAAAGGGGGCAAGACCAATAGCTTCCGTAAAGACGGCCATGGTATTTGCCGTGCCGTACATGGAGCAGGTACCGCAGGATGCACAGATATTCTGGCGGAAACGGGAGAAAGTCGTTTCATCGATTTTCCCGGCCCTGTAGGCTCCAATTGACTCCTTGAGGTCCGGTGTAGCATAGGTGATGCCATTTTCCTCATAAGGGAGCATGGATCCTGGAGTCAAAAAGAGGCTCGGCAGGTCAAGGGAAGCGGCTGCCATGAGCATTGCAGGGACAATCTTATCACAGGCACACAAAAAGACGAGACCATCAAAATTGTGGGCCCGTACCATGGTTTCGATGGAGCCCGCAATGAGGTCGCGCGAAGCCAGTACATACTGCATACCCCTTAGCTGGGCCATGCCGTCGCAGGGAGCGGGGACCGTAAATTCAGCCGGCGCACCGCCAGCGGCCCAAACGCCTTCTTTAACATATTGGGCCAGCTCCTTTAAGGGTTTGTGCCCGGGATTGACATCGTTCCAGGAATTGACAATGCCGATGATGGGCTTTTTAAGGTCCTTGTCGCGATAGCCCGCGGCGTTCATGAGACCGATATAATAGGCTTCCGCATTGGGATCGATGAGAGTCATAACTGGTTCCTCCTTGTGGTACGGGATTGATTATCTTTAGTGTAGCCGAAAACGGAGCTTACGTAAAACAGAAGGTTCCTACATAGACCACAGGGTAAAACCTGTGATAAAATAAAAAAGGAAAGGGGAGAGGTCCATGCAAACTTCCTATGAAATGTTCCTCCTTGCTGCAAAGACGCTCAATTTTACCAAGGCGGCCAGCCTTGCCCACATTACGCAGCAAAGTTTCAGTGAACATATCAAAAAGCTTGAAAAAGAAGTTGGAACCGTGCTTTTTACGCGGTCTCCCCGCGTTGCACTCACCGAATCGGGCCGCATTTTTTACGAAACCGTACGGCAAATGGATCTTATCGAACGCCGCTGCCTGGTGCACTTAAAGGAGCGGGAAGCCGGAACGCGGGGACATGTGCGTCTTGGCACCAATGCGGCACGGGCCAAATGTTTTCTCCCCGATCTTTTGGAGCGATATCATAAGGCCTATCCCGCCGTTACGGTGGAGACCGTGCTCGGGGATACCAGGGAGCTGGAACCCCTTCTTGAGGAGGGACGCCTTGACGTGCTGCTTGGTGTGGACTGTACGGAGTCGGCGCTGTTTCACCGCATCCCCGTCGGGACGGAGGCACTTTACCTTGTCGGAAATCGAGAGTATGTAAAAGGACATCTCAAAAAAGGACGGGCAGTCACGCTTCAACCGGGGAGTGTGGTGAGTCTTCACGATTTTGAGAATCTCACGATCCTTGGAAAAGAAAAGCGAAGCACTGTTTATTCCCGGGTTACGGAGGTCCTTAAACGGGAAGGCCTCTTTACGGCCCCACTTTTTTCCATCAGTGATGATGAGACCCAATTTGAATTGGCACGGCGTAAATTAGGGGTGACCTTTTGTTCACAGCTGCATTTGACTTCCCTTTTTGACGCAAAGGAAGCCCCCCTTACGCCGCTTTCCGTAAAGGAAATCACGGATACGCTCCGGACGGACCTTGTAACGGCTAAGGCTCCTTACGAGGCTCCTTATCTGACGGCCTTTTTGGAGGAAAGCCGCCGTGTCCTACAGGAAAAATATGCGGAAATCCGGAAATTCATGGCAAAAAAGGGCTGAATTTCTGACAGTTTTAATTCCTATCAAACAGTATGGATTTTTTTTGAAATTTATAGTAAAATGGTATGGCAAGAGTCAGAAAGAATGCTTTTGGAGGAACCACGTCATGAAGATCTCAACAAAAGGTCGGTATGCCCTGCGTCTCATGCTGGATCTTGCCATGAATGGCAAGGAAAACTTTGTTCCCATCCGCAGTGTATCCGAACGACAGGAAATCTCCGAGAAATATTTGGAGCAAATCATTACTGCCCTCTCCAGAGCCAAACTGGTCAAGAGCGCTCGCGGCGCCCAAGGCGGCTATAAGCTTGTCAAGGCACCGGAAGAATATACGACGGGAGAGATCCTGCGCGCTGTCGAAGGATCCCTTGCCCCTGTGGCCTGTCTGGAACCGGGCCATACAGTCTGTGCCCGCGCCAAAAAATGTATTACCCTGAATTTGTATAAGGAAATCCAGGAAGCCGTGGATTCTGTCGTAGATCGTACGACGCTGGCGGACCTGGTGGCCCAGCAGGAGGCGCAGGATAAAGCGTAACTGTTTTTGGCCAGCCCAAAAATCAGGCTGATTTGATGAAGTTACATGGCCCCATTGCTTTCGTTGAAATATATGGAAGCAATGGGGCCATGTCGATTCGTAGGAGGGTCCGTCTCACGTTTGGGGATCCCTTACGCCTGGGCGCTCCCCCTCCTAACCACGTGTCGTCACCTTCCGCGCCCAGCTCATCAAAGCGGAAGCTTTTTGCAATCTTCGGCCCATATGGGCTCAGCTGCTTTGTCGCCCACACTCCCAACCTCCTAGACGTACCGGCCTCTGGCCGCAAGAAAACTCACGCGTCGTCGATTCGGAGAACTTTCGCGCAACAGCTCCCGCGTCGCTGCGCTAGCTGGTTGCTGGCGTCTCAGGTCCGTCGTCGTCGGTGGAAGCGGGGCTCCTCGCAATTGGACCCGTCTGAGCCAAATTCGCAAAAAGCAAATGAAAGAAAAGCCCGTAAGGCAAAAGAGAGTAACGCGCGGCCACAAAGCGTCCCGACCGGAGGGGGCCGAATCAATTTTTCGATAACACGGTCCTGCAACCGGCTATGGAGCAAGAGCTCCATACGCAGCGGTTTTGGCCCATCGAAAAATGCTCCTCGCTAGCCGTTCGTAAGGAAACGTCGGCCACAAACCGGCCTCCTCATCCTCCACCTAACAAGCCTGCTTGTTACAATCCTGCTAAGAAAGATTGTTTGCAACATCGTCATACACGAAAACGTATCCGTTACTTTTGCATCCGCCGGATTCTAATTAGGCGGATGTAAGGGATAAAAGGGCTCTGCGCTCCCTGGATAAGCGCCTGTCACGATCTCTCGCTTCGCTTTTTCAAAGGCGCCAAGGAAGCTTGCGAATCGATCGGCGATGCGCTTACCGCCCTGGCGGGGCGGAACGGCTTTCGCCGTCTCCAAGGCAAAAAGACCGTGACGTGAGCCCTAAATAGAACGTAGATACGAGTTCGGTTCTGGGCTTTTTGTAGGTTGAATCCGTTAGCGTAGTTAGTCTGATATGGGGGAATATTTATCCGATGGGATCTTTATCCATTCTATCCATATGATTATGATTACAATGAAATTAAGAAACGATTTCCTTCGTTTAAGCACTGCCCGCCTTTGTGTTTTGCCTCTGAGCTCGACTCGTAGAGTCGAGCCGCCCCACCAGGGCGGGGAACCAAAAGCCGCATGTTGCCTCATTAAAATGAGGCAAGCGTGCCCTTTTGGTGGTGGATGAGGAGCGTAGCGACGTTTCCTTACGAGCGAAAGTCCGAAAAACATGTTTAAGGACGGATTTAATTCGTCGCCCAGTCCGAAGGACACGGTTTGGCGCCGACGTTATGGCCTTTTCTCCATTTTCCTTTTTCGAATAGGGCTCCAGATTGGCCCCGATGCTGGGAAAAACGCGAAGCAGGCTGACGACGTCGTATAATATTGTCATCCAACCCTCTATTTTCTCTTGCGTGAATTTAGGGAAAGGGCTATAATACTAACTATTGGGGCATTAGCTCAGCTGGGAGAGCGCAAGGTTCGCAATCTTGAGGTCAGGGGTTCGATCCCCCTATGCTCCACCATAACAGGCATATCCGAACCCCCTATTCTGACAGGATTCTGTAGGATGGGGAGTTCTTTTTTGTAGTTATATTGAATCTCAATGAAATCTTCATAAACGATTACGCTGCGGACGATGGATGAGAGTAGGATGCTTTTGTACTTGTCCGCTTTTTTTATTTGCTGCGAAATGGACCAGAAAAAGAATTCGATATGTTTTTCGGTCAGGTGTGGTATCTGGTTCATCAATTCTTCCTTCTGAATGGCGTCAGTTAGCGTTTGAAGCTGTTTTTCGTAGTCGTGAATATGATTTGTCACGGTTTGGCTAATAAGGCCTTCCTCGACGGCTTTTACGCAGTTCTGAAGTTTTCTTGAGATATCAGCTTTTTGATTCTGCAGTGATTGGAGCACCAGGGAGGGACCTTGCGTTTCTTGAGCACTAATAGCTTGCTTTGCAATGGCTCTTATCGCATCTCGGTTGCTGAGGAGTCGTGTTGTCGCGTTACAGACAATATCTTCGAGCTTATCCATCCGAACGGCTTTTGCCGTGCAGCCTTTTTTCTTTTGGTGCCCTGAGCAGATATAATAGCGGTAAATCCGCTGTAGTTTTGACGTCCCTGAAGTGCCTACCATGTTTTCACCGCAATGACCACAGAATAGACGGCCAGTTAGATAATAGTCATTGTCTTTTGCTTTGGAGACACACTTCTTTTTAACCTTCATGATTTCCTGCACTTTATGCCAGTCTGCAGAATCGATAATGGCTGGTATCACATTTGGCTTTTTGATTCCATTCCAAATGAAGGTCCCGATATAGCGTTCGTTCTTCAATATAGTGCGGAGGCTATTTTTGCGAAATGGTTTGCCTAAAGCGGTTAGGCATCCTGCCGCGTTGAGTTCCCGAATAATTCTTGTAGGTTGCTTGCCATCTAAGTATTGTTGATAAATCCAGCGAACGGTTTTGGCTGCCGGCTCATCGATGATAAGGCGGTGCTCTGTGTCGAGTTTGTATCCAAGCGGCACTATTCCTCCAGGCCATTTCCCTTCCAGGGCATTTTCGGTCATGCCTCTCATGACGTTTTCAGCGAGTTCCGCCGAATAATATTCGGCCATCCCCTCAATGACAGACTCCAGTAGGATGCCGGATGGGTCGTCTGCAATATTTTCCATAGCACTTACTACTTTGACACCGTACTTTTTCAATTTGTGCTTATATTTGGCGCTGTCGTAGCGGTTCCTGGCAAAGCGGTTCAGCTTATAGACTAAAACCGTATCAAAGGTTTGCGTGGCAGCAGCCTGGATCATCATCTGAAATTCGGGGCGTTGGTCACTGCGACCAGAAAGAGCCCTGTCGGCGTAAACATGTAGGATGGTCATGCCGTTTCTTTTTGCAAAATCTTCACAAACGCGCAGCTGACCTTCGATGGATTCTTCGCGCTGGCGGTCTGACGAGTACCGAGCATAAATGACAGCCTTTGTTGTGGTTTCAACAGTTGTATTTTTTTGCATAAGAATAGCCTCCTTCTATGCGAAAGGGGGCCGAAATGTTATAATATAATACATAGTCGACCTCCAGAGTGGGTAGATTATACTGCAGTACGGTACTGGTAATACCTGCTGCGCGTCCCTCATCGTGTTCCCGCACGGTGGGGGATTCTTTTATTCTGTTTCTTCGAGCCGGTAGAAATGCCTAGATCCTTCAGGTAGAGCCGGCGCAATTCCGTTATCGATGATGAGGGCGATGAGGTCCTTCTTCAACCCTTTCGAGGGCAGCCCTGCATCTTCAACAATCTTCTTCAGTTCCGGTTTACGCAGTTTGGACAGTTGGTTCTCGTAGGAAACGTCCTTCAGCTTTGCGTACTTGCCTGGGTCCACGAAGTCACGAATAAAATCAGCCTCCGTGTATCCTTCTGGCATTTCTGCATAAAGGTCGTCAAAGCTCATACCTTCGCACGTCAGCCTTGCCCGGCGCAGGACGCTTTTTACAAACAAATCTTGGGAAGGGCCGAAGAGAGACTTGATGATAGGGTTCGCACCTCTTTGAATGGCATCTCGCATGATTTGTGCGCAAGCCCTAGCGTCAGAACAGGAGTCGTGATGATCCAACTTGATGCCCAGGTGCCGGCATATTGTATCCAGTTTGTGGTTCGGCAAATCCCGATAGACATAGCGTGCGCTCTGCAGGGAATCTGCAAAGAGTAATGGCTTATCCAGGGAAATCCCCTCTACCTCTGATACGTGGAGCAGGCATCCCATATCGAATTGGGCATTATGGGCAACGAGGACGTACCCTTTTATAAAGTCGTGAAGCATCGATTCGTAGTATTCCTTAAAGGTCGGTGCGTTCCGGACCTTTTCCCAAGTAATTCCATGAATCCTAGTGTTGGTGAACCGAGTTTCTGGTGGCTTAATCAAAGATGTAATGACATCCACAATGCTGCTCCCTTGAACCTTGACTGCAGAAATGCTGCAGATGGAATAAGGTTGTTCGTTTGCGGTCTCAACATCGAAGGCAACGAAGCCGTCAACGGGAAGATTATAACGATTCGTCACGGGAAGCGACATGCGTGCAAACCCGTTGGAGGCAGGAAGCATAAACTTCTGCACTACACTTTTTGGCATAGGGGCTTCTTTTTCCAGTGCAGCCTTTTTCTTGTGCCGGTAGTAGAAAAATGCAATGATGAGAACCAAGAAAATAAATCCGCCCATAGTAATCCCTACTTCCTTTTGAGTTGAATGAATTGCCGCGGGACGCCACGGCACTCAGCAAGTTTATAAATGGAACAATCATCATGCTCCGATAAATAGTCGTCATTGAGAAGCAGCTCAACGGCAAATTCGTTGGCTGAATGCTCAACCCTGTCCGCATTGATGCTCATGGTGTATGTCTTCAGCCACTGAGTGTTGTCGTCAGGAGTGCACAAGGCATGTCCTAGCTCATGCGCACAGACAAAATCAATCATATCTGGAGGCGTCCTTTTGTCATCGATGATGATGAACTTCGACCTCTTATATTTGAGATAATTGCCATACTTACCGCCTAAGTCTCCGTAGATGACGCGAATATTTTTACAAGCTGCCAATTGAAATGGGTTATCAGTCTTGTATCGGCGGATTAGTTGATGTACTTTCCGCTTTATATCCATGCGCGTCAATCCTTCCGGAACTTCTTAGGAGTATACTTTTTCTTTGCAATCTTTTTTGCTTGAATCATTGCAGCTTTAATTGTGGCCTTAAATGCCTCGATATCTTCTAAATCGGAGCCATCTTCAAAGGCGGCTGCAGCGACAGAGTTCATCATATCTTCTAGGTCAGATTCAATTTCGCGTTCATCTTTTCGGTTAAGCCCTGTTTCTTCTTTTAAAAAGTCAGGCGAAAAACGGGGATCTATATCCGACTTTTTAACACTCAGCGCATCGGCGATCTTTTGAACGTTGCCGGCATTAGGTGTTGAACGCATTGCAAAGTATCCAGAAATAGTTGATTCGGGTATGCCTGTTAGATCTGATAACTGAGACTGTGTCATATTTTCGCACAATCGTTTTAAATTATTTGATATCTGCTCACGCAAGGATTTATCGAATTTAGAAAGCTTATTCCGTGGCATAGGAACACTCCTTTCTTTCTGCGTTTTTATATATTATAACGAATAAAGACGTTAAAAACAAGATGGATACTTTGCAAAAAACGCAAAAAATCGTTTTTATCATTGACAAAACGAATAAACTCGTTTATCATAAAGCCATCAAGGAGGTGAATCAAAATGATGAAAATGACTTTGGAGGCCGCACGGACAAACATCGGCTACACTCAAAAAGAGGCCGCATCTCTGTTTGGCATGCACTATCAAACGCTTGCGAAATTAGAAGAAGATAGCACGAATGCCCCTTATCGTTTCATTCAAGCTATCCCTAATGTTTATAAGGTCGCTTCGGACGATATTTTTTTTGGTCGTAAAAACGAGTTTATTCGTTTATTGAGAAATGGGGAGGTGTAATCATGGACCAGCTTATTGACTATATTCGTCACTATGTAATCGAACATCGCGACGAATTCGAAGAATGGCTATCCCAGGTGAAAGGAGATGAATGAAATGAGGCGGCTTCGTAAAAAGCATGCTGCTGCAGCCCTGGTTTTGCTGTTTTTGGCGCTGGGGGCATGCGGAGCGCTTGGTCAGTCAGAACCGAACTATGACACGTATCAGAAGATTGTGAGACAGGGCGACACTCTATGGGACATATGCAACCGGGTCAATGCTAACCGCGAAGACGTCCGGGATATTATCTACAGAGCCCAGCAAGAGAACAGGATTGAAAAAGCGGGAGAAATCCGTCCTGGGCAGATTCTGACAATCCGGGTCAAGAGAGATGATTAGAGATGCAGCGCCCAAAAAGAATGAGGCCCTCGTGTTGGAGCACAAGGACCTCAAAGGTGAAACCTTTGGACAGGATTCGCCTCCATTATAGCACAGGAGGAATCAAAATGAAGAAACCAGAAAAATTTGATTCTTTTATTTATAGGCTTTACAAAGAGGCTTCACGATTTAGCTTGGTCGAGATAATGGCAGAACAGGGCATCACAGAAGACGAACTCGACAGCTGCCAAGATTGGCTATATAGACTTTCGCAAATTGACACACTGCCGGACGAGGAGGAATCAAAATGAAACTTATCTCTTTGACTCTTCAGAATTTCAAAGGCATCAAAGGATTTATCCTTGATGCGGATGGACAGAACAGCAATGTATTCGGGAACAACGGAACGGGGAAGAGCACGCTCTTTGATGCTTTTACATGGCTTCTTTTCGGTAAAAATTCTCGAGACGAAAAGGATTTTGGCATCAAGACTCTTGATGCCAACGGAAACGTTATCCCTCGGATTGAACATCGTGTTTCCGCTGTCATTGAACATAACGGACAAAAGCTCCAGCTTACTAGGACATACAAAGAACGCTGGCGCAAACAGCGTGGCGCCGCCGAGGCTGTCATGGTCGGGAATACGACTGAATACGCCTACGGCCCAGTCGGAGCTGCAACTCCTATCAACGCCAGTGAATATGCCAGGGTAATCAATAATCTCATCGATGAAAAGATTTTTAAGCTCATCACGGACCCGCTTTATTTTAATGAGCGGCTCAGCTGGCAGGAGCGGCGCCAGCTTTTGATGCAAATCTGTGGTGACATCACGGACGAGGATATTGTCAAAAGCAATGCTGAACTGGAAGAAGTACTTCAGCTGGCGGCCGGTCGCTCCATTGACGAAACGAAAAAAGGCGTTCGGGCTGCTATCAGGGAGACTAAAAAGAAAAAGGATGAGATTGGGCCTCGCATTGATGAATGCAGAAAAGGCCTGGCTGATATTAATCTTGCAGCCGTCGATGATGCCAGGATTGACGTCAAAATGGTCCCAGGGCAAATTGAAGCGTTGCGGAAGAAAAAGCTAGAAGAATCGTCTATGGACCAAAGCGTTAAAGATCGAGAAAGGTTGGCAGAGGTAAATGCCAAAATCTTAGAGCTGAAGGCAGCAAGGCACGACGTTTATCAGAAGACAGTCTACGACCTTATGGAAAAGGAAATCGAGGCTAGCCGTGTCGTCGCTAAAGAACAGGATGCCTTGGATGCTCTCCAGGCAAAACGAACTGCAATGCGCGCAGATGCTGAACGGTTTACTCAGTCCATCAACGATTTGAGGAACGACTTCAAGACCGTTTTTGGTAAGGCTTTTACTTCAACGCCTATTGAAACAGTCTGTCCGACCTGTGGGCAAGCGCTGCCAACGGACCGCATTGAACGGGCGAAAAGCGCCATGGCTGAACAAGAAGCTTCCTTTAATTTTGAGAAGGCAGAACGGCTGAAGGCAATCAATATTGAGGGAAAGGAAAAGAAGCAAAAGCTCGAAGAAACGGCAGCCTCCTTGACTGAACTGGAGGGTAAGATTGAAGCATCGACTCAACGTCTGGAGCAGCTCAAAGATGTGCTCACGGCCATCAAGGAAGATAAAGCGACGCAAAAAGAGCCGGCGCCGAGTGAAGAAGAGGTTAGACTTGTCCAAGAGGCTATGATCCTCAAATCTCATATCGAGCATCCAGTCGAAAATACCGAAAATGCTCAAATTGATGAGCAGATTGCTGCACTGAAAGAAAAGCTTGGAGATGCTCAAATCATCATCACAAAAGCCGACAATAACAACGCGCTTAATGCCCGCATCGGAGAATTGCTGAAAAGCGAACATGAGTTGTCTGAGCATCTCATTGACCTCGAACATCAGCTCTATCTCTGCGAACAGTTTACACGCACGAAAACGGACCTTGTATCAGAAAGACTGGCAGAGAAAATCCCGACTGTGCAGTTCATTATGTTCCGGCCCAATGTGACGAACGAAGGCATTGAGGAGTGCTGTGAGACTAGCTATCACGGCGTGCCATATAAGGACCTCAATACGGGCGCCCGGATTAACGTCGGATTAGAGATTATCAAGGCTCTCATTAGCAAATACGAGGTCACCGCACCGATTTTCGTTGATAACGCGGAAAGCGTGACCGAGCTCAACTCAGTTCCGACGCAGCTGATTAGGCTCGTCGTTTCTGAAGAAGATAGCACGTTAAGAGTAGAAAAGGAGAAGGACAATGACTAAAATAAATCAACTCAGCACGACTGTTTCAGAAAACTTCGTCGCCAAGATTCTCGGAGAGGCAAACTTTTCCGTAACGCCAGAACAACGCGAGCTCATCCAGGGCTATTTCATTTCGATGGATAAATATCTTGCAGACAATGATATTAGCTGGAAGGACGTCGTGATTGATTACAAACTTGCCCAGGACTTGATGGTTCGTGCCCAAATGGGCTTTGATATGCGGTCTGAAGCTATGCTTTATCCCGTTGCACGGAAAGATAGTAAGGCTAACGGAAAATATCGTTTTGCGATTCAAAAAGGCTACAAAGGCTACGTCTATGAAGCTAAGAAATACGCTGCAGGCATTTTGATTGATATTGATGTTCACTTGGTTTACGAAAACGACGTATTCACACCTCATTTCAAGGATAAGAACAACCCGTTCGACACGTTTGAGTTTACGCCTCCTAAAAACATCTTCGTTGATAGGGGCAATATCGTAGGCGGATTTGCTTATTGCACATACGAAAATGAAAAGCAGAATAAGTTGATTGTAATGTCCAAGGCTGAGATTGATAAGCACAGGGAGGTCGCTAAGTCGAATGCCTTTTGGGGTAAGTGGTACGAACAAATGGCCGAAAAGACCCTTTACATTGCAGCTGCGAAAAAGGTCCCAAAAGACCCGTCCAAGATTGACAGCACATATCGTGCTTCTCAGCTTCTTGACCAGGAACAGGCAGACACGGAAGCCCAGGAAAACATCCTCATTAATCAGGAAACGGGAGAAGTTATTGACCTTAGTGTGCAAAAGGCAGCCATCCCTCAATCCACAAATGTGGATATGCCTGTGCATATCGAATCACCGGCAAAGGCAGAAAAGGTTCCTATAGGAACTGCCGCTACTGAAGAAATGATGCGCATGGAGTTCTAACTATGGAAATTAAGACGCTAGCGACAGGCAGCTCCGGTAACTGCTATGTCCTTACAGCTGATACCGGGGCTCGACTCATGATTGAATGCGGCATTCCCTGGAGGCGGATTGCAGAGAGCATGCGTTTCAACTTTTCTAGGGTCTGCGGCTGCCTTATATCTCACGAGCATAAGGACCACAGCCTTGCCTTTAAAGATCTTATTGGTCACGGGATTAAGATTTGCGCAAGCGAGGGGACCTTTCGCGAACTCAACCCGCGGAGGTCTAACCGGCACGAATATGTGTTAAAAGAGAGGGTCTGGACGACCATCGGGGACTTCCAAGTGTTGCCACTGGCAGCAGTCCATGATGCTGCAGAGCCAATGATGTTCGTCATCAGGGATGGCGTTGATGTTTTACTTTTTGCGACCGACACTCAGTACATTCCGCACCAGATTAAGGGCCTTACCCAAATCATGGTCGAGGCAAATTACAGTTTGGAAGTCCTCAACGGAAATTATATTGAAAATGGCGACGTTGGACCCAGAAGGAGAAGAATCATTAATACTCATCTCGCGATTGAAACCTTAGAGTACTGGTTCTTGCAAGGGCTTCAGGTCGGAGCGTTCGATTCCTTGAATGAAATTCATCTAATCCATATGAGTAGAGAAAACGCAGACCCGCAAGCCTTTCAGGCGCGCATTCAAAAAGTAACGGGGAAGCCCGTTTTTATTGAATAGGAGGAAGTCATGGAGCAAAATCAATACGTTATTACTGCGGTTCAAGTTTCTAAAGGAAAAATTAAAATCTCTTATGACGCTGCAGGAGATATGGGAACGGATTCATACACCCTGATTTCAGCAGAGAAAGCACGTCCTGAATTTTACGAATCTATGCTTGATTTGCGCAGTCACATTGCCAGTCTTTTGGAGATTAATTTTCAAGGTGTGGAAGATCGTATCAGACCTCGGGTTGTTAAATTCGAATATGATAGCAATGACCGTATGATGGCCATCATTGAAGCTGATTTAAAGTGTCCGTTGGCTCTTACCACTGTTCCCATCAAGACACCGAAAAAAACTGAACCGATTGATCCAGAGCGTGACACTGATGAATCCGTGTTCATGTTTCAAGCGACAGCCGACCAATTAAAGCAAATTCAAAAAGAAGCTTGTCTTTTTATTGATGGAGAACGAGCTCAGGAAAAACTTTTTTAGCGATGGTAACCGAACAATCTGAGCCCTGCCGGAGGAAACTCCGGTCGGGCTTCCTACTTAAAGGAGGATGAAGGCGCATGGAGAAGAGAAGACTGAAGGTCAACTATATATCCGAGATTAACGCCTTCCACGACTGGCTCGAAGACCACAACCTTTCGGCGTCTGCAATCCTTCTATGGTATTCGCTCATGCATTTCTGCAATATGACAGGATGGCGCGAAAGTTTTAACTTGTCAATGTCCCAGATTGAAATGGCCACTCACATGAAGCGCAGGACCATTGAACGCGCTCGACAGCATTTAGAAGCAGCTGGATTGATTAAAGTCACGCGAAGAGGGAGGCAATCTCCGACTTATACAATTTATCCTTTTATTGGCGCTGGTGACGCAACTATTGGCGTCTGTGACGCGCAAGATAAACCCTTTATTGGCGCTGGTGACGCATCTATTGGCGCTGGTGACGCATCTATTGGCGCTGGTGACGCAACTATTGGCGTCTGTGACCACATACCTAGAAAGATATATAAGACTAGTATAGACGCTAAGGCAACAGACGAAATAAAAAATGTCATCGAAAACTACCAAACAAAAATTCATCCACTGCAAAGTGGAATCGAAGCGGATATGCTGCAAGCACTTATTGAGGATTATGGGCCAGAGCTATGCATCAAGGCTATTGACCGAGCTGTTCTACGAAGGAAAAGGACGATCAAATACGTTGCAGGAATCTTGAGACGATGGCAGCAAGACGGATATGACGAAGCGGATGGCAGTGTTCAGGGAGAAATCCCGGAGGAAATCAAGGCTATCCCATTTTGAGGAGGAATCCAAGTGGAAGATTATATCAAACAAATGATGGAGCGTGTCAAGAAAACAATGAAGGAACGGACAACAGGACCGCAGACGAAACCGAAGCCGAAAATACCAGAAGACGGAATCCAGTGCAATCACTGTGACAATACGGGCTGGGTGCTCGTTAGAAGTGGAGACCATGATGCTATGAGTCATTGCCCAGAGTGCTGGGAGCGCCGGCAAGTTGCTCGCCGACTGAAAAAGTCTGGTGTCAGCCAAAAAGATTATGAACGCTATACCATGGATACCTTCGATGGCACTAGGAGCGATACAGCAAAGCGGATGAAGAAAATGGCCATAGCCTATCTGAAGGAGCATGTCAAAGGAGGCCCTGGCTTCGGAGTTTTTGGGAAAAGCGGCATGGGCAAAACCCATATCTGCATTGCTGTTTGTCACGGACTGACCGTCGACAAGCATGAACCTCACTATTATTTTTCGTATCGCACCGAGATGCCCGGTTTAGTTAAGGCCGCACGAAGCTATGCTGAAGATTATGACGAGTCAATACATAAGTGGAAAACTTGTCAAAATCTCTTTATCGACGACCTTTTCAAACTATCCGGCAAGGTGCAAAAGGGACACCTTGTTGATGTCGATAGAGAAGAACTGCGGATTATCTTCGATATCATCAATGCTCGCTATCTCAATCATCTGACAACAATTTTTAGCTCCGAGTACAGCGTGAATGATATCACGGTCGTGGACGAAGCACTTGGCAGCCGAATCTTCGAAATGGTAAACCCTTATGGGCTCTTGATTTCTGGCACAAACCAAAGATTGGCGGTACGGAATGAACAATGACATTATGAAAAATCAGGAAGGGTATGCGGACCCTACGCCAGGAAATGTCCTCAAAAAGATTCAAAAAGAGGAAGTAGACAAGCAGAATGCTGCCGATGCTGCACGCATGGAAAAAGCATTGAAGAGAGCAAAATACATCCTTGGAGATGCTGGCTTTGACGTGATTGAAAGGATTGTCCTGAAGAACAAAAGAACTGGGAAGATTTACCGATAGGAGGTCGTGGATGATGGAAAGAAGACGGCTGCGATGGAAACAGGTTGGGAAAGCAATCCGACTCATGGAAAAATGCGATGGTATCACACTAAGGGCATTGACGATAATTCTAAAGAATTGCAGAGCAAGCTTTGAGGCTTACTTCAAGGCGCTCGAAAGGAGGGCGAAACATGAACAGCGTTAATTTGATGGGGAGGTTGACCAGGGACCCTGAGGCAAGAACGACGCAGAGCGGACAGTCAGTCGCCAGTTTTACCCTTGCCGTTGACCGGATTACAAAAGGACCCAAAGGAGAAAGGGACGCAGACTTCATCAACTGCGTTGCCTTCGGGAAGACGGCCGAAGTCGTCTGCACCTATGTATCAAAAGGGCAGAGGCTTATTGTTCAAGGCCGGATTCAAACAGGCAACTATATCGACAAGAATGGAAACAAACACTACACGACAAATGTTGCTTGCAGCAATGTCGAATTTGTAGAGAAGAAGGAACGTCATGATCAGTCTCCGATGGAATCTTTGGGAGAAGGTAGGACCAAGTCGTCCTGGGAAGCACAGCCGATGCAGTTCGATGAAGAAGTTCCGTTTTAAGGAGGCAATCCAATGAGAGAAGTTGCAATCGCACTGGTCTCTTCCATCATCGGGGGATGCATTGCCTGCGCCATCCTGTGCCTTGCATTCATGAGTGGAAGGTGGAGGGATTGATGGGAAGGAGAAACAAACGGAAGAAAGCAAGGGCACTGGCTCTGTTATGGACAGAGGAGCTGAAGGAACAACTTGGATTATCCCATTTTGAAGGGCGCTGCGCGTATTGTGGGGCGCCTCTTCATCCGGGCAAATGGCACTGGATGCGCGACGAATTCGGGCAACGGGTGAAGAAGTGCAATGATGAGCGTAATTGCCGGGAGAATCGCTGCCCGGAATGTGAAGAATCTTTCAGAAAGGCGATGAAGCAATGAAAAAGGGATATTATCCAAACATTTATATTTATCCTGACGGATTATCCGGAATCATACCTCTTAAAGAGGAGAGAGATGAAATGGAACGAAGGGAAGTCCTGGAAGCTGCCAAGAAGATTAAGTCCTATTGCAAAAAACAAATCTACGATCACTGCATTTTCGATGGCGTGATTTGTTTGTTGGATGAACGCATTGAGCCGCGAGATTGGGCTCTGGAAGAGGAGTGAATAAATGGAAACGATATTCTTTGTTGAAGGAGAGCCACAAGGGAAAGCAAGGCCGAGATTTTCTAGGCTTAATGGTCGCATCTACACGCCGACCAAAACGGCGAAATATGAAAAAAGAATCCGCGCCGCCTACTTAGAAGCTGGGGGGAAACAGATTCCAGAAGATTGTTATGTTAGGATTGTTGTTGACGCCTATTTTAAGATTCCAAAATCCTATACTAAAGGAAAACGGCTTGCTTGCAGACACAACATCCGTCGACCAGACAAGAAGCCGGATATTGACAATATTCTCAAAGCAGTCCTTGATGGCTTGAATGAAGCCGCATTTGTTGATGATAAACAGGTCGTTTCTGTGGCCTGTCACAAATATTATGCAGCTCAAGGAGATGGATATTTAAAAATTACGGTTCAAGAGGTAAAGGAGTGATATCATGGCAGCGCTTATGCTGCCATGAATTAATTGACGGGAGGATGGTTAGATGTACCACAATGATTACCTACTCGCGGTTCGCGAGTACCTGTTCCGATATAGAGAGTTCAGTCAGTATATTAAGAATTTAAAGATTGATATTGCAGACTGCGACGCGATACTGGAACAGGAAGCAGCACCGGCTACGTCTTCCTTCTCTCCAACAGGCGGATGTGGTGGCGGTGAATCCCTGAGCCAAGAGGAACGCATCTACATGCGCCGCGAAGAGCTTCAGCGGAAAAAGGAACGATACGCTGCAGAACTGCAGCGCCTTGAGCCAATCATGAATCGGATTGACCAGTCGCTGGATGCCATCGCAGCAATAGCTCCTGAAGACAAGATCATCCTTGTCGACCGCTATATTGATAAGGTTTCATGGGAAGGAACAGCTAGGGATGCGAATTGCAGTATCGGCTTTTGCCGGAAGCGGGCAGGCATCGCTTTGGAGAAGCTAACGCTGATGATGTTCGGTCCGGACGCCATCCCTTTACAGCCTTCAAGCGTCGTATTTTTTAAAGAAGAAAAGGATATTTTAGAATAGAGTCTGCTAAATCCCGTAACAGAATTTAGCAGATTTGTGAACGAATTTAGCAGAAATATGACTGATTTGTGCAGATTCGTGACAGAAAAGTGCAGATTCGTGACTGATTTATGTACGGAAAAAGCAGGAAACCTGTGTTATACTAATACCATCGAAAATTGAACAGACAAGAGCTGTGCCTTCTGGCATGGCTTTTTTATTTGATTGATTGGAGTGACGCCCTATGCTTAAATCTTGCCCCTACTGTGGGCGAATGCATCCCGTGGGGTACGAGTGTCAAAAGAAGCCGAGGCGCAAGTGGTATCCGAAGCAGCGCGGGCGTATTGAGCGCTTTAGGTCAACGGCAGCATGGCAGAAGAAGAGAGAGGAAATCTTGATGCGAGACCACTACCTCTGCCGTGTCTGTCTCGATGTAGATCATCGCATTAACAACAGAGGATTGTCAGTGCATCATATAACACCGCTCGGGAAAGACTATGACGCACGACTTGAAGAAGAGAATCTTATAACATTGTGCAGCAGGCACCATGACGAGGCAGAGCATGGTCTTATCCCAGCAGGAAGGCTGCGGGAGCTTGCCCAAATATCCCCCCGGCTTCCAGATTTGAAAGAGCCGGCTAAACCCTAGACCCTACTGCCCTACCTCAAAACACACCATCGTTAGACACACACGCTTTTTTTGGAAAGGAGGACTGGAATGGCAACGATGAAAATCACGCAAACAAAATTAAATAGGATGGCCCGAGACCTGCTGGAAAAGGCCGACGCATTTGGTTTGACTGACGACTATTTGTTCATGACGACATTCCGGCGATATACGACTCAGGTCGCTCTTGCAGAGGAACTGCAAAAGAGCCTAGAAAAAGATGGCGTGCTAGTCACTAAGGAATACGTGAAAGGCAGAGCAAATATTTATACTCACCCTGGAATCAACTCCTACAATCGCGTGACGGACAGCGCCAACAAGACCGCTCAAGCCTTGAGCCGAATGCTCGAAGAGGCAAGAGCAAAGAAAGAAGCAAGCCCGCAGAACAAGGCTGAAAATGATCCGCTTTTGCAGGCGTTAAAGGGTTGATGCTGCATGCCAGCGAGTGAATATATCAAAAAACATCCAGCGTATCGTTACGCCAGCGCGATTGTTTCTGGCAATGTTGCCGAGATGAACTTAATTCCAGAAGTTGCGGCGGTTTACAAAGCACCTTCTTACGTTGTTAAGCAATGTGAAGACTTCCTGAAGGTTGCAAACGGTGATGATCCTGAATATGTTATCAGCGACCACAAGTGCCGACAGATTGATGGGCTTCTGAAGCTTCTCATCATGCCAAGAGGATTGCAATTCGGAAAATCATTGTATGACTGCACTGTCAGCTATCAATGGCTATTCTATGTAGCGGTCCTTGCGGAGGTTTCCAGGAAAGACCCAGAAAAGCGACGTTATGAACGGGCCGTGCTTGAAATCTGCAGAAAGAATTTTAAAACATATACTATAGGCACGCTGTTCATCATTCTATTTCTTACGGAGCCGCCTTTTTCCAAGTTTTTTAGTGTTGCTCCGGATCTTGATTTGTCTAAGGAGGTAAAGGACGCTATTCAGAATACGCTTTCCGTGTCTCCTCTTGTCTACTACGACATGAATGGACTAAAACGATTCAAGCTGCTGAGGGACAGCATCAAATGCACGCTTACACAGACGACTTATAAGCCGCTTGCCTACACGAATAACAAGTTTGACGGCCGTCTACCGAATGTTTTTCTCGCAGATGAAGTCGGCGCGCTGCCGAATAACAGCGCCATTGAATCCATGGCATCAGGGCAGCTCAACATTAAAAACAAGCTAGGCTGCATTATCAGCACAAAGTATCCAAAAGTAAATAATCCCTTTGAGGCCGAAGTCGCATATTCAAAACATGTCCTTGATGGACAGGTGGAGGATAGGGCGATTTTTTCGTTGTTATATGAACCGGATTCTGACATTGCTAAAGAATGGATTACGAATCCTCTGGCGATGGCTCAAGGCAATCCTGCCGGCATCGAAATCCAAGAGATTTGGGATGATTTGAAGAAAAAACACGCCAGGGCTCTCAATATTGAAAGTACGAAGACAAACTTTCTCACCAAACATTGCAATATTATGGCATCTGGAACATATGATGGCGAAGCCTACATTTCCCTGGATGATCTGAGGCGAGGAAAGGTGCCAAAGATTGATATAGATGGGCAGACGGTCTATATCGGTGTTGACCTTTCGATGACGAACGATAATACATCAGTAAGCATCATTACCTATGACGCTAAAACTGGAGAAGTTTATTGCCGCCCGATGGTATTCATTCCTGCGGACAGAATCGATGAAAAGACGAGGGCTGAAAGAGTGCCCTACGCTGAATATATCGCAGCAGGACATATTATTCCTTGCGGCGATAGAACAATTAATTACAGAGTGGTTGAAGACTATGTCTTCAATATCGCTAATCACCATGGATGCAAGATAAAGGCTCTTGGGTATGATCGCTATAACTGCTTATCATCAGCTCAAAAGTGGGAATCCGGCGGAATCGACGTAGTCGAAATCAAGCAGCATTCTTCAGTGCTGCATTCTTCAACAAAGTGGCTCGCAGAGCTTATTGCAGACGGTAAATTTCATTACGAAGCGAACAACAAAATGGTGGAAATCAACTTTGAAAACGCAAAATGCGTCTACGACACAAACATGAACCGATATGTAAACAAGAAGAAGTCTAACGGGAAGATCGATATCGTTGCAGCGACGATCAATGCCATGTATCTGCTAGAACAAGACGTTAAGCTGAACACGCCTATGACATGGGGTGCGCAGTTCTAGGAAAGGAGGTGAAATAATGGGTTTCCTAGACTTTTTTAAAGGGGAAAAGCGATCCCTTGAGAATCCGGCTGCATCTCTGAGCGACTTCCAGGACTTTGTCGCTGGTGAAACAGCCATGCAGTGCACCAAAGGGCAGGCAATGACGCTGCCCGCCGTTGCATCTTCGTTGCAATTCATTGCCGGCGCTGTTTCGGGAATGCCGGTCAGACTCTACAGGACGAGGGCGGACGGAGGAAAAGAAGAGGTTGAAGATTACCGGACGGAGCTATTGAACCGAGAAACAGGCGATACGCTTGACGCTGTACAGTTCAAACGTGCGATTGTTATGGACTATCTCCTTGATGGAGAAGGTTATGCCGTTGTTAATTGGCAGCGGAACCGAATTCGCTCCATCAACTATGTTTCTCGTGAGAGTGTATCCGCTATCAGCAATCAGGACCCAGTCTTCAAGCAAGTTGCTTACTGGATTCAAGCTAGAAGATACGACGATTACCAGATATTTAGGATTCTGCGGGACAGCACTGACGGGATGGAAGGTCACGGCATCCTGGAAGAGAATCAATCGCTTTTTTCTACGATGTTCAAAGCTTTGAAATACGAACACAACACCATTGGCAGCGGCGCCAAACGAGGCTTTTTGAAATCAAGCAAACATCTTGACCACAATATCTTGGGGTCCCTGCGTCTTGCGTGGGAGAAGCTGTTTTCGGGAGATAATCCGGTCGTTGTCCTTAACGACGGGCTAGACTTCCAGGAAATTGGAACAACGGCCATGGAGAACCAGCTGTTCGACAACAAAGTAGCTAATAATAACGCCGTTTATTCGCTTTTTGGGCTGCCGACAGGCCTTTTTTCGGATCAACCGTCTTCTGATGTATACCTACAGGCGATTCGGACGGCTGTGCTTCCAGTCGCCAGGGCAATTGAAAATGCATTAAACAAATTCATACTCCTTGAATCGGAGAAAGGAAAGCTCTTCTTTGTCCTAGACAGCAGCGCAATCACAGAAGCGGACACGATGACGCGGTATCAGTGCTACGAAATTGGTCTTAAAAACTCCTGGCTAACGGTCGATGATATTCGCGTCAAGGAAAACATGCTGCCGGTTGGCATGGAATACATCAAACTTGGGCTTGATGCGGTCCTGTATAAGCCGGAAACGGGAGAAATCTACACTCCGAATACGGGCATCAAAGCTAACATCAATGATGCTTCGGAGCCGCCAATTAAACCGCCAACGAAAGGAGATGAAGGGAATGAAGGTGGAAATCCGCAGTGATAATACTGCAATCATTGAGGGCTATGTCAACGCCGTTGAACGCCTTTCTAGACCACTGAAGGACATCAATGGAGAAATATTTAGGGAGATTGTCAAAACGGGGACATTCGCTAAAGCGATTGCTGCTAATCCGAACATCGAACTTTGGTTCAACCATTTGAGGCCTTTGGGAGGCATCGCAAATGGAACATTAGAGCTCAAGGAAGATAATATCGGTCTGTACGCCCGTGCAATCGTGAACGATTCAGAAATTGTCCAGGAAGGCCGTGATGGGATGCTGTCTGGGTGGTCTTTTGCCTTTTACATCAATCCAAACGGAGAGACATGGAAGGAAGATCCTGAGAATGGACGCGTCCGAGAACTGACCGATATCAGCTTGGGCGAAGTCTCTATCCTTGATGTGACGCCAGCCTATTACGCGACGTCGATCAACACGCGCGACGAAAAAGCCGCACTGAAGGAAATTCGAGTCGAAGACGACAAAACGGATTCCGTTAATGATATCTTCAGTGCTTTGGAGCGAAGAAAACGGGAAGTCATCGTTTTATCTTTTGGAAAGAAATAAGGAGGAAAACGAATGTTTATTAAGGAACTTATTGAAAAACGTAACAGACTGGTCGACAAACTGGATGCCATCGTTAAGGCAGCAGAAGCAGAAACCCGAGCCATGACGGAAGACGAAAACAAAGACTTTGATTCTATTACTGCAGAAATCCGCTCCATTGACGAAACCATCGCAAAACTGAGAGCGAACGAGGACATGGGGAAGATTGTCGAAAAGACTCCGGGACAGAAGTCTGCTGAAGAAACTGAAAGTCGGGCATTTTCCGCATTTATCCGCGGGAACCTTGAAGAACTCCGCGATGGTGGCATGACGAAGACCGACAATGGAGTTGTCATTCCGAAGACAATCGCAAGCAAAATCATTGAAACGTTGAAAGAGATTTGTCCGATTTATGCGATGGCTTCTAAGTTTAACGTGAAGGGAGACCTTGTTTTCCCGTCTTATGATGATACGACTGGTCCTGTCGCAACTTATGCCGAGGAGTTCACGGCTTTGACGTCTAAATCTGGCTCCTTCAAGGGAATTACACTGACTGGCTATCTTGTTGGCGCGTTGACGAAGGTTTCCGTTTCCCTCATCAACAATGTTAATTTCAATCTTAGTGGATACGTCGTTACTAAGATTGCCGAAGCTGTGGCAGAATTCCTTGAAAAAGAATTGCTTGCCGGCACGAACGGTAAAATGACAGGACTTGCCTCCTGCAGCCAGGGCATTGTCGCCGCAACAACGTCCGTTATTACGGTTGATGAACTCATCGACCTTCAGTCCGCAGTGCAACAGCGTTTCCAGAAGGATGCCGCATGGATCATGAGCAACGGGACATTCAAAGCCATCCGCAAACTCAAAAATGCAGACGGTGAATATTTGCTGAATCGTGACCTTGCCAACGGATTCGGGTGGACACTGCTCGGAAGACCTGTATATGCGTCCGATGCCATGCCTGAGATGGAAGCCGGGAAGGCGGTTATCTATTACGGCGATTTTTCTGGTCTCTACGTCAAAATTGCTGAAGGCATCAGCGTCCAGGTTCTGAAGGAAAGATATGCTGACGAACACGTCTACGGAGTCATTGCCTGGGGCGAATTTGACAGCAAAATCGTTGAAGAACAAAAGGTTGCAAAGCTCACCATGCATGAATAAGGAGGTGAGTCTTTATGTTAATCAAAGCATTGTGCAGCTTTTCTGGAATCATAACCATGATTCCTGGCGAAGTAAGGGACGTTACTGAAGAAACCGGACGTGATTTAATTCGGGCCGGGTTCGCAGTAATTGAAGGGGAAGTAGAGATAAAAGAAGCAACTTCCGAAAAAGAAACAGACCCGGATGGGGCCGAACCGGATGTTCCCGAACCTGTAGAAGATGAGCCAAAAAAGAAGCCGTCCAGGAAAAGACCAGCTGCGAAGGAGGCTTGATGACGTATGAAAGTATCGGAGCTGACAGCTGAATTCCTTCAGGAGTACGTCAGAGCGGACGGCAGCGCTGCCACGATGCTAAAACCGATGCTTGCCGCTGCCGTAACTTACGTCACATCCTATACCGGTCTTACGGATGCTCAATTAGATGACTACGAAGACATAACCCTCGCCGTTATGGCGCTTGTTGCAGACCTCTACGATGTTCGACAGTTTACGGTCCAGAGCGCAGAGGTTAATCCGACGGTGCGTTCGATTTTGGATCAGCATTCTTACACTGGACTGGAAGGAGGACCTGACTATGCACAGAAAGCAAACCGCTAATCTTACCAGTATGCTCAATCGGCAAATCGAAATCTTTCGTACGGTGGAAGGAATGGAAAATGAACTCGGGCAGTATGACATAGCCGCTGAATTGGTTGATGTCGTATATGCGGCCATCATTCCGCAAACGGGGAACATGCTTCAGGGACGTGTCGCTGATACGGTACTTACGCGGGTAACTCACAAATTTGTGATTCGCTATCGTCCGGACCTCACGACAGATATGTATATCATGTACGGCGGGCAACGTTTCGACATTGTCTACATCTTGGACCCTTATGCAAACCACGAACGATTAGAAATCTTCACGGAAGGAGTGATTCAGTGATGGAAATCCATTTTGATTTGAAGGAGTTTACTAAGCTGAGCGACGACTTCCTGGAACTGGCTAAGGACAAGTTCCCTAAGCAGACAAAGTCGTTCATGGGACGTGCAGGGAATCGGATGCGAGCATCTGCAAGGGCTGCATATCGCTCGGAAATTAAGCATTCCAAAACGGGGAATCTTGTCAAAGGGCTGTCCAGGGGGCGGCCCTATATTTATGGAAATAATGAATTTTCTGTTCGTGTTGTGAACAAGGCTCCTCATGCGCATCTGTATGAGCATGGACATGTTCTTTGGCGGCACTTGCCAGGGGAAAAGCATGCGGTAAAGACTGAACGTATGGTTAAGGGAAGACATACCATGGCCAAAGCGGAAACAGCATTCCAGAGCGAATTTGAAGGCATGGCGGACGCTTATGTTGACAAGCTTCTGGAAGAAGGTGGATTCCTATGATCTCCCCGATTCAAGTGATTAAGAGGTTGACAAAGCTGCTGAATGCCACCTATCCGAAGATTGACGTCACAAATACAGATATTAGCAAAGGATTTGACCGGCCATGTTTTTTTATCGACCTGGAAGATGTCGATACGAGTCGTGTGGGAACTTACTATCGCGATGCCCTTGAGATGAGGCTCTATTACTTTGCTGCCAACACATATACCGGCTATATTGACCTGATTCACAAACGGGACGAGTTGATTAGGATGTTGCAGGGTACGACGCGACTGAGCGACGACGAAGAAGATGAACTCTATGACTTTGTCATCCAGGCAAATGATGATCTGCACGCTGAAATCAGTCAGAGGGATAAGGCCCTCCAAATTGCTTTCACGGTCCTGCTCGTCCAGAATGATGACAGACTGCCAGACGCTGATTACATCACGGAGATCGAGTTTGTCCCAAATGTCAGACCGTCAACTGATTTGGGACGGAGCTCTGGGAATGTGATTGGTGACGAGAAAGATGCCGTTTACAAGAAAGAAGATTTAGATAAGGAGTGAACGAAATGGGACTGCCAACAATTGAAGTTATTTTTAAGCAACTTGCTCGTTCTGCTATCAAGCGGTCTGAACGTGGCGTTGCAGCCATCATCATTCGTGATGACACACTCAGGAGCGATGCGATTACCAAAAAAGTGTATCGCTCTTCCATGGATTTGATTTCTAAAGACTATACTGCAGAAAATATGAGGATCATCGAACGCTGCTTTCTTGTTGCGGTGAACAAGGTGATCGTCATTAGTCTGCCAACTGAAGGAGATTTCAAGGATGCCTTGAAGGTCCTGGCTAAATGCAAATACAATTACGTCTGCACGACTGACCCTGGCGAACAGCAGCCCCTTGCCAGTTATGTGGTTGATTACAACGAAACCAAAAAAGGCAAGATGAAGCATACGGTCGCCGTTGTCTTCGACGCGACAACGGCCGATTCTAAATACGTCATCAACGCGAAGAATCCTACGGTAACTGAGATTCAAACGGACGCAAAAGGCATAAAGAGCAATGTCGTTGTGCCGATGAATGAATATCTGCCGCGCCTCTGCGCTTTGCTGGCGAACCTTCCGATGAATCGGTCCTGCACGTCTTACGTCCTCGAGGATCTTGCCGATGTTGCAGACATCGAAACCGATGAAGTCAGTACTGACGAGTGGATTGACAAAGGCTATTTCGTCCTGATTGTTGACGATGATGAAGTTAAAATCGCTAAAGGTGTGAACAGCTTGACGACGTTCACTAGCACGGACACGGAAGACATGAGTCATATCATCATCGTGGAGTCCATGAACCTTGTCATTGAGGATATTGCGACAACGTTTAAACAGAAATATCAGGGAAAATATAAAAACTACCTTTCGAACCAGAAACTCTTTATTGACTCAGTAAATGCATATTTTAAGGAGTTGGCGAAGGAAGAAATCATGGATCCTGATTACACCGGCAATGACATTGCCGGAACAAAAGGCAACCAGGCTTTCATCGATGTGGAAGCTCAGCGAAACGCATGGCTGTCCGTTGGCAAGAGCGAAGCTGTCGACTGGACGGAAGAAAAGGTCCGCAGCATGGCATTTAAAACGACCATCTTTTTGGCTGCAACTGTGAAGATCCTTGATGCTATCGAAGACCTCAAATTTGTTATCACAATGGAATAAGGAGGATAAAGCATGAACAAAGGAGTTACCAACAAAATCATTCGGGGTACCAATGGACGACTCTGGATGAACGACAAGCTGCTAGCTAATGTCAAGAGCTTTGAATGCAAGGTTAAACTTGAATATGAAGACATTGATGAAAACGGAAACCCCATCAAACAGCGTCGCTATGTCGGAGCATCCATCGAAGGAACCATGGTTCTGCACAAAGTTGATTCCACCGTTTTGAAGTTGCTTGACGATGGGGTTACATCGATGGACATGCCGGAAATCAACCTGGTATCGAAAATTTCAGACCCGAGCGTTACCGGTATGGAGCGCGTCAGGCTCAATAATGTAACGTTCGACGAATTCAATATGGCTTCTTTCGAGAACTCAAAGGTCGGGGAAGAGTCCATTCCTTTCCGTGCCGGCGGATACGAAAACACGGACACTATGAATGACTTTAACTAAATTTGATTGAAAACGGGGAAACCCGCTTTTCTTTTTGACCGGAGGAAAACATGAAAGCAACCTTAGATGAACTGCTCCGCAGAAAACTGCAGAGCGAAAATGACAGAAATTCCTTTTTTCCGATTGAGGCGCCTGAGATTGGCATGACCTTTATGGTCCAGAAGCTACCAATCGACAAGGTTTTGGATGTTGCAAATGCCCTGTCTGAAGGGAGCCGAGAACTCAAGGACAACTACGAAGCTATTGTGCAATTGATTTACGACAGTGTTCCCTTGCTGCATGACGATAAACTGCGTGCTGGCGTGGTTGAGCCGTATGATGTCGTACCACTTATTTTCGGCGACAACATCGAGGGGATTGTTAATTTTGGGCAGGCAATCTTGTCAAAATTCTACATGAACGGGGCCGGAACGGATCAACTAAAAAACTGATGAATGTGGACCGCGACCTCATCATCATCCGCTATTATATTGAGCGCGGCCACAGTATTAGGGAATTGGAATCGCTGACTCCTCTGGAATGGGAGTTTTTTAAACTGCATGCAGATATGGTGGCAGGGGAACAGCAAAAAGTTTTGAACAATATGCCAGGGAAAGGAGGATAAGCATGGCCAGAGGTATTAACGTCCTTTTGACGCTAGTCGACAAATTTTCGCAGCCGCTCAGGAAAATGACTGCCGAAACCAAAAAGACAACGAGACAAATTAAAAATGCAACCAATATGGTTAATTCCTTTGCGGGCGGAGCGAATCAAAAGTTCCTTTCCTTGGCTGACTCCGTTGCAAAATTTGGAGCTGGACTGGCAGCGATTGGAACTGGACTTGCTATCGCTGGCATCAAGTCCTTTGCCGAGGAATCTATCGAAAAGGCAAATGCTCAAATTGCTGCAGAAACAAAACTAGTGACAATCCTTGGAAACGTAAAGGATATCCAGGTACAAGGAGCGGGTGCTGCCGAAAAAGCGGCTAAATCCCTTCAGAATTACGCATCTCAGCTGCAAACGGTCGGCGTCATAGGAGACGAAGTAACCATTGCCGGCATGGCACAGCTAGGAACGTTCCAGATGACTGAGGAACAGATTAAAAAAGTGTCCGGTGGTATGCTAGACCTACTTGTCAATCAAAAAGGGTTAAACGCGACGCAGGAAGACGCTGTGAACGTCGCAAATATGATTGGTAAGGTTATGATGGGCAACGTTGGCGCTCTGCAGCGTGTGGGCATTTCTCTTGATGACTATCAAAAGGAAATAATCAAGGTTGGAACGGCGGATGAACGTGCTGCCATGATTGCGGAAGTCCTTGCTCAAAACGTTGGTGGCGTCAATGAAGCCATGAGGAAGACCGACGCCGGTCAGGCAGCTGCCATCATGAACGATTACGGCGATATGCAGGAAGAGGTCGGGAAAAAGCTCGTTAAAATGCAGACGAAGCTTATGAACGCTTTCGCTGTCCTAACCACGCCACTGGGAAAGGCTCTGGAGCCTGTCCTTGATTCATTGACCGAGAAGTTTGAGAAAATGCTGCCGACAATCCAGCAGTTCGCAACAAATCTTGCTGCGCAATTGCCTGGCATCGTAGAAAGCATTGCAAGCGGCATTGAATTTCTAGTGACGCATTTCCAAGATTTTATGGAGCTGGTCAAAAATGTTGGACCAATTATTGCGGGAATCGCGACGGGGTTTGCTGCCTTTAACGTTATCAACGGTATTATTGGCAAGGTCACGACGCTGCAAAAACTATTCACAGGCATCAAGGCAGCCGGCGGACTTTTACAATTTGCATCAATGCTTAATCCCATTGGCTTGGTTGCGGCTGCAATCGGCGTTTTGGCCGTTGCCTTCTACACACTCTATACGCAGAGTGAGCCTTTTCGGAATGCGGTGAATCAGTTCGGCGCAAGACTCCTTGAGTTAGCTGAAATCGTTGCGGGTGTCCTTGCTCCAGTAATGGAGGCACAATGGGCGTTGATTACCGCCATTGTTGGAGCTGCCGTTGATGTCATTGGCGTTGTTTTGAGCGATGTGATCAATATCAGCGCTAGTGTCATTGACTTTATCGTGAATGTCTTCACCGGGAACTGGGAGGGCGCTTGGACTAATATCGTTGAAATCTTTTCTGGAATATTCACAGGGCTAAAAGATATTGCAATGGCTCCACTCAACTTCATCCTTGATATAATCGATAGGATCGCTTCTAAAATCAGCTCCATTAAGTTCCCATCGTTCGGCGGAGGCGGAGGAGCTGGAGATAGTCCGGATCATAATGCCCTTGGAACGCCGTTTTTTAGAGGTGGGCCGACCTACGTCAACGAAAACGGCGGCGAACTTATCACGCTACCGTCTGGCAGCCAGATCATGCCGCATCAAGAACTTCTGCAGCTCGTTAATAATGGTGGCGGTGGGCGAAGCGTAACGGTTAATCTAACGGTCCAAGGGAACGTCATTGGAAATAGAGAGTATATGCGGCAGACGGGCGAGTATATCGCGAAAAAGGTCCGCGATGCCATTGATAATAGCTAGGAGGTGAGGGCATGAGTATCTTGATGGACATCTTGAGGCAGTATACCGGCGCAGCATATTCTGACCTCACTTCTGTCCTGCGCTCTAGAATTAATATCGTACTGAAGGTCGACAATATTGGAGACAGTATCATCTTCCCGGTTATTCCGGGGGACCTGCCTGAAGTCAATAGTCCACAGGCGAACGATACGTTTGCCTCTGTCACGGGAGACATCAATGTGATTGGAGCTCCTAAGCTCCGCACGCTCTCATTCTCCAGCATCTTCCCTGTCAGTAAAAACTACTCCTTCATCAGAGCAGGGGCAACATTCAGGAATGGCTGGGATTACGTCAACTGGATAGAAAAATGGCGCCGGCAAGGAGTCGTTTTCCGCTTGATGTTCGTCGAAACGATTGGGGCGGTGAAGCTAGACATGCTTTGCACGATCGATAATTTCACATATCACCAAGAAAGGAATAATGACATAAAGTTCCAGATTGACTTCCGCGAATATAAGAAACCGTCGGTGAATATTGCTGATGATCAAGCAGCCGAAGGAGTGATTGAATGAATGATTTTAAACTGACTTACTCCTATGGTGGCATGACTAAAGATATCACGGCAATAACAAGCAACTATTCACGGAGTGATCAGATTGACCAACTGGGCGAGGAGTTTACGTTTGACTTGATCGAGAATCCATTGGACGGTAATTACCAGGGAAACCTTTTGGAGTTCGGCGGAAAGATTTGCTTTGAAAACAACGGAGTTACTGTTTTCACTGGAATCATCGAGGAAGAATCTCAAGAAGGACTATCAAAGTTTAAATACAAGGCATATGACTACGCTTGGTTTTTGAACAAGGATCAGGTGTTCGTGCAGCTAATTGATTGTACGGCATCAGACGGCATCAGAAGGATTTGTGACAGCAAGGGCATCCAAATCGGAGAACTTGCGGAAATGAATACAGTGATTAATAAGATCTACAACGGGGACGATATTTCCAAGGCCTTGAAGGATATCATTGCACAGGAAACTGCTGCGACAGGGGTTGAATACCGGATGGAAGTCAGGATGGATAAGCTCTGCATCACGAAGCGGGATGAGCTGAAGGTAAAGGCAACATACCAAATTGCTCCGAATGAGACGCCTTTTGATGTGACAGACGTCATCGGAGACTACACCGCGGAAAGCAGCGTCAAAGACATTGTGACCAAGGTCGTTATCACATCCGGTCACGAAAAAGATGCCGCTGTTATCGCAACTGCCGAAAACAAGGACGCAGCAAGGGTATACGGCGAAGTCGTTCATTACGAGAACGTAACTGACAAGAAAAAAGCAGATGCTCAGAAGATTGCGAACCAAAAGCTGAAGGAGCTCTGCAGAAAGAAAATCAGCAAACGGCTGAAGCTTTTCGGATCTGATGAAGTGCGGTCTGGGCGCGTCTTGAGCTTTAATAGTGCGGAACTCGGTCTAGTCGGAGATTTTTTAGTTCTATCTGCTTATCACACATACGACAATCTCAATCACTTCATGACGCTTGAAATTCAGTCAACAAAGGACAATGCAGAAGGAGTGGTAGAAAATGGCTGATACATGGGCTCAAGACATTGCTAATCAATTTAAGAAGCGGGACAATCCGAAGCCTATTTCTAATTGCATTGGGGTGATTCTGCAGATAGGAGATGACTGGAAGGTCTCCATCCAGAACGGGGCCTACATTATCGACAAGAATAACGGTTATATTTGCAGGCATATCCTGCAGCGGGGCAGTGATTTCACGATTGACAATGAAAGCCAATCCGGGAGCCTGACCACCGGAACCTGTTCCGGCGGCTATAAGCATGGCGGCAGCAGCTATTCTACAGCGAACACTGCCACCGGGCATGTGACGCTGCATCCCATTGATGAATGGAAACGAGGGAACAAGGTCATGGTGGCTCCGACTGCTGACAACCAGCGGTTCTTCATTGTGGATATCATTGTTTAGGAGGTGCTAAGGTGTTTCCCTCCGACATCGATCTGAATGATTTAACGGCAGCGGTCTCTACTACTGACGCAAACAGCAGTAGTTCCGCGGCCACAACAGGGGCAACGGCTTTGGGCCGAAGTCCATATTTCGATCACAAGAAAAAGGAATTTGTGTTCAACTCCGGGTTCAATAGGGAATGCTCCCTGACGGAAAGCATTCAGCAGCATATTCGGCTGTTCATTAACACAACCAAGAATAAATACGCCATCTATGACAAGTATTTTGGCGTAGATACCAATGGCCTGGTAGGGTATCGACTGCCCAGATCTGTGGCAATTGCTACCATCAAACAGCAGATTTCAGATGACCTGCTGAAAACCTGCCCGGTCATCAGGGAAACTAAAGACTGGACGTTCTCCGGGGAATCTGGGGTGTTCAGCTTCACGGCAGTCATGAATGACGGGGTAGAGGTGGTGATTTCAGAAAATGTATACGATTAACCAGATTCACAATACAATCCTCCAGGGTGTCCCTGATGACTACCAGAAGACGGAAGGCTTCCCCACCTATGACATTACCCGCGGCGTAGCTTTTGGGCAGTATCAGCTGTGGAAGAAAGCCTTCCTGGTAGAAGAAAAGCAGAACGTGGACAACCTGGAAGGCTCTGAGCTGGATGCATGGTGTGCCCAGCGCGTGGGGCTGACTCGGAACAGTGCCGTGAAAGCGAAAGCTGTCATGAAGATTGTTTCCGGCAGTGGCCGGATTGTAGCCGGGGACCTGTTTGAAACCGTTGACCGCATTCAGTTTGAATCTACGGAGACAAAGACTGTTTCCCAGGGTGATACCTTCAATGTCCAGGCTGTTGTCGCAGGAACCAGCGGGAATGTGGCTGCGGATACCATCACCCAGATTCCTGTGACCATCAACGGCATTGGCTCTGTGACCAATCCGGATCCGGCGGAAGGCGGCTATGCCGAAGAGACAGACGATGAATTCCGCAAGCGGTACTATGAGAAGCTACAGATCCCGGCAACCTGCGGGAACAAATATCACTACATTGCCTGGGCAAAAGCCGTTGACGGTGTAGGGAATGCCCGCGTGTTCCCCTGCTGGAATGGCCGGAATACCGTGAAGGTGGTCATCATCGGGAACGACAATAAGCCGGCTTCTGACAGCCTTGTAAAAGCTGTCCAGGATTATATCGATCCTGGCAAGACGGGCTACGGAGAAGGCCAGGCACCTGTCGGGGCTGTTTGTACGGTCAAGGCCGCAGATACGGTCTCTGTATCGGTCTCTGTATCGGTCTCTGTATCTTCCTCCGAAGATCTGGAAACCATCAAGGAAAATATGACTAGTGCTATTGATGCCTACATCAGCTCTCAGGCATTTGCTGCCGTGGACAGCGCCACGGACTATATCAGCTATGCCCGGATTGGTGCGGCCATCATTGGAACCACGGGCGTCCTTGACTATGCAGACCTGCAGGTGAACGGCGGGACATCAAATATCGTCATCCCGAAGGAATCTGTGGCCGTGTTGGGTGGTGTGACCTATGCTGACTGATACCATGCTCCGGGCTCTCCATGCCTGGTACCGCAAAGACAAATGGGTGAAGGCCCTGTATGATGCCATGGATGCTGACATGAGCGGCGTTAATGGGAAACTGATGCAGGACTACTACAACCTGTTCTTTGACAAGCTGGATGAAGATGGCTGCAAGGTACTGGAAAAGGACATGGGCCTGACTCCGGCCAAAGATGCCACCCTGGACATGCGCCGCAGTGATATTCAAATCAACTGGCTGGCCAAACAGTTTGCCTCCATGCCTGCCATTCAGCAGATCTGTGATGGAATCTACAACGGCAGCTGCACGGCAGAATATGACGGGGATGCAACAATCACTTATGCCATCCGTCACTACATGGAGCCGGCCCCCTACACGGATATCCTGGTGAAATCTGTGGACCGTATCAAGCCGGCTCACATCGACTACAAGTTCCGCTATGATTACAATGTCTGGCGGAATTACTACTATCCGTTGTTCTGGTCCAATGTGAAAGAAAAGAAATGGTCTGCAGAAGCCGGGATGGTATGGTCCGACAACTATTCCATCTGGCGCAACTGGTCCTATATGAAGACCAGGACATGGAAAGAAACCATGATTAAAGATGTTGACTGATAGGAGGAATGGAAAATGGCAACCAGAACAAGTTATCTCAAATTGATTAAACCTGGCTATGATGACGCTGCCGATGTCGCTGATCTGAATGCGAACATGGATACCATAGACAGCACCATCAAGACCATCGATGAAGACGGCTCGAAATCCCTGGTCGCTCACAATGCGGCAGAAGATGCTCACACCAACCGGCTGTTCGTGTCGAAGTCTTCCGGGAAACCGACTGCCATGGCAGACAAAGGGATCTGGATTGAACTGCTTGATGACTGAGGTGGTGCACTATGGTTGATGTCAAGGACAATGACATCCGGATGACCCGCGGGGACACGGCCATCCTGAATCTTTCCATCCAGAATGCTGACGGGACGCCTTATGAAATTACGTCTGATGATACGATCCTGCTGACGGTCAAGAAAAACACGACAGCAAAGGCAATCATCATCCAGAAGGCGGTGGCTGATAATAGGATTACCATCACACCGAAGGAAACGGAGTCCCTGGAATATGGCCCGTACTGCTATGATGTTGAGCTGCGGCGCACTGATGGCTTTGTTGCTACTATCATCAGCCCGCATACTTTGACTTTGTGCGAAGAGGTGACGTTCTGATGGACAGACTCATTGGCACGATCAGCGCAGAGGGAACCCTGCAGGGCGTCCTGTCTGCAGTATGCAACCTGACCGGGAAAATCACAGTAGGCAAGTATGAACCGGAGTACGCGACTGCAGCGGACATTCTGGATCTGTTTGAAGGAGGAACATTAGATGGCGACTGACAAAATTGTAAGACTTAGTAACCTGAAGACCTTCCTGACGAAGCTGGACAGCCGGTTCCAGAAGGCACTGAAGTTTGATACTACCCCCACGGCCAACAGCAAGAATCCCGTCACCAGTGGTGGCGTATATGATGCCTTGGGCCCGTCCCTTTTTCTTGAAGACCAGGATAGCGGGGAATGGGTGGGAGCCCCGATTAGATCTAAGTCAGGAATCGTCTTATCTGATACGGAGCCAGCTGACCATGATGTCATCTGGCTCAAAGAAGTATGAAAGGAGATAGGTAAAAATGAGTATTAAAAAATGTATCATGAACTACTTTGACAAGGCCACTAATGCCATGGTCCCGTTCCATCCTCAGACTGAGTCCGGCGCTATCACCGACTGGCACGAGTCCATCATCGGATCTCTGGTCAGCAAGGTGTTGCCGACTGTCGTGTCCGAGCTGACTACGGACTCTGTCATGGGCAAGCTGATGAAGATGCTGCTCAATGCCTCCGGGGTGAAGTACAGCATTGATACCAACGGCTATGTCTGCCTTGGGTCGTTTTTTGGCGGCCTAATTATACAGTGGGTATATGTAAATACAGTAAAAGCTCCCTATCGAACCATTTCTTTCCCTATCGCATTCCCTAACGGTGTGTTTGCTTGTACTGCGAATTTGTGCGGCAATGCAGCCGATACGACGGAAGCTTGTGTTATCTGGAATGACGGACAAACAACCAGGAGTATGGTGCAGTTTCGGATTAATGGCACCGCCAGTGGCGCTCCGAAGTGCATTGCGATAGGACATTAGACAGTGGGGATGGTCCGGATCCCGGCCTGTGTCTTTGACCTGGTGATCCGGATGGCCTGCTGCCGGATGTTGATATCCGATTTTTTGAGCGCCAGCAGCTTTCCGCAGCGCATGCCTGTGTACAGCAAGATGAGGACGGTGTCTACCCCGGGTTGGCCCTCACGAGCCCAGAGCCGATTGATCTTTTGACGACTGATGACCTTGTGCGGGCGGACCGGGTGGTTTTTACCGATCCTGAGGAGAGGCGCATAAGCCCTGGAGATGATCTCAGTCTCCAGGGCATACTTTTCGACCAAAGAGATCAGGGACCGAACCTTTTTGAGCGAGCTGTAACTCAGCCCGTCTTTACGCATCCGGTCCAGGATGCCCTGGTAATCCCGGTGCTTGAGTTCTGCTATGGGCTCTGGCCCCAAGGGCTCCAGATGACGCCAGCTGTTGGTATAACTGGCAATCGTACTGGCAGATGGCTCCGTATCAGCGATATGGGCTGCCTGCCATCTGCAGTAGACTTCGGCCAGGGTCTCCCTGTGACCGGCTAAGGAGGTGTGTCTATGGACCTTGTTGTAATCGGCAGCAAAAATCTCTGCCTCGACCTGGGAGGTAAAGTACTCAACCGGCTTCTGCCGGCCCTCCTGCGATATTACAAAGACAAACGGCCTCCTCCGATGGCCCGAAAGGTGCTTGATGCACCCATACCCATTAGGTTTACGCATTTCAACAACCCCTTCTACTTTTTTAAGGAGATGATACCATGGTAAGTAATGTTGAGTATTATATCGCCGGCTTTGATGCCAGCGGGAAAAGGATTGGCAACTTAATCTTTGATGGAAAGCTTTCCAATAATAAGGATGTAGCCGCAGCCATTGAAAAAGGGAAAGCGGCCTTTGAAGGAGCATCGGTGGTGGAGGTGATCTCCGCCGATGACTTTAATCTGTACCTGTCTGGTGACTATGTACGGGGGAATGATGGCCATCCCACTAAATATGTAGCACCAGAGCCTACTGCGGAAGAAAAGAAAGCAGCCCAAAAGGCTGCACTGAAAGCGGAATATGAAGCCGGAAAGGCGGAGCTACTGAATAGCCTGCAGGCGGCACAGCTAGCGGGGAACACGGATGCAGTAGCAAGCATCCAGGCGGAATACAAGGATTTTGCGGAAGCCTACAAGGCTGCCGTCGAGGAGGTTGGTTAAAATGGCATTTTTCAAGCTGAAAAAACGTTGTCCGTATTGTGGTGCGGTCCTGGACAAAGATGGAAATTGTAATAATCAAGACTGCATCGCTTATAAAAGAAAAGAAGAAAAACCTGAAGAGGATAAGAAAGAAGAGTGATGCTTATGGAATTGACCTCCATTGTGGTTGCAGTGGCACCATCTTTACTGTCGGGAGTGATCTTGTGGAAGCTGAAGGAGAGGGCAGAGCTCGATAAGGTCAAAGAAGAAGAGCAAGAAGCTAAACACCAGGCCCTCGTATTGGGCGTTAACTCTTTATTGCGAGAAAGACTAATTGATGCTAGTGATTTCTACCGCGCAGCAGGGTGGATTCCTCAGCATAAAGCCGATGTACTGACCGCCATGTACCAGGCTTATCACGGGCTCGGCGGGAATGGGCTTGTTACGGCAGCGTACAAAGAACTGCTAAAACTGCCTCATTCTAAACCTGGGGAGTGATAGCGTTGTTCGAGTTCGAGAAGATTGATATTGAAAATATCTTAGTAATTGTCGCCCTGTCAGTATCTCTGGTCCTTGCTATCCTTAATGACATGGATAACCTAGCAATGAGCATTGGATCAGGATTGCTTGGGTATATTGGCGGTACGATTAAAGGAGGGAATAATAATGGGAAGATTAACGACCATTGAAGAGTTGAAAACACTTGCAGATGCGGCAAGGAATGAACTTTTTACGCAAGCAAGGGAAATGGGGCGAGACCCCAAAATTTACCTCCATTGGACAGCCGGAAAATATGAGACAGATTTTCCGGAATACCACATCTGCATCACAGGTGAGGGGAAAATCGTCCTTATGGATGACCTGACGGAAACCCTGCCTCACACCTGGCGGCGGAATAGCGGTGCTATCGGAATTGCACTTGATTGTGCCTACGGAGCGAACAGTAATAATCTTGGGCAGTACCCACCGACGGCAGCCCAGATTGAGGCCATGGCACAGACCATTGCAGCCATTGCGGACGGCCTCTGGCTCACCATCGACAAGGCGCACGTCATGACCCATGGGGAGGCCGCAGATAATGAGGATGAGCTCAGCCCACATGAGGCATACGGACCCCGCACCACCTGTGAGCGGTGGGACCTGGAGTACCTGGGGACAGATGAAAGTCCGGCCTTTAATCCTTGGGCGACCGACGGCAGCCGTGGTGGCGACATTCTGCGCGGCAAAGCCAACTGGTATAGGTCTAAATGGAAGGAGGAAAAACAATGAGTAAATGGGTTGAAATCAGAGATGCGGTTGTGGATGCTCTGCAGCTGGATGATGTGACCGAACAGGTCAAGGAGGACTTAACGAAAAATATGTTAGATAGCGGACTGCCGGCATTAGAAGATGTCGCCGACACTTTTGTTGCGAAAATCCAGCTCCAGGCTACTGAAGAAAAAGGTTGGAACAAAGTGCGGGACCAGGTTGTCTTGCCACTCCTCATCAAAGGGGCGCTTTACGGCATTCGTCTGGCGCTTCAAAAGTCCACACAAAAATCATAAAAAGAAACCCCGTAAAGTCAGTTCTTTTCTGGCTCTACGGGGCTATTTTTTTATTACGAATAAATCGAAAACGATTGACTAGTTCAATCGAATGTGCTATAATATAACCATCAAGAGGAAAGGAGGGAAATCCGTTGAGCAAAGAGGATTGGGAGTGGGCAATAAGTACCCTGCTTCAGATTTTCTTCTTCTGGTACAGCAATCGGAAAAAGAAAAGGCCTCGTAAACGTCCTCACCGGCAAAGGAAGAGACGTTAACAAGGCTGGCGGGTTGGGGCGTAAGCCCCACCTGCTCCCATTCTATCATAGAAAGGAGCAAATGTCATGAAGAAATTACTGAGCGCACTCCCATGGATATGCGCAGTGTGCGTGTTAGATTGGGATTGGCAAATGGTTAAGGCAGCTATAACAGGAGGTGTAATTGTTTTATGGTTTCTTACGATTGGAAAGCAATTCTGGCGGAAGTCATGAGCGTGACGGAGGCAGCGGAGTTGTGGGACATTAAACCAGTAACCGTGCGACAAGCGTGTACTGGATACAGTCGGGCGAAAGCTCGTTTCCACGATGATGAAGCTCGTAAATCGGGGAGCACATGGCTAGTGACAAAAAAAGGGATGGAACGGGTTTTTGGATCGTTGAATGGTAAAGTAGATCATGCTGCGCGCGGAACTATTAAAGAGCAGTAATCAGCATGGACGATAAGTTTCTTATATCGACTCTTACCGTCCACCAATTTGGAAGATTCCCCAACTCGTGTTACGGGTTGGGGGTTTGTTTTTTATAGGAGGAAAGATGCTGAAAAAGGTTCCCTTTTTACTGATGCTAAGCGCTTCCTTGATTGCTTTTTCAGCGCCTCTTCCTTGCGTCAGAGCAAAGGAGGCCCCTAAAAGCGTGCCCCTTGAGGCGCCTTTTTCCTACGAAGGCGCGCTGTGGCGTCTTGACGCAGAAAATGCACCTGGACTTCCGCGCAATTATAGGACCTGTGATGATGCTTATCGGGCAATCCCTCCTCGCTACGCAAAGGAAGCTTCTTCCCGTATTCCCAGCTGCAAAGGACTGTCTGAGCTTCATATCTCAGGATCCAGCCAGTACTCTGAAAAAGGACTCGATGCAATCCTTGCAGATCTTCGAAATAGAACCCAAGGACCTATTGTCCTTGTTGACCTGCGACAGGAGAGCCATGGCTTTGTGAATGGAATGCCCGTAAGCTGGTATGGGAAACGGAATTGGGCCAACAGGGAAAAGGGACACTTTGCTGTACTTGCTGATGAAGCGCAGCGTATCCACGCCCTTCAGGGACAGGACGTGACCCTTGTGCGTCTCAAAACGGATAAAAGGTCTGCTTCAACCATGACCGTGGAGGCGGGTCAGGTGCTTACGGAAGCGGAACTTGCTGCTCAAAAAGGGGTGATGTATGTCCGCTTTACAGCAACAGACCATCTGTGGCCTGATGCAGGGGAAATTGAGCGGTTCCGCCGTTTCGTAAAGACTTTGCCTAAGGACGCCTGGCTTCATTTTCACTGTGTTGCCGGTGAGGGACGAACAACGGCCTTCATGACCATGTATGATATGCTGAAAAATCCCGATGTCCCCTATGAGGATATTGTCCTGCGCCAGCTGCGGATTGGCGGCGTCTATACGCCTTTTCTCGGAAAGGGCCTTTCAACGTGGAAAAAGCCCTATTACAGGGCAAAGAAGAGGGGGCTTGAAGCGTTTTATCGAAAGCTTCATAAGACGCAGGTAACCGATTGAGATATTTCATAATCCAGAGGGGAGGGACGCTGGACTGCATGAACCGCGTACTCCCCTAGGAAGGGTTTCCTTTTACGCAGGAAACCCTTTTTTGTCGCTCTATGGACGCCCTTACCCTATGATATAATCGTGGTGAAAGATTATTTTATCAATTGTTTGCTGAATTTTTCGACGAAACAGGACTTTCCTGAAAAAAGGAGGAACCAGAATCATGACACCGGACGAAAAAGCGCACTATTATGGGCGCATGGAAAAAAACTTTCCCCAGTTTCTAAAGGCTATGGAGCGGCTTGTGGCGGTCCCGAGCTATCTTAAGGAAGACGATGACTATCCCCATGTGCCGGCCATCAAGAAGGTTCTTGATGAAACCATGGCCCTTATGAAGGACCTGGGGTATCGTACGTATGCCGATCCAGACGGTTACTATGGATGGGCGGAAATTGGTGAAGGCGATACCCTGATCGGTGTTTTAGGGCATCTTGACGTGGTCCCGCCAGGGCTCATCGATGATTGGAAGAGTGATCCCTTTACGGTGAACTACCGCGACGGTAAGGCCTATGGCCGCGGCGTTCAGGATGATAAAGGCCCAACCTTGACTGCTGTCTATGCCGTTAAAGCTCTTCTTGACGAAGGATTTACCCCCAATTACCGTCTGCGCTTTATTTTTGGCACCGATGAAGAAAACCTCTGGCGCGGCATCAAGGTCTATATGGAAAAAGAGGAAAAACCGGATTTTGGTTTTACGCCTGATTCCATTTTCCCCCTTATCCATGCTGAAAAAGGGGTCCTTGAATATACGCTCCATGCGTCGAACGAAAGTGGTCTCACCTTTAAGGCCGGTGATGCCTATAACGTCGTTCCCAGCTATGTCAAGGCTCCTAAATCGCAGGCCCTCATAGAGGCCCTGAAGAATCTTCATTATGAATACCGCGATGAAGGGGAGACCGTGGGCATTCTTGGTAAAGGGATGCATGCCCAGTTTGCTGAAAAGGGTGTCAATGCCATCCATCGCTATCTGCTTGCCCTTGAGGCCATGGGATACCCGACGAAGGCGGCCCGTTTTGTGAAGGATAATCTGGAGGGGCATCTTTTTGCAGAACCTATTTTTGGTGATGTCAAGGATGACGCATCCGGTGAGCTCAAATTCAACCTCGGTAAGATTGAACTTACGGAAAAAGAAGAAATCCTGTCCATCGATATGCGCCTTCCCGTGACCTATCCAAAGGAAAAGGCGGTTGAAGCCATTACGCAAAAAGCGGCTGAATACGGCTTTACCTATCATGAATTTGACTGGTTGAAACCGGTCTATCTGCCCCTTGATTCGCCTATCATCAAAAAGCTCATGGATAGCTATGTTGAAGCGACGGGTGATACGGAGCATAAACCCCTTTCCAGCGGCGGCGCCACCTATGCCCGTGCCATGGATAACTGTGTGGCCTACGGCATCATCCTTCCCGGCGTTGAAAAAAGTGAACACATGCCAAATGAAAATATGGTTGTTGATGATTATAAAACGGCGATGAAAATCTACATCCACACTTTTGTGAATTTCAACCGCTGATGCCTCCTCTTGCTTCCTGTTTCCGTACAAATAGAAAGAAGGGTCCTTATGTCAGACGTACAAGCAAAGAAAAAGAAACAAATGCTGAGCTCTTATTCCATTGTATTTTTAGTCCTGATCGTTGTCGCTATCCTGACTTGGTTTGTCCCTCAATCCGTTGTCATTAAAAATAACGGGACAAAGGAAATCATTTACAACGCCATTATGGTCGAAGGCAAAGTCGTGACCGGACAGGGCCTGCAGCCCATGGGCCTGTGGGACATCCTCATGGCGCCGATCCGGGGCTTTGTCAAGGCCGCTCCTGTTGGCTTTGCCATCCTTATGGCTGGAAGCTTCCTGCACCTCATGAACCATGTCGGAGCCATGAATTCGGCCATTGGCTGGCTCCTCAAACGGTTTACGGGAAAGGCCCTGATCATCGTTCTCATGTTTGTTTCTGCCTTATTTGGCGCGGTCTATGGACTGTGGGAAGAAATCCCGGCTTATTCCATGGTCGTCGTTCCCCTTTTTGTACTTGCCGGGTATGACGTCATTACTGGGATCGGTGTCCTTTTTGTCGGGGCTACGGCGGGCAATATGGCAAGTATTGTCAACCCCTTTTCCTTGGGGGCTGCCGTAGGGGCCATTGGAACCGATGGACTGTCCATGGGCAGCGGCATGCTGCTGCGTATTGTCATTTTCTTCGTCCTTTATGTTGTGGGGCTCGTCTATATGCTCCACTATGCCGACACGGTCAAAAGGGATCCAACAAGATCCATCGTCCACGGTCTTGATATCAAGACCCTTGTTGATGAAGATCACAAAATGGAAGAATTTACGAGCCGCAAAGCTTGGTCCATCACCCTGCTGGTGGTCATTATCCTGGCCCTTGTCTGCGGGTACATGCCTTGGGACGCCATCAAGTTTGCTGACGGCAGCACCATGAAGGACGTGGTGAATCTGCCTTTCCGCAGCTTGGCCAAGGTCCCTATCCTGGGTGAACTGTTTGGCGCGGGTCATTATACGGAATTTGGCGATTGGTACTTTGATGAATTTGCCTTTGTCTTCCTTGTTGGTGCCTTGCTCTTGGGGCCCATCAACAAGATTCCTGAACCGGAATTTGTTCGCGAATTTGTTGCCGGTGCCCGTGAAATGCTGGGCGTTGTTCTCGTCCTCACCGTGGCAAACGGGATTTCTGTCATCATGGGCAGCAAAACGGCCGGTATGAGCGTAACGTTCGTGTACTGGATCCAGAATGCCCTTCAAGGTGTTCCCGGCTGGGCTTTTGCCATTGCAGCCGCCCTTGCTTATGTGGGCATTGGGTTCTTTATGCAGTCGACAAGCGGTGTTGCCGGCATTACTATGCCGATTCTTGGGGCCGTAGCCTATGCACTTTTCCAAAGTGCTCCCATTGGTTCCATTGGTGGCCAGGTCATGCTGATTGCTGCTTTTACGATTGGTCTTAACTTTACGAGTGCAATCTATCCCAGTGCGACCAATATGGGGACCCTTGAAATCTATCAGATTCCCTATGATCGGTATCTGTCCTTTATGCTGAAAATTGATATGGTTATGCTTATTGTCGGTATCGCGATTGTGTCCGTGGCACCGATGCTGGGCATCTTGTAAGTCATTTTTTGGCGCTGCGGAAGCTGCGCCGCAATTAGGTGAAGGTGAGCCCCTTGCTCTTTGGGAAAAGTGGGGCTCATTTTTTTATGAAACGAAAGAGGGAAATTTTTGCGATTTTCCCATCAATTATGGCCCATCACTTTTATTCTTGTGACAGATAGGGTATACTTTTATCTATCGCATATTTTTTTAGAGAGAAAAGAAAATCGAGGGGGACTTTCTCATGAACATCGTTATGGAACTTGCGCTGATTTTCGGCGTTTGTCTCGTTGGGGTCATAGTGGCATCCATCATGCCCTTTGCCGTCCCATACAGCGTCATCAGTCTGCTCATCCTGATGACCTTGCTGTATCAAAAGGCCATCAAGCCCTATCAGATTGAAAAAGCAAGCCGCTTTTTCATCGAAAATATGGGCATCTTTTTTGTACCGGCCGTCGTGGGCACGATGGAATACGTGGAGACGCTGAAAAACTATCTGCTGCCCTTTTTGGTCATTACGCTTGTGACAACGCCGCTGATTTATTTTGTGACGGGGTGGACTGTTCAGCTGATGCTGCGCCATAGGGAAAAGAAGGGAGTTCGTCATGCTTGAAAACGTGACAGCCACGCCTTTTCTTGGCCTTTTCCTCATCCTTGTCTGTTGGATCATTGGTGTCAAACTGCAGAAAAAGACAGGGTGGCTCGTCTGCAATCCTGTGCTGACGTCTTCCTGTATGATTGTCCTTATTCTCATGGCAACCGGCATCCCTTTGGATCATTTCCGTACCGGTGGCTCGCTTATTTCCATGCTCCTAGGTCCTGCCACGGCTGTGCTTGCTCTTACGATCTATCGGCAGAAAGCTATTTTGCATGAACATTTCCTGCCCATCCTCATCGGCTGCGCCTTTGGCAGTCTTGTCAGCATTGCCGCGGCCGTTGCCCTTTGCCATCTTTTTGGGACCAACTCCATTTTTTCGGCGTCCATGCTCCCTAAGAGCGTTACGACAGCCATTGCGCTGGGTATTTCCGAAAGCGGGGGCGGGATTCCCGGCATTACGGCAGCTGCTGTTGTCATTACGGGGATAGAAGGGGCCGTTCTGGCTCCCTTTCTGGCCAAACATTTCAAGATTACAGATCCCGTTGCTGAAGGCGTTGCCATCGGGGCCTGCAGCCATGCCATTGGCACGATGAAGGCCTTGGAAATTGGTAAGATCCAAGGGGCTATGAGCTCCATCTCACTTTGTGTCTGCGGGATTGTTACGACGGCGCTGGCGGTTGTGTTTATGTAAATATGGAATCGGCCCCAAAATTGGGCCGATTCTTCAAAATGACGTGCCTCCATTGCTCAACCTCTTATTTTAAGGTAGCAATGGAGGCATGTCGATTCGTACGACGTTTCGTTACTGATTGGGGAATCGCTTACGCCTGGGGGCTTCCTTTCCTACCCATGTGTCGTCACTTCCAGCGCCCAGCTTATCAAAGCGGAAGCTTTTTGCAATTTTCAGTCCATATGGGCCCATCTACTTTGTCGCTCGCGCACCCAACCTCCTAGACGTACCGGCCTCTGGCCGCAAAGAAACTCACGCGTCGCCGATTTATTTTTGGTGGCGCCGCTTCGGAGAACCTTCGCGCAACAGCTCCCGCGTCGCTGCGCTAGCGGATTGCTGGCGTTTCAGGTCTGTCGTCGTCGGTGGAAGCGGGGACTCCTCGTATCTGAACCCATCTGAACCGAATTTGCAAAAAGCAAATGGAAGAAAATACCGGAAGGGAAAAGATTATAAGGCAAATAACACGGAGGCAAAGATTGTAAGGAAAAAACATAAAAGAAGCCCAAAACCGGACGTAGAGGCAGGTTCGGTTTTGGGCTCTAACTTTTATTTGATTGTTGTGAGAGGCTGGTTTCTTTGAAATCGGGGGGCCGAAACCAGAAATTTTCCATAAGCATTGATCAACATAATTTCCCGGCTTTGGTGATGGATGAGAAGCTATGCGCCATATCCTTGCAAGCGGCAGTGAGGACCATTTGCCCGGGTCCCAAGCCCGCTTTGAAGCGAAAGCGGAAGGGCGCAGGGACATGTTTCCAGGCGAATCATTTCGGCCCCGTTCCCCCATGAGGGGCCGGTTTGGGTCCGTGCCTTTGAGGCTGTTCCCTCCCATTTTTGCCTGACAGCTCCCGTCCTCATCCAATCAGCTCAATCCTTGGGCTGACTTATTTTTTCCCCCAATCTCCAAACTTGCAATATAACGCTCTAAAGCATTGATGTAGCTTGTGCCAAGGCGGCTCAGATGAATCTTTTTGTGGGTAATATAGCCAATATGGATGGTATCTTCCTCATCTAGGGGAACGGCAATGATGGATTCACCATTGAGGCGTTTATCAATGACGCCGCTGCAGACGGTATAGCCATCAAGACCAATCAGCAGGTTAAAGAGCGTAGCCCGGTCAGTGACGCGGATATTCTTTTTTCGTACGACGGTACTGAAAATCTCTTCCGAAAAATAAAAGGAGTTATGGTCCCCTTGAACGTAGGAAAGGTAGGGATATGGTTCCAGTTCTTCCATGGAGACCTTATCTCGATCATGGAGGGGATGGGTATTGGAAATGAAGATGTGGGGGGATGTCGAAAAGAGCTCATGGAAGACGAGGTCGTGGGTCTTGAAGAGCTTTTCCAGGACGGAACGGTTGAAGTCGTTCATATAGAGGATGCCGATTTCACTTTTCATATCCGCCACATCACGGATGATTTCATAGGTCTGTGTTTCCTGAAGACTAAAATCGTAGGTGTCGCGGCCGTATTCCTTGATGAGGTCGACAAAGGCATTGACCGCAAAGGAGTAGTGCTGGGTCGAAACACGAAATTCCTGCTTGCCGCCGGCTTGGGTCTTATAGTGGGATTCAAGGAGTGCGGCTTGTTCCAGGACCTGACGGGCATAGCCTAAAAAGATTTCTCCATCATGGGAGAGAAGGACCCCTTTGTTGGTCCGTTCAAAGATCTTGATGCCCATTTCATTTTCCAGTTCCTGTACGGTTTTCGTAAGGCTTGGCTGGGAGATGAAGAGGGCCTTGGCAGCGCCGCTCAAGGTACCTGCTTCGGCAATGGCGACGATATAGCGCAGCTGCTGGAGGGTCATGACATCTTACTCCTTTCTGGTGCTGCCATTGGGAAGGAGTTTGACAACGACAGTGACTGGAGTCCCTAAGGTCTTGCGGATCCATTTCATCAGGGCGTTTAGCTGCTTCATTTCAATGAGGGGATCCTTGCGGGCAATGAGAGTGAGCTGGGCCGCTTCATCTAGGTCGCGGGCCTCCACATCGAGGATATCTCCCATGTGGGGATGATCCAGGCTTTCGGCGATGGCCACAATAACTGCTGCCCGCGTCAGGTCTTCAATATCCTTATCCGTGATCAGTTTCCGGTAAGGTTTGTTGCGCAGGTAGGAGCGGTTTACCCCGTGGTGCCATGCGGCAATGATGGAGGCAAAGACGATGTCCATATGGCTCATGCCAAAAAGTCGGGCATTTTCAATGATGTAGCCGCTGTGCCGTGTGTGGTTGTAGTAATTGATGGTAATCCCTGTATCGTGAAGCAGGGCCGTTGTTTCCACAAGGTCCCGCCAGCGTTTTTCCGGCAGCTTGTGAAAGCGCTTCCAGCCATCAAAGATTCGCAGGGCAAAGCGGGCCACAAGACGGGCATGTTCCTCATCTGGCACATATTGATGAATCATGTCGTTGCGGCTCGTTTCAAGGATGTTAGGCGTAATGAGGGGCATGTTTTCGTGCTGGTGCCGGTATTCGCAAAAGAGGCCTTCCCGGAGCCCACAGCCGGAGATGATGAGTTTTTTAGAATTGCATTTGTCTGCCAGGGCCTTGATGATGGAGCTGCCAGCGACGATGACGTCTGCCCGGTCGCTTGAAAGGCCGGGAATGCGCCGGCGCATCCCCGGCGGTGTCGAGAGGAGCCCTTTGTACCAAATCGCAAAATCGGCTATATCAAATTGGAAGTTATGCAGCTTGGCCGTAAAGTACTTGATCCGCTTTTCTTCCACTTTCCCAATGGAACGGGCCGTACCACCTACGCCGACAAGGGGCAGTCCGCAGCCAGTTAGCCAAGGCGTTTTTTTCATCTGTTCGGCAATGAGCTTCTGCATGGTCTTCATGTCTTCGCGGCCGCGCATAGAGCCCTGCCGGCTTTGCTTTGTCAGGTTGACGCAGCCAATGGGCAGACTGACGGAATCAATGAGCTTCCGTTTTCGGACGAGGATGACTTCTGTCGAACCGCCTCCTAGGTCAAAAATCACAGCATCTTCTACATTGATGGTATTGACGACGCCAACGTAACTCATAAAGGCTTCCGTCTTGCCCGAAATGATATCCAGATCGACACCGGTTTTTTCCTTGACGGCCCGTGTCAGTTTCATGCCGTTTTTTGCGTTCCTGATGGCGGCTGTGGCTACCGCAACCATATCTGTTACGTGGAAGAAACGGCACATGGAAGCAAAGCCCCGGATGCAGTCGATGGTGCTCGTGAAGGCCTCTTCCGTCAGATATCCCTGGGGATCGGTCTTAAGCGCCAGACGCAAGGGATCTTTCTGGTTATAGACGAGGTGGCTCCCTTTTTGGCTTGAGATTTCCATGATGACAAGCCGTGCCGAGTTGGAACCCACGTCTATGATTCCGATTCGTTTCATATTGTTTCTCCTATGGAAGTTTGTTTTTCTTTTCCTCTATACTAGCAGTACCCTGTAAAGAATCGGTAAATTATTCGATGAAGGGAAGAAAACGTGCTACAATGAAAAGAAAATGATAGATTACTGTTAGTATAACACGATTTCCAGGCGGTGTGACAGGTTTTCCGCCGATACCCATAAGATTGAGACGGGAGGCATACTATGGCAAAGAAAAAACAGCTGGCTGCCATCATCCATTTAGGCTCGGAGCGGGTCACGATGCAGCTTATTGAGTACACTGACCTTTATGCTGTGACCATCCTTGATGAAGCCAGTCAGACTGTTCGTCTGGGCGAAGAGACCTTCAAGACGGGGCGTATCTCAACCGAGACGATGCGGGCTCTTATTGATATTTTGAAGGGCTTCCGCCGTCTCATGAAGGATTACGGGATCAAGGACTATGTCCTTGAAGCAACGACCGCTGTGCGGGAAGCCCGGAATCGAACGTTCTTTTTGGATCAGGTCCTTGTGAAAACGGGCTTTGTCATGGACGTGATCAACCTGCCCCAGGAAATCTTTCGAAAGATTGCGTCCCTCAGCTACCATTTGGAATCCCATAAGAAAAAGGTGGAACATAAAGGCGGACACCTTCTTGTGGATCTATCGAGCGGAGCCATGGGCTTTACCTATGTGCGCAGGGGAGAGATGGAATATCAGCAGAACCTGCATGTGGGGCTGATCCGTATGAAGGAATACTTCACGCGCAATGAACAGTCCAGCATCCATTTTGGGGAGGCCCTGCGGGAGTATATTCGGGCCAATCTTTTTCCTGTCATGCAGGAACTGGAAAATAAGCCCGTCGAGAGCATGTTCATCAGCGGCGTTGAATCAAGCTATTTGCCGCGGATCTTGAAAAAAAAGCCGGACAAAAAGGGCCTTATCAAGGTTGGGGCAGGGGACCTTGAGGAAATCCTCCTGCGCCTTAGAAGTCTTTCCCCCCGCCAGCTGACAAAGGTCTATGCCCTATCTGAGGAAGAAGCAGATTTGGTCCTTCCGGCGGCAACCCTTTATGAGGAACTGATCCGGGCGGCTGGATCGCCTTTTGTCTATATCGTGACCAATCGTTTCATTGACGGGATCCGGGCCCTTTATATTGCCCGCCAGAAAGATCCAGCCTTTATGGCGTATATGCAGAGCATCCAGATGAGCCAAATCCGAGGTGTGGCCCGCCGTTTTGGAACCAATCTTGTCCATGTGGGCCTTGTAGCAGATCTTTGTGAAGCTATCTTCAAAACGGTCGCCAAAAGCGAGGGCCTCGACGGGGCTGACCTCCATCTGCTCCGCGCTGCCGCCCTGCTCCATGGTGTGGGTAAGTTCTTTTCCCTGCGTGCGGGGAAGCTATACAATTATGAGCTGATCCAAGCAACGGACTTTTTGGGATTTGGGCCCGACGCGCAGCAGACCATTGCGTCCGTATCCTATCTCTTTTCCCTGCCGTCGCCTGACGCCCTGTCGCCAGAAGCCTACGACCGGGAGATTTCTGCAACTCCCGCGGTGGCTAAACTGGCAGCCATCCTGCGTCTTGCCGATGCCCTTGATGTCAGCCGCAAGCAAAAGATCACAGGCTGCCGGACCGTAATGAAGGAAAATCAATTCCGCGTCATTGTCACAAGTCGCGAGGATCTTTCCCTCGAGCGCTGGACCTTTGAAAAACAGAGCGGATTTTTTGAAGAAGTTTTTGGCCTTACGCCAATCCTGGAACAAGTGGAAAGGTGAGTGGAACCCTTATGGATCTCAAGAAGCCAGAATATTATATCAATCGGGAACTGAGCTGGCTGAAATTTAACCTCCGCGTCCTGCGTGAAGCTGGCGTCAGGACCCTGCCTCTTTTGGAACGCCTTCGTTTTGTGGCCATTTCTGCTTCAAACCTTGATGAGTTTTTCATGGTCCGTGTAGCCGGTCTTGTGGGCCGCGAGGAATCAGGAATCGAACGCCCCGACATTGCCGGACTTTCCACGCGGGAGCAGCTTACGGCTATTGCGGCAGCTGCCCATAGTGAAATGAAACTCAAGTACCGCTATTTCTTTGCCCTTGTAAAGGAACTGGAAAAGTATGCCATTTCCTTTTCCCGGGTGGAGGATCTTTCGGGAAAGGCGCGGGAAAGCCTTGAACGGTACTACAAGGAAATGGTCTTTCCGGTTCTCACGCCCATGGCCATTGATGCGTCACGGCCCTTTCCTTTTCTTGCCAATAAGTCCCTTAATATCGCCCTTGAACTGCGGGATGCCAAGGACATCCGTAAGATCGCCTTTATTCAGGTGCCGAGCGTCTTGCCCCGTGTCATCCCTGTGAAGGGGGCGGGGGATGAAAAATCCTTCGTTTTCTTGGAAGACCTCATCATGGCACACTGCGGGGAGCTCTTCAAAGGATTGAGCGTCCTTGATGCGGTACCTTTCCGCATTACTCGTGACTCGGATCTTGAGGTTGATGAAGATGAAACCCACGACCTCATGAAGGAAATCGAACGGTCTTTAAAGAAACGCAAAAGAGGGAGTGCCGTTCGGCTTGAAATCAATCCGGAAAAGGGTTCCTTCCTACAGGACTTCCTTAAGCAAGAACTTGACCTTGTGGACGAAGAGATCTACGAAGTGCGGGGCCCGCTGGACCTTACCTTCCTTTTTGGCTTCATCAGCCAAAAGGGGATGGAGTCCCTATGCTTCAAGCCCTATACGCCCCAAGTACCAGCTGAACTGACGCCCGACCTTTCCCTTTTTGACCAGATCCGGGACCATGATATTTTGCTCCATCACCCTTATGAAAGTTTTGATCCTGTCGTCAATCTCATCCGGGATGCAGCCGAAGATCCCAAGGTCCTTGCCATCAAGCAGACTTTGTACCGTGTCAGCGGGAATTCACCCATTGTCGCGGCCCTTGCCAAAGCAGCGGAAAACGGCAAGCAGGTGACGGCCCTGGTGGAACTGAAAGCCCGCTTTGATGAAGAAAACAATATTGTCTGGGCGCGCCGTCTGGAACGCGCCGGCTGTCACGTCATCTATGGCCTTGTAGGGCTGAAGACCCATTCCAAGATCACTCTCATTGTGCGTAAGGAAGAAACCGGCATCAAACGGTATGTCCATTTGGGGACGGGAAACTACAACGATAAGACGGCCAAGCTCTATACGGACTTTGGCCTTCTCACGGCAAACGATGAATTTGGGCAGGATGCCTCTGCCTTTTTCAATGTCCTTTCCGGTTATTCCGAGCCGCCCACCTTCCACAAGCTCATCATGGCTCCCTTGGGCCTGAGGGAACGGATGACCGAACTGATCGATCGGGAAATTGCTCATGCCAAGGCGGGAAAGGAAGCCTATCTCATTGCCAAGATGAATTCCCTGATCGATCAGCCCATGATCGAAAAATACTATGAGGCCTCCCAAGCTGGCGTCAAAGTCGATCTGATTGTCCGCGGGATCTGTGGCCTGCGTCCGGGAATCAAGGGGCTGTCGGAAAATATTACGGTCCGTTCTATCATTGGCCGTTTTCTTGAGCATCACCGGGCCTATTATTTTTGGAATGACGGTCAGGAAGAACTCTATCTTTCCAGTGCAGACATGATGCACCGCAATCTCAGCGAGCGTGTGGAACTCATGTTCCCTGTTGAGCGTCATGCCCACATTGAACGGATCAAGGCCTTTCTTGATCTGTGTCTCAAGGATAATGTCGGGGCCCATATGGAGCTTTCAAACGGCAATTACCGCCGCGTCTACGCTCATGGCCGGGAAAAGGTCAGTGTCCAGGAACGCATGATGGCCTGGTCCATGGCCCATGCACCCAAAAAGAAATTGCCCCTTTCCCAGCGCCTGAAACCGGTTTATCATAAGGAATCCTGACGATTTCTGCCGTCCTGTCCCGCGTCTTTTTTCTTGAGACATCGGGACAGGATTTTTTTTGTACGTCTCCCAGAAACTTCCCGTGCATCGAGTCCATCCTTTATGATATAATGGGGCTATCACTTGAAAAGAGGATGGTTTAACAGTATGGCAATAAAAAGTGTCACTTTGAATTATAACGGCCATTATGGCGCGCTTGACTATAACGAAGAAACCAAGGAACTTACGGTCACCATCAAAGGCGAGACCCAGATCGAGCAGAAAGTCATGGACTTTCTTGCGGCACCGCATAAGATGGAAGTCCCTATTGACGCCTGTACTTATCATTTCGAAGAGCGGACCTTCCTTGCCAGAGACAGTTGGAAGGACTGCCAGCAGGTATTGACCCGTCTTTGGGTCAATACGGGCGTTTTGGTGGAGTGGAGCATGCCGCCCCACATGGTGGAAGACCTGTAAGGGATTCCGAACGGAGGGCCCGTCCTGGATAAAGACGCGGCCTTTTTTCCATTTCTTTCCCCCAGAATAGCGGTGGAAAAGGCAGCTAGGCCATTCCGTCTTTCCAATCATAGGTTATACACAAGGTTATCCACAGGGACTGTGGATAACCTTCGATTTGGTGAATAACTTTCTTCACTGGGCTGGAAAAGCCCATGAATGGGGACCTTTTATTGTGGATAACTTGACTGTCTCCGCGTGCGAAAGTGCCGCCTGCCTTTGGCACGAACGCTGAATAAAAAGCGAAAGAAGGCGGCTTGCGTGCGGGTTTTTAAAGCATTCAATCTTTGGAGACTCATCTTTCCAGCAGGCAAAGAAGCTGCTGCCTGCGACCAACCCAAATGCAGGTGGCGTGATCAATCGATGAAGGAACACTTCCCGCCGTAAGGAAGGGAAAAGGAACCACTTTTGGTATGAAAGGGGCATACATACAAATGGCTGACCGATTTTATGAACTGCACGTCGCAGGTGTAACAAGAAAACTTCCGATTCTCAATGTCAATGACAAACTGGCCATTGCGGGCTTTGTCATCCTAGGCGATGTGGAGCTTGTGGAAAAGGCCGCTGCAGCACTTGTCAAACGCGTGCCGCCGGAAACGGAAATCATGGTGACCGCTGAAACCAAGGGCATTCCTTTGGTTCACGAAATGGCGCGCCTCATGGGGATGCCGCGTTATGCCATTGCCCGAAAGTCCGTCAAGGCTTACATGGAAAATCCAATTATTGTTGAAGACCGCTCCATTACAACCAAGGGAAAACAGATCCTCGTTCTTCAAGATGAGGATATTGCCCTTGTTCGCGGCAGGAAGGTCCTCCTTGTGGATGATGTCATCAGCACAGGCGGCTCCATCAAGGCCTTGGAAGAACTTATCGAAAAGGCGGGCGGCACAGTGATTGGGCGCATGGCCATCCTCGCCGAAGGGGACGCCATGAACCGCAAGGACATCGTGACTCTCGAGAACCTGCCGCTTTTTGACGCTCAAGTCTAACTTCCATTGTTGACTAGGGCCAATTTGAGGGGAATTGATTTCACATCACAGCAGAAAAGGAGACAAAAAACATGACCACTGCAACAGAACGCTTCCTGAAGTACATCGCTGTCAACACAACCTCCGTAGATGATGCCAAGGTGTATCCATCCAGTCCGAACCAAAAAGTCCTAGGAGCCCAGATCGCGGAAGAAATGAAAGCCATGGGTCTTACGGATGTAATCCAAGATGAATATGGCTATGTCATGGGGACCATCCCCGCGACCCGTGATAAGGGTCCGACCATTGGCCTCATCAGCCATCTTGATACGAGCAATGCTGTAAGTGGCGGTCCAATCCATCCTGCCTTTGTAGATTATCAGGGGGGCGATATCGTCCTTAACAAGGAACAGGATATTGTCATGACGCCAAGCGCTTTTCCCTGTCTCAATGAAGTCAAGGGAAAACGGCTCATTGTGACAGATGGAACGACACTTTTGGGGGCTGATGATAAAGCCGGTGTGGCTGAAATCATGACCCTTGCGGAGCGTCTGCTTCGTCCGGATGCTCCTAAACACGGAAAGATCCGCATTGGTTTTACGCCGGATGAGGAAGTCGGGGAAGGTACGAAGTTCTTCGATCTTGAAAAATTTGGTGCCCAGATTGCTTATACTGTTGACGGCGGAGCCTTGGGTGAACTGGAATATGAAAACTTCAACGCGGCTACGGCAACTATCACCATCAAGGGCGTGAGCGTCCATACGGGAAGTGCCAAGAATCAAATGATCAATGCGGCCGCTGTGGGTTGTGAGTTCCAGTCCTTGCTGCCGGAAAAAGAGCAGCCTGTTTATACTGAAGGGTATGAAGGGTTTTACCATCTGTCTTCCATCGAAGGCAGCTGCGAGCACTGCGAAATGAAGTACCTTCTGCGCGAGCATGACGCTGAAAAATTTGCTGCCCAGAAAAGGAAAGTGGAAGAAATTGGCAGGAAGCTGAACGAAAAATGGGGAAGCGGTGTCGTGACGGTCTCCATCCGTGACTCCTATGCCAATATGCGTCCCATCATCGAAAATCATATGGAACTTGTCGATGAAGCTCGTCATGCTTTTGAAGCCTGCGGGGTAAAACCCATCGTGCAGCCTATCCGCGGCGGTACGGACGGGGCGCGTCTCAGCCATAAAGGACTGCCTTGTCCGAACCTTTCGACTGGCGGCTATCTTTTCCACAGCCGTTATGAATTCATTCCTCAGGAATCCTTGGAAACCATGGTGGATGTGCTGGAAAAATTGATAGTAGGACTCAGTAAGTAAGTTTTTTACTCGGCGCACAAATCGCGCCGATTCGATGCAGATACATACGTGCCCTCCTTGCTTGAGAAAAGATTCTTTTGAGAGCAAGGAAGGCATGACGATTCGTAAGAAGTCACGTACCATAATCTCATTTCTAAGACGCCCGAAAAAATGCCGTCGTCGGGTGGGCCGCTCCTAGGAATTTTTTCGGATTGCAGAGGAAACCTTTTTCGCCTATGGCCCATATCGACCCATCTGCGTTGTCAAACGCGGCGAGCCTCTTAGCAGTACCCCGCTTGAGTCAGTGAGTTTTTTAGTCGGAGCAGCAATGACTGAGCTTTGATGCAGATGATGAGCCCCTTGTTTCATGAAAGGAAAGATTCCATGAAACAAGGGGCTCATGCCGTTTCTCATAATGAAAAGTTTTGCGATAGGGCCCTGTTATGGAGTATGAATGGTACATAGAATACGGTGGCATGGTTCCGAAAGGGGAAAATCAGGAGAAAGAACTGCCAAGCGAGGCGGTCCCGCCCAAGGAAGCCGCCCCATTTCTATCATGTCCATAAAAAAATTCCTTCCCCCATGAAGAGGAAGGAATTTTTTGTTTCGAGAGAGTAACCCCATTTGTGGGGAATGAGTCATCAGAAGCTTAGTCTTCGCGCAGGCTGTCCATAGGTTCGCCTGTTTTCGTCACTTCGACGGCCTTGGCATAGCTTTCAAGCAGAAGTCCGTAGTTCGTGAAGATCCGGGCCCAGATGTTGGCCCATTTTTCCCAGTCGTCACGATGCCAGGTCTGCTGGATTTCGGCAATGGCAGAAGACGTGTCCATGGGAATGACACCGGCCTGGACCATCCGGGCAAGGGAAATTTCCTCGGCCATCTTGGAATAGGTACCGGATGCATCAGGCAGGGCAAAAACTTTATAGCCATCACGAACTGCACTAATGGCCGGGAAGGCAAGGCAGACGCTTGTGACGGTACCGGCAATGATAAGGGTCTTGCGGCCCGTTTTCTTTACGGCTTCTACAAAGGCAGGGCAGTCCCAGGAGTTGATTTCACCGCGGCGAGGAACATAGACCGCGTGGGGAGCTGCTTGGTGGATTTCGGGAATGAGCGGACCATTGGGACCTTGGGGAACGGATGCCGTCGTAATGACCGGGATGCCGGCAAGGGTGGCTGCTTCTGCAAGGGCAATGGCATGATCACGGACCCTTTTGAAATCCATATCGTTGATGCACTGGAAAAGACCGCTCTGATGGTCGATGAGGAGCATAACCGCGTCCTTTGGATCGATTTTCGGAGCCTCTCCGTTGAAGTTTTTATACAGTTCGTTCATGATGATTGCCTCCTTATTCACTAGGTTTTGTTGTATGCACATCTTATCAAGAAAAATCATCTGTTATCAACAGACAGATTTTTATTTTTGTATAGTAGGCCCCAATTCCCTATCCTGTCAATGGTATAATAGGAGCAAGGAGGGACGATCATGAACGAAACCATGCTTCCTATGCGGACGAAGAGCACACGCAATCATATTAAGGATACCTTTTTGGTGATGCTGAAAAAGAAGCCTTTCCTAAAGATCCGGATCACGGCCCTCTGCCAAAAAGCAGGCATTACAAGAGCAACTTTCTATGCCCATTATCTTGATATCTATGATTTAGTTGATGACATCATGAATGACGCGCTTATTTTCTTGGATTCCATAACGGACCGGACTTGTCATGAGTCTTTTGAGGATTTATGGGATGTAGTCCGGCAAAATGACCTTGCTGTGTTCAAGGCTTATAATGACCGGCTGCCGCCTTGTCATCGCCTCATCGATATTCCCAAATATCATCCCCTCGTGAAGGATGACACCATTTTGCCTCTGATGATGAAAAAGATCTTCGCCATGGAAAAAGGCCATTTCATCGCTTATATGGCAGAAAAAGAGGGCATTCCGGCTCATATCACAGAAAACATCTTTTGGAGCATCATCAATGGGTCCATGGCCGTCAATAAGAAGATTGGCTGGTGCAAGAATACGGATTGGTACGAGCTGCAGCTCCAGCTCCTGCGCTTTACCATGTATGGCCTGGAGGGGCTGGGGGAGGTTGGAAAGCGGCCCTGCGTGGGGGAAACCGGTTCCCAGGAATGATGCCATTTTCTTTTGGTAAAAGGACGACGGCACGGCGTTTTGACGTGTCTTCTGTCCTTTTTCTTTTTTTGGCGGTCTGTGTGGGTTGCAGTCTGCGGACGATGTTCTCATTTTTATGATGAAAAAAGCAGAAGAGAAGATTTTGCAGACACCCTGTTACTTTTTTCTTTTTTATTGCCTATCTTTTCCCTTTGTATTACAATAGGGACATTGTAAGAGAAGGGGGCCCAGCCATGAAAATCAAGGAACTTCTAGATAGTCCCAAAGTAACCATATCATGCGAACTTTTTCCGCCCAAAAAAGGGACAGAACTGCAAAATGCCATGGATATTGTCCATGCTATTGCCATCGATGGGGTGGACTATATGAGTGTCACGTATGGCGCCGGCGGCACCGCAGTCGGCAAGAGCCTTGCGATTGCCTCTGAGGTCGAGCGGAGCGGGGTCCCGGCCTTGGCCCATCTAACTTGTATCGGTGCGAAAAAAGATGGCATCGCCCGCGTCCTTCGCGACATGAAAGCCGGCGGCATTGATAATGTCCTCGCCCTGCGCGGTGATCGTCCTCAAGGGATGGACGAGCTGCCGGAATCGGACTTCCCCCATGCCAGCGACCTCGTCCGCTTCATCAAGGAAACGGGGGATTTCTGCGTGGGCTGCGCTACCTATCCTGAGGGACATCCTGAATCGCGGACCCTTGATGAGGATTTGGAGAACATGAAACGCAAGGTAGATGCGGGCTGTGATTTTCTTGTGACACAAATGTTCTTTGATAATGAGATGTTCTATAACTTCATGTATCGGCTCCTGGCCAAAGGGGTCCGTGTCCCTGTTGTGGCCGGCGTCATGCCGATCACGAACGCAAAGCAGGTGGAACGCATCTTTACCCTCAGCGGAACACCCATTCCCAGCAAGCTGCGGGCCGTGGTGGAGCGCTTTGGTGATCATCCGGAGGCTCTGCGTCAGGCGGGGATGGCGTATACGACGGGTCAGATCATGGATCTGATTGCCAACGGATTCAACCATATCCATGTCTATACGATGAATAAACCGGAAGTCATTGGCGGCATCCGCCGTACTCTTTCGGAAGTTATCAAACTGTAAGGAGCCCAAGATGGCACAAGTAAAGATTCCCTTTGATGAAAAGGAAGCGGTTCGCTATTTTGGTGCCAAAAAAGATGATCGGGAAGCTGCGCGCCTGGTCGATGAAGCCTTTATCGCCCTTCGCAACGAAGTCCAGCCGCGTGCCGTGAAACGGCGTCTTTCCTGCCGCGTCACGCCCCCTTGTGACGGCGGGATGGGCCGCGTGGAACTTGAGGGCGGCACGGTCTTTGAAAGCAACCAGCTTGCCAACCACCTTTTGGGCTGTCCGGAAGTGATTCTTTTTGGGGCCACCTTGGGCAGCCGCTTTGATATCGGCATCCGACGCCTCAGTCTGCAGCGGATTGCCTATGGAGCCGCGGCCCAAGCCGTTGGTGCGGCTCTTATTGAAAGTTACTGTGACAAGCTGGAAGAGGAATGGAAAGGGGAGTTATCTGCTGAGTTTACCTACCGGTCACGGTTTTCTCCAGGGTATGGGGATTGGCCGCTTACGGATCAGGAAAAGATTTTCCGTCTCTTGGAGCTGCCTAAGAAGATTGGCCTTACGTTGACGGCAGGAGGCTTAATGGCGCCTATTAAGTCCGTAACGGCTGTGATTGGCATCAATCATGGCCTTCAAAATGAAACCAGAAAGGAGCCGGATGCTCGTCATAGCTCGTGCAATGCCTGCATGGCCTTGAACTGTCCTTTCCGGAAAGAGGAACCTTGACGATGGAGATTCGAGAACGGTTAGAAAAGGAACGCTTGTTTTTTGATGGCGGCATGGGAACCATGCTTCAAAGCGCGGGGCTTATGCCGGGTGAGCTGCCAGAACTGTGGAACCTGAGCCATGCTGATGTGATCCAAGGCGTCCACGAAGCCTATATCAGGGCAGGGGCCCAAATCATCAAGACCAATACATTTGGCTGCAATGGCCTCAAATTTGGAAAGGCCCATGGCACGCCAGCGGTTTCGACTCTTGTTACGGCAGCGGTAAAACTTGCCCAAAAGGCCTTCCAGGCTTGTGGCGAGAAAGGATGTGTGGCCCTTGACCTAGGACCGACGGGAAAGCTTCTCCAGCCGTATGGAGACCTTCCGTTTGAAGAGGCCGTGTCCCTTTACGCGGAAGCGGTCGAAGCAGGGAAAAAAGCCGGTGCTGACCTTGTCCTGATTGAGACCATGAGTGATACCTATGAGGCCAAAGCGGCAATTCTGGCCGTAAAGGAACATTCTAATCTGCCTTTTGTGGTGACCTTTACGTTCGACGAAGAAGGAAAGCTCTTAAGCGGCGCCGATGTGGAAACGGCCATGATTGTCGCTTCTTCCCTAGGGGCTTCGGCTGTTGGCTTCAACTGTGGGCTGGGGCCTAAGGAAATCAGCCGCCTTGTGCCCCGCGCCCTTGCGGCCACGGACCTGCCTCTTGTGGTCAACCCGAATGCCGGTCTTCCTGTCACGCACGATGGGGTCACACAGTTTGAGGTGGGATCTGAGGAATTTGCCGCAACCATGTTGGAATTTGCTCCCCAGACAGCCCTTTTGGGTGGCTGCTGTGGGACAACGCCCCAGCACATCAAAGCTCTTGTAGAAAGCTGCGCCGAGCTGCCGCCTCCGGAAAAACGGAACGGGGCCCCAGAATGCATTACCGGCTATGGTGCGCCTGTTTGTTTTGACCGCATGCCTGTCATCATTGGCGAGCGCATCAATCCGACGGGGAAAAAACGGCTCAAAGAGGCCCTTAAGGCCGGGGACATGGATTATGTGTGCCAGCTTGCCTTGGAACAGATCGATAAAGGGGCCCAGGTCCTTGACGTCAACGTCGGCGTACCCGGTATTGATGAACCGGCCCTTCTTGAAAAGGCGATGAGGACACTCCAGTCCATTACGCCCCTGCCGCTTCAGATTGATACGAGTGATCTCAAAGCCATGGAACGGGCCCTGCGCCTTTATAACGGACGGCCTCTCCTTAATTCTGTAAATGGCAAGACAAGTTCCCTTTCGTCGGTCCTGCCCTTAGCAAAGAAGTATGGCGCAATGCTGGTTGGACTTTGTCTTGATGATGACGGGATTGCGGAATCGCTGGAAGGCCGGCTCAAAAGTGCACGCCGCGTCATTGACGGAGCCAAAAAGGCGGGCCTTTCTGAAAAGGCACTGCTTCTTGATCCCCTTGCCATGACCATCAGCACGGGGGGACAAAATGCCCAGATTGCCCTTTCCATCATCGCGGCTCTCAAAAAGGCAGGACTTAAGACGGTTATGGGGGTCTCGAATATTTCCTTTGGCCTTCCTCATCGGGACGCTGTCAACAGTGCCTTTTTTGCCTCGGCTATGCAGCTGGGTCTTTCGGCAGGCATCATCAATCCTAATTCAGCACCGATGATGGAAACCTATCTTGCCTATGGCGCCTTAAGTGGGTATGACACAAGCTGCAAGGCCTATGTTTCCTATTTTGCGGATCTGCCAACAGAAAAAAGGGAACCCCATGTTCCTGCCGCAAAAGACAGCGGCGAACAAGGCCGCTATGGTCTTGACGAAGCCATTGAAAAGGGCCTCATCTCACCGGCTGAGACGGCGGTTGCAGCGCTTTTGGATGAAGGAAGGGACGCGCTTTCCATCATCAATGAATATATGATTCCAGCCCTTAACCGCGTGGGCGATGCCTTTGAAAAAAAGACCCTCTTCCTGCCCCAGCTCCTCATGAGTGCCGACGCGGCCAAAGCAGGCTTTGAAATCATCAAGAAAGCAATGTTCCAAAAGGGCGCGGATAGGGGAAAGGGCGACCCTGTCATTGTTGCTACGGTCAAAGGGGATATCCACGATATTGGGAAAAATATTGTCAAGGTGCTCCTTGAAAACTATGGCTATGATGTCATTGATCTTGGCAAGGATGTGCCGCCGGAGGCCATCGTGGAAAAGACTTTGGAACGGGATGTGAAGCTTGTGGGCCTTTCGGCCCTCATGACAACGACCTTGGGTTCCATGGCAGAAACGATCCGACAGCTTCGTGAGAAGGCACCGGGGTGCCGCGTCATTGTTGGCGGTGCCGTTATGACCAAAGAGTATGCGGAAGAATTGGGTGCGGATGCCTATGCGGGAAACGCCGTTGCGGCCGTAAGCTATGCCAATGCCCTTTTTCGCAAAAAGTAGAATAGAAGCAACCTGTCTTTGAAACCTTGTTTCATAATTTTTGTTGAACAGAGAAATTTTCATTTTCTTCACAATTTCATTGTGCTAGAATGAAAAATATACAAAAACATATAGAAAGAAGATGAACTCCTATGACAGCAAAACCGTTAATTGGGATTTCCGGCAGCCATATGATTGATGGCGGCGGGCAATTCCCCGGTTATCATCGAAGCTATGTGAACCATGATTATGTCCGTTCTGTTACGGAGGCGGGCGGTATCCCCCTCATCATTCCCTTCAATGAAGAGGATGATGTCGTGGAAGCCCTTATGGACCGCGTCGATGGGCTCCTTTTGTCGGGCGGACACGATGTGTATCCCCTCCTTTATGGGGAAGAACCTTGTCGGCAGATTGGCGCGGTGTGGCCGGAACGAGATCATTTCGACATGCTGCTTTTGAAGCGGGCGGAAGCACGGAAAATTCCTGTTGTCGGGATTTGCCGCGGTCTGCAGATCATCAATGTGGCGCACGGCGGGACGCTTTATCAGGACCTTTCCAAAGATCCCCAGTCCTTTGTGAAGCATTCCCAGAACCAGGACCCGGCGACGGCAACGCATACCATTGAAATCGATCCTCAAAGCCGGCTGGCTTCTCTTCTCGGCCGTACGGAATGGGTTACGAACAGCCATCATCACCAGACCGTTCACGAAGTGGGCCAAGGACTCCTTGTTACAGCCCGCGCCAAGGATGGCACCGTGGAATCCCTGCAAGGGACGGGAGAAAGCTATCTTATGGCCTATCAGTTCCATCCGGAAATGATGTCCATTCACAGTAAGCTTGCACGGAACCTATTTGTGGACTTTATCAAGGAAGCGGAGGTGCGTCATGGGAACCGATAAAAAAGATAAATTTGGCCTTTGGAGCATTGTCCTTCTCGGTATCAACAGCATCATCGGGACGGGAATCTTTCTCCTGCCAAACCGGGCCTATGCCCTGATGGGACCGTCAAGCCTCCTGATCCTTCTTTTTGATGCGTTCCTTGCTGGCTGCCTTGCCCTTTGCTTTGCGGAAGTCGCCGGTTTCTTTTCCCGGAATGGGGGCCCGTACCTTTATGCCAAGGCCGCTTTTGGGGATTTTGTCGGTTATGAGGTGGGCGTGCTGAAGCTCGTTGTGACCATCATTGCCTGGGCGGCTATGGCCGTTGGCTTTGCGACGGCACTGGGCGCTGCCTTTCCATTTTTTGCCGGCGACACCATGAAGAATCTCATTGCTGCCGTGCTCATTGGCGGGCTCACCATCATGAATATTGCAGGGGTCAAGATTTCAAAGATCCTCAATAACCTCATGACCATATCCAAATTGGTTCCTTTATGCGTCTTTATTGCTGTGGGCCTGTTTTTTGTCAATGGCAGCAATTTCACGCCTTTTGTTCCGACCCATATGGCTGACGGGGCCTTTGCCAATGCCGCCATTACCATGTTTTTTGCGTACACGGGATTTGAAGCCATTGCAGTTGCCGCCGAAGATTTCAAGGATCCTAAAAAGGATTTGCCTCGGGGTATCATCCTGACCATGATCATTGTCACCATCATCTATATGCTCGTCGTGGGGATTTCCATCGGTATCCTGGGACCGGATCTGGCTGTGGACAAAGCCCCTATCCAGACCGCCTTTGGCCGCGCCGTTGGGCCCGTCGGCGCTTACTTCATCCTGCTTGGAACACTCTTTAGCATGGGCGGCATCAACCTTGCCGAATCCTTTATTGCGCCTCGGGCATGCACGTCCCTTGCTGAAGACGGCATGCTGCCGGCTTTCCTCAATCGGCGCACGAGCTGGGGAACGCCGTGGGCTTCAAGCGTCGTCGTTGCCATTCTCAGCATCCTTCTTGCTTGGAGCGGCAGCTTTACGACCCTTGCTGCCATCAGTGCCGTAAGCCGGTTTACCCAGTACCTGCCGACGGTCCTTTCAGTCATTGTCTTCCGCCGCAAGTGGAAGGACCGGGAACGGACCTATAAGATCCCTGGCGGCATCTTTGTTCCAGTCGTTGCCTTTTTAACGAGTCTCTGGATGCTCTCCAATGCCAAACCGATGCAGCTTGTCTGGGGCCTTGGCGGAATCCTTGTCATCGCACCCTACTATCTTGTCTATAAAAAGAAAAAAGCCGAGGGCCTCGTCAAAGATCACGACGAAGAAGCCTGATGTACGGGAGACTGCGGAAAAATGAGTAATTCATTTTTCCGCAGTCTCTTTTGTTCATTTTCCTGATTCGAAAAAAAGTCAGATGGCACTGGGGGCTGGACGTGACGACACATGGTTAGGAAAGGAAGCGCCCAGGCGTAAGCTATCCCCAAACGTGGGACGGTCCACTGTACGATAGCCCATGAGCCCATTGATTCCTCCATTTTTTTTAATGATAGAACGGGCTTACCTTTCCCTTGAATTCGCCCAATTTCCAAGGCCAACATTTGACAGGCCGCCCTCTTTCCATATACAATAACGTCACTTGATGGAAGATAGGAGAACCGTTGTGACCATTGATGCAATCTTACAGAAAGAAACCTTGACCCATAGTGACCTTGTGACCCTTCTGGGGACAACGGACGCGGGACAGCGAAAGAAACTTTATGATGCGGCTTATGCCGTAAAACTCAAATATATTGGTAATGTTGACCATTACCGGGGCCTCTTGGAATTTTCCAATCGCTGTATCAAGAATTGCAAATACTGCGGCATCCGCCGGGATAATGAAGAGGTGGAACGCTTTGACACGCCTTATGAAGATCTTCTTGCCATGGCCAAATGGGCTTATGATGAGCGTTACGGATCGCTGACCCTGCAGAGTGGGGAGCGTCAGGACGAGGAATTCATTGCCTACGTGGAACGTCTGATCCTGGATATCAAAAAAATTGGCGGCGGTGCCTTGGGCCTTACGCTTTGTGTTGGGGAGCAGACGGAAGAAACCTACCGACGCTGGTTTGAAGCGGGGGCCCATCGCTACCTTCTGCGCATTGAAACGAGCAATCCTGCCTTATATCGGACCCTTCACCCCCAAGATGGGCACCATAAGTGGGAAGTGCGTCGTGACTGCCTAAAGACGCTCAAAAAGATTGGCTACCAGGTAGGAACCGGAGACATGATGGGGCTGCCGGGGCAGACCTTGGATGACCTGGCCTGCGATATCGAATTTTTCCGCCATATGGATATCGATATGATCGGTATGGGTCCTTATGTCGTTCACCACAATACACCGATTGGGAAACATGTCCTTGCAGCCGGCGGTGACAGCAAAGAAGCACAGAACCAGCGCTTTATCCTGGGTCTTAATATGATTGCCGTGACGCGTCTTTACCTTAAGAACGTCAATATCGCCGCTACTACGGCGCTTCAGGCCCTGAATCCCTTGGGACGGGAACTGGGGCTTTTGGCAGGAGCCAATATCCTCATGCCGCTTGTAACGCTGCCGAAGTTCCGCCCTCAGTATCTGCTTTACGACAACAAACCCTGCGTTGAGGATTCCCCGGATCAGTGTAAGCACTGCCTTGCCGGTCGGGTGGCCTCTATTGGGGATAAAGTCGGATTTGGCGAGTGGGGCGATTCACCGCATTACTTTGCCGAAAAGACACAATAATAAAAAAGGAAGGGACGGGACCCAAAAGGGGACCGTCTTTTTGCTATGCTTTAAAGTTATAGGAAATGGTATAAAAAGCCTATTTTACAAATAAAAAGCATTGCGTTAGAATGGATTCCATCATCACCGTAAGGGGGAATCATCATGGCTGTACAGAATCCCGTTCATTTTGATATTGTAGGCAGTTTCCTGCGTCCGGAACGCCTCAAAAAGGCACGTGAGGCGTTCCGCTCCGGCGCCCTCGGTCAGGCTGGCCTGCGCCGCGTGGAAGATGAGGAAATCCGCAAACTCATCAGCAAGGAAAAGGCTCTTGGCCTGCGCACCCTGACGGATGGGGAGTTTCGCCGCGAATATTGGCACCTTGATTTTATGTGGGGCCTTGGCGGAATCAAGCGGGAAACCCTTTCCCATGGCTATTTCTTCGAAGGGGAGGAAACAGGCCGGGATACAGCAGTCCTTACGGGAAAGCTTTCTGGGGACCATCATCCCATCGTCGATGATTTCCGCTTTACCCAACAGTTTGCCTATCAAAATACAGTGGTAAAGGAAACTCTCCCTGCTCCGGCGCATTTGCTTGATGAGCTTTACCGGGAGGAAAACGCCGCGGTTACAAAAGCAATCTATCCTGACGAGGACGCGCTCATCGATGATATTGTCGCCGCTTATCGAACCGTGATCCGTGACCTTTATGATGCTGGCTGCCGCTGCCTGCAGCTGGATGATTGTACGTGGGCCATGCTCTGTGACACGAAGTACTGGACCCAGCGCCAGGGCGGGACTGAAAATCTTAAGGTCATTGCTGAACGTCATCTTACCATCAATAACCGAGTCCTGGAGGACCAGCCCTTTGACCTTGTCATCTCGACCCATGTGTGCCGCGGTAACTACCATTCGACTTGGGCGGCCCGAGGCGGATATCTGCCCATTGCGCCCCTTCTTTTTGCTCGCGAAAAGGTTCATACCCTCTATCTTGAATTTGATGACGAGCGTTCCGGTGGGTTCGCTCCATTGCGTTATGTATCACCAGATAAGACGGTCGTCCTGGGCCTTGTGACGACCAAACGTCCTGACCTTGAAGATCCGGAACGTATCCGGGAACGCATCAAGGAAGCGGCCCAGTATGTTCCGCTTTCCCGGCTCAGCTTAAGCCCCCAATGCGGTTTTGCGTCGACGGAAATCGGAAACAAGCTGACGGAAGAGGATCAGTGGAAGAAGATTGCCCTTGTGCGCGACATTGCCCAGACGGTTTGGGGATAATAAAAAAGGCGAAGGAACCGGATGGGTTCTTTCGCCTTTTTGCTATATGATTAGAAGCAAACTTTATTGGGGTTCAGGATAAGGTCTGGATCAAAGACCAGCTTGATGCCCTGCATAAGGGCAATGGGAAGGGGACCCAGGTTTTCCGCAAGGTAAGCCCGTTTGCCGAGACCAATCCCGTGTTCTCCGGAAATCTGGCCGCCCAATTCGGACGCTTTGGCGTAGAGGGCGTGCATGAAACGTTCTGTTTCTTCCTTGAAGGGCAGGATGTCTTCACGGGCGCCTTTTTTGCAGGCATAGACGTGGATATTGCCATCGCCGGCATGGCCGAACATACGGATGTCAAAGGAAAAGCCTTCCGCAATTTCCCGGATGTAGAGGGTAAAGTCCGGAATCTTTGAAACGGGGACGACCACATCACATTCATCAATGAGGTTATAGATTGATTCAATCCCTTCAAGGAAACTGGAGCGGGCTGCCCAGGTCTTTTCAAGATACATTGGAACATCGGCAACAAGGACGTCAAGAGCGCCTTTTTCCAGGAGCATTTCGGCCGCTTGTTCTACGAGACGGTCCAATTCATCGTTGTGATCGGCATCAAGGGTGATGAGAAGATAGGCGCCGACTTCGGTTCCTTCCACCACTTTCGGAAAAACGCTTGTCCCCATGTAGGCTTCCGTGGTTTCAAGCATTTCCTTTTCAAAGAACTCCAGGGCCTGGGGTTTCAGGTTCGAGTGCTTGATTTCAGGAACTGAGCCAATGGCGTCAGCAAGGTTTTCGAAGGGGACGATAAGGGAACAGTGGCAGGCTGGGGGCGCAATGAGTTTCAGTGTCAGTTCCGTAATGATGCCCAGTGTTCCTTCTGAACCAATCATCAGGTGGAGCAGGCTATATCCCGATGAGGATTTGGATACAGGCGCGCCTACGTGCATGATTTCCCCGCTTGGCAGGACAACGGTCATGGCTTCTACGTAGTCCCGCGTCGTTCCGTACTTGACGGCCCGCATCCCGCCGGCGTTGGTTGATACGTTGCCGCCCAAGGTGGCAAACTTCTCACCTGGATCGGGCGGATAGAAAAAGCCCCGGGATTCAGCGTCCTTGGCAAGGTCTGCCAAAAGAACCCCTGCTTCGACGCGGACATTCATGTTTTCCTCGTCGTAACCAAGGATCTTGTTCATGCGCATGGTGCACAAAACGACGCCCCCTTGGACCGGGGTGCATCCCCCTACGAGGCCCGTTCCCGCGCCGCGGACCGTGACGGGGATATGATGGCGGGCACAGACTTTCATGATGGCTGAAACTTCTTCCGTTGACGTGACGTCAATGGTTACTTCCGGCATGGCAAGGCCGTAGATGGGCATATCATCATGTGTGTAGTCAGGATTGATTTCTTCACCGACGATGACACGGTGACCAGAAATGGCCTTCAGTTCATCGAGGATGTCAGGCGTAATGGCTTCATACTGGGTCATAATAGGTACCTTCCTTTTCTTTGGGGAGGAGACTGTCCTCCGGACTCACGTGACTCTAAGTATAGGCGTCTTGGAACTTTCTGTAAAGGGAAAATACAGAATTTTTTAAAAAAACAGACGCCCCCTTGCAGAAAGAAAAATATGGCCGTGCCCGTGCTTTTCTGTGAGGCCTATAGTATAATGAGAAAATAAGTGTTCATAATAGATCAATCATCAAGAATTTGACTTTTTCTTCTACATCGCAGAGGAGGTTTTATTGATATGAATTGCAGGAAACATACCTTTGTTACCATGGTCCTTGCAGGACTTTTGGGAATGCCCGCCCTTTGGGGGGAAGCAGCCTCTCCTAAAGGAAAAGCACCTCTTCCGGAAGCCGCCCGTACAGCGGCTGAGGGGTGGAGCCAAAAGGAAGCCGCCAAAAAGGGAACCGCACCTGTAGAGGGAAAGACCAATCAAAAAAATCTGTCAGCTCCCATCAGCAATGTGCCTGTCAAGCCTCCTTTCAAGAAGGCGGTCCGTGAAGTGGAACTCAAGCTTCAGCGCGGCCAGCTCATCAGCGAAGCCATTGGAGATGTCGACGGCGATGGGAAGGAAGAGGTTGTGGATCTTTTAGGCAATCCCGTTGTTGAAAAATCCTCTTTTATGGGGGACCTTTATATTGTTGTCAAGGAAGTCGGGAAAAAGGATGTGAAATATTTCATCCGGCCCCAAAACCTAGGCGGTTATGATCCCTATCTCATGCTGGCTGATGTGACCGGCAGCGGCGCACCCAATGTCATCGTCGCGGCTCCTACGGGCGGCACGAGCGGTATGGTGGATTTCCGTATCCTTGATTTTACCGGGAAGAAACCGGATGAAATCTTTACCGCTGCCGATAACCGGGGTGTCCAGATTGTAGGAACCTATCTTGACGGTTATCGGGCCCGCCTCCAGTTCCCTAATCTGCCCGGGAAGATGCAGGAAGTCGTCGTCGATCTTTCCCGCAATGAAGATGCCTACCACACACTGAACGTCTTTGATGAAACGGGCCGTGTCCTTCCTTCCGGTCAGCGGCCTTACGCTCAGGGCATCAGTGAACTCATTCCCATGGATACGGATGGCGATGGGGTGGATGCCCTCATTACGACGCAGAAGGTCATTGGTGCTGTTCAGGCCGCGCCCATTGGCTATGTGAGGACCTTGTGGGCTTATCGGGCCGGTACGTGGCAGGTCCAAGATGTTTCCTTCAGGACCGAGCTCTATACGAAACCGGCTTATCAGACAAGTGACCGCGTCAAGGGCAAATCAGGATATGAAATCATCCCTCTGCCTCTTGATACCCCTGTGGGCAATCTCTATTATCCTCATTTCCAAAAGTTCGATGCAAAACTTGCTTGGAAAATGAACCATGCTATGGAAATGTTCTATCGCAGCAAGATCCGCGATGCCAGCTTTGGAAGTAGGCTCCATCTTTCCTATGATGTGAAGTACGCAGGGAAAAACTATGCCAGTATCCTCGTCATGGGTCTTTACTCCGACCATGAGATGAATGAACCCATCATCCAAGGTTTCAATTTTGATTTGCGGACCGGGGAAGCGGTGGAACTTAAGGATCTTGTCCGGCCTGCGGGCAAGTTCTGGACCATGGTTCGCAATGAAGCCCAAGCGTCCGGGGTTTCCCTCACGGAAAAAGACGTGAAAGGATTCTACTATGATGGTGCCGTGTTGGGACTGTTTTATGGCGACAACAGGGAATTTGATCTGGAAGAAGACAAGGTATTGCCTTTCATGATCAAGAATCGTCTTGAAGAAGAATTTTTGACTAGCCAGTCAAAAGAAGAAAAAGAAAGAAATGCCGAGAAAAAAGAAGAACGGAAAGTAAAAACAACAGAATCCGAGATTTGAAGGGACCCTCTTCATAGGGTATAATGTATAGGAATTTTTGTCGATTCAGTTTACTTTCCCTTGCTGGAAGTGCCTCTTTAGGGGCACTTCCTTCAGCAAGGAAGGATTTTAGGAGGAGTTTCAATGCTAGGAAAAAAGAAAGCCATGGCTCTAGGGCTGGCACTTCTCGTTGCCTTGGGAGCTGCCGGCTGCAGCAAGAAAACAGCCGCTCCTGGTGGCGCTGTCAAGGTCAAGGTCATGCAGGCCATCAAGCGTGATACACCGCTGACCTATGAGTACACCGGTTTTGTTGAAGCAAAGGATCAGGTTTCCATTAAGTCAAAAGTCACAGGAACCATTATCAAGAAGTATGTCAATGGCGGCGATTATGTTGAAGCCGGACAGCTTCTTTACGAAATCGATCCTCGGGCCTATGAAGCCAATGTGCTCAATGCTCAGGCCAATCTAGCCAATGCCCAGGCTTCCCTTGCCAATGCCCAGCGTGATGCAGCCCGTTACCAGAGCCTTTACGAAGAAGGAGCTGTTTCCAAACAGACAGCAGACCAGTACAATACGGCGCTTGAACAGGCTCAGGCCAGCGTCAATGCGTACCAGGCCCTTGTGACAAGTTCCCAGGTAAACGTCAGCGATACAAAAATCGTAGCTCCCTTTGCAGGGAAAATCGATACGAATACACTGGCTGAAGGGGAATTTGTAACGGCCAACTCCACCGTCCTTACGACCCTTTCCAACAGCGATCCCATGCGGGTGCGTTTTTCCGTTTCCGAAAGTGATTACCTTGATATGTTGAAGGGCAATACGGACAACGGCAATCAGCTGCGTGACATTACGCTGACCCTCGCCGATGGATCTACTTATGCCTATAAGGGATATGTCGATCAGGTCGACCGTTCCGTCAGTGATTCAACGGGTACCTTGACTTTGAAGGCACTCTTCCAGAATCCGGATCATCTGCTCCTTCCTGGTATGTTTGCCAATGTTTCCGTTGTGGGTTCGACGGAACCTGGAGCCATCCTTGTTCCTCAGCGGGCTGTTACGGATCTGCTCTATAAGCATTATGTCTATGTCGTCAATGCTGACAACAGCGTTTCTATGAAGGAAGTCCAACTTGGCGCCCGCATTGGCCGTTTGTGGCTCGTCAAGAGCGGTCTTGACGGTACGGAAACTGTTGTGGTTGAAGGCGTACAGAAACTAAATAAGGACAGTAAGGTTGATCCCGTAACCATGACGGAAGATGAACTCGACACGTCGAGTGATTCTTCCAGCGCTGGGAGCGCAAGCTGACAAGGAGGTCTAGGAAGTGGCAAAATTCTTTATTGAACATCCTGTTTTTGCCTGCGTTATCTCCATCATCATCGCCCTTGTCGGTTCCATTTCCGCCGTCAGTCTCCCTGTTGCCCAGTATCCGCAGATTTCCAACCCCCGTATTTCCGTATCAACGAACTACGTTGGTGCCAACGCTGAGGTTGTAGAGCAGACGGTTGCCCAGGCAATTGAAAAAGAAGTCAACGGCGTTGACAACATGGTCGACATGCGTTCCACCAGTGATAACGATGGGAACTACACCCTTGATATCAAGTTCGATCTCGGTACGGATGATGACATGGATATGGTCAAGGTCCAGAACCGCGTGGCCCAGGCCAATGCGTCCTTGCCGAGCGAAGTAACAAGCTATGGCGTAACGACCAGTAAGCAGGCAGAAGAGACCATCATGTATTTCTCCCTGTTGTCGCCGAATGGGACTTATGATGAACTCTTTCTTAAAAACTATGGCACGACGCAGTTCGTCGATGCCTTGAAACGTGTGGATGGGGTTTCCGAAGTCAACGAATATGGTCCGGACCTGTCCCTGCGTGTTTGGCTCGATCCGATGAAGATGGCCCAAAATGGCCTTACGGCCGCCGATGTCAAGTCGGCCATTACCAGCCAGAACATTCAGGCACCGGTTGGTTCCATCGGGGCCCGTCCTACAGAAAACGATCAGGAATTCCAGTATTCCGCCCGTCTGCAGGGCCGACTCAAGACGGAAGAGGAATTTGGCAATATTGTTCTAAAAAACAACAATGGACAGCTGCTCCATCTGCGTGACATTGCCCGCGTCGAGTATGGCAAGCGCAGTGACGGGGTTGTTGGCCGGTTGGATGGGATTCCTGCCATGCAGTACGCCATCCAGCTGAACTCCGATGCCAACTCCTTGGAATCGGTTGCTGCCATCAAGAAAGTCCTTGAGGAAGCGGAAAAGAACTTCCCACCGGACATGAAGATTGAAATCGTTCAGGATAATACGGAATACGTTAAGGAATCCCTGAAGGAAGTCGGGGTGACCTTCATTGAAACCCTGCTCCTTGTTGTCCTTATTACCTGGATCTTCCTCCAGAGCTGGCGGGCCACGCTGATTCCGGTCCTTGCCATTCCGGTTTCCCTTTTGGGAACTTTTACTTCCTTCTATATCTTTGGCTTTACCATCAACACCTTGACGTTGTTTGCTTTGGTGCTGGCCATTGGTATCGTCGTCGATGACGCCATCGTTGTTGTCGAAGCCGTTGAATATAACGTCGATGAAATGGGCATGAGTCCAAAGGAAGCCACTTTCGCCGCTATGCGCAGCGTATCGGGCGCTATTGTGGCAACGGCTTTCGTGCTCCTTGCCGTGTTCCTGCCAGTTTCCTTTATGGGCGGGGCAACGGGCGTTCTGTATAAACAGTTCGCTCTTACCATCGTGGTCGCCCTATCCCTTTCCGCTGTCGTTGCCATGAGTTTGTCACCAGCTGTCAGCGCGCTTGTCATCAAGCCGAAAAAGGACCTCAAGAAAGCTACGGGGCCGATTGGGAAACTCTTTGATGTATTTAACCGCGCCCTTGAATGGGCGACGGAAAAATATGTCGGCCTTTCGAAAAAACTGTTGAGCCATTATAAAGTAGGGCTTGCCGGCATGCTCGTTGTCTTCTGCCTGATTGGGTTCTTCTTCAAGATGATCCCGACGGCTTACGTGCCGGATGAAGACCAGTCCTTCATGCTGGTGTCGGCTTCTCTGCCAGCGGCTGCTTCTACGAACCGGTCCATGGCCTTTACGGAATCCTTCGGAGCCAAGATTGCTGAGATTCCCGGCGTCCGTCACGTCATGCAGATCATCGGTATCGATGTCCTGTCCTCGACGCGTCAGCCAAACGGGGTCCTCATCCCGGTTAAGCTCAATGACATTGGGGATCGTGAAGGCAAGAACGGTCAGTCGGTCCAGGAAATCATCAATAAGGTAGCGGCGATGGGTGCCGATGCACCGGAAGCCACGGTGCGCGCCTTCAACATGGCTGTCCTGCCGGGCATGAGCAATACGGGTAACCTCAGCCTTTACATCATGGATACGGTCGGTAAGGACACCAGCGAAATGACTCAGGATGTTAATAAGCTCCTTGGTCTCATTAACCAGCGTCCGGAAGTTGGAATGGCCTATACGACATTTTCCGATAACACGCCATCCATCGAGTTCCATCTCGACCGCGAAAAGGCAGAAAGTCTCAATATCCCTGTTTCCAACGTAACAACGGCCCTTCAGGCAAACCTCGGCGGCAGTGAAGTCAACGACTTCAACCTCTTGGGGAAAACCTGGAAAGTCGTCATCCAGGCAGATAAGAAATATCGTGCCGATACGAAACAGCTTTCCAATATCTTTGTGAAAAATACTTCAGGTGACCTGATTCCGCTGTCTGCCGTCGTAACCTCGCAGGAAATTCAGGCACCGCCGGTTATTACGCGTTTCAATAACGCCCGCGGCGCTAAGATTGCCGGCAGTCCGGCAACGGGTTATTCCACCGGTGACGCCATGAGTGCCATCGATGAAGTCCTGAAACAGAATCTTCCAAGCGGCTACACCTATGAATGGGTTGACCAGAGCCGTGACGAACGAGATGCAGGGTCCTCGTCCTACATGATCTTTGCCGTGTCCCTGATTTTCGTTTACCTTTGCTTGTCCGCTCTTTATGAATCCTGGTCCCTGCCCCTTGGCATCATCTTTGGTGTGCCGACGGCGGTCATGGGCTGCGTCGGATTCCAGTATCTGCGTGGACTGTCTGCCGATATCTACATGCAGATCGGGATGATTGTGCTCATTGGTCTGTCGGCCAAGAACTCCATCCTGATCGTAGAATACGCAAAGATGCGTGTCGATAATGGCCGTGCTATCCTGCCGGCTCTGATTGATACGGTCAAGGTTCGTCTGCGCCCGATTCTTATGACGGCGTTCTCAACGGTCATTGGTGCTGTGCCCCTTGCGTGGGCCTCCGGCGCTGGATCCGGGTCCCGTATCTCCATTGGTACGGCCATCATCGGGGGGATGATGAGTTCCACGCTCCTTTCTATCTTCCTCGTACCGGTCCTCTTCCTTGTCATTGAAATGATCTTCCATCCGGATATCCCCGTGGGTTCTGTCGATGACGAATAAGTTTGTCCTGTCCCTTGCTTTCTTTGAGGAAGCAGGGGACTTTTTTTAAAAGGAAAACGTTTTTTATGATAATAAGAAAATAATTCGAGAAAAGGCTTTATTTTTATATTTTAAAGGATTATAATACCAATATTCGTAATAGTGTAAGGAGACGAACACGTGAAAAAAACAAACGTAACTATTAAACTACTCCATCAAGTTTGGGACCTTACGAAAAGCTATTGGAAAAGCGAGGAAAAAAAGAAGGCCTATGGCCTTCTTTTAGCCATCGTCGTCCTCAATCTGGGCGTTGTCTTTGTTCTTGTCCTATTGAATGAATGGAACAATTCTTTTTATACGGCGCTCCAGGATTACGCTGTGGATGAGATTTTTCACCAACTCTGGCGGTTTACCATCCTTGCTTTTAGCTATATCATCCTTGCTGTCTATGCCTATTATCTGCAGCAGACCCTCATTGTGAACTGGCGCCGCTGGCTGACAAGACGGTATGTGGAGGAGTGGCTGTCTGCCAAGACCTATTACCGGCTCGAAATGTTCGGGAAGGATATGGATAATCCCGACCAGCGCATCAGCGAAGATGTGTCACTTTTTGTGACACGGACCCTCAGTCTTGCCATTGGCCTGATGAAAGCCATCTGTACGCTCCTTTCCTTTATTGTAATTTTGTGGAACCTTTCAGGACCTTTTGTCGTTTCAATCCTAGGAAAAGAGATTTCCATCCCCGGATATATGGTTTGGGTTGCCATCTGCTATGCGGGTCTGGGAACCTTCTTGATTCATAAGGTCGGTCACCGGCTGGTGAATCTTAATTTTGTTCAGCAACGCTATGAAGCCGATTTCCGCTTCAGTATGATGCGTCTTAGGGAAAATGCTGAAAGTGTAGCTTTCTACCATGGGGAACCCCACGAAAAAAGTGTTTTTCTGGAACGGTTTCGCGTCCTTTTGGAAAATTTTTGGAAGATTGTCAAAAAGCAAAAACAGTTGGTATGGCTTAATTCGGGGTATTCCCAGATTGCCATCATCTTTCCTTTTGTGGTGGCCATCCCGCGCTATCTGAGACGGGAACTGACCTTGGGCGGCCTGATGCAGGTCGCGACTGCTTTTGGACGCGTGCAGGATTCCCTATCCTATTTTGTCGATGCCTATGCAACGCTTGCCGAATGGCAGGCGGTTGTGGACCGCTTGACGAGTTTCCGCACCCATTTGGAGGCTGCAGGGATGACAAAGACACAGAACCAGGTCACTCGCATGGTAGGGGACGAAGGAAGGTTGGTCCTGGATCAGTTTGAAGTGGATCTTCCAAGCGGCTCGCCAATCCTAAAGCCCCTGACAATGACCGTTCAAGCAGGCACCCATATCCTTATCCGCGGCACGAGCGGCAGCGGCAAGAGTACTTTCCTGAGGGCTCTTGCCGGCATCTGGCCATTTGCCAAGGGAAAGGTCACCCTTGCCCCGCAGGACCGTCTTATGTTTATCCCCCAGCGACCTTATCTGCCGCTGGGAACGCTTCGGGAAGCTATTGTTTACCCGGGCACTCGGCAGATCTCTGATGACAGGATCCGCGCCCTCATGGAGGATTGCCGGATTGGCTATCTGGCCAACCACCTTGACGAGGAAGCCGATTGGACCCATGTCTTTTCCGTGGGCGAACAGCAGCGCCTTGCCTTTGTAAGGGCACTCATTTATGAACCAGCTTGGCTCTTCATGGATGAATCAACATCCGCCCTTGACGAGGAGACAGAAAAGGCCATGTATGAACTTCTTCTGTCCCGCCTTGCCCGGACAACGCTGATCAGTGTGGGACATCGCAGCACCCTTGTCACCTATCATACGGCAGCACTTACTTTACATAAGGAAACGAAGGAAGCGTTTCTCGAACCTCTCCCCTAAAAAGGGAGGGGGCTGCACTCATCTATCTATTTTATTGGAGGGGAAGTCATGAACATTGAACTTTTGAACAGCATCGACAGCTTTGTCTGGGGACCGCCGCTCCTGGTCCTGCTTGTAGGGACGGGGATTTTCCTCACCTTGCGGCTGGGCTTCCTGCAGGTTTCCCGCCTGCCCAAGGCCCTGCAACTCATCTTCAAGGCGGAAAACGCCGGCGAAGGTGACATTGACAGTTTCAAGGCCCTGTGTACAGCCCTTGCAGCCACCGTTGGTACGGGGAATATCGTCGGTGTCGCGACAGCTGTTAAAGCAGGCGGTCCGGGAGCCATCTTCTGGATGTGGATTGCCGCCTTCTTTGGTATGGCAACAAAATACGCGGAAGGTGTCCTTGCTGTCAAATACCGCACGGTCGACGCCAAAGGTCAGATTTCTGGCGGCCCGATGTACTACATTGAGCTGGGTCTGGGGAAAAAGTACAAACCCCTTGCCATAGCCTTCGCTTTCTTTGGAATCCTTGTTGCTTACTTTGGTATCGGGACCTTTGCCCAGGTGAATTCCATCGTTGACATTACCCAGCTCAACGCGGGGATTCCTGTTGCTGGCACAGCGGCCATCCTGACCATCGCTGTTGCTGCTGTAACCTTGGGCGGACTGCAGAGCATTGCTGCCGCTGCAAGCCGGATTGTACCGGCCATGGCCATCCTTTACATGCTGTCTACCATAGGCATCCTGGTTATGTTCCATGACCTGATTCCCATGGCCATCGGGGAAATCTTCCGTGATGCTTTTACGCCGACGGCTGCCCAAGGCGGGTTCCTCGGAGCCACTGTGCTCTTTGCCATGAGAAATGGGATTGCCCGCGGCGTCTTTTCCAATGAATCGGGTCTTGGGTCCGCACCGATCGTTGCGGCTGCCGCTAAGACGGACTGGCCGGCTGAACAGGGGCTGATTTCCATGACGGGAACCTTTATCGATACCATCATCATCTGCACCATGACAGGACTTACGATTGTCATTGGCGGGCTCTGGACTGGGGACCTTAACGGTGCGGCCCTTACCAACGCAACCTTCCTCAAGGCCTATCCGCAGATGGGTGGCTATCTCCTGATGGTCGGCTTGGTCCTGTTCGCGTTTACCACCATCTTGGGATGGAACTACTATGGTGAACGCTGCGTTGAATACCTATTTGGCGTCAAGGGCATCATGCCTTATCGCATTATTTTCATCATCCTCATTGGCCTCGGCGCTTTCTTGAAGCTGGAAGCCATCTGGATCTTGGCTGACATCGTAAATGGTCTCATGGCGATTCCAAACTTGATTGCCCTCCTGGGACTGTCCGGTGCTGTCGTGGCTGAAACAAAACGTTATTTTGCCCATCTGAAGGAAACGGCCTGATGGGGCACTAAAAAGGGGAGAAGGGAGCCTTACGAGCTTTCTTCTTCCTTTTTCTTATGAAAGGGCATCATGGCCGATAAAATTTTATTCCCTGAAATTGTTTTTATGGGAAAGTCATAGTATAATAACTTAGATATAGATATAACTAACCGATACGGAGGGGTGTAAACCATGAAACCGGAAGAAATTTCCAAAGATATTTTTGATGTGGGCATCCGCGATTGGACCTGCTCTGATTTCCACGGCTTTGCGACACCACGGGGCGTTACCTATAACTCGTTCCTTATCATGGATGAGAAAGTTTGCCTCATCGACGGCGTCAAGGCCCCTTTTGCAGAACGCCAGCTTTATAAGATCAGTGAAGTCGTCGATCCCCAGAAGGTCGATTACATTGTCGTAAACCATGTGGAACCGGACCACTCCGGCTCACTTCCGCTGCTTGCCCAGAAATGCCCGAATGCCACGTTCCTCATTACGCCTCAGGGCGCCACGGAACTAAAGGAACACTACGGCGATATCTTCAACTGCCAGATCGTGAAGAAGGGGGAAAGCATCAGCCTTGGGAAACGGAGCCTGACCTTTGTTCCCATCCCCATGGTCCACTGGCCTGATTCCATGGTGACCTACTGCCCGGAAGAAGAAATCCTCTTTTCCAGCGATGCTTTCGGTCAGCATTACTGCTGCTCCAAGCGCTTTGATGACGAGACGGAAGTCGAGAACATGTTCTATGAAGCGCAGCGCTACTATGCCAACATCCTGACCCCGTTCCGGAAACTCATCCCGAACGCGGTAAAGGCCGTGCGGGGTCTCAAGCTTCGCATGATCTGCTCCTGCCACGGCAGCATTTGGCGCAGCCATATCGAAGAGATCCTGAAGCTTTATGAAGACTGGAGCCTTGGGAAGGCCCTTGACCGCATCATCATTGTCTATGACACCATGTGGGGCGGCACGGCTGCCATGGCAACGGCCATCATGGATGGCATCCAAGCCCAGGGGATGCGTGTTAAACTGTACCGCTATACGAGCGAGCAGAAAGCCGCCATCATGAGCGATGTCCTGACGGCAAAGGCTATCCTTGTTGGTTCTCCGACGCAGAACTGCGTGATGATGCCGACCATGGGTGCTTTCATGATGTACCTCAAAGGCATGAAGCTGACGGATAAGAAGGCTGCTGCTTTTGGAACCTATGGCTGGGCCGGCGGTGCGGAAAAGGAACTGGAAGACGCGATCACGGCAAGCGGGATGGAGCTTCTGCCTGGCTATACCTGCAAGTGGCGCCCCCTGCCGGAAGAAATCAAGGCTGCTGAAAAGTTTGGCTATGAATTTGCTGAAAAGATTGCTGCGTCCAGCAAGTAATCCTTTCGGTCTGTAAGAAGTAAGAAGGAGCTGAAACCATGATGACAATGATTTCAGCTCCTTTGTTTTCCTAGGAAAAGGAGCCGTTATGTCCGATATCATTGCTGGCCGCAATGCCGTCAGGGAAGCCCTGCGCGGCACGCGGCCCATTCAAAAAGTCCTGGTCCTTGAAAGCGGCCATGGGGGAAGCTTCGAAGAAATCCTTTCCCTCTGTGTCAAGCGCCATGTGGCGGTGGAACGCGTCAATAAGGAGCGCCTGGACCGCTTAAGCCCTGACGTGCGTCATCAAGGCGTCGTGGCCGTTGGCTCTGCTGTCGCATTTCGGGATCTTGATGAGGTCCTGGAAGGGGTGGCCCAAAAGGGAAAAGTCCCTTTTTTGCTCCTTCTCGATGAACTGCAGGATCCTCAGAACATTGGTGCCCTTATCCGCTCGGCCAATGCCGCCGGTGTCGATGCTGTCATTGTTCCCCAGCGTCGAAGTGCTCCTTTGGGGGCGGTTGTGGCAAAGATTTCAGCCGGTGCCTTGGAACATGAACCCGTCGTTTCCGTGACCAATCTTGTCCGGACCATGAAAGACCTGAAAAAGCGCGGATTTTGGATTGTTGGTGCTGATATGGATGGCAAGGACCTTTATTTCGATGCCGATCTGACCGGACCTTTGGTCCTTGTTGTCGGTGCCGAGGGCAAAGGTGTAGGGCGTCTTGTGAAGGAAAACTGTGATTTTCTTGTCCGCATCCCCATGCTGGGACAGGTCCAGTCCCTCAATGCTTCCGTTGCAGGCGGCATCCTCTTATATGAAATTACAAGGCAGCGCATCATCAGTGCCCGCAAGGTGTAAGGAGGCGATGGGATGGCCAAGGAACCGGCTGCAGTGAGCCCTTCCGATGAGGTCCTTTTAAAAAGGATCCAGGAGGAAGGGGACGGGAAAGCCCAGGATATCCTGCTTGCTCGCTATAAGGAACTGGTGAAAAAAAAGACGTCCCTTTACTATATGGCTGGTGCGGAGCGGGATGATATCGTCCAGGAAGGGATGATTGGCCTATTTAAAGCCATCCGCGATTATCGCTTTGACCAAAAGGCGTCCTTTAAGGTGTTTGCCGAGCTGTGCATCAACCGACAGATCATTTCTGCCATCAAGGGGGCCAATCGGCAGAAGCACCGGCCGCTTAATTCCTACGTTTCACTCGATAAGCCTTTTTATGATGACGGCAAGGAACGGACCTTGATGGATATGCTTGGTGGCAGCCGCAGCGTTGACCCGGAAAACCTCATCGTAGACCAGGAGGCTTTCAAGGATATTGAAAAGAACGTCTTAGCCATGCTGAGCGCCATGGAGTGGGAAACCTTGTGCGCATATCTTGACAACAAAAGTTATCAGGAGATTGCCAGCGAGATGGAACGCAGTACAAAGTCCATCGACAACGCGCTCCAGCGGGTAAAACGCAAATTGGAGAAGTTCCTTTCCACAAGGGAAAATGAACTCGACCTTGCCACGCTCAACAAGGGGCTCCTCCTCATGGCCGCCAAGGAGCACCTGCTCCACAAATAAGGAAACAGGTGGCTGAAAGAGATTGAACCATATGATACAATATGGACAGCAAAGGCAGAAAAAAGAGAATTTCCGCACCACTTTAAAGGAAAACGCTGGCATATCGGCGAAATAAGATGGCAAGAGAATAAAAAGCAATGGGTGCACCATTTTATAAGGAGGGCGATTCGCATGAGTCAATTTGATGAATTCCTGAAAGAAGTAGAAGGCCTGACAGAAAAAGAAATCAAGGTCCTTGTTGTGACGGGCAAACCGGGCAGCGGTAAGAGCAAGGTCCTGCGTGAAGCAGCCGAAACAAAGGGGTGGGATTATATTGATACCCGTCTGCTTATTACGGAAGATTTCCTGAAGCTTCTTCCCAGTGAAAGACGCGTCAACGCGCCGGAAGTCCTGAAAAATGAACTTCTTAGCCATCATGGCGATGTGGTCATGTTGGATCGAATTCAGACCCTTTTTATCCCTGTCTTCAATATCGATCCCAAGAGCGTCCTCGATGAACTGGGGCGCGCCTTTACAGTGGTCATTGCTTGGCCGGGATATGTGAAGGATGGGCTCCTTTGCTATGATAAATTTGACGGGACCGAATCCATCCGTATCAGCGCGGCTGACTACACCCTCTGGACGGTAGAATAAGAGGGGCTCCTTATGGCAGAAAAAAGAGGAACCCTGGCAGTCCTTACGGGAGGCGGTGACTGCCCTGGCCTCAATGCCGTCATCCGTGCCGTCGTGAAGACGGCCGTGACCCATGGCTATGAGATCTATGGCATTCGCAACGGCTTCCATGGGCTTATCCAGGATGATATGAAAAAAATGTCCATGGCGGATGTATCGGGTATCCTGCCGCGCGGCGGGACGGTACTTGGTACAACAAACAGGGATAATCCCTTCCATTATGCGGCTGGTGAAGATGCAGCAGGCAATGTCATTTATGAGGATCGGCGCGATGATGTCGTAAGAAACCTTAACGCCCATGGCATCGAGTGCCTCATTGTCATTGGCGGCGATGGAAGCCTCAAGATTGGCTATGACCTGCACCGTTTCTGCGGGGTCAATGTCGTCGGCGTTCCCAAGACCATTGATAATGACCTGCCGGGGACGGAGCGAACCTTTGGTTTTGACACAGCGATGGCGATGGCTACAGAGGCATTGGACCGCCTTCATACCACGGCAGAATCCCATCACCGCGTCATGGTCCTTGAAGTCATGGGGCGCTATGCGGGGTGGATTGCCCTTCATTCCGGCCTTGCCGGCGGAGCGGATGTAATCTTGATCCCGGAAATCCCCTACCGGATCGAGTCTGTCATTGAGAAGGTCAAGGCCCGTCAGGCTCAAGGAAAGCAATTTAGTATCATTGTTGTTGCCGAAGGGTCCAAACCAGTGGGCGGTAAGATGACGGTCGCCCGTCTCGTGAAAAATAGCTTTGAACAGGTGCGCCTGGGCGGCGTGGGCAATAAACTTGCCGACGAAATCGAGGCGAAGACGGGTATCGAAGCTCGCTGTACAATCTTGGGCTATCTCCAGCGCGGCGGTTCGCCGACTGCCTTTGACCGTGTCCTGTCGACTCGTTATGGCTCGGCTGCCGTGGAAGCCTGCCTTGCCGGGGCCTATAATGTGATGGTTGCCCTGTCCAGTGGGGAGATTGTCCGCATCCCAATAGAAGAAGTAGCGGGAAAACCTCATCAGGTACCGCTTGATTCGGATCTTATCAGGGCAGGGAGGAACCTTGGGATTTCCTTTGGGGATTGACCTCAATGAAAAGAGCTGCAGTGCATGTTGGCAGCTCTTTTTTTGGTTCTATAATTTATTTTGGGGCGCTAAAGTGACCGTCCAGATGCGTGTCCTCTCAGCGCCTACTTTTTTTT
>PPYE01293142.1_pt1 | contig 172997 bp, 168 predicted proteins | sample 1559881 | NCBI WGS metagenome assembly PPYE01 (sample SAMN08240022, study PRJNA423297) | Human gut metagenome, whole genome shotgun sequencing project. | reverse complement strand
AAGATAATCGAACAAGAAAAAGAGTATGTTGTAGGATTTGATATTTCTGAAAAGATTACATTTTTTTGCAAAGAGAATGAACATAATATTCTCTTTATTGTAGTAGGTGAAAAATAAACATTATGAAGTGGAATCATAAAGTTTATTTTGCAATAAAGTCTAATTAAAAAAATAGTGAACTTTATACGTAAACCCTTGTGGGTGCTGACTTTTGTAGCAAAATTGATATAGTTCACGATTTTTAAGTTATGTAAAAATGGAGCTTGACGACTAATCGTCAGGCTCTTTTTAAACAAACATAATATGATGATACGGATGTAAAGTTTCAGCAAGTCAATGAGTGCCATCCCTAGAGTTTGGACTTTTTTAAAGCCCAAACTCCTTCAATAATTTTTTCTGATATTCTCGGTCTGCAGCTGCTTTGAGAATCTCATCAGTTCTGTTAAGTTCGGACAATTTCAAAATCAGTTGATTGATCCTGTTTTCTCCAAGAGATTCCCCTTCTTTTATGCCCTCTTTTATCCCTTCTTCTCTTTTTTCATCTAATTCATCTTTCATTAATTCTAATAACGCATTACACATATCTCGTTTCCCCTCCTTTAGCCGATTCTCGTTTGCTTTTACTATAATTTCCATAACAGCCTGATATAGCTGATCTTCTTTGTTCTTTTTATAATCCTCTAAAAGCTTCCTTGTGACAGACATGTCTTTCAGTGTATCTGTCAAACTATATAACCAGAGATTTTTTTCCGGCGATAATCGATTTGTTACAAGAATCTGAATCGGTAAGATATCTCCAATTACATAATAAATCCCTTCTTCCGGATTATCAATAGTGTAGTGGCGTACTTCTTTCAAATGTCGGATCAGTTCTCTTGGATATCGTTTTGATACTAAGGTGATCGTCAGCTCCTGAATCGGAATTTCATTTACCTTCCCTGTATCTGCTTTATAAAAATTTGTATATCCATATACCTTATAGAAATCGTCCACGGAAAGGGAATCGGATGGTGATTTATATTCGATGATATTATACTTACGGAATATTTTCCCAATATTTTTATGGATAGGTTCTGCATCCTTCTTTTTAATGATCAACACATCAATTGCCATTGGCTTTGAACTTAATAGATACTCCCGTTCAAATTTTAATTTTTCTTTTTCTTCTCTGAATTCAATCTGCAAGTCTGCATAAAATGCAGGATGCCACTGAAGCAGCTTTCCATCTGCCGGTTGCTGTTCTTCCGGCAATTGCTTTCTCTTTTGTTTCATCTAAGAGACCTCCTTATGTGATTTTTCACAGAAGTTATCCCTTCATCAGAAAACCTCTGCTTTAAATAATGGATTTTAAAAGCATGAATTTTCTGATTTGACAGGTGTATTCTACCTGTAATGAAACCTTTTATATGAATTTAGATGTTTTAGAAAATATGCTTTGAAATAGGATAACATATTTATGTACAATATTCAATGCTTTTCGATAATGAACTGTTACTTCTAAGCAGCATCACTTAAGATAGCAAAAGATGAAAAGATATGGTATGATAGGGATAAATGGAAAGAAAATTCCAATCAATGATATGATATGAAATGTATTTTGGAATAAGTGGAAAAGAGGATTCAAAGTGAATTACGGAGAAATTAAAAAATGTGATATTGCAAATGGAGAGGGTGTTCGTGTTGCCCTTTTCGTGTCAGGCTGCAGGCATCATTGTAAGGGATGTTTTAACAGTATGACATGGGATTTTAATTATGGAAAGAAATTTACGGAAGAAACAGAAGAAGAGATTCTGGAAGCGTTGAAGCCGAATTATATTGATGGATTGTCATTGCTTGGAGGAGAACCATTCGAACCGGAGAATCAGGAAGTGCTTGTGAAGCTTTTAAGAAAAGTGAAGGAACGTTATCCGGAGAAGAACATCTGGTGTTACAGCGGTTATTTGTTCGATGAGGAACTGAAGAAAGAAAGCAGGGCAAGATGTGAGTATACGGATGAGATGCTTTCTATGCTGGACGTACTTGTGGATGGAAGATTTGAGGAAGATAAGAAAAATATTACATTGTTGTTCAGAGGTTCGGAAAATCAGCGTTTGATCGATGTGAAGAAATCACTGGAACAAGACCAGGTTGTAGAATGGAAACCGGCAATAAAAAGAGGACTTTAAGCGGAAAAAAGCCTTGACTTATATTCGCATAGTTTTTATAATGAATAGGTATATTGTAAAAACGCAGATGAGGAGTAGTAGAAGGAAAAGATGCTTTTCAGAGAGCTGCCGGTTGGTGTGAGGCAGCAGCACAGACTTTGAACTGACCTCGGAGTTCTTTCGGTGAAAAGATATTATATTGATTAGCCGGAGGCGGGAGTTCCCGTTATAGAATGAATGAGTGCATTTGACTTTGTGTCAGATGAATAAGAGTGGTACCACGGAATTAAAGCCTTTTCGTCTCTTGGATATATGAGAAGAAGAGGCTTTTCTTTATATTGATGAAAGAGAGGAATTAAGTACATGGGTACAAAGATTGTTTACAATCACAAAGCCATTGAGAAAAAATGGCGTGAGAAATGGGAAGAGACACCGGTCAATCCAAGAAATGGAAAAGACGGAAACAAGAAACCGAAATATTACTGCCTGGATATGTTCCCGTATCCATCAGGAAATGGTCTTCATGTAGGACATTGGAGAGGATATGTAATCTCTGATGTATGGAGCCGTTATAAATTACAGCAGGGATACTACATCGTTCATCCAATGGGATGGGATGCATTCGGTCTTCCGGCTGAGAACTATGCGATCAAGATGGGCGTTCACCCAGCAAAATCAACAGAGGCGAACATCACGAACATTAAGAGACAGATCAATGATATCGCAGCACTATATGACTGGGATATGGAAGTGAATACAACAGATCCTGAGTTTTACAAGTGGACACAGTGGATCTTTGTTAAGATGTTCAAGGAAGGTCTTGCTTATGAGAAAGAGTTCCCAATCAACTGGTGTCCGTCCTGTAAGACAGGTCTTGCGAACGAAGAGGTTGTGAATGGTAAATGTGAGCGTTGTGGTGCAGACGTTACAAAGAAGAATCTTCGTCAGTGGATGCTTCGTATTACAAAATATGCAGACCGTCTGTTGAATGACCTTGATAAACTTGACTGGCCGGAGAAGGTTAAGAAGATGCAGGCTGACTGGATCGGAAAATCTTACGGTGCAGAAGTTGACTTCCCGGTAGAAGGAAGAGATGAGAAGATCACTGTTTATACAACAAGACCGGATACACTCCACGGAGCTACATTTATGGTACTTGCTCCTGAGCACGAACTGGCAGCATCTCTCGCAACAGATGAGACAAGAGATGCAGTAGAGAAATACATTTATGATGCATCTATGAAGTCCAATGTTGACCGTATGCAGGACAAAGAGAAGACAGGAGTTTTCACAGGAAGCTATGCGATCAACCCACTGAATGGAGCAAAGACACCGATCTGGCTGTCTGATTATGTACTGGCTGACTACGGTACAGGAGCAATCATGTGTGTACCTGCACATGATGACCGTGACTTCGAGTTCGCAACAAAATTCAATATTCCGATCATTCAGGTTATCGCAAAAGACGGAGAAGAGATCGAGAATATGACTGAGGCATATACAGATGCAGTCGGAACAATGATCAACTCCGGTGAGTGGAACGGTATGGAGTCTTCTGTGCTTAAGAAAGAAGCTCCACATATGATCGAAGAGATGGGAATCGGACGCGCAACAGTAAACTACAAGCTACGTGACTGGGTATTCTCCCGTCAGCGTTACTGGGGAGAGCCAATCCCGATCATTCACTGTCCGAAGTGTGGAAATGTTCCGGTACCGGAAGAAGAACTTCCACTTCGTCTGCCAGAGGTAGATTCCTACGAGCCGACAGGAACAGGTGAGTCACCACTTGCTGCAATCGATGAGTGGGTAAACTGTAAGTGTCCGGTTTGTGGAAGTGATTCCAAGAGAGAGACTAACACAATGCCACAGTGGGCAGGATCCTCCTGGTATTTCCTGCGTTATGTAGATAACCACAATTCAGAAGCACTTGTTTCCAGAGAAAAAGCAGACGAGATGCTTCCGGTAGATATGTACATCGGTGGTGTAGAACATGCTGTACTTCACCTTCTGTACTCCAGATTCTATACAAAATTCCTGTGCGATATCGGGGCAATCGACTTTGATGAGCCATTCCACAAACTGTTCAATCAGGGTATGATCACAGGTAAAAACGGAATTAAGATGAGTAAGTCCAAAGGAAATGTTGTATCACCGGATGACCTCGTACGTGATTACGGATGTGACTCTCTGAGAATGTATGAGCTCTTCGTAGGACCACCGGAGCTGGATGCAGAGTGGGATGACCGTGGAATTGACGGCGTAAACCGTTTCTTGAAACGTCTTTGGAATATCCTTATGGAAAGCAAGGAGAAGGATGTTAAGCCTACAAAAGAGATGATTAAACTTCGTCATAGAATGGTTTATGACATCACAACAAGACTTGAAAGCTTCAGCCTGAATACAGTTATCTCCGGATTCATGGAGTACAATAACAAGTTCATGGAAATTGCAAAGAAAGAGGGCGGAATCGACAAAGAGACACTCGAGACAATCGCAGTACTTCTTTCTCCATTCGCACCGCACTTTGCAGAAGAGATGTGGGAGCAGCTTGGACATGAAGAGACAATCTTCAATGCAGGATGGCCAAAATATGATGAGAACGAGATGAAAGATGATGAGATCAAGATTCCGGTTCAGATCAACGGTAAGACAAAAGCTGTAATCGAGATCCCGGCAGATATCTCCAAAGATGATGCAATCGCAGCAGGTAAAGAGGCAATCGCTGATAAGCTGACAGGAAATGTGATCAAGGAGATTTACGTTCCGAAGAAGATTATCAATATTGTAATGAAATAATTTGAGAAGAAAATCTCACAACAGAATAAAGTGCTTGGAAATATTGAAAAGTTCGCTGAAAATCAAGGTTTGCAGACATTTTTCTACAAAGAAAAGGTATCGTAGAATACCGCAAAATATCGTAATAGATTTTTAAAATGGAGTAATATTGGAGTAAAAAGCGAAAGAAAATGGAGTAAATATTTCAAAGGTAAATATATAGAAATAGGAGATTGTAACAAAGAATAGCAATCTCCTATTTCTATATTATGTGTCTAAATTTAATATAACTTATGAAAAAAATTTGGTGGAAAGTTGTTTGTAAAAATAGAAAATAGTATAATTATGAAGAACATATTCGGAGTAAAGTATTTGCAAAGGAAAAGGAGATTTAATAAATGGGTATATTTGATGTGCTTAAAGGAAAAAGCGATATGGAAATCGCAGGTGATAATCAAGTAGATGAATTGGATAAGGGGAAAGTTAAAGAATTTGATTTGAATATCGAAAAAATACTTGAAAACTGGGAGAATTATCATGCGATACGAGAGGTTATTGCCAATGCCTTAGATGAGCAGGTACTTACAAATACAAGGGATATAGAAATCAAACAGGCAAAAGATGGGTGGTGGCATATTGTAGACTACGGTCGTGGATTGAATTATCATCATCTAACTCAAAATGAAAATGAAGAGAAATTGAGTAATGATAAGCTTATTGGACGATTCGGAGTAGGATTGAAAGATGCTTTAGCGACACTTTATCGTCATGGTGTTGATGTGAAAATAAAATCAAAATATGGGATTATTAAATTGAAAACTGCTTCTAAGGTTGGTTTTGATGATATAATAACTCTACACGCAGAAATACTGCCATCGGATAATATAAAGATGATTGGAACAGATTTTTGTTTGTACGGATGTACAAAAGAAGATATAGAAAAGGCAAAATCTTTGTTTTTAACTTTTACAGAAGATAAAGTTTTAGAAAAAACAAAATATGGAGAGGTTTTAGCTAACAACGGAGTAAACAGTAATATTTATATTAATGGTGTGAGAGTAGCGGAAGAACTTAATTTTTTGTTTTCATACAATATTACTTCATTAAATTCTCAAATAAAAAAGGCACTTAATCGTGAAAGAACAAATGTTGGAAGAACTGCCTACACAGGTAGAATCAAAGATATTTTAAAAGATTGTTGTTCGGATATTGTTATAAAAAAATTGGTGGAAGATTTGCAAGAGTTCGGTTCAGGTAATAAACATGACGAATTGTCATGGAATGACATAGCTATGTATGCGTCTAGGAAAATGAGTGAAATAAATACGGCGACAACATATGTAACTACCGACAATTTGAAAAACAATCCGTCACTTATAGATGATATGCGGAGAAACGGGTATAATCCAGTTGTTGTACCAGATAATTTAATAAACAAAATGGAAGATTATAATACTGGTGCAGAAGAAGGAAAGACGTTAGTAACAGCAAATCAATATATTAAGGAAGAACAAAATAGATTTACTCCTCAAATTGTGGAGATAGATTCATTATCAGTTGCTGAACGTAGAGTATATGATATAACGGATAAGATATTAGAATTAATCGGTGGAAAACCGAGAAATGTAAAATGTATACAGATAGTAGAAAAAATATATGAATCAGAGATTTTTAATGAAACTGTTGGATTGTGGGAACCGAAAGAGAATCGTATTTTGATAAAACGAAATCAGTTGAATGAACTAAATAGTTATGCGGGTACATTATTGCATGAATGTGCTCATGCTATAAGTGGAGCTTCAGATGTTTCAAGAGATTTTGAAACAGAGCTTACCAATGTTATAGGTTGTATAGCAAATAAACTTATAGACAATAAAATGTGATTTTGATTTGTAGGATAATGATACATAGTGAGGTCAAGGAACAAGGCGTAGCCGATACGCCTTGTTCCTTATGACTACGATATATAAAAACCACAGTTACTATAATTCAAGAGTGAAGAACTCTATCGGAAAGATGTATTTGCAGGACATTAAAACATATCATGTACAGAAATTTTTAAATGATTTGATAGACAGCGGTCTTGCACATGGAACGGTATCGAATATCAGATTTATGTTAAGTGATATGCTTGATAAGGCGGTATTGAGCGAATACATTAGAAAAAATCCCTGTATCGGTGTGGAAATGCCAAAAGAAGTGAAAAAGGAAAGGCGTGTATTGACAAAAGAAGAACAGGAGAAATTTTTTACATTTGCTTCTTCCTACATACACATCAATGTTCTGAAATTTGCTGTGACAACAGGTTGTCGAATTGGAGAAGTGCTTGGACTAAAATGGGAAGATTGTGATTTTGAAAAAAGAGAAATTATAATCAATAAGACAATCCATTATTCAAAGGCTTCCAGTCCCGTTGAGGGTTCAAAGTTTTTCTATACGACTGCAAAAACCATATCCAGTAATCGTGTCATTCCTATGACAGATGAAGTGTATGAGATTTTACAAAATCAGAAGATAAAGCAGACAGAACAGAAGATGTGGAAACACTCGATATGGAAACAGCATAAAGAATTTCAAAACTTGGTATTTACCTGTTCGGACGGTTCGCCAGTTTATTATTACAACGTTAATAGCGCAATCAAAGACTATGTGGCAAAAATCAATGTAATAGAGATTGAACTGGCAAAGGAAGAAAAGAGAGAGCCGAAGATATTTGAACTGTTTACCTGTCATACTCTGCGACATATATACGCTACAAGGTGTTATGAAAATGGAGTAGACCAACAGGTAGTGCAGAAACTCTTAGGTCACTCTACGTTGGCAATGACAACCGATTTATACACGCACGTTTCAGAAGAAAAGAAAAAAGAAGAAGTAGCCGAACTGAAAATATTGGATTAAAATTGGAGTAAAAATGGAGTAAATTAGAAGATAGATAGCGAAAAACAGCGTAAAATCAACATTATCTGTGTCATTTTTGTTTTGGAAATAGCGTATATGTGTGATTAATGAAACCTAAAGGTGGATATGTATGAATAATTGAAAATATACATGACAGTAGTGAAAAAATATGCTAACATTATATAAAAGAAATCGGATTTAACTAATGAAAAGGAGGGGATTTTATGCCGAAGAAAATTATGTTAGCACTATCAAATGCAGAAGGAGATTGTGATAAACCGATACACTGTGAAGACCTTGATAAAAATGATTATGAGACAAAATACAAAGGACATTTGACTTGTATAAAAGGTTGTAAAGCTAGGATTAAATACACTGAGAGAAAAAATAATGTGAAATTTTTTAGTACATGGAATAAAGAAGGTGATTTACACGATGAGGGGTGTCCATATCATGTGGATTACAAGGGAAAGCGAGGAAGAGCTAAATTAAAAGCATATTATGAAGGAATACAATTAGATGATGATACTATTTTAAAACGTTTGCAATGGAAAATGGAACGGCTATTAAAAATACATGATGAAAATGAAATAGAACATCCTCGGAATGGAAGTGCTAAAATTACAAATACGGGAGAAGGAACAGTAGATGTTTCAGTAGAAGATGAAAATGGTGAGAAAAGTGGAAACGCACCTAATTTGAAATATGAAGACGCTAACTTTATTACCAAGGATGATGAAGGATGTATGAAGTCGGTATTTGGTGTGATTGATAATGTACAATTGAGGTCGGAAAAGTCGGGAGCAACATATGCGTATTTTAATCTTAAGACAAATCATTCAGTAGTTAATATTTATTTTCCGGAAGCTTTTTACAGTAATGAAGAAGCAAATGGCGTGGAGGAATTTGAAGTTTATATAAATCGAGTGAAGAAGATGGTGGAGACAAAAACAGAAGATGTGATGGTAATAGCATATGGAGATATAAGAGTGAAAAAGAAAATGGGTGTTAATGTTAATATTATTTCTCCCAAAAGAATTCTTGTAAATAATAAAACGTATTTTAGTATTGTAAGACAGGATATTTAGAAAAATTAATATTTTTGCTGAAGAGGTGATTGATAAAGAGAAGTCAATATTTCAAGGGTAGTAAGAAATGACGTAGATAGTAGCGATGTTTGAAAATATATACCTTGTGGCAAGATTTTATAAGTATCTAATATGGTAATGTGAAAAAGAAACTATGGTAATCTTTGTCTGTGTGAAAGATTTAGTAAATACTTAAAAAACTTGGTATTTACCTGTTCAGACGGTTCGCCAGTTTATTATTACAACGTCAATAGTGCAATCAACGACTATGTAGCAAAAATCAATGTAATAGAGATTGAACTGGCAAAAGAAGAAAAGAAAAAAGAAGAAGTAGCCGAACTGAAAATATTGGCTTAAAATTGGAGTAAAAATGGAGTAAATCAGAAGATAGATAGCGAAAAACAGTGTAAAATCAACATTTTCGAGTAGATATAAATATTGTGCAGAAATAATTCAAATAAATGAGAAATGGCGCAGACGGTAGAGATATTGTCTGCGTTATTTTTGATGTTTAACTTTATGATTTCGTAGTTTCTAAGAGGAGAGAAATATAGTAAGGTTAAAGATTTCCAACGTCCTTGCAATGATACGTAAAAATACGTTGACGCACGTATTTTCACGTAGTAATATATAAATATGATAAGGAAAGGAGACACAAAAGATGCCAATGAGCTCGAAGGAGATGCTAAAACTCCTGAAAGAAAATGGATTTGAAGTAATCAGTCAGAATGGTTCGCATGTAAAAATGAAGAATCTGAAAACTGATAAGACAGTAATTGTTCCTTATCACTCCAAGGACTTGAAAAAAGGATTGGAGCAGGCAATACTTAAACAGGCAGGGCTTAGATAGTCCTGTCGCTTGAAAGAGAGGTTATTTGATGAAGAATAGATTATTTTATCCAGCTGTTTTTCATAAAGCAGAAGAAGGCGGTTTCTGGGTTAGCTTTCCAGATTTTCCTGAATGCATGACACAGGGCGATAGTATGGATGAAGCATATGAAATGGCGATAGATGCATTAGGTTTGTCATTGTCCAGTATAGAAGATGAAGGAACTGATATCCCAAAAGCATCAGAATTTGAAACGGTGGATCCTGAAGATGGGATTTTGGTAATTATAGAATTTGATATGGCAGAGTATCGGAGAAAGCACAGATCAAAGGCTGTAAAAAAGACGCTCAGTATTCCAGAATGGTTAAATGAAGCGGCTATTCGAGAGAATCTTAACTTTTCTCAGATTCTTCAAGAAGCTCTTATGGTGAAATTAGGAGTAAATGGAAGATTGCGGTAATATGTCTAAAAATTGTTCCTAAGTCCTCTATGTATCATCAGATCTTTGGATGTTCCACAAGATCAAATGCGGAGTTATGAATCAGATAATCATAAGCAGCTGCAATCTCTTCCGGGGTATATGTGATATCATGCATGATCGCATATTTTACAGAATCTGCGAGCCCAAAGGTATAAAATCGCGCAATTGTCTCGCGACTGAGTATCTGGAGCTTCGCAGGTGATTTCAATGGATATTTGTTTAATAATGTAAGCAATGTATCATAAATAAATTGGAACATCAGATGATCGAAGGAGTTAGGACCTTCGATCAAATAAAGTCTCTTATAAAATTCTTTGTCTTTAGAAAGACAGGTGAAAAGAAGACGAAGAAGATCGTCTTCCATGTCATTTTCAATCAGTACCTGGATCTTATCTTTGATTTCTTTTTCGAGGATATATTCGATGATTTCGTATTTGTCCTGAAAATGTTTATAAAAAGTTGGACGGATCACATCAGCTCCGTCGGTGATCATCTTAACTGTAATCTTTTCAAAAGGCATCTTCATAATAAGTTCTTTGAAAGAGAGTGCCAGCAAATTTTTTGTCAGTTCTTTTTTCACTTCTGTCATTTGTTCAAATCCTTTCTACAATGGAAATATTATACCATAAAAAAGAGAATGTGATTAAAAAAGTTTCTAAGATTGACAATTCTTTAACATGACTTTTCAAGAACATAGTGTTGAAATTTCTTGATATTTCGGATACATTTCACATGATTTGTAGCCAAAAAAGAACAACAAAAAGAAAATGTTCAAATCACAGCACATTCAAAAAAATCTGAATCTTACATGAAAAAAAGGAAAATGCTAAAGTATGGAATAATAGCTTATACTTAAGAAAGGTTCCTTGAAAAGTAAGGAAAAGGTGAAAAAAATGGCAGGATTAAAATTTCAGGCAGAAAGAGCAGCATTTGGTTTGGCAGCAGATAAAGTACTTAAATATATGAACAAGACAGATGATAGAACGAAAGCACTTCTTAAGCTTGTAGATCTTACAGAAAATTTTGCAAAAGATCGTTTCCAGCCAGAGTCTTATGAAGCTGCAAGAAAGATGATTCAGGATCCGGACAACAAATGGGTTCAGTATCTGAACAGACTTTTTGATGAAGTAGATCCGCATGTCCTTAAGACAACAGCATTAAATCTTGGATTTGACGCAATGCTTTATGGAACAAAGTTAATGCACGAGTCACGTGAAAAATATCAGTGTAACATTCCATGGCTGATCCTGATGGATCCAACCAGCGCATGTAATCTGAAATGTACCGGATGCTGGGCAGCAGAGTACGGACATCTTTTGAATCTTTCTTTTGAAGATATGGATCGTGTGATCACACAAGGAAAAGAACTTGGAATTTATCTTTATATGCTGACAGGCGGAGAGCCTCTCGTGAGAAAGAAAGATGTCATCCGTTTGTGCGAGAAACACAACGACTGCGTATTCCACGCATTTACAAACGGAACACTTGTAGATGAAGAGTTCTGCCAGGAGATGCAGCGTGTTGGTAATCTGTCATTGTCCATCAGTCTGGAAGGATATGAGGAAGTCAACGACGGCCGCCGTGGAAAAGGCGTTTATCAGAAAGTTATGCATGCAATGGATCTTTTGAAAACATACGGCTTGATCTTTGGAACATCAATCTGCTATACACGCGCTAACATTGACACAGTAACATCCGACAAATTCCTTGATATGATCATTGAAAAAGGATGTCGTTATGCATGGTATTTCCATTATATGCCGGTTGGAAATGATGCAGCACTGGATCTGCTTCCAACAAAAGAGCAGAGAGAATACATGTATCACCGCATCCGTGAGATCCGTGGATTGACAGGTGGAAAACAGCTCTTTGCATTCGATTTCCAGAATGATGGAGAGTTTGTAGGAGGATGTATTGCCGGTGGAAGAAATTACTTCCATATTAATGCAAATGGAGATGCAGAGCCATGCGTATTTATCCATTATTCAAGTGCAAACATTAAAGAAGTGAGCGTGCTTGATGCATTACGCCAGCCACTGTTTATGGCTTACCATAACAATCAGCCATTTAACAACAATCATCTGCGCCCGTGCCCAATGCTCGAAAATCCAGAAAAACTGCAGCAGATGGTACACGAAACCGGCGCAAAATCAACAGACCTCCAGTCCCCGGAAACTGTAGAACACCTCTGCGGAAAATGTGAACATTACGCCAAAGAGTGGAAAACAAAAGCGGACGAACTTTGGGGTGAGAGAGCGTTCCGAATACACTTTGTTCAGTATGTTAATAAGAGCCAGAACAGGCACCACACACGGTAACTGTTCTGGCTCTTATTAACATACTTTCAAAGGGATGAGGTAGAGCGGGCCGGTGCCCATGGTAATAGTAGGGCTGTCCTTGCGTATCATTCTAATGAAAGTATTTGATTTAATTGTATGAATCCAAGTTCAACAAATTTCTCTTACTTCTTCTGTGATTCTACTTCCTGCATTTTCATAGCACGAACTTTCAGAGGAAGTCCGAACAGGTTGATGAATCCGTCAGCGTCATGATGATCATACAGATCTCCTGTTGTGAAGCTTGCAAGGGATTCGCTGTACAGTGAGTATGGAGATGTCTCTCCGGCACGGATGATATTTCCTTTATAGAGACGGAACTTAACTTCTCCTGTTACATACTGCTGTGTAACATCAACAAATGCCTGGATTGCTTCACGAAGTGGTGTGTACCATTTTCCTTCGTATACAATCTGTGCGAATTTATTTCCAAGATCTTTCTTAACTTCATATGTAGCACGGTCAAGAACGAGCTCTTCGAGCTGATCGTGTGCAGCCATAAGGATTGTTCCGCCAGGAGTCTCATAAACACCACGGGACTTCATTCCAACAACACGGTTCTCAACGATATCGATGATTCCGATTCCGTGTTTTCCACCGAGACGGTTCAGCTCTGTGATGATTTCAGAAACTTTCATCTCTTTTCCGTTTACACTCTTAGGAACACCGGCTTCAAATGTCATTGTAACATATTCATCTTTGTCTGGTGCTTTCTCTGGTGTTGTGCTCAGTACGAGAAGATCATCGTAGTTTGGCTCATTTGCCGGATTCTCAAGTTCAAGTCCTTCATGGCTGATGTGCCACAGGTTACGGTCACGGCTGTAGCTGTGCTTTGCGTCAAATGGAAGATCAATTCCATGAGCTTTACAGTAATCAATCTCGTCTTCACGGGACTGCATTGTCCATACATCTGTCATACGCCATGGAGCGATGATCTTGATGTCCGGAGCAAGAGCTTTGATACCAAGCTCGAAACGGATCTGGTCATTTCCTTTTCCTGTTGCACCATGGCAGATAGCAACAGCGCCTTCTTTACGTGCAATCTCAACCAGTTTCTTAGCGATTGCCGGACGAGCCATGGAAGTTCCGAGAAGATATTTGTTCTCATAAACAGCTCCGGCCTTTACACAAGGAACAATGAAGTCATCACAGAATTCATCAATGATATTTTCAATATATAATTTAGAAGCTCCGGAAAGTTTTGCTCTTTCATCCAGTCCGTCCAGTTCTTCTCCCTGTCCACAATCGATGCAACAGCAGATAACGTCATAGTTAAATGTTTCTTTCAGCCACGGGATAATTGCTGTAGTATCAAGACCACCTGAATATGCTAATACAACTTTTTCTTTACTCATTTTATTGCCTCCTGAATGTATTTTATCAATTTCTGTTTCTCAGTTTCTTGAGTTCTAAAGATTTCTGCTTTAACAAGCTAAAACATACTATACACCACATTTTATAATTATGCAAGTATTATTTTAAAAAAATGAATAAAATGCATAAAGACACACATAATAAACAAAAAGAATGCATAAAACAATAGGCTATAAGAAAAAAATATACAAGATATGATGAAAAGAATGAAATAAGAAGAAAATCAAAAAAATATTTAGGCCAATATCATCGCCTTTTTTATATATCTTTATATAGTAGGAAAATACTATATACAAACTTTTTTGAAAAAACGCTTGCATATTATACATGGAAGATGTATTATTATGCAAGTAAAGCACGGGAAGTGTATTTTTATACATTCAATTTCAGGAAATACTTTACATCCCGATTAAAGTGGTATATTATAAGGAGAAATGATTGCGGTAACACGTTACCACAGTACAGTAAATATGCAATTCCCAGGGAACTTCTATTGGCTCCCATGGAAATGGTAAAAGAAAGGACTTGAGAACGATGATTAAGGTCGGAATTATTGGAGCAACCGGTTATGCAGGCGGCGAGCTCGTAAGAATACTGATGGGACATAAAGATGCAGAGATTGTCTGGTACGGATCCAGAAGTTATGTGGATCAGAAATATGCAGATGTATATAGAAACATGTTTCAGATTGTAGATGCAAAATGCATGGATGATAACATGGATGAACTTGCAGAGCAGGTAGATGTGATCTTCACAGCAACCCCGCAGGGACTGTGTGCATCTCTGATCAATGAAGAAATCCTTTCAAAGACAAAGATCATTGATCTCAGTGCAGATTTCCGTCTGAAAGATGTGAAGGTTTACGAAGAGTGGTATAAAATCGAACACAAAGCACCGCAGTATATTGATGAAGCTGTCTATGGATTGTGCGAGATCAACCGGGACAAAGTGAAGGATGCACGTATCGTGGCCAATCCGGGATGTTATACAACATGTTCTATCCTGACAGCATATCCGCTTGCAAAGGAAGGACTGATCGATATGAGCACTCTGATCATCGATGCGAAGTCTGGAACTTCAGGAGCAGGAAGAGGAGCAAAGCTTCCGAATCTTTACTGTGAAGTGAATGAAAATATCAAAGCATATGGAGTAGCTACACATCGCCATACACCGGAGATTGAAGAACAGCTCGGATATGCAGCAGGAGAGAAAGTTGTATTGAACTTTACACCGCATTTAGTTCCAATGAATCGTGGAATTCTTGCGACAGAGTATGCAAAGCTTACGAAAAAAGTTACATATGAAGAAGTAAAAGCAATTTATGATAAATATTATGCAGATGAGAAATTTGTTCGTGTTCTAGAGAAAGATCAGTGTCCGGAGACCAAATGGGTAGAAGGAAGCAACTATGTAGACATTGGATTTAAGATCGATGAGAGAACAGGACGGATCATTATGATGGGAGCTATTGATAACCTTGTAAAAGGTGCCGCAGGACAGGCGGTTCAGAATATGAATCTGCTGTTTGGTCTTCCGGAGAGTGAAGGACTTGAACTCGTTCCGATGTTCCCATAGGTTATATTGATAAAGGTGGTATGTATGATACGTGTAATGACAATAGAGGATTATGATGAAGTATATAAATTGTGGAAGAAGATCCGGGGATTCGGAATCCGCAGTATCGACGATTCAAAAGAAGGTGTCGAACGTTTTCTGCGACGGAATCCGACAACGAGTTTTGTCGCAGTGAAAGAAGGAAAAATCGTCGGAAGTATTCTCTGTGGTCATGATGGAAGACAGGGAAGTCTCTATCATGTATGTGTGGATGAGGCATACCGAAGACATGGAATCGGAAAAGACATGGTCGTGCATAGCATGAAAGCTCTTCAGGAAGAGAAAATTAATAAAGTCTGCCTGATTGCATTTGCACAGAATAATGTAGGAAATGCATTTTGGAATACAATCGGATGGACGGAACGACTTGATGTGAATTATTATGATTTTATTTTAAATGAAGAAAATATTACAGCATTTAATGAACAGTAGAAGGGAAGCAGATCATATGAAGATTATCGAAGGCGGAGTTACCGCAGCAAAAGGATTTGAAGCAGCAGCAACAGCAGCAGGAATCAAATACCAGGGACGTACAGATATGGCGATCATTTACAGTGAGAAACCGTGTAAAGTTGCCGGAACATTTACAACGAATGTAGTAAAGGCAGCTCCGGTGAAGTGGGACAGGCAGATTGTAGAGAGCAAACAGAAATCACAGGCAGTTATTGTAAACTCCGGAATTGCAAACGCGTGTACCGGAGAGGAAGGTATGAAATACTGTGAAGAGACAGCAAAAGAGGCAGGAAAAGTTCTTGGAATCGATGAGAAAGGTGTTCTTGTAGGTTCTACAGGAGTCATCGGAATGCAGATCCCAATCGATAAGATCAAAGCCGGAATTACAGAACTTGCCAAGGGAAAGAAAGCTGATCTGGCAAGTGGAACAGAAGCTGCAAAAGCAATCATGACAACTGATACGAAGAAAAAAGAAGTTGCGGTTACATTTATGGCAGGAGATACGGAAGTAACGATCGGAGGAATGGCGAAAGGTTCCGGAATGATCCACCCGAATATGTGTACAATGCTTGCATTTATTACAACGGATGCAAAAATTTCCAAAAAAGCACTTCAGGCGGCAATGAGCAGTGATGTTGAGGATACTTATAACATGATCTCTGTTGACGGAGATACTTCAACAAATGATACAGCACTTCTTCTCGCGAATGGAATGGCCGGAAATGAGAAGATCAAAGAAGGCACACCGGAATTTGATGCATTCAAAAAGGCTCTTCATTATGTAAATGAGACACTTGCGAAGGCAATGGCAGGAGACGGAGAAGGTGCAACAGCACTTTTTGAAGTAAAGGTTGTCGGAGCACGGACAAAAGAGCAGGCAAAAGTTCTTGCAAAATCTGTTGTATGCTCGAATCTTACAAAGGCTGCAATCGCAGGACATGATGCAAACTGGGGAAGAATCCTTTGTGCAATGGGATATTCCGGAGCGCAGTTTGATCCGGAGCAGGTAGATCTTTTCTTCGAGAGCTGTGCAGGAAAGCTTCAGATCATTGCTAATGGAACAGCAACAGATTATAGCGAAGAAAAGGCAACAGAGATTCTTTCACAGGAAAAAGTGACAGCCATTGCTGACTTGAAAGCCGGAGATGCAGAAGCTACTGCGTGGGGCTGTGACCTGACACATGGATACATTGATATCAATGCGGATTACAGAAGTTGATTTATAGAGAAATTATTGTTTCTTTAAAGACGCTAAAAATACAGAAAAAGGGAGACAGGAAAATGACAAGCAATATGCAGAAATATCTGGATAAAGCGCAGGTGCTGATCGAGGCACTGCCTTATATCCAGCGCTTTAACCGTAAAATCATCGTAGTAAAATATGGCGGAAGTGCCATGGTGGATGAAAGTCTGAAACGCAGAGTAATCGAGGATGTTACACTTCTGAAACTGTGTGGATTCAAACCGATCATCGTGCATGGCGGTGGTAAGGAAATCAGCAAGTGGGTTGGAAAAGTCGGAAAGGAAGCTGAATTTATCAATGGACTTCGTGTGACAGATGCAGAGACAATGGAGATTGCGGAGATGGTTCTGGGACGCGTGAATAAGAGTCTTGTACAGCTTGTAGAGAGTCTTGGCGTGCGTGCGATCGGAATCAGTGGAAAGGATGGAAATCTACTCCAGGTTGAGAAGAAGCTTTCAGACGGACAGGATATCGGATTCGTAGGAGATGTCAAAAAAGTAAATGCAGAGATTTTGTATGACCTTTTGGAAAAAGATTTCCTTCCGATTATTTGCCCGGTTGGTATGGATGAGGAATACAATACTTATAATATCAACGCAGATGATGCAGCCTGTGCGATTGCTCGTGCCATGAAGGTTGAGAAGCTTGCGTTCCTGACAGATATTGAAGGAGTTTATAAAGATCCGAAAGATCCATCTACATTGATTTCTGAATTGGAGATCAAAGAAGCCAAGGAATTGATCACAGACGGATATATTGGAGGTGGAATGCTTCCAAAGCTTCAGAATTGTATTGATGCGATTGAAAATGGTGTGTCACGTGTACATATTCTGGATGGAAGAATCCCACATTGTCTGTTGCTTGAAATCTTTACAAACAAAGGAATCGGTACAGCAATTTTAAATCAGAAAGAAAGCAGGTATTATGATGGTGAACAGTAAAATACAGGCGGCAGAAGAGAACCTGATCCATGTATACAATCGATTCCCGATTGCACTGGATCACGGAGAAGGAATGTATCTGTATGATACAGAAGGAAAAGAATATCTTGACTTTGCAGCAGGATTTGCTGTGTCAGGACTTGGATATGATAATAAAGAACTGAATCAGGCATTAAAAGACCAAATTGACAAGTTATACCATACATCAAATCTTTATTTTCACGAGAGCTGTGGAGAGGCAGCAAAAGAACTGAATCGCATTTCCGGAATGGACAGAGTTTTCTTTACAAACAGTGGTGGTGAGGCAAACGAAGGTGCCTTGAAAGCAGCCAGAAGATATGCTTACACAAAGAAGACAGGAAGATATGAATTTATAGCAATGCAGAATTCTTTTCATGGAAGAAGCTTCGGAGCAGTTTCTGTGACAGGACATGATTCTTATCGAGAACCGTTTGAGCCGGTTGTTCCAGGTGTGAGATTTGCAGAGTTTAATGATCTTGACAGTGTGAAAGCACTGGTAAATGATAAGACTTGTGCAATTATTTTGGAACCGCTGCAGGGCGAAGGGGGAATCAATCTTGCAACACAGGAATTTATGGAAGGAATCCGTAAAATCTGTGATGAAAATGGAATCCTGATGATCTGTGATGAAGTGCAGTGTGGAATGGGAAGAACCGGAAATATGTTTGCATGGCAGGGATTTGGTGTAAAACCGGATATTCTGACTATGGCGAAAGCAATCGGAAACGGAATTCCGGTCGGTGCATTTGCAATGACAGAAGAAGTGGCAAAATATTCTCTGCAGCCGGGAGATCACGGCGCAACATACGGTGGAAACCCATTAGCATGTACTGCAGTCAAGAAAGTAATCGAGATCTTTGAACGTGAGAATATTGTGGGGCATGTGAATCAGGTTGCTCCATATCTGACAAAAAAACTGGATGAGCTTGTGGATGAGCTGGACTGTGTTGTCAAAAGAAAAGGAAAAGGTCTGATGCAGGGAATCGAGATTACAAAACCTCTTGCAGAAGTAAATAAAAAGACAATCGAAGAAGGGCTTTTGATCATTCAGGCGCAAGGAAATGTCATCCGTTTTGTTCCACCGCTGATTGTAGAAGAAAAGCATATCGATGAGATGATCGAAAAACTGAAACGTGCACTTGTATAAGAGATCTTATACATAAAAAAGCCGGCATTTGCTTATACTATTTCTATAGGGAGGTATGAGCTTATGGCCGGTTTTTTGATTGCACTGCTATCAGGTGCGCTGATGAGTGTACAGGGAGTGTTCAACACGCAGGTGACAAAGACGACAGGAGTCTGGGTAAGCAATGGGTGGGTACAGCTTTCAGCATTTCTTTTGTGTCTGTTTGTCTGGCTGGCAACAGGAAGAGACTCTGTTACAGCACTTATGGAAGTCCAGCCGCGTTATATGTTGCTGGGAGGTGTGATCGGAGCAGGAATCACATGGACTGTGATTAAAAGTGTGGATGCTCTGGGACCTGCAAGGTCAGCACTTTTCATTGTTGTTTCCCAGCTGGCGGTTGCTTATCTGATCTCATTATCCGGAATGTTCGGAATGGAAAAAGAACCATTTTCATGGAGAAAACTGATTGGATTGCTGATCGCAGCCGGTGGAATTGTTCTTTTCCAATGGGAATAGACAGTTTTACGGGTATTGTAACAAGTCTGTAACAAAGCGTTAAATTGTCTATTGTATTTTTGAGAAAAATTCGTTACAATATTTATGTCCGGTTTTAAGGGGAAGTCTGACTGTCTGAGAACAGTGAGGCAATAGGATGAAGAACGGATGGAAGAAAATATGCAGATGCCGTAAAGGGCAGATGCTAAAAGGAATTGTATTGACTTTAACTTTGGCTTTTTTGACCATGGGATTGTGTGGCTGTGCAGAGAAGCAAGACGCAGCGGAAGAACTTGAAGAGTTCACACTGGAGGGGGAATCTGATGTAGAGAAGAATTCCTCAAATTCCAAAACAGAGTCAGAAAAAGGATCTCAGGGTGGCACAGATGCAGAAGAAGGACTGACGGAGACGTTATATGTTCATGTATGTGGAGCTGTGAATGCTCCGGGGGTGTACGAACTGAGGACAGATGCACGGATTTACGAAGCATTGGAAGCGGCCGGTGGAATGACAGAAGATGCTGCTGCAGATTGGATCAATCAGGCAGAAGCTTTGAGTGATGGAGAGCGAATCTATGTGCCAACGCAGGAAGAAGCAGAGGAGTCAGCACAATCTGTTTCCGGTCAGTGGGCAGATCCGAATGGAAATGCAGGTGGATCAGTCAGTGATAAAATTAATATAAATACAGCCACAAAAGAAGAATTAATGACCTTGAGTGGAATCGGAGCATCAAAGGCAGAGAGTATTCTGAAGTACAGGCAGGAGCATGGAAACTTTCAGAGTATAGAGGATCTCAAGAAGATCGAGGGAATCAAGGATGGCGTATTTAATAAGATAAAAGACGATATTACGGTATAGGAGCAGGCAGAAGAACGGCCAGAAAGAGGAGTATGAGCAAGAAGATATTAGTTGTTGATGATGAAAAATTAATCGTAAAGGGGATCCGGTTCAGTCTGGAACAGGAAGGAATGGAAGTGGATTGCGCTTATGATGGAGAAGAAGCATTAGAATATGCGAGAAGATGTGAGTATGATCTTGTACTTCTTGATGTCATGCTTCCGAAACTGGATGGTTTCCAGGTATGTCAGCAGATTCGTGAATTTTCAGATATGCCGATTGTTATGTTGACTGCCAAGAGTGAGGATATGGATAAGATCCTTGGTCTGGAATATGGTGCGGATGATTATATCACAAAGCCGTTCAATATTCTTGAAGTGAAGGCAAGAATCAAGGCAATCATGCGCAGAACAGCGAAACGCAAGGAAGAGCCGGCCGGCAGTCCGGTGCTTGTGAAAGGGAATATGAAGATTGATTGCGAAGGACGCCGTGTTTTCATCGGGGAACGTGAGATCAATCTTACAGCGAAGGAATTTGATGTGCTTGAGCTTCTGGCGATGAATCCGAATAAGGTTTACAGCAGAGAGAATCTGCTGAATCTGATCTGGGGATATGATTATCCGGGTGATGCAAGAACTGTAGATGTACATATCCGTCGTTTACGAGAGAAGATAGAACAGAATCCAAGTGAACCAAAATACGTACATACGAAGTGGGGAGTGGGTTATTATTTCCAGGGGTAAGAATACATTTTCATTTAAGAAAAAGATCTTTAACAATCTTAGATTCCGAATTTTTATTATAGTGCTTCTTGCCGGGCTTGTGCCCAGCGTAGTAGCACTATTTGGAATCGTAAAAGTCTATGAGTCACGTGCTGTGTCACTTCGAACAGCAGAAATTCAGAATCAATGTACAATTTTAACGAATCAGATCAGTGCGAGCCACTATTTTGAGGACACTTCACAAGAGGTGGTCAATGACAGTCTGAATCAGCTGACTAACATTTATAACGGAAGAGTTATGGTAATTGATGATCAGCTGAGGGTAGTCAAGGATACTTACAGTCTGGATGAGGGAAAGCTGGATGTATCTGAAAGTGTAGTGCGCTGTATGAAGGGGACGAGCACGAATAATTATGATAAGAAGAATCATTATATCGAGGTGACTGCACCGATTGCAATACCCGGAGAGGATCAGATTCGCGGTGTAATGCTGGCAAGTGTTTCAACTGATAGTATTGAGGATTCTCTGGATGTATTATACACACAGGGAAGCGTGATTATTGGTCTTGTGATGATTTTTCTGACGATTGTTGCAGTGTTTGCAGCAGATCGTGTAGTACGTCCGCTACATCAGATTGCAGCTACGATCGAGAATGTAAGTGCAGGGTATAGCGACGATGTTCTGCATGTGGATACATTTACAGAAACAAAGAGTATCAGCGAAGCGATCAATAAGATGATGGGAAGGCTGAAGCTTTTGGATGATTCCAGGGAAGAATTTGTATCCAATGTATCTCACGAACTGAAGACCCCGATGACATCGATGAAAGTACTGGCGGATTCACTTCTGGAGCAGGAGAATCTTCCGGTTGAGATGTATCAGGAATTCATGGGTGATATCGCAAAAGAGATTGACCGTGAGAATAAGATTATTACAGATCTTTTATCACTTGTGAAGATGGACAAGAAGGGTCAGACGCTGAATATTGAATCCGTTAATATTAATGAACTTCTGGAACAGATTTTGAAGAGATTAAAACCAATTGCAGAGAAAAAGAATGTGGAGATCGTAATGGAGAGTTTTCGGCCGGTCACAGCTGAAATCGATGAGACAAAACTGTCACTTGCGATTTCTAATCTGGTAGAAAATGCAGTAAAGTATAATCATGATAATGGATGGGTTCATGTATCATTGAATGCAGACCACAAATTTTTCTATGTAAAAGTAGAAGATTCAGGAATCGGAATTCCGAAAGAGGATCAGGCGCATGTTTTTGAACGTTTCTTCCGTGTGGATAAATCTCATTCCAGAGAGATCGGAGGAACGGGACTTGGACTTGCAATTGCGCGAAATGCTGTGATTGCACATAGAGGTGCGATTAAAGTATATAGTGAAGAAGGCGAAGGAACAACATTTACTGTGAGAATTCCACTGATCTATACAGCTTCTTAGGAGAAAAGTTATGAAAAAAAGAAAAGGAATCGCAGTGTTGCTTATTCTGATTCTTTCTCTCGCAGTAACTGCGTGTGGGGATCGTTATGGAGTAAAGGAAGGCGAATCTTACATTTACTGTATGAATACAGACAAGACAGGACTTGTAAAGGTTGCAGCTAAGATCAGCGGCAATTCTGCGATAAAAAAGGCGGAATCTGTAATCGATGAGATGAAGAAACCAACGAATGAAATTGAATATACACAGGCAATTCCGGAACAGGTGAAATTGCTCGACTGTGCTTTAAAGGGCAGTATCCTTGAGATTGATTTCAGTGAAGAATATTATGAAGTGAAATCCTTAGATGAGAAACTGATGCGGGCAGCAATTGTGCAGTCACTGCTTCAGATTGATGGAATTGATGCAGTATCTGTCCGTGTGGAAGGGGAACCGCTCAAAGATAATGAGGGAAATGATGTTGGCTTAATGAATGAGGATGACATTGTTGATGCAACAGGATCCTCGTTAAGTTCTTATCAAACGGATACACTGACATTGTATTTTGCAGATCAGAATGGATCCAAACTGGTCAAGCAAGAGGTTGATGTTCATTACAGCAGTAATGTCTTGAAAGAAAAGCTGATTGTAGAAAAGCTGATGCAAGGTCCATCTGAGGAGGGGGCATATCCAACGATCAATCCGGCGGCTAATCTGTTGAGTGTAACGACAAAGGATGGAATCTGTTATGTGAATTTTGACAGCACATTTCTGATCAGTGCGTATGATGTACTGCCTGAGATCACGATTTATTCTATTGTGGATTCTCTTGTAGAGGGAGCAGGAGTAAGGCAGGTACAGATTACGATCAATGGTGAATCGAATGCAAAATACATGGAGAAGGTGGACTTGTCACAGCCATTGAATGAAGAGCAGGACTGGATAGCAGCAGATAACAAAGAATGAGAAAACGCCCGCTCTGTATGGTATGTCTTATACTGCTTGCCATACAGCTTGTAAGAGTGAGTTTTTTACAGAATACAAAAGATCAGAAACCGTCCCTTGCAGAAACATTGATTTCAGATGAGAAAGATGTGATTTGCGAGGGCACGGTTTATAAAATTGAAAATAAATCACAATCAACTGCAATTTATCTGAAAGATGCGGTTGTTTCTTGTACAGATCAAAAGAGTAAGAATCAGATAATCAAAGAAAAGAAAATCCTTGTAACAATAAAAAATAATAAATCCGGTAAAAAAAACAGAATGAAAATAGGACAGAAGCTGAATGTGTGGGGGACAAAACAGTCGTTTCATCCGCCAAGGAATCCGGGTAATTTTAACCAAAAAAGTTATTATCAAAAACAGGGAATCCATGTTGGGGTTTTAACAAAGGCAGAACAGGTTGAGATAGTTTTGTCTGAAAAAGACAAGAACTGGATTGTATCACGATGGAATAGCATACGGAATCAGCTAGACCGGCTGAAAAATTACTGGAACTGGAAGATTGTAAGCCAGATGGGAAAAACACATGGCGCGATGCTTTCTGCAATCTTGTTGGGAGAAAAAAGCGGACTTGATCCGGAGATGAAAAAATTGTATCAGAAGAACGGATTAGGACATCTGCTTGCAATTTCAGGATTACACATGTCACTGATCGGAATGTCTGTTTACCGGTTATTAAGAAGAATGGGAAATTCATTTCTGTTTTCCGGAATTGCCGGAGGAGGGATCCTGTTTTTCTATCTGGTTATGACAGGGCCACAGGTATCCAGTCTTCGTGCACTTCTTATGTTTTTTATCCGCATGGGCGCAGAAATTACCGGGAGAGATGTGGATCAGCCAACAAGCCTGGCGGTTACAGCAGCTATCTTAAGCATATATCAACCGCTGTATCTGCTAGATGCAGCATTTTTGCTTTCATTTGGTGCAATTCTTGGGATTCTATTATTGTATCCAATTTTTGAACAGAAAACACGTTTGAAAGCATGGGAAGGATTTAAGATTAGTTTAGCTGTTAATGGAATGCTTCTGGGAATCATGCTGTATTATTATTTTGAGGTGCCGCCGTATGCACTCGTTTTGAATGTTATTTTAATTCCGTTGTTTCCATTTGTGATGTTGACCGGTATAGGTGGACTTTTATTTTCAGAATTATCGGGAACCGTAGGAAAAATTGGATTCAGAAGCTGTGATCGCCTGTTGTCCTTCTATGATAAATTATGTGAGCTGACATCAGCGCTTCCGGGCAGCAGGATTGTGACCGGACAGCCAAAGTTATGGTGGGTGCTTATTTACTATGGTGTGCTGTTCTTTTTGTGCTTCCTGTTTTATGCAATGAAAAATAAGACAGATAACCGAAGAAAACAGGCGGGATTTTCACTTCTTGTTTGTATTGTCATAGCAGGATCGATCTGCGGATGCGGAATACTCAATAATGATTCAAAAAACCTTCAGGTGACTGTTCTGGATGTTGGACAGGGGGACTGTATTTTTATAAGAGACAGGGAAGGAAAGAAAATGCTGGTGGATGGAGGGAGCAGTGATCTGTCTTCTGTCGGTACTTACCGGATAGAGCCGTTTCTATTATCGCAGGGGGTCAGAAAACTGGAGTATGTTTTTGTGACACATGGTGATGCGGATCACATCAATGGAATTCAGGAACTTCTGCAAAATCAGAAACAGGGAGTGGAAATCGATGCGCTTGTTCTGCCGCCGGAAGAATATATGGATGAGAAATTACTCCATCTTGCAGAAATGGCGAAAGAAAACGGGACGAGAGTGCTGACAATTTATTCAGGAGAAGAAGTCGGAACATATTTAAAATGCATAGCTCCGTTGGCAACGAGAAAAAATGAGCGTACACGTGGCAGAATGGAGGCGGTACCTCGTCTGGAAGCGGGAAATGAAGCATCTGTTGTACTTGAATTGAAGGATGGGGCATTTCAAATGCTTCTGACAGGAGATCTGGAAGGAAGAGGAGAGGAACAGCTGGTGGAAAGCGGAACGTTGGAAAGCTGTCCAATCTTAAAAGCAGGACATCATGGGTCGAAGAATTCAGGGAGTGAAGACTTCCTTCAGATTGTGAAACCCAGATTAACATTGATCTCAGCGGGGATAGAGAACCGCTATGGACATCCACATGCGGAGACGCTGGAACGCCTGAGGGAAATCGGAAGTGAAGTATTGTCCACGCAGGAATGTGGCGCAATTACACTAAAGAGTGATGGACGAAAAATAAAGGTTCACAAGTATTTATAAAATTATGGAAATAGGAACAGGCGAATAGGAACAGGTGATAAAAAGGCTCTTGTCAAAGTGTTGGTTATTCATTTATAATAGAATAGTTATGAAGACCTTAAATGAAGATTTAAAATCAGGACAATTTAAGCAGGTATATCTTCTCTGTGGAGAAGAAGGATATCTGAAGAAACAGTATAAGAACCGTTTTGTGAAGGCAATGCTTCCGGAAGGTGATACGATGAACTATTCGTATTATGAAGGGAAGAATACGCCAGTGAAAGAAGCAATCGATCTTGCAGAGACCTTACCTTTCTTTGCAGAGCGCAGACTGATCGTATTTGAGAATACGGGATTTTTTAAAACTGCGGCAGGGGCAGATCTGGCGGATTATATTAAGGACATGCCAGAGACAACCTGTTTTATCTTTGTGGAAGAAGAGATTGATAAGAGAAATAAGCTCTATAAAGCAGTGAAAGCAAAAGGATATATTGCAGAGCTGTCCACGCAGGATGCAGGAACACTGAAACGCTGGGTTGCAGGTCTGGTCCGAAAAGAGCAGAAGCAGATTTCGGAGTCTGTGATCGTGTATTTTCTGGATAAAGTTGGAACAGATATGGAAAATATCCAGGGAGAGCTGGAAAAAGTATTCTGTTATGCACTGGAGCGGGATACAATCACGAAGGAAGATATTGATGCCGTCTGTGTGACGCAGATCACGAATCATATTTTCGAGATGGTAGATGCGGTTGCAGCCGGAAATCAGCAGAAAGCACTGGATCTGTATTATGAACTGCTGGCTTTAAAAGAACCGCCGATGCGTATTCTTTTTCTGCTGGTACGTCAGTACAGGATACTTTTCCATGTCAAGGCACTTGCAAACCAGGGATATGGAAGAAAAGAGATTGCGTCTAAAGCAGGATTACATCCATTTGTGGCAGGAAAGAACATGGAACAGGCGAAGCGGTTTAAGATGGGACAGCTGCGCCGTGTGATGGAAGAAGGGGCACAGTTGGAGCAGGATGTAAAGACAGGATTGCTGACAGACAATCTTGCGGTAGAACTTTTTATTGTAAAACAGTCAGAAAGATAGATGGAGGTAAGAAGTATTGTCAACAATTGATCAGAGTCATATTAGAAATTTTTGTATTATAGCACATATCGATCACGGTAAGTCTACACTGGCGGATCGTATCATTGAGCAGACAGGACTTTTGACTAGCAGAGAAATGCAGTCACAGGTTCTCGATAACATGGATCTGGAGAGAGAGCGTGGAATCACAATCAAAGCACAGGCAGTCCGTACGGTATATCAGGCAGATGACGGAGAAGAGTATATTTTCAACTTGATTGATACACCTGGACACGTCGATTTCAACTATGAGGTATCCCGAAGCCTGGCGGCCTGCGACGGAGCGATTCTTGTTGTTGATGCGGCACAGGGAGTTGAGGCACAGACACTTGCAAATGTATATCTGGCACTCGATCATGATCTGGATGTTATGCCGGTTATCAACAAGATTGATCTACCAAGCGCAGAGCCGGAGCGTGTAAAAGAAGAGATAGAAGATGTGATCGGAATCGATGCGGAGAATGCACCACTGATTTCTGCTAAGACAGGACTGAATGTACATGAAGTTCTCGAGCAGATTGTACAGCAGATTCCGTCACCGGTCGGAGATCCGGATGCACCGCTTCAGGCACTGATCTTTGATTCCAAGTACGATTCTTACAAGGGAGTTATTGTATTCTGCCGTATCAAGGAAGGTACGGTCAAAAAAGGTACACCGATGCTTATGATGGCAACGGGTGCGAAAGCAGAAGTTGTAGAAGTTGGAACTTTTGGAGCGGGACAGTTCATTCCATGTGACGCACTCGAAGCGGGAATGGTAGGATATATCACAGCCAGCCTTAAGAATGTAAAGGATACCCGTGTCGGAGATACGATCACGAATGCAGAGAATCCTTGTGCAGAACCACTTCCGGGATATAAGAAAGTAAATCCGATGGTATATTGCGGACTCTATCCGGCAGACGGAGCAAAGTATCCGGACTTGAGAGATGCACTTGAGAAGTTGCAGCTTAATGATGCGGCGCTTCAGTTTGAGGCAGAGACATCGGTAGCACTTGGATTCGGATTCCGTTGTGGATTCTTAGGACTCCTTCATCTGGAGATCATTCAGGAACGTCTGGAAAGAGAGTACAACCTTGATCTTGTTACAACAGCACCGAGTGTTATTTACAAGATCCATAAGACAAACGGTGATGTGATCGATCTGACAAACCCGACAAACATGCCGGATCCTGCAGAGATTGAATATATGGAAGAGCCTATGGTAAAGGCTGAGATCATGGTAACATCCGAGTACATCGGAGCAATCATGGATCTGTGTCAGGAACGCCGTGGAATCTATCAGGGAATGGAATATATCGAAGAGACAAGAGCCGTGTTGACATATCATCTGCCACTCAATGAGATTATTTACGATTTCTTTGATGCATTGAAATCAAGATCCAGAGGATACGCATCTTTTGATTATGAGATGCTTGGTTATGTACGTTCCGAGCTTGTCAAACTTGACATTCTGATCAATAAAGAAGAAGTGGATGCTCTTTCATTTATTGTATTCGAGGGAAGTGCTTATGAACGTGGAAGAAAGATGTGTGAGAAGCTGAAAGAAGAGATTCCGAGACAGCTTTTCGAGATTCCGATCCAGGCAGCAGTCGGAAGTAAGATCATTGCGAGAGAGACAGTTAAGGCAATGCGTAAGGATGTTCTTGCGAAATGTTACGGCGGTGACATTTCACGTAAGAAGAAACTGCTTGAAAAGCAGAAAGAAGGAAAGAAGAGAATGCGTCAGGTTGGAAACGTAGAGATTCCACAGAGTGCATTCATGAGTGTCCTGAAGCTGGATGAGAACTAGATAAAAGAAGGAAGGGGAAGATACTGTTTTCGTCAGACAGTATCTTTCTGTATTTAAAGATGAAAAAGAGAAATTTAGAATTATATCTCCATATTCCATTTTGCGTAAAAAAATGTAATTATTGTGATTTTTTCTCAGCAAGTGGAACACCGAAAGAACAGGCGGATTATGTCAGTGCTATGATTCAGGAGATTCAGAGTTATCAAGAATTGTCTGGAGAGTATGAAGTTCAGACAATTTTCCTGGGAGGAGGAACACCGTCTCTGCTGACTCCGGAACAGATAGAACAAATTTTTGATGCGATTTATCATATATTTTCAGTAAATGAGAATGCAGAGATCACAATGGAAATGAATCCGGGAACCGTTGATATTGAAAAGCTTTGTGCTATGAAAGCAGCAGGCGTAAACAGACTGAGTATCGGACTTCAGTCTGCACAGAACGAAGAACTGAAGATGCTTGGAAGGATTCATACCTATGAGGAATTCCTTGAGACATGGAGACTGACAGAACAGGCAGGTTTCAAAAACAGAAATATCGATCTTATGTCTGCGCTTCCGGGACAGACGATGGAAAGCTATGAAGATACACTTTCAAAAGTTCTGGCACTTGAGCCGGAACATATATCCGCATATAGTTTGATATTGGAAGAAGGAACAGTATTCTACGACTGGTATGAAAAAGGGAAATTAGACCGCGGTGCATGGAAACTTCCGTCAGAGGAAGAAGAGTATGCGATGGGAGAATTGACAATACAAAGACTTGCAGAAGCAGGAATGCATCGATATGAGATATCCAATTATGCAAAGTCGGGAAAAGAATGCAGGCATAATCTCGGCTACTGGGACAGAGTGGAGTACCTTGGGATTGGGGCAGGTTCCTCATCGCTGATCAAAGGGGAACGGTTTGACCATATCCGTGATCGGAAAGCATATATTGAAAAGATTAGAAACGGCGAGTCGATTCTTATTGACAGAGAAATCCTTTCTGTGGAATCACAGATGGAAGAATTCATGTATCTGGGACTTCGCAAAATAGAGGGAGTTTCGAGAACAGATTTCCAGAATTATTTTGGAAAGAATGTGGATGATGTCTATGGGGAAATTCTTGATAAATTAGAAGAAGAACAATTGCTGGAATTTAGTGGGAATCGAATCCGACTGACGCATCGGGGGATGGATGTCAGCAACTGTGTGCTGGCGGAGTTCTTATTTTAAAGGCAAAAAACTAAAATTGTGCAAATTCCACCAAAAACAGTCATGAATTTTGTTGATTAGTTTGATTGACTATGAACGAATTTGAACGTATAATACAAACATAAAGAAAAACAATGGTCAGAGAGAAGGAGGAGCAAAATGATTTACACAGTAACATTTAATCCATCATTGGATTACATTGTCTCTGTTGAGGACTTTAAGCTTGGACTTACGAATCGAACGAGTTCAGAGCTGATCCTTCCAGGTGGAAAGGGCATCAATGTTTCTACAGTGCTTGGTAATCTTGGTATCGAGAATACTGCACTTGGATTTTTAGCCGGATTTACCGGAAAAGAGATTGAAAGAAGACTCAAAGAGATGGAAGTTGCATCTGATTTTATTGAGATCAATGAAGGTGTATCTCGAATCAACCTGAAGTTAAAATCAATCGACGGAACAGAGATTAACGGAAGTGGACCGGTGATTTCTCCGGAAGATGTAGAGAAGCTGATGGAGAAGCTTGACAAACTTGGAGAAGGTGATGTTTTATTTCTGGCAGGAAGTATTCCAACATCTATGCCGGATGACATGTATCAGAAGATTATGGCGAAGCTTGATGGCAAAGGTGTCATGATCGTTGTAGACGCAACGAGAGATCTGCTGTTGAACGTTCTTGAATATCATCCATTTTTAATAAAACCGAACAATCATGAACTTGGAGAGATTTTTGATGTGGAACTTCTGACAAGAGAATCTGTTGTACCATATGCAAAGAAACTGCAGGAAAAAGGAGCAAGAAATGTTCTTGTATCCATGGCAGGAGAAGGTGCCGTTCTTGTAGCAGAAGATGGAAGTGTTTATGACACTCCGGCGCCGAAAGGGGAATTAAAAAACGGTGTTGGAGCAGGAGACTCTATGGTAGCCGGATTTATGGCAGGCTGGATGGAGAAACATGAATACAGACATGCATTCCACATGGGAGTTGCATCAGGAAGTGCAAGTGCATTTTCAGAGAATCTGGCAACAAAAGAGGAGATTGCCGGAGTATATCAACAGGTTGTAAAGGAGGAGCGGTAGGATGAGAATTACGGATTTGCTCGATAAAAGAAGCATTGCTTTTGACAAGAATCCGGCGAATAAGCAGGAAACTTTGGATATGGCCATGGACTTGATGTGTGCAAGTGGTAAGATCAATGACACAGAAGCCTACAGAAAACAGGTTTACTTAAGAGAAGAGGAAAGCACAACAGGAATTGGTGAGGGAATTGCTATTCCACATGGAAAAGGTGATTGCGTAAGCAAGCCGGGACTTGCAGCAATGGTAATTAAAAATGGTGTTGATTTTGATTCTCTGGATGGAGATCCGGTAACACTCTTATTCCTGATCGCGGCACCGAATACAGAAGATAACGTTCATCTGGAAGTGCTTAGTAAATTGTCAATGATGCTGATGGATGAGCAGTTTACAGAAGCTCTGAGAAATGCAACCTCTGCGGAGGAATTCCTTTCTATTATTGATAAAGCCGATGACGAGAGAGCTGACATTGATGAGCAGCTGGCAGATACAGGAAATGCAGAGAGTGATTTCAAGATTCTTGCAGTAACAGCATGCCCGACAGGTATCGCACACACATATATGGCAGCAGAAGGAATCGAGAAAGCAGCAAAAGCTGCCGACTGTTTCGTGAAAATCGAGACAAGAGGAAGCGGCGGCGCGAAAAATGTGCTGACAGACCAGGAAATTGCTGATGCGGATTGTATTATCGTTGCAGCAGACACACAGGTTCCGATGGATCGTTTTGACGGAAAGAAAGTAATCATCTGTCAGGTATCAGACGGAATCAGTAAAGCAGATGAACTGGTAGCTCAGGCGAAAGCCGGAAATGTTCCGGTCTTCCACGGAAACAATCCGGCTGCAGCATCTTCTTCCGCAGGAAAGAAAAGCGGCGGAGTCGGACATCAGATTTACATGCAGTTAATGAACGGTGTTTCCCATATGCTTCCACTTGTTGTTGGTGGTGGTATTCTGATCGCGATCGCATTTCTGATTGACGGATTGTGCGTAGATCTGAATGCACTTCCGGCTGACCAGAGAGCAAATTTTGGTATGATCACTCCGGTTGCGGCAGTATTTAAACAGATCGGTGGAACAGCATTTGGATTCATGCTTCCGGTACTTGCAGGATTTATCGCAATGGCAATCGGTGACCGACCGGCGCTTGCAGTTGGTCTTGTAGGTGGTATGATGGCAGCAAGCGGAAAATCCGGATTCCTCGGAGCTCTTGTAGCCGGATTCCTTGCAGGATATATCATTGTACTTCTTCGTAAAGTATGCGACAAGCTTCCGGATGCACTGGAAAAAATCGCGCCGGTACTTATTTATCCCTTGATCGGAGTTCTTCTGATCGGACTTGCGATGATGTTTGTAATCGAGCCAATCATGGGTGGAATCAACACAGGCCTGAATAATGCATTGACAGGTATGGGAGATTCAAGTAAAGTAGTATTAGGACTGATTCTTGGAGGAATGATGTCCATCGATATGGGTGGCCCGTTCAACAAGGCAGCTTATGTATTCGGTACAGCATCAATCGCAGCTGGTAATTATGATATTATGGCAGCAGTTATGGTTGCAGGAATGGTTCCGCCATGTGCCATCGCCCTTTCCACACTGTTGTTTAAGGATAAGTTTACAAAAGAAGAAAGAGATGCAGGTCCGACAAACTTTATCATGGGTCTTGCATTTATCACAGAAGGAGCAATCCCATTTGCAGCATCTGATCCGCTGCATGTACTTCCATCTTGTATCATCGGTTCAGCAATTGCCGGTGGAATGTCAATGCTGTTTGGATGTACACTGATGGCACCACATGGTGGAATCTTCGTATTCCCGGTTGTTGGAAATGCAGTAATGTATCTTGTTTCCCTCGTAGTAGGAACTGTCATCTCCGCAGTACTGCTTGGATTGCTTAAGAAGAAAGTTGCATAAAGTAACAAATATTTGGATGAAATGCCGAATAGAATAATCTGTCAAAACCAATAAAAAATATAAGAATCAGGACCGGGAGTCATGGATCAAGAAGCAGGCGCTTGAGATTCATGGCTTCAGGTCCTTTTTTAAAAGGAGATAATAAAAATGCTTACAGAACAGAGATATCAGATTATTTTGGATTTGCTGAAAGAAAAGAAAAGTGTTACGGCGACAGAACTGAAAGAGATCTTAGATACATCAGAGTCTACGGTAAGAAGAGATATTACTGCACTTCATAAAGCCGGAAAGCTTATCAAGGTATTTGGCGGAGCGGTTGCGCTAGAAGATGAAGGCACTGTCTCTGCTTATGAACCGACAGTTGAGCAGAAGAGCGAACTCTATGTGGAAGAGAAAAGGAAAATCGCGCAATATGCGGCAGAACTGATCGAGGAGGAAGACTTTATTTATCTCGATGCAGGAACAACGACAGGTTATATGATTGATGCTCTTGGACATACCAATGCAGTTTTTGTGACAAATGCTGTTTCACATGCACAGAGGCTGGCAGCGAAGGGAATCAAAGTGTTTCTGATCGGCGGAGAACTTAAGAACTCTACAGAGGCAGTGATCGGTGCCCAGGCAATGAAAAATCTGCAGGAATATCATTTTACCAAAGGATTCTTTGGAGCAAATGGAATCACAAAAGCAGAAGGATTCACGACACCGGATGCGAATGAGGCTCTGGTGAAACAAACGGCGATCGAGAGATGCAGGAACAGGTTTGTCCTTGCAGATCATTCAAAATTCGGATCTATCAGTTCAGTGACATTTTCTGCTTTTGCGAATGCAAAGATTCTGACAGATTGCTGTCCGGCAGATTATCAGGAGATGGATTGTGTGATAGGGGTGGAAGAAAGCTCATTAATTTGAGTTCATTTCTTAGTGGGCAAGGTGAAATAAAAATGGATACAAGTACTGAAAAACATAATTTTCCACATTCGAAATTAGAGAAAGAAGAGGATATCTTAGAGCAGTTGTGTATCTGGAAGACACAGAATATCTCATTAGATCTGGAACGAATCTGTCAGCATTTCAGAATGGAGAAAAGAGATATAGTGGTGTGTCTCAAGAGGATGCAAAAGGAAGGATATCTTGAAAAATTAATTGCAGGACAGGAGATACAATTGACAGATTATGGGCTATCTGTAGGAAATGATTGTATTTACCGGCATAATTCAATCAGTCAGATGTTACAGTTTATTGGTGTAAATGAAAAGACGGCAGACCAGGATGCATGTCGGATTGAACACATTGTAACCGATGAATCTACGAGAGCAATCTGCCAGTTTATCAATTATGAAAACATGTACTATGAGAGAAGAATAAGAAATTCAGAACTGACAGACCGTTATGAAAAAGGAAACTATATTTTTTCAATGCAGATGTATAGTCTGGAGCAACGCTGTCCTAGAAAATTAAAGAAGGAATATCATTGTTATTCCAGGAATGTAATTCTTGAAATAACAAAAAAGGGTTATTTTAAATTACAGAAAGTGAGCAGTCTGGGAAACAAAAGATTATGGTATAAGAACTATGATAAACAGTGGGTTTTAGCTGAACAAGGAGCACAAGGAGAACAGATTCCATCCAGAGTCTTTGAATTTATTATAAAGCCGAATGACAGAGTGATTGAGGGAAAACTTCTGATTGCATTTATGCCGGAGAATCAGACAGAACCGGAAGTGTGGGACTGTGGACAACTAGAAGTGGAAATATGGTAGAGGAATTGAGTCATGACCAGGAACCAGACAGTAGAAATTAATCATCTGACAGTATTACAAATTCAGTATCTGACAGAATTGGAACAACTGGAAAAGGGAAGAGGGACAATTGGTGCAGTTGCTACAAAATGTGGCGTAAAACATCCAACAGTAAGCCGATTCTTTAAAAGTTGTATAGAAAAAGGATATCTGACCGAAAGTCTTGAATTCACGGATAAAGGGAAAAAGATGCTCCGTTGGCATCAGAAAGTCCAAAAAGACGTTAGGGAGTATCTGGAACGCAGTGGGATTACAGAAGGAATCGATGATGTTCTGAAAGGAATGATCGAAAATATTGATTACAGAAGACTGGAAGAACTTACAAAAAGCCATATGCGAATCAATAAAGAAATTCGAATGCAAAAAGAACAGAATCAGATTAGAAACATAGAAGAACTTGTGGAGTATGGCAATCATCCAGTTGTGATTTCTATCCTGCAGACAGATGGGAGTCGTCGATCCATGGCGGAAAATGGATTCGAACCTCTCGGGATTGTGAAACGTAATAAAAGAGGCTGTTATCTCGAATTGACAATCAGAGAAATGCATGCGGTATCTCGGATTAATGGAAAACAGATGAAAGGGCATCTTACCTGTCTGAAATATTTGCAAGGGGATATGTATAAAATTGCAGATGTAAAGAACGGAAGGATAAAAATACCTTTGAATGCATGTGTTTTTCAGAATTTTGACCATGGAACGTTACGTGGAAATCTTTTGATTACTGTGTCCAGTTCGGTTGGAGAAGCACATATGCCAGAGAGTACAGCACGATTGATTTTTAAGCTGTAAGTGTTAAAAATGCGAGAGGTTAATAGATAATAGATTTAATAAATATGTCTTAAAAGAAGTAATGTATGTAAAATCAGGAGCATATAGTACTTCTTTTTTTATGGTATAATGCCGCTGTTTTACAATTTATTAACAAGTAAAAAGAAAAAAATATTGATAAAAATTATCAAATAGTATGAAAAATAACGTATTTATAAGGAGATTAGAAAATGAAGATTTCGTACTTAAGGGTACGAAATAAGTGGAAAAATATTGACAGTCAGAAAGAGTATAATATATATTTTAACAGGATAATAGTCATAACTAACAACAAATGGAAGAAACTAACCTTGCGTGTTCGGAAATGACCATCATTATCTTATAAATACAGATGAAAATAAGTGATAAAGGAGAGGAGTATGGAGAAGAAAAATAAAACGAGAAAAAATCCTTTAAAAATAGTATGGATTGTGCTTGGATTTCTTTGCCTGGGACTTGGTACGATAGGAATTGTACTTCCTATCCTGCCAACCGTTCCATTTTATATGGCAACACTGTTTTGCTTTGCAAAGAGTTCTAAGAAATTGCACGACTGGTTCATAGGAACGAATTTATATAAGAAACATCTAGATAGTTTTGTTCAGAAAAGAGCTATGACCATGGGAACAAAATGCAAGATTATCGGAATGGTAACGGTAGTCATGGCAATCGGCTTTATCTGTATGAAGAATGTACCAATCGGAAGAATCTGCATCGCAGTGGTTTGGGTATGTCATTTGTTATATTTCTTCCTGAAAATTCAAACGATAAAGCCTGGGGAACAGGAACTGGAGGTAGCAGAATAAATGGATTCAATCGAAAAGAAGCGGCAGAAGGAACAGCGCGTTGTGGAAGAAATGATCCGGCTGTACTGCCGGAAGAATCATAAGGAATATGACAAAACGACAGGAAAGATGTGTCCTTCCTGTCAGGAACTTTCGGATTATGCCAGATTCAGAAGCCAGAAATGTCCCTTTATGGAAGAGAAAACATTCTGTGCGAACTGTAAGGTGCATTGCTACAAGCCGGAGATGAGGGAGAAGATTCGGAAGGTTATGCGGTTTTCCGGACCGAGGATGCTTCTGTATCATCCGGCACTTGCAGTGTGGCATTTGATATGCAGTAAAAAAGAATCGAAGAAATAAACAAAAGGATAAGATTTTTATGATTAAAACAAGACTGGTGGGACTGTTATCCCACGCAAAAAAGTATATTGTTTACACCATCCTGTGGCAGTGGGCAGCATTGCTCTCACAGGTGCTGGCAGTATTTACGATTGCTGACCTGTTGGAGCGCGTAGTCTATCGTGCGGTGACAGTGCCGGTGATTGAGAAGACAATCATGATTCTCGCACTGGTGGTGATCATACGATTTGTATGCGAACGGATGGGGGCAAGGTCTTCGTATCTTGCATGTGTAGATGTAAAGGGAATTTTAAGAGAAAAGATTTATGACAAGATGTTGAAACTGGGGGCATCCTACAGTGAGCAGGTATCTTCATCAGAAGTGGTACAGGTTTCGACAGAAGGTGTGGAGCAGTTGGAAACGCATTTTGGAAAATACCTTCCGCAGTTGTTCTACAGCCTGATTGCACCGTTGACATTATTTCTCATTCTTTGCAGAGTGAGTGTAAAGGCAAGTGTGATCTTGTTGATCTGTGTGCCACTGATCCCGATCTCAATCGTAGTGGTACAGAAGATCGCAAAGAGATTATTAAATAACTATTGGAGTATCTATACCGGACTGGGAGATTCGTTCCTTGAGAATTTACAGGGACTTACCACTCTGAAGATTTATCAGGCAGACCAGCAGAAAGCAGATGAGATGGATGTGGAATCCCAGAACTTCCGCAGGATTACGATGAAAGTTCTGACCATGCAGCTCAATTCCACCAGTGTGATGGATATTGTGGCATATGGTGGAGCTGCGATCGGTATGGCGGTTGCGGTATCTGAATTCTTAAAAGGAAATATCAGTGTAGCAGGAACGTTATGTATCGTTCTGCTTGCCAGCGAGTTTTTCCTGCCGCTCAGGCTGCTTGGTTCGTTCTTTCATATCGCAATGAATGGTATGGCAGCGAGTGATAAGATTTTCAAGATTTTAGATTTAACAGAACCACAGGCAGGAGAAAAAACACTGCCGGACGGAGCGTTAGATATTACATTAAAAGATGTTCATTTTTCTTATGAAGAGGACAGAGAGATTCTAAAAGGAATCAATTTAAATCTTCCGGCAGGAAGTTTTGTATCACTGGTTGGTGAATCCGGATGTGGTAAGAGTACAATCGCTGGAATGCTTGCAGCAAAGAACCGGGGATACAGCGGAGAAATCACCATCGGTGGTGTACCGCTTAACGAAGTGAATGAAACAAATCTGATGCAGAGGGTTGTTCTGGTTCGCCATAACAGTTATCTGTTCAAAGGTACAGTAGAAGAAAATCTGAAGATGGCAAAACCGGACGCAACGAAAGAAGAGATGGAAGCTGTTCTTCAGAAAGTCAATCTCTTAGGGTTCTTACAGACACAAGATGGCTTACAGACACAGTTGCTGGAAAAAGCAAGTAACCTGTCCGGAGGTCAGTGCCAGAGACTGGTGATTGCAAGAGCTTTATTAAAAGAAGACAGCAAGGTTTACATTTTTGATGAAGCTGCATCTAATATCGATGTGGAAAGTGAAGAACTGATCATGAATGTGATTCATAATCTGGCAAAGACAAAGACGGTGCTTCTGATTTCCCATAGACTGGCAAATGTTGTGAAGTCTGATAAGATTTATTTCTTAAAAGACGGAGAAATCAAGGAAAGCGGAAAGCATGAAGAACTGATGAGCCAGAATGGCGCGTACAGACATCTGTATGAAAGTCAGATGGCATTGGAAAACTATGGAAAAGGAGAAGTGGCATAATGAGTGAAAATACGAATACAACCAAACGCAGAAGTGCCATCCAGATCATGGAAAGTCTGATTGGTCTGGTAAAACCCCTGTTCCATATCATGCTGGCAGCAATCATCTTTGGAACATTAGGTTACTTGTGTGCAATCTTCCTGACGATACTGGCAGGGCAGGTCATCATGCATGGACTTCTGACAGGGGTAGCCGGAATGATTGTTCCGGTGAACAATATGTGGCTGGTATTTACCCCGGTAAAAACGATTATCACAGTCATGATCGTAATTGCAGTGCTTCGTGGAATCCTACATTATATGGAACAGTATTGTAATCATTTTATTGCATTTAAGCTGTTGGCAATTATCCGCCACAAAGTGTTTGCTGCCTTACGAAAGCTCTGTCCGGCGAAGCTGGAAGGACGAGATAAAGGAAACTTGATTTCCATTATTACAACCGATATTGAATTACTGGAAGTGTTCTATGCACATACCATTTCGCCGATTGCGATTGCAACATTGACTTCTATCATTATGGTGATTTTTATTGGAAGATATCACTGGTTGGCAGGTCTGCTTGCACTGGCAGCTTATCTTATTGTCGGTGTAGCTATCCCAATGTGGAATGGAAAACGTGGCAGTCAGAAGGGAATGGAATTTAGAACAAACTTTGGAGAACTGAATAGTTTTGTCCTGGATTCCCTACGTGGACTGGACGAGACCATTCAGTATGGACAGGGCGAAAAGAGAAGAGAGCAGATGAGTAAGCAATCCAAAAGTCTTGCAGGAATGCAAGAATCATTAAGCAAAATGGAAGGCTCACAGCGTTCATTTACGAATATGGTTATCCTGCTTGCATCTTTTGGGATGCTGGCATTGACGATCTGGCTGTACGACAAAGGTGCGATGGGATTTGAGGGAATCTTAACCTGTACCATCGCAATGATGGGTTCTTTCGGACCGGTAGTAGCATTATCAAGCCTTTCCAACAACCTGAACCAGACACTGGCAAGTGGTGAGCGTGTCCTTTCTCTTTTGGAAGAGACACCGCTTGTGGAAGAAATTCCGGGTGATGTGGAAACTTCTGGTACAGAGAGCATGGAACATGAATTTACAGGAGCAGAGGCAGAGAACGTAACATTTGCTTATGATAATGAGGTTATTATAGATAACTATTCACTGAAATTACAGCCGGGTAAAATCACAGGGATTCATGGTGCGAGCGGTTCCGGAAAATCTACACTTTTAAAACTGCTGATGCGTTTTTGGGATGTGCAGGGTGGAAGCATGTCGGTAGACGGTACAGATGTCCGAAAGATTCCGACCAGGCATTTAAGAGATATGGAAAGTTATGTCACGCAGGAAACACACCTGTTCCATGATTCCATTGCAAATAATATCGCAATCGCAAAGCCGGGAGCATCCAGAGAAGAGATTATGGAAGCCGCAAAGAAAGCGTCTATCCACGATTTTATTATGACACTTCCGAAAGGATATGATACGGAAGTCGGAGAACTAGGTGATACATTATCTGGCGGTGAGAAACAGAGAATCGGAATTGCAAGAGCATTTCTCCATGATGCACCGATGATTCTGATGGATGAGCCAACCAGCAATCTGGACTCGCTGAACGAAGGAATCATTTTGAAATCATTAAAAGAATCAGCCAGAAAGAAAACCGTTGTTCTGGTATCCCACCGAGTATCCACAATGAACGTGGCAGATGTGGTATATGAAATGGAGAATGGAAGAATTTCATAGCTAAAACATTTGAAATAGCATCACTAAAAGCGGCATGGTAACAATAGAAAACAGTGTTGTAACAACATTGATCGCACTGGCATATTGAGAATCATTTCCGTATACTTGACACATCTGGGTTACAGTTGAGGCAGATGGAGTAATGATTGCAAGAAATACAATGAGCATGATTTTATCTCCATCTGCTGAAAAAGCAGCGAGATGGCTCAACTTAATCAGAATCAGTGCAAATACGGGTAATACGATTAACCGAAGAACAGAGATAAAATATACTTTCTTATTTATAAAAATCTGTTTCAGATCCATACCGGCGAAAAGCATACCTGTTACGATCATGCTTGCTGGTCCAATCATATTACCGACAGAACTTATCGAATCATTTATGATTTCCGGTAAATGGATTTTTGTAAAGAAAAGCAGGATTCCAATAAAAATAGAAATCATATTTATATTGAGGACAATCTTTTTCCAGTCATAAGAAGCCTCTTGGCTGATAATTTTCTTACAGTGAGTCCATATAAAAATGAGTTGCACGCTCATGAATACACATCCATATAGTACCCACTCTTTTCCTAAGATAAAAGTTACGATTGGTACGATCAGATTACCAGAATTAGAGTAATAGATAGAGGCAATTTCTACTTCGTTTAAATGAAAAAGTTTCCCTAAAACAGAGACAACAATAAGAAGGATAATCTGTGTGAGAACAGATGCTATAAAAGCCAGTAGCAATCCTCTCACAGTGTCAGAAGTATAATCAACTTGAAAAGCGTTTATAATTACACAAGGGATGACCAGATAAAGGATGATTTTGGATAATACCTTACTGTCGGTATCCTCGACAATACCTGTTTTTACAATTAAGTATCCCATAAAGATCATAAGAAAAAGCTGTGCAATTTGTTTCATGAGAAGTATACTGATGGTCATAAAATTATCTCCGTATTCTTGTAAAGTAATTAATTTAAATCATAAATAAGTATAGTACTTTTATATGAAAAGTAAAGTGTGTATTTTAAGAAAAGACGGTGAATTCCACCGCCTTTTCTCATTCGTATAAGCTTATTAATCAATCCCATCTGTCTCAATAATAAACCGTACTTTCCCGGTCTGTTCTTCCAACTTACCGCCATAATTATCGTATTCAGCGTCAGCTTCTTTGACTGCTTTCATTCTTTTGGAGAGATTCTTCAGATCATCCCCGCCTAGTTTTTCAAGTTCCTGGATTCCTTCTTTATCAAAGAGAGTGAGTCCTTCAGAGAGAGAAGAGATTCCTTCAGCAAGGGTTGTGTATCCTTCTTTTAGTTCTTTCCCGGCTGTGCCCAGTTTAGTAGCTCCTTGAGATAGCGTTGAGCTGCCTTCAGATAATTGACTGATTCCCTGTTGGAAAGAGGTAAGTCCCTGAGTGAGCTGTAAACTGCCGGCAGATAAAGCAGAAAGTGAGTTCTGTAAAGTCTTTAATGTCTCACTGAGAGAAGAAAGACTCTGTGCTGCCTGAGCAAAGGAACCGGCACCGGAAGACATCTGGTCAAGCGTAGTATGGCAGGAAGCAATCAGTTCCGTCAGGCTGTTTAATGTTCCTTCCGTGGCGGATTTCAGCTGATCGATATCTGTGGAGGAAGAAGAAAGATCAAGGTTCTGATCAATTGCAGATGCAATCGTATCATTTAATTCATTCTTTAATTGTGACATCTTATCGTTGACAGCATTTTTAGATTCTTCTGATAATTCTGAATCTGATGCAGTTTCAGAAACAATCTGATCGATCGTAGACTGGACAGCATCTGTCGCAGCAATTTTGGACTGTTCTTTTGCATCTTCTGTGATAGAAGATTTCAGAGTATCCCAGTTGACGGATGCGAAGGAAGATTTCGCCTCTGCAAGGGAGAAATCAACAGAATCCAGCTGTTGTCTAAGTAATTTAATCTGTTCCTGAAGTGATGAAACTGTTTCTGCAGACGGAAGGGAACCAGAATCCGTGTTTATCTGGCCAGAGAGAGCAGAATTCAGCTGTTCAAGACCATTTTGAAGAGAAGAAGCACCTGCAACCAGCTTTCCGGAATTTTCATTAAGTGCGGTTACACCGTTATCTAAAGCGTCTGATCCTTCGGCAAGTTGTGAGACACCGTCTACATATTGCCCAAGATAACTTTGATAAGTAGAAGCGCCACCCAGCAGCTGCGCTGCTCCGTCAGCAAGTTCGCCGGATGCATCTCCGAGTTCCTGCAGGCTGTCAGCTGCATCCTTCATATCGTCAAAGGAATCCTCTTCCAGATCTTCAAACAGACCGGAGGAGACCACAGTCGCAGTAAAGTCCATCTCAAAATCTGTTACATCTGCAGTTACTTCCACTGATTCTGGGATAGAGATATCTTCCGTAGGTTCATAATCAGTAAGCTTCAGACTGTCCTTAAGTCCCGGGCAGGCATAACCGACAACGACGCTCTGGTCATTCATGGTAAATATTTTACCATTCGTCACCTGGATATTAGAAGCAGTATCTTCCGGAAGAATCATGGCGGAGATCACTGCGAATGGAACCGGAGAAGTCATCTCTTCACCATTTATGGTTACATTTTCTTCGGTAGTATTTTTATAATCAAAACGAATTCCAAGTTTGCCACTTTTTCCGGAGAGATCTTCCGGTTGTATAGATTTTCCATCCAGTGTGTAACTGATTTTTACATTCACAGGAAGTTCTTCTGTAGAAGTACCTTCATAATGAATGTCCTCCCCTTTGTTTTCCCAGGTAATCGTTCCGTCAGAGGACTGGGTGAAGGACTCATTTCCTTTCGTATTTTTTATGTCTTTCAGAGTTGAGAAGTCTTTGATTTCATTTGATGTTCCGTTATTTTTCAAGTCTGTCTGGACTTTGATCTCATGTATCGTTCCGCTTGCATCAGCTTTTACATATACCGTTTCTGATTTGTCAGCATCTGAAGCTGTGGCAGCTGTCTTTGTGTCAGTTGAGCATCCGGTCAGACTTGTGGCAGAAACCAGGACAAGACTGGCACACAGGCCGGGAACTAATTTTTGTAATAGTTTTCTTTTCACGAGAAATCCTCCTTTCAAATGGGACCTGCACTGTTATGCCTAACTTAGAAGTTTGCAGGTTATTGTTCACTCCCGTGTCAATCACTTTGCTGATTGACACGGAGGATGCATGTTTTGGCTTGAATGCATCTCGCCCCATCACCAAAGGCGATTTAAAATGGCGAGATGCGTTGCTGGTCGCACATCGTGTGAACAGTAACGTCCGCAGGCAGCAGATACAGGTACAATCACGATTATTCAATATTTTTTAATGCCTGATCCATAGGAACTTTCTTGATCCGCCGGTATTCGATCAATGCAACAAGCAGGTAAGTTCCGAATCCTAGCAGGAACATTTTTACATACAGGACCGGATCAATGTACAATGGGATCCAACCGGAAATACTGCTGATCATAATTCCACGGAAGAGAGCGTTCATGAGAACTGTTTCTATCGGAAAACTCAGAAGCAGGAAGACCACGACCATAATGGTTGTAGACAGCAGATACAGACTGCTGATCTCCCGGTCAGAGTATCCAAGTATTTTTGTCATAGAGATTGACTGTGCATTCTTTTCGATAATGATCTTTGACAAAAGATAGATCAGAATCATAAAGAGCACGATTGAAAATCCGTCTAACAGATACATCATGCTTCCCATCGAAACATTCAATTGTCGGGAGATTTTAGACAGACTGTCGAGGTCGATCACAGAGCCGATGTATTTCTGGTCAATATCGGTTATCTCGCTGTCAGAGAGATAACCACTGAAGTAATCGGAACCAAGGTCAAACAGTTCATTGAGCGTATCCTGTGGAAGAAAAACGGTCAGACCACCTTCATAATCGTAGATTCCTTCAATAGAAAACGTGTATGTATCATCTTCATAAGCTTCCTTTAAAGTGATTTCATCACCGATATCCAGAAGATATTTATCTGCATAAGCAGAAGAGATGTATGCAGGAGTTGCATCAGAAGCATCCTCTTTCTTTGAAACATCTTTGTCAGATACAGTTTCCTGAAAATCAATTGGAAGATAGCGGCTGTTGTCTGCAAGTCCATAGAGAAGGATTTCTTCTTCCTTATATTCCTTATCGGTTGTTTTCAGTGAATAAGCACTGAATTTCTCTGCATCAGGATTATCAGTTTCTACTTCATGCTGAAAATAGAGCATATTTACAAGGCTCTCCAGTTTATGATCTTCATCCATAGCATTGATCGGTATCTGCAAAATGTACTGGTAGTTACAAAGCAGGTTATCCTGTAGAACAGTCTGATAATGATCGAGTACAGCAGGGAAGAGCAGACCAAACATCAACAGAAGGTTTGCAAATAAGATTCCGAGGAACAGCAGAAGGTAATTGCTGATATTCTGGAAAATCACACGTAGTCGGAAGCGACTGAAAAATGGAATTCTTTTGCTCAGTGATAATGTATGCTTCTGTTGTCTTCTTTTTAAGTCTCTGCGGAGGAACTTCAAAGGAGAAAGTGATAATTTTCTGTGAAGTACCGTGTAATTGACGAGAAGCATTAGCAAGATCGGAATGATCGTAGTAAGCAGAAATGCTTCTGCGTTCCAGACGGTTACATATGTTGGAAGACTGTAGCTTCCGTAATACATGCCGGCGCAGATATCTTTCATGATCGTATAACCGAGAATGTTTCCAATCAAAGCACCAATCAGTGTGACAAGAATCGGCATCGCCATATAATGCCGAATCAGCTCATTTTTTGTGTAGCCACTGGCAAGAAGAGTTCCGATGACATTCGACTCTTTTGCAATGGTGTTGCTGATCGTAATGCCAAAGACAAAAGCCATGATCGCAATTACGATATAAAGAAATACGATCATCATTGCGCGGTCGCTTCCCATATCATCCCGGGTAAATGTGATTGCCTGGTTAAGATAACGTGGAACGAATTCTTCTAGAGAAACCTCCTTGTTGATTGCTTTCATCAGATCATCAGATACTTCTTTTTCTTCTTTCTCTGTCGTAGGTTCATCATTGTATTTCCACGCATAGCAGTATTTTACAAGTGGAGAATCTAGTGATTCAAATGCTTCGGACGTTACAACTCCAATTCCGAATTTGACAGAATCAAACATGGAATCGTTGTTGTTCTGAAAAAGACAGCTGTAATCCGGAAGAGCAATGAATCCGGTTACTTTCCAGCTCTGTGTACCACTTTTCAGTGTGTCTCCGATGGAAATCTTATTGTTGTCAGCATACATACGATCGATGGCGATTTCATTTGCCGCTTTTGGAAATTCTCCTTCCATGAGACAGGCAAGATTCACTTGATCCCGGCTTTCAAAGATACGCATCGTACTGTCATTTGTTAAATCTTGTTCCAGATAGAAATTGTCATAGATACGGATACCATTTTCTTCTATAGACTGAATTTGTGCATCATTCATTTTTTCAGAAGTGCGGAAATGTCCGTTTTCTGTATTATATTTGTCAACCCCTTCATTATAAGCTTTGATCATGCTGCCATCGGCAACAAGGAATCCGGAGACAAAACCAATGGTTATTACAAGAAGAAGGAAAATGACAAGATATTTACCAAAGTCTTTCCGGAATTCTCTGGGGAGACGTTTGTTTAATGGATTTTTCATTGTCTGTTGCCTCCTTTACCAGTCAAGATCCTGGGCAGTGACTTTGTGGTCATTCAGGTAATTCTTTCGTACCATACCGTCACGAATACGGACAACATGGTCTGCCATATCCTTAATCGCATCATTGTGTGTTACCATTACAACTGTATTACCGTACTTTTGATTGACCGTCTCAATCAGCTTCAGTATTTCTTTCGACGTTTTATAATCAAGCGCATCGGTTGGCTCATCACAGAGCAGAATATCAGGATTTTTAACGATTGCCCGCCCAATTGCGGTACGTTGCTGCTGGCCACCGGAGAGCTGATTCGGCAGCTTCTTCTGATGTGCAGAAAGACCAAGGGTATCAAGAAGTTCATCTACATCTAACGCGTGATCACTTAAGTAAGCACCGACTTCAATATTTTCGCGTACGGTAAGATTTGGAATCAGATTATACATCTGGAAAACATATCCTAGATGCTTCCTCCGGTATTGACTAAGACGTTTTACTGTCATTTTTTCCATCAGTTCGCCTTCAATTGTGATCTGCCCGCTGTCTGCACGGTCAATGCCACCGATGATATTCAGCAAAGTGGATTTTCCTGAGCCGGAAGGTCCAAGAAGAACACAGAATTCTCCTTTTTCAATCGATAGATCAATGCCTTTTAAGACTTCCACACGGCTGTCACCTTGTCCAAAAGATTTTTTGATATTGGTTAAGGATAAAAACATAGTCAGCCTCCTGTCTTGTGTGAGAATTGAGTTTATCTTATTTCAGGCTCCCTTGTTTGAAAAAAAGGATAGATAAAACTCACACATATTAGAAATGAATAGTATACGTTAGCTACAACTAACGATTATAACACAAAGAAGATGAAAAAGACACTATAAGAAATGTAAAAAATTATAATTATTTCAGATATAAAAAGGGCTTCCCGATGATTGAAGGGAGGTCCTTTTTGAAAAACGGATTGATTATTATATTTCATACATGCGTGCAGTCAGGTTCAGGTTGAAGTTGTTTTGCCACAAAAGAAAGCATGCTTTCGAGTACCTGGCATTTATTGTTACAGACAGGGCAGAGGATGGAAGATACATTTTCTTCTGATTGGGTCGGGACGGTTTCTTGTGATAAGAAAATAAAATCGTATAAATATTCAAAAAATTCTTTATTCGTTGGTTTTCTGTCCATATAGGTTCTGTTGAAAATTATTTCAAGAATAGTTTTATTTTCCGAAGTCCAGATTGCATTGACCGTGTTGCGGATGTTTTTTTCTACACAAGACCAGCTTGTCTCATAATGGGCAGCAATATCGATGTACAAAGCTTTGGTAATATTGGATATACGAGTCTGATCCTCGTTTATCAAGAGTAATCCATACACAATGTAATCATAACCAAGACTAGTTCTGGCAGCAATAAGTTTATCAAGTGTAGATTTGATTTCAATTACGAGTGTATTGTGGTTCATGAGAGTCCCCCTTAGAAAGTAATATAGATAAGAAGGAAGAGCCTGTTTTTGATATCATATCTATTATATACGTATTTATTATATTTGTAACGATAAAATTTATGAGTGACTTAACAAATGTACAAAATTATTTCTTTTTGTTATAATGAAAAGAAAATAATAGCGGTGTTCGACACCGAGGGGAGAACGCATGGAAAAAGCAAAAGTAATAGAATTAAAAGAAACAATTCTGGAAGATAACAATGCAGATGCACAGGTGTTACGTCAGGAATTAAAGGCACAGAAAACGTGTCTGATGAATTTGATGTCCAGTCCGGGAAGTGGAAAGACAAGCACGCTTCTGGCATTGAAACCGTATTTTGAAGGGAAAATCAAGTGGGGTGTGATGGAGGCAGACATTGATTCTGATGTAGATGCGAATACACTGATCGAGGCGGGAATTCCATCGATTCAGCTGCATACAGGAGGAATGTGTCATTTAGATGCAGATATGACACGGCAAGGAATAAGAGCATTTGACAGAGATGAGCTGGATTTTGTTGTACTTGAGAATATTGGAAATCTTGTTTGCCCGGCAGAGTTTGATACAGGCGCAAACTTTAATCTGACAATTCTTTCAGTTCCGGAAGGAGACGATAAACCGGCAAAATATCCGTTGATGTATGAAGTATCTGATGTGTTAGTGATAAACAAAATCGATGCATTACCTGTTTTTGATTTCCGAAAAGACTATGTTGAAGCATGTGCAAGAAGATTGAATCCACAGATTAAGATTTTTTACATCTCTGCAAAGACAGGAGAGGGTATGAAGGAACTGGCTGATTATCTGTTGGAAAAGATACAGGAAATGAATGCATAATATATAAAAGAAGGGAATAAAAACATGGGAAATGTCAGAGTGATTGAGATAAGGGAAAGCGTATTTGCGGATAATGATGCTACTTCAAAGGCAATCCGCGAGAAAATGAGTGCCCAGGGGACACTATTCTTAAATGTCATGTCCGGACCGGGGAGTGGAAAAACAACATTATTAAGTGCATTGATCAACAGAATGAAAGAGCAGCTGAGAATTGGTGAGATGGATGTAGATATCGAGACAAGTCTAGATGCACAGAGAGTCGTAGATCTGACAGGCGTGGAATCCATTCAGATCCATAATTGCGGATTGTGTCATATTGATGCGGATATGGTATCGCGCGCACTGCTTGAATATGATACAGAGAACCTTGATCTGTTAATTCTTGAAAATATCGGGAATCTTGTCTGTCCGGCAGAATTCGATACTGGGGCACATAAGAATGTGATGCTTCTTAGTGTGCCTGAGGGGGACGATAAACCACTGAAATATCCGTTGATGTTTCAGGTAAGTGATCTGGTGCTGATCAATAAAATAGATACTCTGGAGTATTTTGATTTTGATTTTGAACTTGCTAAGGAACGTATCTTGAAATTGAATCCAAATGCAGTTGTTCTTCCGGTTAGCGCGAAAACGGGAGAAGGATTGGAACAGGTGATTGACTGGATTATGAAAGAAAGAGAAAAGCTATAAGCAAATTCTCCCTTGATTTTTCAGAGGAAAATGCTATAATTATTCTTGTGTCTGCTTTGGCAGATGCAAGAGAAGGAGTTGTATCGAAGCGGTCATAACGGGGCGCACTCGAAATGCGTTAGCCCTCCGGGGCACGTGGGTTCGAATCCCACCAACTCCGCTTGTATGTTTACCATGTAGGTATCATTATAACGATAAGTAAAAGTAAGAAAAAAGCACTAACAGAAGAGATATCACTCTTCTGAAGGTGCTTTTTCGTTTTAAGAATGAGAAACAATATGTTTTTTAATTGCGTTGAAACTTTCCTCACTGATCACATGCTCCATACGACAAGCATCATCAGCGGCAATCTGTGGGTCAACTCCGAGTCTCTCAAGCCAGGAAGAGAGAAGTGTGTGACGCTCATATATCATGTCAGCAATCGCCTGTCCGGATTCTGTCAATGTAATATAGCCCTCACGAGATACAATAATATGTTCGCTTTCTCTGAGCTTTTTCATTGCTACACTGACACTTGATTTCTTAAAGTTAAGCTCTGTTGCAATGTCGACGGCACGTACGACAGGAAGCTTTTTGCTTAACATGAGGATTGTCTCCAGATAATTTTCAGATGATTCATTTACATGCATAGGTAATGCCTCCTCTATATAAATTATAATTTATCTGTATCACTATTTACAGTGAATTTTCATGTCTTTGCTTAGTATATCATAATTTATTCCCTACAGCAAATGATTTGCCAGACAAATTTTGATTCCCCAATTCCGATTTACACGGAACAGAAAAATTAAAAAAATATAAATTAGTCATTGACAACTAATAAAGATTAGCATATACTAACTTACGAACGGAAGAGAAAATGAAAAAAATTATCAATCTCAACTGTTTTTAATAATCTATATCAAATGAGAATGGATTCTAATATCATTTAAGAAAGAAGCGTGAGATTATGCCACTTACAATGGCCAACATTGGCGAAACCAATACAATTAAGAGAGTAAGCGGAAATGATGAGACAAAGCGTTTTCTTGCGAATCTTGGATTTGTGCCCGGAGCAGAAGTGATCGTGCTATCTGCAATTGGCGGTAACGTTATTGTTAATATTAAAGATTCGAGAGTAGCAGTAAATGCTGATATGGCGCGCCATATCATGATCTGATTGAGACGCTGAAAAAGTGATGAGTAAAGTAAGGAAGGAGTATGTGTTATGACTTTAGGTGATGCAAAAGTAGGAACTACTGTTGTAGTTACAAAAATCGAAGGAGACAGTGCTTACAAACGCCGTATTATGGATATGGGAATAACAAAAGGAAGTGAACTTTTTATCAGAAAAGTTGCACCACTTGGTGACCCGGTTGAAATTACAGTTCGTGGATACGAGCTTACTGTCAGAAAGGCAGATGCACAGTGTGTAGAGGTTAAATAAGCCTACAGATAAAAAACCTGATGAGAGATTCTAGAATTTAAGGAGGTAAAGAGAGTAATGGCAATCACAATTGCACTTGCAGGAAACCCGAACTGCGGTAAGACAACACTGTTTAATGCTCTTACAGGAGCAAACCAGTATGTTGGAAACTGGCCGGGGGTAACGGTAGAGAAAAAAGAAGGTAAGATCAAGAATAAGAAATACAAAAAGGAAGACGTTACAGTAACTGACCTTCCGGGAATTTATTCCCTTTCTCCATATACACTTGAGGAGGTTGTCAGCCGTGATTACGTTCTGAATGAGAATCCGGATGTAATCGTTGATCTTGTTGACGCAACTAACATCGAACGTAACCTGTATCTTACAACACAGCTGGTTGAGACAGGAGTACCGGTTGTAATCGCATTGAACATGTGCGATCTTCTCGCTAAGAGAGGCATTAAGATTGATGTAAAACGTCTTTCCATGCTGATCGGATGCCCAATTGTTGAGATTTCAGCATTGAAGCAGAAAGGTTTGGATGAACTGATCGATGAAGCAATCAAAGTTGCAAAGCAGAAGGAAGTAAAACTTCCTAGTGAGATCTTTGCAAAAGATATAGAAGCTGCTGTAGATAGCGTAAAGGAAATCCTTCCTGATACAATTACAGAAGATAAGAAAAGATGGTACGCTGTAAAGTTCCTTGAAAATGACAGCAAAGTTGTAGATCAGATAAAGCTCTCAGGTGCAGCAAAAGCAGTTGTTGAAGATGAAAGAACAAAACTGGAAAAGAAACATGATGACGATATGGAAAGTATTGTAACTGACGGACGTTATCAGTTTATCCAGAAGATTGTCGGAACTACTGTTAAAAAAGCAAAAGAAAAACTGACAACATCGGATAAGATTGACCGTATCGTTACAAACCGAATCCTTGGTATTCCGATTTTTATCGCAGTTATGTGGCTTGTATATTACATATCTGTCACAACAGTAGGTACATTTGTAACAGACTGGACAAATGATACATTCGTTGGAGCCATTCAGGAGGCAGTTGGAGGATTCCTTACAAATGTCGGAGCAAGTGATCTGATCAACGGACTTGTAGTGGATGGTATCATCGGCGGACTTGGAGCAGTACTTGGATTCGTTCCACAGATGGCAATCCTGTTCCTTTTCCTGTCTATTCTTGAAGACTGTGGATACATGGTGCGTATCGCATTCGTCATGGACCGTGTGTTCAGACATTTCGGACTTTCAGGTAAGAGCTTTATTCCGCTTCTGATTTCTTCAGGATGTGGAATCCCTGGAATCATGGCTTCCAAGACAATTGAGCAGGACAACGACAGACGTCTTACAATCATGACAGCAACATTTATCCCATGTGGAGCAAAACTTCCGGTTATTGCTATGATGGGTGGAGTTATTGCCGGTGAAGTAGCAGGATATCAGGAGAGCTCCTTCATTGCACCATTGATGTACTTTGTAGGAATCGTTGCAGTACTTGTTTCTGCAATCATCCTGAAGAAGACAAAACCTTTCTCAGGAAAACCGGCTCCGTTCGTAATGGAGCTTCCACAGTACCATATTCCACAGGCTAAGACAGTTCTCCTTCATGTTTGGGAGAGACTGAAAGGATTCATCATCAAAGCCGGAACAATCCTGTTCCTTGCATGCGTAGTAATGTGGTTCCTTGGAGGATTCGGATTTACAGCAGATGGATTTGGACTTGTAGAAGACAGCGCAGACAGCTTGATGGCAGCAATCGGCGGAGTGATCGCTCCACTGTTCGCACCACTTGGATTTGGTGAGTGGCAGCCTGTAGCAGCATCTATCTCAGGATTTACAGCGAAAGAAGCAATCGTTTCTACAATGGGAGTTCTTGCAAATGTGTCCGGAGATACAGAAGACGCAGTGACAGTAGCGCAGGGAGTTGCTTCCTGGTTCCCGTCAACAATTGCAGCATTTACATTCCTTCTATTCAACCTGCTTGACTCACCTTGTCTTGCAGCAATCGCGACAATGGCACAGCAGATGCAGTCCAGAAAATGGTTCTGGTTTGCAATCCTGTTCCAGAATGTATTTGCTTATGTTGTTTGCCTGATCGTATACCAGGTAGGATCTTTCGTAACAGGCGGAGCATTTGGCGTAGGTACAGCAGTAGGATTTATCTTACTGATCTTCCTTCTGTTCATGCTCTTCAGACCAGATCCGTACAAAGATCAGAAAGTATACTCAAAACGTTCTGTGCAGGCAGCGTAATATGAGAGAAACAAGAACGTGAAAGCGTTCTTGAAAAATAGAGCTGGATGCAGGAAATGTATCCGGCTCTCTGTTATAATAAGAGAAAAAAGAGGTGTTGATGACAATGATAGCAAATATTGTAATAATAACTTTAATTATCGGATATTGTATTTTTCTCATTTATAAAGGATATAAGAACCATAAAGAAGGGAAACATGTCGGATGCGCCGGATGCAGTGGCAACTGTGGAAGCTGCGGCGGATGCAGTGCGGCAGCTGGAAAATCTCAATATACAAAGAAAAAGTAAAAGGTGATTAGAATGGGAAATTCAACAGGTTCTATGTTTTACGCATTTGGTGCATTTCTTTTGATTTACCTTGTTGGTGTATCCATCTATCAGATTTATCTGTGGATCAAGAAATGGCGAGAAAACAGAGAAGAGAAAGAAGACTAAAAGAGGGATCACAAAATGGCAGATATTATCATTATATTAATTGTAATCATCTTGCTTGGGTTGGCTCTGAAAGGATCAATCAAACATTTTAAAGGAGAAGGTCCTTGTTGCGGAGGCGGTTCAGGAAGCAGCAAGAAAGCAAAAACAAAGTTTTTAGACGGTCCGGTGATTGGAAGAAAGACGTTGAAGATTTCAGGAATGCATTGCGAGCATTGTGCAAATACCGTAACGAATGCATTGAATGGATTGGATGGTGTTACTGCAAAGGTGAGTTTGAAGGAAAATAGTGCAGAAGTTTCCTATGACAGAGAAATTGATCTGGCAGATTTAAAAAATGCAGTAAAAAATGCAGGTTATGAGGTCACCTCTATCTCATGAGAGCGAAACTCTGTGAGATGGCGAAGTAACTGATACAGCGAAGACCAGAAAGCAGGAGGTGTACCGTGAGTAAGAAAGAGCAGATTATTGAAAAATTAAAAGAAAACGGATGCCGGATCACAAAACAGCGTAAGATGTTGATTGATATTATTTTGGAAAATGAATGCTCAAGCTGTAAAGAAATCTTTTATAAGGCATCCCAGGCAGATGAAAAGATCGGTGTGGCAACTGTTTACAGAATGATCAATGCATTAGAAGAAATCGGAGCAATCAACAGAAAAAATATGTATAAAGTTGATTGTGCGCAGGATTGTCCGGAAGATGGGGGATGTATCATCATGCTGGATGATGATACGATCTTTAAACTTACGGAAACAGGGTGGAACAAGGTGATCCGCGAAGGACTGAAACATTGCGGTTATGTAAAAGATCAAAAAGTAACATCAATTAAATTACCGGATAATAAACGATAAAATTTATCGACAAATGCAGTTAGAATTGACTATCCGCATAGTGAGTTGATATGATGTATAAAAATTTTAGGAGGTTTTATACAATGTGGGATATATTTAAATTGAAAAAAGCAGGAATCTTTGCAGGAGGTGTTCTTTTCGGAACAGCGGGAGTGAAAATTCTTGCAAGTGATGATGCAAAGAAAGTTTACACAAACTGTACAGCAGCAGTTTTAAGAGCAAAAGACTGTGTGATGAAGACAGCAACAACTGTTCAGGAGAATGCAGAAGATATCCTTGCAGAGGCTCAGCAGATCAATGAGTCACGTGCAGCAAAAGAGGCTGAGGCTGTCTACGAAGCAGAAGAAGCAGAAGAGACAGAAACTCAGGAAGAGAATACAGGTGCGCAGGATTTCAAAGAGGAAGAAGTTTAAATCTCTATGAAATTTATTGTAAAGCATGAGATCAATGGCCGCCTTCGTATCCATGTTGTCCAGAAAAGGATGACATATACGGAGGCGGATACTCTATCCTGGTTTCTCTCCAATCAGAAGAATGTAACAGATGTAAAAGTATATGAACGCACCGCAGATGCTGTGATCTGTTATGTTGGAGATAAGGAAGAGATCTTGAATTTATTGAAGCAGTTTTCTTATGAAAATGCAATTCTTCCGGAACATGTTGCCGCAGGTTCTGGAAGAGAGCTGAATGCTGTTTATCAGGAAAAGCTGGTCATGAAGACAGTTCTTCATTATGGAAGTAAGTTATTCCTTCCAATGCCGGTCCGTGCAGTGATTACATCTGTAAAATCAGTGAAATATATCTGGCACGGAATCCGTTGCCTGATGCATGGTAAGATAGAGGTTCCTGTCCTGGATGCTACAGCAATCAGCGTTTCCGTATTCCGTAGAGATTATGCTACAGCTGGATCTGTCATGTTCCTGCTTGGAATTGGTGAGATCATAGAAGAATGGACGCATAAAAAGTCTGTCGGAGATCTTGCGCGCAGTATGTCACTTAATGTCAATAAAGTGTGGCTGAAGAGAAATGAACAGGAGATTCTTGTAAAATCATCAGATATTGAGCCGGGAGACCATGTTGTGATCCGTATGGGAAATGTGATCCCGTTTGATGGGGAAATAGTTACTGGTGAAGGAATGGTCAATCAGGCATCTCTTACAGGTGAGCCACTTCCTGTAAGAAGAAGTGTAGGACAGTCTGTTTTCGCCGGAACAGTTCTCGAAGAAGGTGAGATTGAAGTTCTTGTCAAAGCGGTATCAGGCTCTACCAGATTTGAAAAGATTGTGACAATGATCGAGGATTCTGAAAAACTGAAGTCTTCTGTAGAAGGTAAGGCAGAACATCTTGCAGATAGACTTGTTCCATATACATTACTGGGGACAGGTGCAGTCTGGCTCCTGACAAGAAATATTACGAAGACACTATCTGTTCTGATGGTAGATTTCTCCTGTGCATTGAAGCTTGCGATGCCGATCACTGTACTTTCGGCAATCCGTGAGGCAGGCGAGAACAATATCACAGTAAAGGGTGGTAAGTTCTTAGAGGCCGTGGCCGATGCAGATACAATTGTCTTCGATAAGACAGGAACATTGACAAAGGCAACGCCGACAGTGAAAGAGATTGTTGCTTTCAGTGAATACTCAGAAAATGATCTGCTTCGTATTGCAGCATGTTTGGAAGAACATTTTCCTCATTCTATGGCAAAGGCCGTTGTAGATGCAGCGAAAGAAAGACATTTGTCTCATGAAGAAATGCACTCAAAGGTAGAATATGTTGTGGCACATGGAATCTCTTCCTCTATTGATGATAAAAAGGTTCTGATCGGAAGCAGTCATTTCATTTTCGAAGATGAAGGATGTACGATTCCATCCGAATATCAGGATAGATACGATTCGTTAAAACCAGAATACTCTCATCTGTATCTGGCAATCGAGAAACAACTTGTTGCAGTTATCTGCATTGAAGACCCACTTCGTGAAGAGGCAACAGAAATGGTTCGTGATCTGAAGAAAGCCGGTATCCGTAAAGTTGTTATGATGACAGGTGACAGTGAACGTACAGCGGCGGCAATTGCGAAACGCGTTGGCGTTGATGAATATTATGCTGAGGTTCTTCCGGAAGATAAAGCGAATTTCGTTGAGAAAGAAAAAGCAGAAGGAAGAAAAGTAATTATGATCGGTGATGGGATCAATGATTCACCTGCTCTTTCAGCAGCGGATGCGGGGATTGCGATCAGTGACGGCGCAGAGATTGCAAGAGAGATTGCAGATATCACGATTGCGGCAGATGACCTGCGTGAAGTTGTGACGCTGAAACTTCTGGCAAATGCCATGATGAAGCGGATACATAAGAATTACAGAAATATCGTCGGAATCAATTCAGGACTGATTCTGCTTGGCGTGACAGGAATTGTCCAGCCGACAGTATCTGCACTTTTGCACAATGCGTCTACATTGATGATAAGCCTTGGAAGTATGAAGAATCTGCTGGATGAAAATAAAAGAACAGAACAGGATGCGCACTGCGGCGTACAAGGTAGGTGTCGCAAGCGACCGCCGCAGGCGCAAGAATGTGCCAAGGCACATTCTTTATTCTAATGAGAAACATTATCAGTAAATGATATTGATATTACGTTTTCGTTATAGTATAGTAAATACATAGGTTAGATGCAACTAACGAACAAGGAAGATATGTGGAAATGAATTCATAAAACATACAGGAAAATAATAAGTAAAGCAATAGATAATCAGATCTTAATTTCAGGAGGTTCAGTATGAGTGTAGTAATCATTGGAGGACATGACAGAATGGTATGTCAGTATAAGAAAGTCTGTAAACAGTTTAATTGTAAGGCGAAGATCTTCACCCAGATGTCAGCAAGCTTAAGCAAACAGATTGGAAGTCCTGATCTGATCGTTCTTTTCACAAACACAGTATCCCATAAAATGGTCCGCTGTGCGGTAGAAGAGGCCGGCAGATGTAATGCGGATGTGATTCGCTGTCATACGAGTTCCAAGAATGCGTTAGAAGAGATTCTGGAGAATGTTTGTGCATAATAAATATTGCTGAATTATTGAAAGTATGAAAATAGAAAAGTCCCTTCAGAAGAAATAAACTCCTGAAAGGGACTTTTTCTGTATCATGCTGCCAATTACGCAGATTATCAATCTGAACAGGATCACAGCACCAATTTCTATAACTGGATATTTTTAAAGAGATCTCCAAGGTTTGTTCCGATATCTTCCGCTTTCGGGATCACAACCTTTTCAGCTTTCTCTTCAGCCTTCTCTTTGTCTTCTTCGAGAGCTTTCATGCTAAGGCTGATCTTGCCATCTTTGATACCGATGACTTTCACTTCAACTTCATCGCCAACTGTGAGAACATCAGAAGGCATTTTTACACGCTTCTGGGAGATCTGTGAAACGTGAACCAGACCGGAAAGTCCGTTCTCCAACTTTACAAATGCTCCATAGTTCTGAAGTGTTTCTACAGTTCCTTTCAGAACAGTTCCAACCTTCATACTTGCAATTTGTGCATCACGTGCTGCTTTTTCCTTTTCCTTCAGAAGCTCACGTGCAGAAAGGACAAGACGATTATTCGCCTGGTCAACATCAATCACCTGCACTTCGATATCCTTGAGAAGATAATCTTCCAGATTCTCGATATAGGAAAGGGATAGCTTAGAAGCCGGAACGAATCCGCGAAGTCCTTCTACCATTACAATTACGCCACCGTTGACAACACCTTCAATTTTAACAGGAAGAACAGTTTTCTTATCCATATAATCCTGGACTCTGTTCCATGGATTCGCATCATCGAAATGATCTTCATAGTCTGCCATTGTTTCTGTTACTTCATTTGTCTGTAATTGCGAGGTGCGCGTCATGCAATTGCATGACATACTTCTACTGCGCACCTCTGCAATCCTGCCGGAGGCTATATCAGCTGAGGGGATTGACTCCCACCACTGATATTAACTTGTATTTCACCATCTATAGAGGTGGGAGTCATCTCCCAGCTGATATACTTAATGAAGAAGCTGTTCATGTAAGATGACAGAATACAGAGATAAATTGATGTGAGTATAAAAGTAAATAAGAGATAAATTTGAGAAGGAGAGATAGAAAAAATGGCTGAGAATAAAAAGGTGTATGTTGTAGGTCATAAGAATCCGGATACAGATTCTATTTGTACAGCAATTGCTTATGCAAATCTTAAGACAAAGATTACCGGAGAAACGTATGAGCCTCGTCGTGCAGGGCAGCTTAACGAGGAGACACAATATGTACTGGAACACTTTGGCGTAAAAGTTCCGTTATTGCTTTCTGATCTTAGAGAACAGATTAAAAATGTGGAATTGAAAGAAAGTCAGGAAATTCAGGGAAGCCTCTCAATCCGTACAGCATGGGAAAAGATGTCAGAGATGAATACTCATACGATTCCGATCACACGTAATGGTGTGCTGGAAGGTGTGATCACAAAAGGTGATATTGCGAAATCCTATATGGAAGTCTATGATAACACAATGCTTGCGAAGGCAAGAACACAGTACCGTAATATTGCAGCGGCAGTAGAAGGTGAAATTGTAACAGGAAATGAACATGGTTATTTTTATAAAGGAAAAGTAACTGTTGCAGCATCAAGCAAAGAGTTGATGACAAGCTTTATCGAGAAAGATGATCTTGTTATCATTGGGGATCGAATTGATGCACAGCAGTGTGCAGTTGATCTGGATGCAAGCTGTATGGTAGTCTGCCAGAATGATCCGATCTCAGAAGATATTCTGCGTCAGGCAGAGGCAAAAGAAATTGTCGTTATCTGGACACAGCATGATACATTTACGGCAGCGCAGCATATCAGCCAGAGTATTCCGGTAAGATCTTTCATGACAAAGGATCAACTCGTAACATTCCGCAAGAATGATTATGTAGATGATGTGAAAGAAGTGATGGCACGCAAGCGTTTCCGCGACTTCCCTGTTGTAGATAAAGATGGAAAGTTCTTAGGTCTTGTTTCCAGACGAAGACTTCTCAATGTCAGCAAGAAACAGGTGATCCTTGTCGATCATAATGAGAAGAACCAGGCAGTAGACGGAGTGGAAGAGGCCGATGTCCAGGAGATTATTGATCACCACAGATTGAGCAGTATCGAGACAATCGGACCTGTATTTTTCAGAAATCAGCCGGTTGGATGTACAGCAACAATTGTATCTCAGATGTACGAGGAAAATGGTGTCGAAATAGATCCGGTGAATGCAGGGCTTCTTTGTTCCGCAATCATTTCCGATACATTGATGTTCCGTTCCCCAACTTGTACACCACTTGATGAAAGCACAGCGAAAAGGCTTGCAGAGATTGCCGGGATCAATATAGAGAAACTTGCACAGGCGATGTTCAAGGCAGGAAGCAACCTCAAAGGAAAGACAGCCGAGGAGATTCTCTTCCTTGATTTTAAACAGTTTACAGTGAATGATACGGTATTTGGTGTTGGTCAGGTGAATTCAATGAGCGAAGAAGAGCTTGAAGAGATTAAGGCAACAGTACTTCCGGAGATGGAAAAGACAAGACAAAATCACAGTCTGGATATGATTTTCTTTATGCTGACAAATATTATTGCAGAGTCTTCTGAACTGATCTGCAGTGGTAATGAAGCAAGAGAAAAGATTATCGGAGCTTATGATTTGGAAGATAATGCACAGAAACTGATGCTCAAAGGTGTCGTATCACGTAAGAAACAGCTCGTTCCGGCACTTGTATCAGCACTGCAGCAGTAAGAAGCCCAAGATATTTTCAAATAGAAAGTCAGAACCGTCTCCGTAACAGGGGACGGTTTTCAGGAGGAAAGAGAAATGGCGAAACAGGTATGGAAAGCCGGTAATATGGTCTACCCGCTTCCGGCAGTTATGGTAAGTATGGCAGATAAAGAAGGAAATACGAACATTTTTACCGTTGCATGGACAGGAACTGTATGTACAAATCCGGCGATGGTATACATTTCCGTAAGACCGGAAAGATATTCGTATCATATGATTGAAGAGAGCGGAGAGTTTGTGATCAATCTGACAACCGAACAGCTCGCCCATGCGACTGATTACTGTGGTGTGCGCTCCGGCCGGAATGTGGATAAATGGAAAGAGTGTCATTTGACTGCGAAAAAGGCAGAGAAGCTTACTTACGCACCGGTCATTGAAGAAGCACCGGTCAATATTGAATGTGTAGTGACAAAAATTGAGAAACTTGGAAGTCACCATATGTTTCTTGCAGAAGTGAAAGCGGTTCAGGTGGACGAGTCCTATATGGATGAGAAGGGCAAATTCGAACTCAATAAGACAGGTCTTCTGGCATATTCCCATGGAGAATATCTTGGACTTGGAAAAAAGATCGGAACGTTTGGATACAGCGTGAGAAAAAAGAAGACCGTTGACAAACGAACTGCTAAGAAGATCACAACAAAAAATGAATCAAGGAGCAAGAAATCTCCAGAGAAAAGAACTGTGAATAAAAATGCAACATTCAGAAAGAAAGGAAAAGCTAAGAAATGATTTCATTTGAAAATGACTATTCAGAAGGCGCACATGAGGAAATCCTGCGCAGACTGGCAGAAGTAAATAAAGAAGGAATTACAGGATACGGAAATGATTCATATTGTGAATCCGCAAAGGAAAAGATCCGTCAGGCATGTAAATGCCCGGAGGCAGACATTTACTTCCTTGTGGGAGGAACACAGACAAATCAGACAGTAATTGATTCCGTGCTCCAGAGCTATGAAGGCGTTATCGCGGCTGAGACAGGTCATGTTGCATCACACGAGGCGGGTGCGATTGAAGCATCCGGTCATAAAGTACTGACCCTTCCGCAGCTGGAAGGAAAGATTCAGCCCAAAGATGTGGCAGATTATTTGAATCAGTTTTATAGTGATGGGAATCATGAACACATGGTTTTCCCGGGGATGGTCTACATCTCTCACCCAACAGAGTATGGCACACTGTATACACGTGGCGAACTCGCAGAGCTTTCTGATATCTGTCAGCAGTACCATATTCCGTTGTATCTTGATGGAGCACGTCTTGGATACGGTCTCGCAGTAGAAGATACAGATGTGACAATGGAAGATATTGCAGAATACTGTGACATTTTCTATATTGGTGGAACAAAGGTAGGTGCCTTTTGCGGAGAGGCAGTTGTATTTACAAAAGAAAATGCACCGAGACATTTTGTGACGCTGATCAAACAGCACGGAGCACTGCTTGCCAAAGGCTGGTTCCTTGGTGTTCAGTTTGATACGTTATTTACAGATGATCTGTATATGAAAATCAGTAAGAATGCAATCACAACAGCTGCGAGACTGAAGGAAATCCTGAAAGAAAAAGGATATGACTTCTATATTGATTCTCCGACGAACCAGATCTTTGTTGAGATGGAAGATGAGAAGCTGAAAGAACTGGAGAAGAATGTCAGGGTCAGCTTCTGGGAGAAGACGGATGAGAAGCATACAGTAGTCAGATTTGCCACTAGCTGGGCAACGGATATGGAGAAGGTTGAGAACCTGAGGGAGTATTTATAAAAAAGTAAGAATATAAATAATAGCAAATACAGATAATATATAGAAGCCCATAAAATGAGAATCATTATCATGTAGAAATATTGCGTTTTGCAAAGAAACTTGATAGAATACATATGGTTATAGAAAACTAACTGTGTGAATAAATCATGTATACTCCTTTGTCTGTAATACCTGAACACAGGCGAGGGAGTCCTCAGAAAGGATGGACAACTATGAATTATCTGGAAATTGAAAAAGTAATTGGAAGAGAAATTATCGACTCACGCGGAAATCCAACGGTTGAGGCAGAAGTGCATCTTGTAGATGGAACTGTAGCAAGAGGTGCAGCTCCAAGTGGTGCTTCTACCGGAGAATTTGAGGCACTTGAACTTCGTGATGGAGACAAGTCAAAATTCGGTGGAAAAGGTGTTTCCCGTGCAGTAGAAAATATTAATACAACAATCAACAGTGCATTGGTTGGAATGGATGCAGGAGACACTTATGCAATTGATCAGGCAATGATCCAGGCAGATGGAACAAAAGATAAATCAAATCTTGGCGCAAATGCAATTCTTGCGGTTTCAATCGCATGTGCAAGAGCGGCAGCAGATGCACTTGAGATCCCGTTGTACCGTTTTCTTGGAGGAGTGAATGGAAACAGACTTCCTGTTCCAATGATGAACATTGTAAATGGCGGGTGTCATGCACTTTCTTCTGGACTGGATGTGCAGGAGTTCATGATCATGCCGGTTGGAGCGCCGTCTTTTAAAGAATGCATCCGCTGGTGTACAGAGGTATTCCATGCACTTGCAGGAATCTTGAAAGACAGAGGACTTGCAACATCTGTAGGTGATGAGGGTGGATTTGCCCCGGCACTGAAATCAGACGAAGAAGCAATCGAGACAATTCTTGAGGCTGTGAAGAAGGCCGGATATGAGCCTGGAAAAGACTTCAAGATCGCGATGGATGCGGCATCTTCAGAATGGAAGACAGGGACGATTGGAGAGTATAAACTTCCAAAGGCAGGAACAGTTTATACTTCAGAACAGCTCATTGACCACTGGAAGAAACTGGTAGAGAAATATCCGATCATCTCAATCGAAGATGCACTTGATGAGGAAGACTGGGAAGGCTGGAAAAAGCTGACAGCAGAGCTGGGAGATAAAGTCCAGCTGGTTGGAGATGATCTTTTTGTCACAAACACAGAGAGACTGGCGAAAGGAATTAAGCTTGGATGCGGAAATTCTATTCTGATCAAACTGAATCAGATTGGATCTGTATCTGAGACTCTTGAAGCAATCAAGATGGCACACAAAGCAGGTTACACAGCAATTTCTTCCCACCGTTCCGGTGAGACAGAGGACACAACGATTGCAGATCTTGCAGTAGCGTTGAATACCTGCCAGATTAAGACCGGAGCGCCGAGCCGTTCGGAGCGCGTAGCGAAATATAATCAGTTACTCCGCATCGAGGAAGAACTTGGAACAAGCGCAGTATATCCGGGGAATGACGCATTTAATGTGAAATAACATCAGTAAAATAACCTGACAGTCAGGAAAATCCATGCATTTTATAATCTCAGTGGGATGAAATGCATGGATTTTTGTGCATATATTTCTTTGATTTTCATCTAGATTTTTTTATCTATATGTCATACAATAGAAATGTAATTGCCATCAGGCAACATAATATTTAAAAATATTTGGAGGATTTCATTATGAAGAAACCGGTTCTGGTCATTATGGCAGCAGGAATGGGAAGCAGATATGGCGGGCTGAAGCAGATTGACCCGGTAGATCAGGAAGGACATATTATTATGGATTTCTCGATCTTTGATGCAAAACGCGCAGGATTTGAGAAAGTCGTATTTATTATTAAGAAAGAAAATGAAGCAGATTTTAAAGAAGCTGTTGGAAAGAGAATTGAGAAGATCATGGATGTAGCGTATGTATTCCAGGATCTGAACAATCTCCCGGAAGGTTACGAAGTTCCGGAAGGACGTGTAAAGCCTTGGGGAACAGCACATGCTGTTTTAAGTGCGATCGATGAGGTGGATGGACCATTTGCAGTAATCAACGCGGACGATTATTACGGACGTCATGCATTTGAGACAATCTATGAATTCCTTACAACACATGAAGATGATGATAAGTACCGTTATACAATGGTAGGTTATCGTCTGAAGAATACAGTTACAGATAACGGACATGTTGCTCGTGGCGTATGTGAACTCAATGAGGCGAAAGAGCTGGTTGGAATCACAGAGCGTACAAAGATCGAGAAGCGTGACGGTGGAATCGCTTTCTCAGAAGACGACGGAGAGACATGGACAACTATCGACGGAGACACTCTTGTATCCATGAATATGTGGGGATTCACAAGAAGTATTTTAGATGAGATTAAAGCAGGATTCCCGGCATTCCTTGAGAAAGGTATTAAGGAGAATCCGATGAAATGTGAGTACTTCCTACCATCCGTAGTCAGTGACCTTCTGGCAGAGGGCAGAGCAACCGTAAGAGTGCTTGAATCCGAAGATAAATGGTATGGAGTTACATACAAAGAAGACAAGCCGGTTGTAGTCGCAGCGGTACAGGCTTTGAAAGACGAAGGTCTTTATCCACAGAAATTGTGGGATTAGATTATGTGTTGTCAGTTACAGAATTTGTGAATCATAATGATTATGCAACATTTTTACCATAAGAGGAACTATTCGTATAAAGATTTTTGTGGTGGATGTGTTATAATCAGAGACAACAAAGCAAAGATAAGCAAGCTGCTGAACACAGTTACTGTGAGGAGCAGCAATTTGAGCAATAAAGCTCAGAGGAGGAATTTTAAAATGGCAATTTTAGTAACAGGAGGCGCCGGATTTATCGGAAGCCACACATGTGTAGAACTTTTGAATGCAGGATATGATGTTGTAATCGCAGATAACCTTTACAACGCATCAGAGAAAGCTGTAGACAGAGTAAAACAGATCACAGGAAAAGACCTGAAGTTCTATAAAGCAGATATCCGCGACAAAGAAGCAATGAACGAGATCTTTGAGAAAGAAGAGATCGAGTCGGTTATCCATTTCGCAGGACTCAAGGCAGTAGGTGAATCAGTTGTTAAACCACTCGAATACTACGAGAATAACATTGCCGGAACTTTAGTTCTCTGTGATGTAATGAGAAATCACGGCGTGAAGAATATCATCTTCAGTTCTTCTGCAACAGTATATGGTGACCCGGCATTTATCCCGATCACAGAAGAGTGCCCGAAGGGTACATGTACAAACCCATACGGATGGACAAAATGGATGCTGGAGCAGATCCTGACAGATCTTCATACAGCAGATCCGGAGTGGAACGTCGTACTTCTTCGTTACTTCAACCCAATCGGAGCTCATGAGAGCGGACTGATCGGAGAAGATCCGAAGGGAATCCCGAATAACCTGATTCCATACATTACACAGGTAGCAATCGGTAAACTTGAGTGTCTTGGTGTATTTGGAGACGATTATGATACACATGACGGAACAGGTGTACGTGATTACATCCATGTAGTTGATCTCGCAGTTGGACATGTCCGCGCAGTGGAGAAATTGAAAGAGAAAGCAGGAGTTTCCGTATATAATCTTGGAACAGGAAACGGATATTCCGTACTTGACATGGTGAAAGCATTCTCCAAAGCTTGTGGAAAAGAGATCCCTTATCAGATTAAACCACGTCGTGCAGGAGACATTGCTACATGTTACTGTGATGCTTCCAAGGCAAAGAAAGAACTTCACTGGGTAGCTGAGAGAGATCTGAACAAGATGTGTGAAGATTCCTGGAGATGGCAGAGCATGAATCCAAACGGATACGAGGATTAAGTTTGATTAATCATTTATAATGTGAAATGGAAAGTTGTTGATGAGCAGGGGCGCGCGATGATAGTGTAGTTTCCTGTGCCATCAACAACTTTTTTGTATCATTTGTAAATTATGTTAACCAACCGAGAACAGCAACACAGCTCTTGCAACCAACAGTCCATCTGTATTATACTAATAGAACACGATTAAATTCAGAAGAAATTGGAGATAGAAAAATGAAGCGCGAAGTAGATCTTAATGAAATTTCAGACGGACGTCTGTATTCCTCCGGAGATATGGTTAAGGTGGACTGTCATGATTGTGAAGGCTGCTCTGCATGCTGCCAGGGAATGGGAAATTCCATCCTATTGGATCCAATGGATCTGTGGAGATTGCAACTCGGAAAAAAAGAGAATTTTGATACACTGCTTGCAAACTATCTGGAATTGAATGTAGTTGACGGGATGGTACTTCCTAATTTAAAGATGGCAGGAGAGGAAGAAGTCTGTCTGTTCTTGAAAGATGGAAGATGTTCTATTCATGGATACAGACCGGGAATCTGCCGTTTGTTCCCTCTTGGACGTATTTATGAGGAGAATGGATTCAAGTATTTTATCCAGGTTCATGAGTGTAAGAAGCAGGAACGTGGTAAAGTGAAGATTAAGAAGTGGCTTGGAATTGCAGATCAGAAGAGATACGAAGATTTCGTGTGGAGATGGCATACATTTCTTAAGAACTGTGAAGAAGGAATGAAAGAACTTGATGAGCAGAACGCGAAAGTACTGACGGTTGTGGTTCTCCGCAACTTTTATCAAATGCCTTACCAGGCAGAGGAAGAAGCACAGTTTTATCCGGAATTTGAAGAAAGACTGGAAAGACTGAATGCAATGTTTGGGTTTTAGAAGTGAAAGTTAGTAACAGGTGAAAGGCAGCAGTAGATGGAAAGCAACAGTAGAAAAACACAGATATTAAAAGAAATTTTTGGATACGATTCTTTCCGTAAAGGACAGGAGGAGATTGTAGATCAGATTTTGAATGGAAGAGATGTGTTGGCAATCATGCCGACCGGAGCAGGAAAGTCACTTTGTTATCAGGTTCCGGCACTTCTGATGTCTGGGATCACGATCGTAGTATCACCGCTGATTTCATTGATGATCGATCAGGTGAAGGCACTGAATGAAGCAGGAGTTCATGCAGCGTATATTAACAGTGCACTGACAGAACGGCAGATTACAAAAGCATTAGAACTGGCAGCGGCAGGCAGATATAAGATGATCTATGTCGCTCCGGAACGCTTGTTGACACCACGGTTTCTGGACTTTGCATGTCATACAGAACTTTCTATGGTGACAATCGATGAGGCTCACTGTATTTCCCAGTGGGGACAGGATTTCCGCCCAAGTTATGTGAAGATCACAGAATTCATCCGCCAGCTTCCAAGACGCCCGGTTGTCAGTGCATTTACAGCAACAGCAACACAGAAAGTAAGAGAAGATATTCTTGAAGTACTTGATCTTGAATCTCCTTATATAAATGTATCCGGTTTTGACAGAGAGAACCTTTACTTCGAAGTAAGACCAGCGCGTGGGAAGAAGGATGCAATTAAGGAATATCTTACACAGCACAGAGAAGACAGTGGGATTATTTACTGTGCAACAAGAAAAAATGTAGATGAACTCTATTTGGAATTGCAGAATGCCGGATTCTCTGTCGGAAGATATCATGCAGGAATGGGTACAGAGGCAAGAAATGAAAGTCAGGAAGATTTCATTTATGACAGGACAGAGATTATGATCGCAACGAATGCATTTGGAATGGGAATAGATAAGTCCAATGTCCGTTTTGTACTTCATTATAATATGCCGCAGAGCATGGAAAATTATTACCAGGAGGCAGGCAGAGCCGGACGAGACGGAGAACCGGCAGAATGTATCCTTTTCTATTCACCGCAGGATATCATGATCAATCAGCTCCTGCTGGATAGCAAAGAGCAGATTGGAGAATACACAGAAGAAGAACTCCGGGTGATCCGGGAACAGGATGTTCTCCGGTTGCGTAAGATGAGTAATTATTGTACGACAAGCATGTGTCTTAGAAAATACATATTGAATTATTTTGGACAGGAGACAGAAGAACATTGTGGGAATTGTTCCAATTGTCTGGAAGAATTCGTAGAGCTTGATGTCGGAGAGATCGCGGCAGACGTGATCGAGTGTGTGCGCGAATCCAGACAGAGATACGGTATGACAATGATCCTTTCCACACTGGCGGGAGCGAATACAGCGAAGATCAGAAGTGCAGGGATGAATGAACTTTCCATTTATGGAAGACAGAGTAAATGCTCTCAGCAGAGGCTGAAAGACGTAGTTTATACACTGCTCGAACACGGATACCTTCAACAGAGCGCAGATCGTTATGCGATCCTGAAACTGACAGACCGGTCAGAAGAATTACTGAAATCGAGAGAATTGAAACTTCGCTGCAAGAAGTCAGCACTTACAGAAAAGAAAAAGTCCGGAAGTGGAAAGAAAGCGTCTCATAGAAAGGGAGAGAGTTTCGGGAATCTTACAGATAAAAGCCGAGAATTATTCGAAGAATTGCGCTCTGTGCGTTATTCTTTGGCAAAGAAAAAAGGAATTCCGCCATATATGGTCGCTTCAGATCGTACATTACATGAGATGTGTGTACTTGTTCCATTTGAAAAAGAGGAACTGCTTGAAGTACACGGTATGGGACTTAAGAAATATGAACAGTACGGAGCAGTTTTTCTTGATAAGATTCAAGAAGTGACAGCAGGTGATAAAAAGGGTTACGGTATATCAGAAGATGCTGATGGAACAGATGCAGTTCAGAACCAGAATCCTCTGGATATCGGACCATTTGGAAGCGTAGAGAATTAACAGCAAAAAAGAAGTAAAAGAAAGAAGTGACATAAAAGTGTCTGTAAAAATATTTCCAACATTAAAAAATTATAAAACAGAATATTTGCCAAAAGATATTTTAAGCGGAATTATCATGGCAGCGGTCTCAATTCCAATCTCTATGGGATATGCACAGATTGCAGGCGTTCCGGCGGTGTATGGACTTTATGGATCTGTTTTGCCGATCCTGCTATTTGCAATGTTCTCAACTTCAAAACAGTTTATCTTCGGAGTAGATGCGGCACCGGCGGCGATTGTCGGAGCTGCGCTGGCGACACTTGGAGTGACAGCAGAATCAGCCCAGGCATTGCAGTATGTACCATTGATCGCATTGTTTGCAGGACTCTGGTTATTATTGTTTTACTTTTTACATGCAGATAAGATTGTTGATTTTATCTCGACACCGGTTATGGGTGGGTTTATCAGTGGTATCGCGGTGACGATTATTCTGATGCAGATTCCGAAACTGATGGGAAGCCCGGCGGGAACAGGAGAATTCATAGAACTTGCAGAACACATTTTCCAGGCAATCACAAAGATGAACTGGCTGTCCTTTGGAATGGGAGTTGGAGCACTTGTAATCTTGATTGTATCCAAAAAACTGATTCCAAAGTTCCCGATGGCAATCGTTATTATGATTGCCGGAGTTCTCTCGACAATTGTTTTTCATGTAAACCAGTATGGTGTAGTTCTCCTGCAGGCAGTCCAACCGGGGCTTCCGCGGCTTATTTTCCCGGATTTTACGGGGATCAATCTTACCCAGGCTGTGGGAAGAGCACTTATGGTTGCTGTTGTGATCATGGCAGAGACACTTTTGTCAGAGAACAATTTTGCATCCAAAAACGGATATGAACTGGATGACCGTCAGGAAATCCTTGCCTGTGCCGCAGGAAATCTTGCTGCCGGTGCAGTTGGATGCTGTCCGGTAAATGGAAGTATTTCCAGGACTTCCATGAATGAACAGTATGGAGGAAAGACACAGGTTGTATCCATTACAGCGGGACTGACCATGGCAGTTGTACTTATAGGTGCAACCGGATTTATCGAATATCTTCCGGTTCCGGTATTGACGGCAATCGTAATCTCTGCACTGATGAATGTTGTAGAGACACATCTTGCGGTACGCTTGTTTAAAGTAAGCAGAAATGAATTTTATATTTTTATTGCAGCAGGGATCGGTGTGCTGTTTCTTGGTACGATTTACGGAGTTGTGATCGGAATTTTGTTATCTTTTGTAGCAGTGATTTTAAGGGCTACAAACCCTCCGAGATCTTTCCGTGGAATGATTCCGGGAAAAGAAGTTTATTATGATTTGGAGAGAAACCGTTTCGCGTATCCGATTAAGCACGTGATTATTTACAGATTTAGCGAGAACCTTTTCTTTGCAAATATCAAAGTGCTGGTTTCAGATATTGAAAACAGCATCAAAGAGGATACAAAGGTTGTAATTCTGGACGCATCAGCAATCAACAGTCTGGATATTACAGCGGCAGATGCACTCGAAATGCTTGCAGCAAGTCTGAAAAAACGTGGAATTAAGTTCTATATCACAGAACATTCCAGAGAAGTTAACGATCAGATGAGAAAGCTTGGAATCGGACATTTGATAAAAGAAGGTGCTGTGCGAAGAACAATTCTTGCGGCACTTCATGATGCGGGGATTGAGCAGCCTTGCCCATTGGATATTCCAGAAGAAGATCTCGAAAAACTTAAGCGAAGAGAATATTTTTCCCTTCCTGCAGAAGAAGAAAATACACTGGAAGAGTTTGCATGGGCATTTGGTGATGATGCAGTCAAAGAAATTGAGAAACGAGTGCTTTCTATTGTGAAGCAGATCCATGAGATTACAGATCTCGAGAAACTTTCCGAAGAAGGAATCAAAGAAAAACTGGAATTTTGGAATTCACTTGGAGCACTTGATGAAGATGAGTTGCTCCGCAGAATGGAGCTTCACTTAGATGATCTTCCAAGTGATGTAAAAGAAAACAAAAAACTCGTCATTGAATTGATCGAGCGTAGAAGAAGAAAACTTAGAGATCGTCTTCTGAAAGAGCATCCAGAGATTGTTGAGCATGTTGAAGAGCGAAGAGAGCGGCTGGAGCGAAGACTTGAGAAACAGAATCCAGATGCAGTAAAGCGTCTGAAACACTGGAAAGATGAAGAATTCTAAAGAACAATCTTTAAGATTCTTAATAAATCATTAGGATTGTTAAAGTTCTCTTGTTTCTGCAAAAAAGGAATGCTATGATTAATATGGAAGAAAAAGTCAGGGGACAATTTTGATTGTCCCCTGATTCTAAGAATAGAAAAGAAAAAAAGGGATAAGCATGTGGTCTAAAGAAACAAAAGAAGAAAAAGAACGCAAGAAAGAACAAGCGTTTTATGAACATTATGGCGCGATGGGAAAAAGCACAGATTCCATTAGAAAAGAGTGGGAGAGGCGCAAGAGGAATGAACTACGCATTCGACGCCTCAAGAGACGAAGGAGAATTGCAATCATATTGATTCTGTTCGTTGTATTAGTTCCGGCAGTTTCAACATTTACTTATTTTAAAATGAATCCGATTGTATTACGGAGTAAAGTGATCGCGCAGGAAAAGAAAGAAAGTATGGATCTAATGTCCAACATCCGTTTCGTTGTTGGTGGAAAAGCGAAAGATGTGAAGACAGAAGGGAAAGTAGATACGAATAAAGAAGGAAAATATACGGTTTACTATGTCTATGGTAAACAAAAAGTAAAAGCTGAAGTCGAAGTTAAGGATACAAAAGCACCTGAGCTCAAAATGAAAGACAGTTATACAACAGAACTTCCGAAAGATATCAAGCCAGAAGATTTTGTAGAATCAGTAAAAGATGCATCAGATGTCACACTTGAATTTGTCGGACAGGATTCCTGGGAGAAGAAAGGAAAATACGGAGTAACTGTTGCTGCAACAGATAGTGACGGTCATAAGACAGAAGGTAAATCAACACTGAATCTGGAAGAGGATACAACAGGACCGACGATTGAAGGAGCAGATGATAAAGAACTTGCACAGGGCGATACGATGGACTTTAATGAAGGGGTTACGATAAAGGATGATATGGATCCAGAGCCAACATTGGAAGTACAGGGTGCTGACAAAGTGGATTTTGCGACACCGGGAACCTATATTGTCACCTATCTTGCAAAAGACCGTTCCGGAAACGAGACAAAGATTGAGCGAAAGATCAAAGTGAAAGAGAATCCGGATTGGAATGAGAAAGTTGTTTATCTGACTTTTGATGATGGTCCTTCAGAGAATACCGGAGAGATTCTTGATATTCTGAAAGAGAAAAATGCGAAGGCAACCTTCTTCGTCACAGGAAATAATCAGGAACATGATGATATGATCAAAAGAGCCTTTTCCGAAGGACATTCGATCGGACTTCATACCTATACACACGATTATGCAACAGTTTACGCATCCGAAGATGCATACTTCGCAGATCTGCAGAAAGTATCGGATCTGGTAGAGAGTATCACAGGAACAAAATCCATGATCATTCGTTTCCCGGGAGGATCCAGCAATACCGTCAGTGCAAAATATGTCAAAGGATTGATGACAACACTTACGAAAGCAGTGAGAGACAAAGGATATCAGTATTTTGACTGGAACTGTGATTCTACTGACGCAAGCGGAAATAATGTTCCGGTAGAAAAGCTGGTTTCCAACGCAACATCTTGCACGGCAAATCATGTTGATATTCTGATGCATGATACAGATGCAAAAGATACAACCGTACAGGCATTGCCACAGATTATTGATTACTATAGAAGTCAGGGATATACATTCAAAGGACTGACCGTTGATAGTGTGGCAGCGCACCATGGAGTGAATAATTGATAAATATTAGAAAGAGCCAGGACAGGCACCACACACGGTGTCTGTTCTGGCTCTTAATTATATCTTAATCCTCATCATCTGTCTGTACAGAGTAAGTCTGTCTCTTTCTTGCCATCTCATCGCTCTCAAGATATTCATCATAAGTTGTGATCTTATCGATCAGCTTACCGCCCGGAACAATCTCCATGATACGGTTCGCTGTTGTCTGTACGATCTGGTGGTCTCTGGAAGTAAAGAGAAGTACTCCAGGGAACTTGATCAGACCATTGTTGAGTGCTGTGATAGACTCCATATCCAGGTGGTTTGTTGGCTCATCAAGAAGCAGTACATTTGCTCCTGAGATCATCATCTTGGAGAGCAGGCAGCGAACCTTCTCACCACCGGAAAGTACAGCAACTTTCTTCACTCCGTCTTCACCGGAGAAGAGCATTCTTCCAAGGAATCCACGAACATAAGTTACATCCTTTTCCTCGGAGTACTGTGTCAGCCACTCTGTGATATTGTAGTCATTGTCGAATTCTCCGCCGAAATCCTTCGGGAAGTAAGCCTGAGAAGTTGTAACTCCCCATTTATATGTTCCTTCATCCGGTTCCATCTCGCCGATCAGGATCTTGAAGAGGATTGTCTTAGCAAACTCATTACCACCAACAAAAGCAACTTTATCCTCACGGCCAAGTGTAAATGTAAGGTTATCAAGAATCTTCTCGCCGTCAATTGTCTTGGAAAGTCCTTCTACAGTGAGAACTTCATTACCAATCTCACGGTTCGGACGGAAGTCGATGTAAGGATATTTACGGCTGGAAGGTCTGATCTCATCAAGCTGGATTTTCTCCAGGGCACGCTTTCTGGAAGTAGCCTGTTTGGACTTGGAAGCGTTCGCACTGAATCGGGAAATAAATTCCTGCAGCTCTTTGATCTTTTCTTCTTTTTTCTTGTTGGCCTCTTTCATCTGACGGATCAGCAGCTGGCTTGACTCGTACCAGAAGTCGTAGTTTCCTGCGTAAAGCTGGATCTTGCCGTAATCGATATCGGCAATCTGTGTACATACCTTGTTCAGGAAGTAACGGTCATGGGATACAACGATAACAGTGTTGTCAAAGTTGATCAGGAATTCTTCCAGCCATGCGATCGCATCAAGATCCAGGTGGTTGGTAGGCTCGTCAAGAAGCAGGATATCTGGGTTTCCGAACAGTGCCTGTGCAAGAAGAACCTTGACCTTCTCAGAACCTGTCAGGTCTTTCATCAGTTTATAATGAAGCTCTGTCTCGATACCAAGTCCGTTCAGAAGGTTGGCAGCATCAGATTCTGCTTCCCATCCATCCATTGTAGCGAACTCAGCTTCCAGCTCACTTGCTTTGATTCCGTCTTCATCTGTGAAATCTTCTTTTGCGTAAATTTCTTCTTTCTCTTTCATGATTTCATACAGACGTGCATTTCCCATGATAACTGTATCAAGAACCGGGAATTCGTCGTATTTAAAATGATCCTGCTGAAGGAAAGAAAGTCTCTCGCCCGGGGAGATAACTACATCACCGGATGTCGGCTCAAGCTGTCCGGAAAGAATCTTAAGAAATGTAGATTTACCGGCACCATTCGCACCGATCATTCCGTAGCAGTTCCCCTCTGTGAATTTGATGTTAACATCTTCGAACAGCGCCTTTTTCCCGACGCGAAGGGTTACGTTATTTGCACTAATCATTTGAAAGTCTCCTTGTAAATAAATTAGAATTGTGATTACGTTGTTATAATTGTCCTTTTTCAAATACGTGTGAATAAGAACATACCAATCCATATATTAACATAGAAGAAAGGGTGCTGACAAGTACTGAAATAGAAAAATGCATACGAAAAAGCAGGGCAAACTGTGTGAAAATGTATAAGAACTAATCCTTGTTCTTTCCATTGTAAAAAGTTATAATGTTACTAAGAATCTCACAATATAAATAGCAGTAGAAAAGAGGAGAAACCATGGCACTTAAGAAAGCAACAATCGTACTGGAAGGTGGAGCAACAAGAGGCATATTTACTTCTGGTGCTCTGGATTACCTTATGGAACAGGATATTTATTTTTCAGATGTGATCGGTGTGTCTGCCGGCGCATGTAATGCAGTAGATTATGTTTCCAGACAGCCGGGACGTACAAGAGACTGTATGATTCCGAATACAAAAGATATGAAGTATATTAATGGAGTGAAAGATACGATCAGGGAGAAAAGTCTGATGAATATGGATTTGATTTTTGATAAATATCCGAATGAACTGATCCCATTTGATTTTGATACATATTTTCAGTCAAAGATGCACTGTGAGCTGGTAACGACAAACTGTCTGACTGGAAATGCAGAATATATGACGGAAACAGAAGATCCTGACCGATTGATGAAGATCTGTCGTGCATCAAGCAGTATGCCGCTTGTGACTCCGATGGTGAATATTGACGGTGTCCCGTATCTGGATGGCGGACTTGCAGATTCTGTTCCGATCCGTCGTGCACAGAAGCTTGGGAATGAGAAGATCATAGTGATCCTGACGAGAAATCAGGGCTATCGTAAGAAAGTGATCTCAACGGCAGTGCAGAAGCTTTACAGACAGGCATATAAGTCCTATCCGAATGCAGTCAGGACAATCTTCAGAAGAAGTTTTATCTATAATAAAACGATGAATTATCTGGACCAGCTTGAGAAGCGTGGAGAGATCTATGTCCTTCGTCCACATGTAAAACCAGTGTCACGGCTCGAACAGCATCCGGATGTCCTGCATGCATTTTATGAACATGGATATCATCTGATGGAGCGAAAGACAGAAGAAATGCTGAAGTATCTTGAACAGTAATAAAAATAAATCGACTTGTTAAAAGAAGAGAGAAAAGGGAGTTGAGTTATATGAGAGAGATTTTAGAAGAAACTCAGAACCGTGAATTATCGTGGCTTCGGTTCAATCAGCGCGTTCTCGAAGAAGCACGGGACGAGACAGTTCCTTTGATGGAACGTATGAAATTTGTAGCTATTTTCACAAGTAATTTAGACGAGTTTTTTATGATCCGCGTAGGAAGTCTGTATGATATGGCATCAGCAGACAGCAAAAAGATCGATCAGCGATCCGGTATGACAGCAAAACAGCAGTTAGATGCAATTTATCGAGCTGTTTCCCCACTTTACAAGGAACGCGATAAGACATATGCAGAGATCAAGAAACAGTTAAGTCCGTATGGTGTCTGCGGTCTTGACTTCAAGGAACTGGAACAGCAGGAGAAGAAGTTTGTAAAGAAATATTTCAAAGAAGAAGTAATGCCGGTGCTTTCCCCACAGATCGTAGATGCGAACCATCCGTTCCCACATCTGTTAAGTAAAGAACTGTATGTGGTTGCGAATCTGAAGCAGGGAGACAAGACGATGCTCGGAATCATCCCGGTACCACAATATATTTCTAATATTCTCTATCTTCCGGGGTATGACATCCGTTATATCCGTATGGAAAAGATTATCCTGGAATTTATTGATCTTGTTTTTGACCAGTATCAGATCTCAGACAAGAACTATATCCGTGTAACGAGAAATGCAGATGTATCACCGGATGATGAAGCTTATGCAGACAGCGGAGATTTCCGTCATGTGATGCAGGAGACACTTCACAAGAGAAGAAGGATGGCCGTTGTCCGTCTTGAGGCAGCCAACTCTCTGAGTAAAGAGATGGAGAAATATTTCTGTGAGAAATTCAATATTCGTCCGGAATGTATTTTCCGAACAAAGATGCCGATGAAGCTGGACTTTATCTTTGCAATCGCTGATAAACTTCCGGATTCGAAGAAAAAAACGCTCGTGGATGTACCATTTTCTCCGCAGCCGTCTTCCATGCTTGCGGAGGGCAAAGTGATTCCGCAGATAAAGAAGAAAGACGCACTCCTTTGCTATCCATATGAAAGCATGGAACCGTTCCTTCAGCTGATCAAAGAAGCATCAACAGATCCGGAAGTGCTGACGATCAAGATCACAATCTACCGTCTGGCGAAGAAAGCACGACTTGTAGAATATCTCTGCGCAGCGGCCGAGAACGGAAAAGAAGTCACAGTTCTGATTGAGCTGAGAGCACGTTTTGATGAGCAGAACAATATTGACTGGTCCGAGCGTCTGGAAGAGGCCGGCTGTCGAGTTCTGTACGGATTTGAGGGTTACAAGGTACACTCCAAGATTTGCCTGATCACATACAGAAACCGTACCGGAATCCATTACATTACACAGATCGGAACCGGAAACTATAACGAAAAGACAGCGAAGATGTATACCGATTACTCGCTGATGACAAGCAGACAGGAGATTGGTGAAGACGCAGCAGTCTTTTTCCAGAACATGTCGATCAGCAATCTGAATGGAGTTTACAAGCATCTGATCGTTTCACCGACAAGCCTGAAACAGAAAGTACTTGCTTTGATGGATGAAGAAATTGCAAAAGGTGAGAACGGAAGAATCATTATGAAAATGAATTCCGTCACGGATATGGATTTCATTCGTAAGGTAACAGAAGCCTCTCAGGCAGGGGTGAAGATAGATCTGATCGTGCGTGGAATCTGCTGTATCCTTCCGGGAATTAAAGGAAGGACGGAGAATCTGCGTGTGACAAGTATTGTAGGAAGATATCTGGAACATCCAAGACTCTTTGTTTTCGGAAAAGGAGCAGATGCCAAGATGTATATCGGTTCTGCAGATATGATGACGAGAAATACAGAGAAGCGTGTAGAAGTTGCGTGTCCGGTCTATGATGAAGAGATCCGGAAACGTCTGTTCCATCAGCTTCATGTGATGCTCTCTGACAATGTGAAAGCCCGCGCGATGACAAGCAACGGAACATACGTAAAGAAACCGGTGGAAGACGGAGTGAGTCTTGTAAATGCACAGGAGACCTTTATGAGAGAAGCATCACAGGCAAAACGTCCGGCTGCAGCCGCTGTACCGAAGAAGAAAAAAGAAGGATTTTTAACAACAGTGCTGAAGATTTTTAAAAGAAAATAGAAAGACGAGAGATGGAGGAGCAGAGGAAGATGAAACCGTTACAGAAAAAAGACTTTGGAAAGACATCGAAAGGGGAACTGGCTACCGTATATACACTGGAAAATGAAGCCGGAATGCAGATCAGCGTATCTGATTTCGGAGCAACACTGACAAGCGTTCTTGTTCCAGATAAGGATAACAATCCGGTAGAAGTGACACTTGGATATGATGATGCAGCCGGATATGAAGCCGGACTTGGAAATGCATTCGGAGCATCAGTCGGACGTAATGCAAACCGTATCGGCGGGGCAGTGATCGAGATCAATGGAACAGAATATCATCTGACAAAGAATGACGGAGAGAACAACCTGCACAGCGGACTTGATTTCTATCACGGAAGAATGTGGAAGGTTGCGGATGCAGATGATACCCATGTGACATTCGAGATGGACAGCCCGGATGGGGATCAGGGATATCCGGGAGCACTTGTTATGAAAGTGACCTATTCTCTGGATGAAGAGAATACTTTGATGATCCACTACGAAGCAGAGCCGGATCAGGATACGATCATCAATATGACAAATCACAGTTACTTTAACCTGAACGGACATAAGAGCGGAGATGTTCTGAATCATACATTATGGCTGAATGCGGATGCATTTACACCGGCAGATGCAGCATCCATTCCGACAGGTGAGATCCGCAGTGTGGAAGGAACTCCGATGGATTTCAGAACAGATAAGACAATCGGAAAAGATATTGAAGCAGACTATGAACCGCTGGTATTCGGAAATGGATACGACCACAACTGGGTATTGAAAAATGAAGGCGAATTTGATAAAGTAGCAGAAGTGGCCGGGGATGAAAGTGGAATCCATATGAGCGTACTGACAGATCTTCCGGGTGTGCAGATCTATACTGCGAACTTCCTTGACGGAGAGAAAGGAAGAGACGGAGCGGTTTATGAGATGAGAGATGCCATCTGTCTTGAGACACAGTACTATCCGGATGCAATCCACCACGAGAACTTCCCAGGACCGATCTGTAAGAAAGGCGAGAAATATGATACTCGTACTGCTTACAGATTCCGTGTAAAATAAGTGAATGGAAGATAGATAACTAGTTTATGGGAAAATCAGTATACATTGCGGAGAAACCGAGCGTTGCCCAGGAATTCGCAAAAGCATTGAAACTAAATACAAAACGACGGGACGGATATCTTGAGTCAGACGAAGCCATTGTCACCTGGTGCGTAGGTCACCTGGTGACGATGAGTTATCCGGAGGAATATGATCCGGCACTTAAGAGATGGAACCTGCAGACACTGCCGTTTATCCCGGAAGAATTCAAATACGAAGTCATTCCGTCAGTGGCGAAACAGTTTCAGATCGTCAGCGGGATCCTGAACCGGGAAGATGTCGATACGATCTATGTCTGTACCGACTCCGGGCGAGAGGGAGAATACATCTATCGTCTCGTAGAACAGGAAGCACACGTTGAGGGAAAAAAGCGCCGGAGAGTGTGGATTGATTCCCAGACAGAAGAAGAGATCTTACGAGGAATCCGTGAAGCCAAAGATCTGTCAGAGTATGATAACCTCGGAGCATCTGCATACCTGCGTGCCAAAGAAGATTATCTGATGGGAATCAACTTCTCCCGTCTGCTGACTTTGAAATATGGAAACAGTATTTCAAATTTTCTGCAAACGAAGTATTCTGTTGTATCTGTAGGACGCGTTATGACATGTGTTCTTGGCATGGTTGTGCGCAGAGAACGCGAGATCCGTGATTTCGTCAAGACACCGTTTTACCGTGTACTCAGCACAATTGATGCACAGGGGCATACGTTCGAGGGTGAGTGGAGAGCAGTGAAAGGCTCCCGCTATTTTGAGTCCTATGACCTTTATAAGGAAAATGGATTCAAGGAGCGCAAGAAAGCAGAAGAACTGATTCAATATCTGCAGACACCGGATGACGAGTACGTAAATGTAGCAGGAATACAGGGACAGCCAGGATTGAACTGCAGGATCGAGTCGATTGAGAAAAAGAAAGAGAAGAAGAATCCTCCTCTTTTATACAACCTGGCGGAGCTTCAGAACGACTGTTCTAAGAGATTTAAGATCAGTCCGGATGAGACACTGCGAATCGTGCAGGAGCTGTATGAGAAAAAACTTGTGACTTATCCAAGAACAGATGCCCGTGTTCTGTCTACCGCAGTGGCAAAGGAAATCACAAGAAATCTGAACGGGCTGTCAAAGTATCCGATGGCGGCACCGTATATGCAGGATATCCTGAATTTCGGAAGCTATAAGACACTTGCAAAGACACGCTATGTGAATGACAAGCAGATCACAGACCATTATGCAATCATTCCTACAGGACAAGGGTTGAATGCATTGAGTACTGTTTCATCTACTGCGAAGGGTGTGTACGACCTGATCGTGCGAAGATTCCTGAGTATCTTTTATCCGCCGGCAGTTTACCAGAAGGTTGCTATCGTGACGAAGATCAAAGAAGAAAGCTTCTTCTCAAGCTTCAAAGTACTTGCTGAGGAAGGGTATCTGAAAGTGGCAGGCATTCCGAAGAAGAAAGCTTCTCAGACAGCCACAAAAGATAGCAGTAATGGAAACAGTGAGAATAATAATAATGATACAAATGACGAGGCAGGTTCAGATTCTTCCGATCAAAGCCTGGACACCGGATTGTTCGAAGTGATCAAGTCATTAAAGAAGGGTGCAGTCCTTCAGGTCAGAGCATTGAATATCAAAGAAGGAGAGACATCACCTCCAAAGCGTTACAATTCCGGTTCCATGATCCTGGCAATGGAGAATGCAGGACAGCTGATCGAGGACGAAGAACTTCGTGCCCAGATCAAAGGAAGCGGAATCGGAACAAGTGCGACAAGAGCAGAGATTCTGAAAAAGCTTGTGAATATCAAGTATCTCGCATTGAACAAGAAGACACAGGTGATCACACCGACGTTGCAGGGAGAGATGATCTATGATGTTGTAGACCATTCCATCCGGTCACTTCTGAATCCGGAGCTTACAGCAAGCTGGGAGAAGGGACTGAACTATGTGGCAGAAGGTTCCATCACATCAGATGAATATATGAGAAAACTAGATCATTTCATCACCAGCAGAACCGTTGGGGTGAAAGGGCTGAACAATCAATATCAGCTCAGAGCCTGCTATGAAAAAGCCGCTGGATTTTATCCGTCTGTAAATAATAATAAAACGACAGGCAGAACAAAAACAGGAAACAAAAGTAAATGACACAATTAAAAGGAATAAATGTAAGTCGGTTCTAACCGGCAGAAAGGAATTACCATGTTAGAAGCATTAACAGTAAAAGAAAATTATTCATTAGACCAGACAATCGCAAAAGATATCTTCAACGGAGTTACTTATCCGTGGGAAGTACTTCCGAAGATCAGCAGCTTCATCCTTGAGCTTGGAGCTACATTGAGCGAGGACGAATACGAGAAACGCGGGGAAAATGTATGGGTAGCGAAATCTGCAAAGGTTGCTCCGACTGCATTTATCAATGGACCGGCAATCATCGGAAAGGATGCAGAGGTTCGTCACTGTGCATTTATCCGTGGAAATGCGATCGTAGGAGAAGGAGCTGTTGTAGGAAACTCCACAGAGCTTAAGAACGTGATCCTTTTTAATAAAGTTCAGGTTCCGCACTATAATTATGTAGGTGATTCTGTTCTTGGATACAAGTCCCACATGGGAGCCGGATCAATTACATCTAACGTAAAATCAGATAAGAAACTTGTTGTGGTAAAAGCCGGAGAAGAGAAGATTGAGACAGGCATGAAGAAGTTTGGTGCAATGCTCGGAGATGAAGTAGAAGTGGGATGCGGAAGCGTTCTGAATCCGGGAACAGTTGTTGGAAATCACAGCAACATCTATCCACTTTCTTCTGTACGAGGATTCGTTCCGGCAAACAGTATTTACAAAAAACAGGGCGAAGTTGTGACAAAAGAAGAAAGATAGTTGAAAATAGAAAGTGATAAGAATGGCTCCTGTGTGATAACATGGGAGCCATCTTAGACAGGAGGAATAAAGCAGATGAATAAAGTAGGTTTTATCGGTGTAGGAATCATGGGAAAATCCATGGTCAGAAATCTCATGAAAGCCGGATTTGAATTACATATCTATGCAAGAACAAAGAGTAAAGTAGAAGATGTGATCGGCGAAGGAGCACAGTTCCATGAGTCAATCAAGGATTGCGTGCAGGATTGTGATGCAGTTATCACAATTGTCGGTTTCCCACAGGATGTAGAAGAAGTATACTTTGATGAGGGGAATATCTTAGACAGTGCAAAGGAAGGCGCTTATTTGATCGATATGACAACAACAAGTCCGCAGATTGCTGAAAAGATCTACGCGGAAGGCACAAAGCGGGGCTTCCATGTGATGGATGCACCTGTCACAGGCGGAGATACAGGAGCGAAAGCCGGAACATTGTCCATCCTTGTTGGCGGAGAGAAAGAAGATTACGAAGCCTGTATGCCACTCTTTGAGGCAATGGGAACAAACATTAATTATCAGGGTAAGGCTGGATGCGGACAGCACTGCAAGCTGGCGAACCAGATCATGATCGCCGGAACACTGTCCGGTGTGTGCGAGGCACTTACTTATGCAAAAGAACAGGGACTGGATCCGGAAGTATTCATGAAGTCCGTTGCGACAGGGGCATCAGGAAGCAAGCAGCTTGACACATTCGGACCAAAGATCTTAAAAGATGATTATGCACCGGGATTCTTTATGAAACACTTCATCAAAGACATGAAGCTTGCACTGATCGAAGCGAACAGAAAAGGACTTTCCCTTGATGTACTCAGTATGGTTCTTGCCAATTACGAAGAACTTGAGCAGGAAGGATATGGAGATCTTGGAACACAGGCACTGATGAAATTCTACGATGAAGAACATCGAAATACGGAAGAGTAAAAATCTGCGAACGATAACCGTAAAAATTCTGTTAAGAATCAACAAAACAGGTTGAGGTAACAGGGAAAAGAAAATATAATAGACATCAGAGGAAAAACTGTTGAAGAAGATAAAAAAATCAACAACAGGAAGACTTGAAGGAGGACACAAAATGCTTACAGATAATTTTGTAACAATGGAAATTGGAAAAGCAAAACACATTGCACTTGTAGCCCATGACGGAAAAAAGAAAGAACTGATTGAATGGTGCGATAGAAATAAAGAAGTATTACAGGGACATTTCCTTTGCGGAACAGGAACAACAGCCCGTCTGATCGCAGAGAAAACAGGACTTCCGGTAAAAGGATACTGCAGTGGTCCACTTGGTGGAGACCAGCAGATCGGTGCGAAGATTGTAGAAGGACAGATTGATTTCATGATCTTCCTGTGGGATCCGTTAGAGGCACAGCCACATGACCCGGACGTTAAGGCACTTCTTAGAATTGCAGTAGTATATGATATTCCGGTTGCGAACAACCTTGCAACAGCAGACTTCATGCTGAACAGCAAGTTCATGAATGAGCCTTATTCCAGACAGATTGAGAATTTCAATAAGACAATTCAGGATCGCGTTGCGGAGATGAAATAAAATAATTTAAGTATTAAAAAAATACCTGCAGATATCAATTTTGACATCTTGCAGGTATTTTTATGGATTTTTACAGAAGTCCTTTTTCACGCTTCTCAAGAAGAGCATGAATCTTATCTGTCGGGCTGATAACAGAACTGATCGGCACATCATGGTTCAGGGAATCAATGATCAGTGCGATAAATTTACTCATATCAGCTTTTACAAAGTAAGGCTTCTCATAAAGTTCCGGTGGGAGATAGGTAAGGTTTGTTGTAATAACTTTACTGATATATCCCTTATTATAATACTCATCGAATTTATCAAATCCGTCTGTGAACAGTCCGAATGTTGTACATACAAAGACACGTCCGGCGTTACGCTCTTTCAGCTGTTTTGCAACATCAAGCATACTTTCTCCGGAAGAAATCATATCGTCAACGATAAGAACATCCTTTCCTGTCACATCATCACCAAGGAACTCATGGGCAACGATCGGGTTCTTTCCGTTTATAACTGTAGAGTAGTCACGACGCTTGTAGAACATACCCATATCAACACCAAGTATATTAGAGAAGTAAACTGCACGGTGCATAGCCCCTTCATCCGGGCTGATGATCATCAGATGTTCTTTGTCAGCTTTCAGATCCGGTACTTCACGGAACAGTGCCTTTAAGAACTGATACTGTGGGTTAAAGCTGTCAAATCCGCTGAGTGGGATCGCATTCTGTACACGCGGGTCATGAGCGTCAAATGTAATGATATTGGAAACGCCCATTGCGTCCAGTTCTTCCAGTGCAAGAGCACAGTCCAGAGACTCTCTTCTTGTACGCTTGTGCTGTCTGCTTTCGTAAAGGAAAGGCATGATAACATTGATACGGCGAGCCTTACCTGTTGCAGCAGCGATAATTCTCTTCAGATCCTGATAATGGTCATCTGGAGACATATGGTTAAGATGTCCGTTTACTGTGTAAGTCAGGCTGTAGTTGCATACATCAGTCATGATAAAAAGGTCAGTACCACGGATTGTCTCTTTCAGGATACCCTTAGCTTCACCGGAACCGAATCTCGGACAACTACAGTCTACCTGATAGTTGTTGGCCTTATAGTTTCTGTAAAGTGGGGATTCTGTTACTTCGTTGATCGTGTTCTCACGGAAGGAAACAATATAATCATTTACCTTCTGTCCCAGAGGTTTGCAACTCTCCATAGCAATCAGTTTAAGAGGTGCAATCGGGAGTGTGTTTTCTAACATTTCGATGTTCGTCATTTTCTTCTCCTCAGTGTGAATTAGTTTTTAACTGTCTTAAGAAATCAGACAGTAACGTGAATTGATTAATTAGAATTAACAGATTAATCATTATACATTTAACGTTATACCATTTTTCAGGAGAAAATTCAAGGAGGGCAGGGCGGAGAGTGGACGATAAAATGTATTTTTTACAGAACAAGACAGAAAATAACAAACTTGCCTTTTATAAGGTGCAATGGTAGAATTTTAAGTAGGAAAATGTGCAGGACAAAAAGGAGTGATGATATGCCGAAAGTATTCAATAATCAAGTATTTATTGATTTTTTGGCACAATTAAGACCTGATGAACAACATCAGTATAACAGTCCATGGAATATTGCAGCAGAGTTTAATATTGATATGAGCTGTCCGCATGTTTTTATTAGAAGAAAGAAATCGGAGTGCAGCAGGTAGAAGTGGATTCTAAGACGATCATAGAAGCTGTAGTATAAGAAAAGAAAAATAAAAGGAATAAAAAGAGCTTTAATATCTGAACGATACAGTGGTATTGCGGAAGATATTAAGGCTCTTTTTATGTATAAGGGAAGTTTTGGATAAAAATATTTCGTAGAGTATACAACTCTACGAAAAAAATGAAATTAAGTTGAATTTATGGGGTTTTTAAAAGATATGACCAATTATTTGACGGTAAATACAGCGTTTAGCTTATCCATATTTTGCTGTTTCTGCTCCATAGAAGGATGCACATACCTGTTTAGAGTTGTGTTAATATTGGAATGTCCTAAAATCTCACTTAATGTCTTCATATCGAATCCAAGTTCTACGCAACGGGTTGCAAAAGTATGTCGCAGACAATGAAAATGAAGTGGTTCAATCTGACATTTTTTCAAAGTTTTTTTGAAATAATATTCGATCGACCGCGGCTCGCGAAAACTTATCTTCTTTCCGGTGAGAATATATGCTTCGGGATCTATCTTGTGAGATTGGACGTATTGCTGCAAGATCTCAAACAGGAAATCTGGAATCGGAATGTTACGGATGGAGCTTTCTGTTTTTGGTGGAGTGATAATGATTTTTGTATTATGTTCTGAATCATCTGTGTGATCCTTAACTCTGTGTAAAGTTTTAGATATCTCCAGATATTGTTCCTGAAAATGAATATCCTTCCACTGCATTGCACAAAGTTCCCCGAGACGTACTCCTGTATATAGTGCAATCAGCGTTCCGATGTTTTTATGTGTCAGATTCCCTAATAAGTAGTCCTGCAAGTCCTGCTGTTCCTTTAAAGAGAGGATCCGAAGCGGTTTTTTGACGGGCTTAACAGGACAAAGCTCCGGATTACAAAGAGACAGTTCCCCTTCCTTTTCAGCAGTTTTTAAAATCAATTTGACAACAGAACGGATATCGGTAACTGTTTTCGGAGCCAATCCGGAACCATCACTTTTTCCTGAAACCAATAATCTGTTCAGAAATACTTCACAATCTTTATTACTGAACGTATAGACAAGGCGATCACCAATCATAGGACTGATATAGTGGCTGAAAAGATAATGGTATCTTACATAAGTAGATTCCTTGCTGGAAGGCTTCAACCGTTCCAGCCAGAGCAGTCCATAAAAGGAAATGTTCTTCTTCATACGGACACTTTGAAAAAGACGTGGATCCATTTTTCTTTTTGCATCATTTTGCTTTTTCTTAACAGTTAAATAATCTGCTGCATAGATAGAACGGTATCTGGGACTACCATCTTCTTTGAATGAATAAATGTATCTGGCTTCCCAGCGACCGTCCTTCCTTTTATAAATATTTTCTCCTCTTCGTGGCATGTTTTTCTCCTCCATTTTGACCATTTTTTTGACGGTAAATAAGTCAATAATCACAAGATTTAATTATTGCTGTGTAGCAAAAAAATTAAAAATCCGCCTTATTATTGATAAAAATACACAAATTTCGACATTTCTGCCTTGACTTGAACGTATTATGAGAGTAAGATATCAATGATTAAAGTCTTTTTAAACCGTAAATTAACTATAAATGAATTCGTAGAGTTGTATACTCTACGAAAAAAATTACAGGGGAGAATAATGGGAAGAAAGCCTCAAGATCTTACAGGAAGGCAGTTCGGCCTTCTTACAGCAATGTATCCAACTGAACAAAGAGATAAACGAGGATCTGTTTACTGGCATTGTGTCTGTGAATGCGGAAATACAATTGACGTTTCAGCGGCAGCATTGATTCAGAGAAACAACCGAAGTTGCGGATGTCTGAAGGACAAAAATCAGAAAGAGATTGCAGAACGCAGACATCTGGTGGATGGAACCTGCGTGGAAATCTTAGAAAAGAGAAAAAAGAGAAGAGATAACGAGAGTGGTTTTCGAGGTGTGTTTCAGTTAAAGAACAGCAACCGATACAGGGTTGATATTGGTTTCAAGGGAAAACGATATTATGTTGGCCTTTTCGACAATTATGATGATGCAGTACAAGCCAGGATCAAAGCGGAGAATCGGATTCACAATGAGTTCATCAAAGTATGGAAAGAATGGAACCAGAAAGAACAGGAGAATCCAGAGTGGGGCAAGACGCATCCACTTGTGTTCAATGTTAGGAAAGTGGACGGAGAATTACAGGTAGAAGCTAAATCTTAACGACTTTAACGAATAAGTAAGGTAAGAAATGAAAAATAATTATCAAAGAAAAGTTAAAAAAGAATTGATTCCTACATGTAACATTATGGGAGTAAATATAGCGGCAATTAATATGGAGTGGTTGCTTAATTATCTAGATAAAAATTTGTCAGAGATAAAAGGTGATTATATCTGTGTCTCAAACGTACATACTACAGTGACAAGTTATGAACATCCATATTATTGTGCAATTCAAAATGGCGGTCTTATGGCAATACCGGACGGTGGTCCACTTTCTTCCGTGGGACGGAAACGTGGCTGCGAAAAGATGGAAAGAACGACGGGACCAAGTTTGATGGGAGAAATCTTTAATATCTCAGCAGAAAAAGGATACCGTCATTATTTTTATGGAAGTACAGAGGAGACTCTGGAACTACTTTATAAGAAATTAAATGAAAATTATCCAGGAATCCAAATTGCAGGAATGTACAGTCCACCGTTTCGTCCGATGACAGAAGAGGAAGATCAGGCAATTGTAGAGAGAATCAATGAAGTGAAGCCTGATTTTGTATGGATTGGTCTTGGAGCTCCGAAACAGGAGAAGTGGATGGCAGAACATCAAGGTAAAATTAATGGATTGATGCTAGGTGTTGGAGCAGGATTTGATTACTATGCAGAAAATATCAAACGTGCACCAGAATGGATGCAGAAGAGCAATTTGGAATGGCTGTACCGGTTGATACAGGATCCGAAGAGATTGTTTAAGCGGTATTTGATAACGAATACGAAGTTTATTTGGAATGCGGTTGTGAGGGGAAAATAAAAATGAGTGAAAACAAACAATCAGTTCTTATGGTTCACAATTATTATCAAATTCCTGGAGGAGAAGATACAGTTGTAGCGAATGAAAAGAAAATGTTGGAAGAACACGGTCATAAAGTGGTTCTTTATACAAGAAATAATGCCGAATTAAAAACAATGAATTTACTTCAAAAGATGTTACTTCCGTTTACAACGATTTTTAACCCTAAAACGTATCGAGAAATCAAGAAGATTATTAAAAAAGAAAAAATTGATATTGTTCATGTCCATAATACTCTCAATTTAGTGAGTCCATCAGTATATTATGCTGCCAAAGCAATGAAAGTTCCGGTTGTACAGACAATTCACAACTTCAGGCTTTTATGCCCTGGAGCAACATTCTATAGAGATGGACATATATGCGAAGATTGTGTATCAAAGGGATTGATGTGTGCTGTAAAACATAAGTGCTATCGAGAAAGCAGATTGCAAACATTAGCATGCGTAATAAGTACAAAAATTCATCGAATGACAGGAATATACGGAAAAATAAATTATATTTGTCTGACAGAGTTTAATAAGAAGAAGTTACTTGAACTGAAGCAGATTAAAGAAGAACAAGTATTTGTTAAACCTAATTTTGTGGAAAGTATAGGTGGATTCATTCCAGAAGAGGAGAGGGACAATCAATTTATATTTGCAGGAAGATTGGATAAATTAAAAGGCATTGATTTACTCTTGAAAGCTTGGAAGGAAATGGGGGAAGATGCCCCCAAACTTATTGTATGCGGAACCGGACCAATGGAAGAATGCTGTAAGGAGTATGTGACAGATAATAAGTTGAACGTAGAGATGAAAGGATTTGTCCCTAATGAAGAAACGAGAAAACTGATTGCAAGAAGTAGAGCGATGATACTTCCAACGCAATGGTATGAAGGATTCCCAATGAGTATTGTAGAGGCGTTTTCAGTTGGTACACCGGTGCTATGTTCGGATTTGGGGAATGCGGGAAGTGTTGTGAAAAATGGAGTTAATGGAGAAAAATTTAAAAGTAAATCCATTGATGATATAGAACATTGTATTAGATTAGTAAATGGCAATTTTCCTAAATATGATGTTTTAAATAATTATAATGAATTATATTCTGAAAAGACAAATTACATAGCATTAAAATTGATTTACACAAGTTGCTATTGAGGAAATTTTATATGAGAAAATATTTAAAAATTGGAGTTGGACTAATTAGGCTCTTAAAGGAAGAGATTCTTAATGGATTTTGTATAAAAATTTAAGGAATTAGTTATTGTATAAATTCAGGGGTAAAGTTTTGGATTCATGATAAAGGAAGTTGTGTTTTAGGGAAAAAGAATTGGTTTTCTGAAAATTGTATTATAGAATGCTCAGGAGGAATACTAAAAATAGGACATAACAATTTTTTTAACTCGAATTGTAGAATTACAGCAGTAGAATCAATAGAGATTGGCGATAACAATTTGTTTGGCCCAAACGTGATTATAGTTGATCATGATCACAGATTTGATAACTCAGATGTATTGATATGCAAACAAGGACTTAAGAGTAATTCTGTAAAAATCAAATCAGATGTTTGGGTTGGAGGAAATGTAACAATATGTGCCGGTGCGGAAATTAGCAATCATATTGTTATTGCAGCTAATTCGGTAGTGAAAGGAAAACTTATTGAGCCAGGGGTATATGTGGGGAGTCCGGCAAAATTAGTGAAAAAAGGTGAGCAAAAATGAAAAAATATTTAGTAGATGTGCCAGTTTTATTGTTGTTTTTTTCTCGACCAGAACAATTTAAATTGGTTTTTGAACAAGTGAAGAAAGCAAGACCAAGCCAATTATTTTTATATCAAGATGGACCTCGTGAGGGAAGAGAAGATGATATAAAAGGAATCAAAGAATGTAGAAAAATTGCAGAGAATATTGATTGGGAGTGTGAAGTAAAAAGATTATATCAAGAGAAAAATTATGGATGTGATCCATCAGAGTATATATCTCAAAAATGGGCGTTTTCATATGTAGACAAGTGTATTGTATTAGAAGATGATGATGTCCCTTCAATCTCTTTTTTTTCTTTTTGTAAAGAGATGTTAGACAAATATGAAAATGACACTAGAATAGGACTAATTTCTGGATTTAATCATGAAGAAATAACGAAAGATGTTGATGAAGATTATTTCTTTACATCAAATGTATCTATATGGGGATGGGCTTCTTGGAAAAGGGTGATAGATCAGTGGGATGAAAAATATACTTTTTTAGATAATAAGACTCAAGTAAACAGATTGAAAGAAATTATTATCTCAAGAGGTTATCTCAAAAATTTTTTAGAAATGTGTCGAATACATAAAAATACAGGAAAGGCACATTATGAATCCATATTAATAGCGAATCATTGGCTCAATAATTATTTAGCAATAGTTCCTAAGAAAAATATGATAAATAATATTGGAGTTACTGCAGATTCAACTCATTTTAACGGAAACATAAATTGTCAACCAAGAGGATTAAGAAAAATTTTTACGATGAATAAATATGAAATTGGAAAAAATATTCTACACCCAAGATATGTTAATGAACATTATTTTTATAAAGAAAGAGTATATAGAATTATGGGGTGGGGGCATCCATTTGTAAAATTGTATAGATTCTCAGAAGAAAGCGTATATTACTTGAAAAATATTGGATTGAAAAAAACTGTTAAATATGTATTTACTAAATTGAAAAAATTGAAAGAAAGAGAAACGTATTAATAAAGTTAGTATCTTTAAGGAAAAATGATGAAACGAATATTATATATTGAAACAGGAACAGAAGGTCATCATATTGAGTATTTAAAAGGATTGATAAATATTAAATCTTTTGAGGTGTATGTATATACTCCGGAAATTATTTGTAACATAAATGCAAAACAAGAAGTACACTATATAAATTTTAAACAAAAAAATTATTCAGACTATCGGCGATGGATTTCACATGCAGCTACATATGCAAAAATGAATAATATTGATATTATTCATTTTGTAGATGGAGATACCATTATGAGATATATGGGAAGTCTATTTTCAAAATTTGGGAATCGACCTATCGTTATTACATACCATCATTATTTTGAAGGATATTTAAGATTATTGAGTTATAAAAATATGTTGAAAGGGCATAGACAAGCTGTTGTACATACAGATTTAATTAAGGAAAATTTTTTGAGAAATCGAATAACAAATGTTACTCATATTGAATATCCAGTATTTTCTTATAATCAAATAAAGCAGCAAGATGTAATAGAATGTAAAAAATATTTTAATTTACCTACCGATAGGCCAATTTTAGGATGTATAGGGGCAACGGATAGTTATAAAGGGACAAGGGTATTTCTTAATGCATTGGAAAAAATTAATATGGATCTATGTGTTTTTTTTGCAGGAAAAGAAAGTGATATAACTAGTCAAGAGATAGATTCTTATAATTTTAGTGAAAAAATAAGAATAGAAAAAAGATTTGGGTGGCTGTCAGATCAAGAGTATATAAAGGCAATTTGCGCCTCAGATTACTTGATTTTACCATATACGGACAAGTTTAATGGAGCAAGCGGACCATTAGCAGATGGAACAGTAGCAGGTAAGTGTATTATAGGGTCAGATTACGCAAGTTTAGGAAGAAATATACAGGAAAATAATCTTGGGTATACATTTAAAGTTAATAATTCTGATGATTTAGCAAATGTAATAAGAAATATTGTCGGAAAACAAAAAAAGTATGACTATGAAAATTTAAATCGACAAGAGTACTGCAATACATTAATGCCTGATAGATTTCTTGCTTCATATAGGAGTCTTTATACTTGTTTATCTGAATCATAAAAGAAAGGCATACTTGATAAATGAAAAAAGAGAGGATACATGATAAAAAAGAGAATGATAAAATTAAATGGTTAAACGTTATTATTATAATCTTACTATTACCTCTAATTATTCCTGTTGGTATTATAATGCTTTATCCTAATATAGCTTTCATAACATCAGCGACAGGAATATTGATAGGTATAAGTCTTGGAATATTTCTATTTCCAAGTACATTTAAACATTTGATTTCTAACAAAGTAGTTATTTTCATAACAATATTTTTTATGGAACTTGCAGTTTCTTCAATGATAAATCATACAGATGATTTAATTGATAATATAAAAAACTATTGTCTTATTCTCTTATTATGTTTTGCATTTTATATATGTAGAAGAAAAAATGCAATAAATATTTTTTTTGATTCATACAGTATCATAATGAGTTTATTTATTGCGATAGGTTTAATTACTTCTATTTTGTTTCCTAATGGAATCGGTAAATTACCGTATACTGCAATTGATGGTTATGTTTCATATACAGAAGTGTATTTTTGGGGGCATAAAAATTATTATCCTTATCAAATTATACCATATTTATCGATAATATTATTGAATAAAGAATATTATTCTAGAAAAAAGATTTGTGGGATATCTTATATTATTTGGACGGTAATAGCTAGTACCGAAATAGTTTTAGCTGGAAGTTCGACTGGAATTTTAGCTGTGGGTATTTTTTGGAGCATTTATCTTATTGCAAAATATGGAAAAAAAATTGCATATGCTTTAATAGATATCAGAATTTTTTTTGGCATTTATATTGTATTGTTTATAAGTATTGTAGTTATTGGTAATGTGGGAGGATTAATTAGTGGAATAGCTATTTTATTGGGAAAATCGTCAAATTTTACAGGAAGAACTACAATATGGTTAAGAGCTTTAAAACTAATTCCAAATCACTTCTTTTTAGGATACGGAAAAAGTACTGTAATACCTAGTAGCGGATATTATTGGTATGCACATAACCTTATTTTAGATATTTTAATTCAAGGAGGAATAGTTGCTTTATTGATATTTGGAGCATTATTAGTGTATTGTTTTTGGCATTCATCTAAACAAAATATAAAGATGAATGCTGCGCTATGGGGGTGGCTGGCTGCATTTATACTAATATCTTTAGACGAAAGTATTGTTAAGAATGCTCTTTTTCTTTATTTGCTATTTTTAATGTGGAAAAGTGAATTAAATAATAAAATTTGTATTACGGAAGGGGAAAAATAAACATGATAATTCTTCAATTAGGAGGCGGATTAGGAAATCAAATGTTTGAATATTGTTTTGCAAAATGGTTGCAAAATGAAACAAATGAAAAAATAATCTTTGATTGTAATGATATTAAAAAAAATGAAATTGAAGATAGAGAATTTTCATTAATTAATTTTAATATTGCTGAAACTCATATAGGAAATAAATATTTAATGGGAATTTGTGAATTTATTTTTAAAGCGTTGTATTGGGGATTAAGAAAAGTGCACAATTTTAATGCACTATCTGATGACGAGTACTATATGATTATGTCTCATTATGGAATATATAAATGTAAAAAAATATATGATGGTCCGAAACAGTTTTCAAAAAAGAGGCGCATTAAATTTGTTTCAGGAAATTTTCAAAATATATTTTATGTAAACCAAATTCCTAATATAAAAAAATTATTTAGTATCAGATGCAAGCTAGATGCATCTAATGAAAAACTAGTAAAAGAAATACGTAATGAGGAGTCTGTTTGTGTTCATATTCGGCGCGGGGATTATTTATCACCGTTATATTCAGACTTGAACGTGTGTTCAGAAGAGTATTATATAAAAGCTATGAAATATATAGAAAGTAAATTGGAGAATCCTGTCTTTTATATTTTTTCTAATACTCATGAGGATATAGAATGGATAAAATCAAACATGAAATTTAGAGATAAATGGAACATAAAATATGTTGATCAAAATAATAAAGATTATGTCGAATTATTTTTAATGAAATCATGTTATTCATTTATTATATCAAATAGTACATTTAGTTGGTGGGCTCAATATTTGTCTGAGAATGAGAATAAAATTGTGGTTGCGCCTTCGATATGGAATAAAGAAGAAATATATAAGAATGAATCAAAAAAAATCTATATAAGTGATTGGCATTTGATTGATGTATAACATACTAAAGAAAATATAAGGGAAGGTAGAAAATGATAATTGCTATTAATTATGCGAACGAAAAGTATGTAAAGTCTCAGAAATATAATACAAAAACTGCATATAAAAATGGAAAGGTTGATAAAGTTATTGAATATTCCCCTGAAGATATAGATGATGAATTTCGCAAATGCAATCAAAATATCTTTAAATGTGAAAGGGGAGATGGATATTGGATTTGGAAGCCGTATATTATATTAAAAACACTTGAAAAAGCAAAGAACGGTGATTATGTATTTTATGCAGATTCAGGTTCATATTACATAGATAAGGTTCAAAAAATGATAGAAGTTATGGATGAAGAAAAAGTTAACATAATGTCATTTGAATTACCTTTTATAGAAAAAAGATACACTAAGCGGGAGGTTTTTGAAGCCTTTAATATGTGGGGCAATATTAAAAATATGAATTCACCACAAAGATTGGCTACATTTATTCTTGTAAAATGTAATTTAGAAAGCGTAAATTTTTTCAAAGAGTTTTTGGATTATGCATGTAAAAAAAATTTAATTAATGATTATATAAACCCAAATAAAGTGGAAGACAAAGATTTCGTTGAAAATAGACATGATCAATCTATTTTTAGTTTATTATGTAAAAAATGGAATCTACCAGTATATAGGGATCCCTCAGAATATGGAATAAAACCAGAACTATATCATTTTAAAGATAAGTATACTACTGAAATAAAATGTAAATGTGATTATCCGCAAATACTGGTATCTCACAGAAAAAAAAATCCTTCATTAATTATTCGATTTGATGGGTATTTGAGAAGTAATATTAGAGTTGATACATATGAAAATATTGCGAAAATTAGAGATTTTGGGATTAAAATTTATAAATTAATAAAGTAAACATGGGGATAGGATGAAAAAGAAAACACATACAATTACATTTAATTCAGCTATTTATATGATTAAAACTATATTTACAATGTTATTTCCACTAATTACGATACCATATGTAACAAGAATTATAGGAGTAGATGGGTATGGAAAGGTAAATTTTATATCATCTATCATGGGATATTTTGTTTTATTGGCTTCATTAGGAATTAGTACATATGGAATACGAGAAGGTGTGAGAGTTAAAAATGATAAAAAGAAATTCGATTCTTTAGTAAGCGAGTTATTTACAATAAACATAATTTCAACGATTGTATCGTATAGTTTTTTTGTATTATTTATATTTATTTCTGATAAAATGCAAGGATATTTAATGATTGCATTTGTGTTAAGTATAAAAATCCTATTGCAGCCATTATCTTTGGAATGGATATATAATGTATTTGAAGATTACATTTTTATAACAGTTAGAACTATTATTGTTCAAATTGTTTCTTTAATTGTTTTATTTGTAATAGTAAGAAATAGACAAGATATTTGTCAATATGCAATATATCTAGTTGTATCTTCTGCTGGAATAAATGTCTTTAATTATATATATTCAAAGAAATATTGTACTATTAAAATAAAGTGCAATAAAAATATGATTTATCATGTCATGCCTATTTTCATATTGTTTTTTGCCTCAATTGCTAGTCAGATATATGTCAATGCTGATACCACGATGCTAGGTTTCATGAAAAATGATAGGGCTGTTGGACTATATACTGCAGCTACCAATATATATAATATGTTGAGAACAATATTGGGTGCACTTATTACTGTTTTTTCTGCTAGATTGGCATACATGTTTGTAGATGACAGGAAAAAATTTAATTTACTATTTGGGCAATTAATTCAAATACTTATTATGTTAAGTGTGCCGATTTCAATAGGATGTATATTTTTAGCAAATGACATGATTTTGATTCTAAATGGAGGAGAATATTTAAAAGCTACAACAGCACTTAAAATACTATCAATTGCTTTGAACTTTAGCGTTGTTGGATCATTCTATGCATCAAGTGTATTAATTCCATCAAAACAAGAAAAGATTATTCTTATAGCAACGAGTATAGGAGCTATATTAAATATTGGGTTAAATACCATTGCAATAAAGTATTTGGGGATATATGGTGCAGCAATTACTACATGCATTTCCGAGATAGTGGTTATGATAATTCAGATTTATTATTCAAATAAATTTGTGAAAAATGTTATAGGCTTAAAAAGCTTGCTAAAATTATTACCGGCTTTTTTGGGCGTTTATTTAGTATGTTTTCTAGCTAATATCTTTTGGAGTGGATGGCTAAAAATTATAATATCGTTTTTAGGAAGCTTAATTATATATTTTCTTGTGCTAGTTTTAACAAAAAATCCTCTTATATATGATTTGAAAAAATATATGTGTATTAAAGAAAACTATTAATATTATTGAAGTATTTCTTTTTTATAGGAGCCTTTGGTGGAATAATAATGGTTTGTGGTTTTTCTAAATCATTAGAAGCAAATTAACTCCTGTCATGGTTGGGAAAGAATTCGATAATTATATATGTAACTCATTTTATAATGATAAAAATATTACATCTTATTGGAGAGAAAATTATGCCAGAACTTTCAAATAGCAATTATTTATATCCAGCAAATTGGCACTATTTTCTTTTAATTGTATTATTAATGATTCCGGTTGTATATATATGTAATCGTTGGTTTTACAAATTGTTTGGTCAGAAAAAGATTTGATTAAAAAATAAATCAAGAAGAAAGAACAGGGAATGATAAATGAAATACGAAAAACTAAACAATCTTTTCCTCCGACAATCTTACTTAGATTCCTGGGAGGATTATGAAAGAAGTTTAAAGAAGAAAAACTTTATCAAGTGGGATTACATAGTGCTTACTGCTTCAAATGAAGCGCAGGCAACTGCTTATCAGAATCAGATCAATAGCCGTCTAGAGAAGGGTCTGCTTCCGGAAGAAACGAAGTATGCAGTGCTTCCAGATCCGGAGGGGAAGCGTGTTGGCTCTGGTGGAGCAACGTTTCAAGTGATGCGTTATATTGCGGAACAGGAATCTGAGAGGGAGAATCCATTTAAGAACCGGAGAATTCTTGTCATTCATTCTGGTGGGGACAGTAAGAGAGTACCGCAGTATTCTGCGATTGGAAAGTTATTTTCTCCAGTTCCAAGAGAGCTTCCAGATGGAAGAAGTTCAACGTTATTTGATGAATTTATTGTTGGAATGTCAGGTGTTCCGTCAAGAATCCAGGAAGGAATGCTTGTGTTGTCTGGGGATGTGCTATTGTTATTTAATCCGCTTCAGATTGATGCACAGTTTGATGGTGCAGCAGCAATTTCCATCAAGGAGCCGGTTTCAACAGGCAAGAATCACGGTGTCTTTTTAAATGATGGACATGACTATGTGAAGTGTTTTCTGCACAAGCAGACAGAAGAACATTTGCGTGAGATGGGTGCTGTCAATCAGGCAGGAAATGTAGATCTTGATACAGGGGCAGTCCTTTTCAGCAGTTCTCTTCTTAAGGCTCTGTTTGGACTGATCTCAACAGAGGGGAAGGTGGATGAAGAGAAGTTTCATCAATTTTGTAACGAAGAATCACGAATCAGTTTTTATGGGGATTTTCTGTATCCACTGGCAAACGATTCCACGCTGGAAGATTTCTACAAAGAAGCTGCTGAGGGGGAGCTGAATGATGTACTTCGCGAATGCAGAACTCAGATATGGAACGCAATTCATAAGTTTTCAATGAAGCTGCTTTGTCTTTCTCCGGCAGAATTTATTCATTTTGGAACGACAAGAGAATTGAGAAATCTTGTAACAAAGGATGTATTGGATTATGAATTCCTTGATTGGAAAATGCAGGTGAATTCGGCTGTTCTTGAAGATGGATTTGCAGCGCACAATGCCTATGTGGGACGCAAGGCAAAGATTGGAAAAGAAGCTTATATCGAAAATGCATATGTTTTAGGAAATTCTGAGATTGGTGAAGGAACCGTACTTTCTCATGTACGCATTATGGATCGCAAGATTCCAGAGCAGGTTGTGTTGCACGGACTTGAACTGCCGGAAGGCAAGAAGGTGATCAGGATTTATGGAGTAGCAGATAATCCGAAAGGAAAATATCCACAAGAAGTACATTTCCTGGGAACAACATTGAATCAGTTTATGGAAATAAATGGTGTGTCGAAGGAAGATCTTTGGGATGATGCGAAGACTTATCTCTGGTTTGCAAAGTTATATCCAGTGTGTGCGGATCGTGAAGAAGCATTGGACATGGCTGATATCATTTATAAAATGGCACAGGGAATGGCATCCAGAGAGGAAGTTGAGAAATGGTGTGCCAGTGAGCGAATGAGCCTTTACAGCAGTTTCAATGCGGCGGATATTGAGGCTTCCAGTGAGTTAGAACGTTTCCTTGAAAACCGTGTTCTTGCAAAGCGTTTCATTTGGAATCTGGAGCAAGGAATGTACTATGAAGATGCTCTGAAAATATTTGGAAAACGAGGAATATCTCAGGAAATTTTCCGGTTATTGATGAAGGACGCAGCAAATTCAGAGTTTTCTTTAAAGATTAGAATTTATCATGCGATTTCCCGTTATATGAAGTCAACAAGAACCATTTATGATGAACTTCACTATGATGCAATCGAGTCAGATTGCTTTGGAACAATTCAGAATGTGATTTACGCAGAAGCTGAGAAGAATTTACCAGACAGTGCCGGATATAAAATAGCAAAAGATCAGGTGGAGATTGCGCTTCCGGTTCGCGTGAACTGGGGCGGTGGTTGGACAGATACTCCTCCGCACTGTAATGAGAAGGGTGGAGTTGTCCTGAATGCTGCAATGAAATTGCGGGGAATTTATCCGGTTCAGATTACGGTGAAAAAGCTGGCGGAGCTTCACGTAGAGTTCGAGAGCAAAGATATTGGTGTTTATACAACGGTAAATAGTGCTACAGAGATTCAGGACTGTCACAATCCATATGACTCCTTTGCGCTTCATAAGGCAGCGTTGATCGCATGTGGAATTATTCCAGTGAAGGAAGAGGTTGACCTGCAGGAAATCTTAAAGAGGCTTGGAGGTGGGATCTATCTTTCTACACAGGTTTATGGTGTGCCGAAGGGATCTGGACTTGGAACCAGCAGTATCCTTTCGGGTGCGTGTGTGAAAGGAATCTTTGAATTCCTTGGACTAGATCGGACGGATGCGGAAATCTATGACGTTGTCCTTGGAATGGAGCAGATTATGAGTACCGGAGGCGGATGGCAGGATCAGGTCGGCGGACTGACTGAAGGGATTAAACTGATTTCGACAAAGCCTGGAATTGCTCAGAATCTTGTTGTTGAGAAGATTGAGATGTCGGAAGAAGGCAAGAAAGAGCTGAAAGAGAGATTTGCTCTGATCTACACTGGACAGAGACGTCTTGCAAGAAACCTTCTGCGCGATGTGGTCGGCGGTTATATCGGAAGCAGACCAGAATCCCTGAAAGCATTGAAGGAAATGAAGGCGGTTGCAGTTTTGATGCGCTTTGCTCTGGAGCAGGGAGATATCGACGAATTCGCTGAGCTTCTGAACCAGCATTGGGAACTGTCCTGTATGTTGGACGCCGGAACAACGAATACTTGCATTGACCAGATCCTTCTCGTATGCGAAGATCTTGTGGATGGAAAATTCATTTCCGGAGCTGGTGGCGGTGGATTCATTCAGGTGATCCTCAAGAAAGGCGTAACAAAAGAACAACTGCATGAGCGCCTGCACGGAGTATTCCAGGACAGTGGTGTTGATGTGTGGGATTGTGAATTATTACTTTAACGTATAAATAAGGCAAGATTATACTCATTGAGTAAAAGAATATTTGGGAACGGATATACGATGTCTTTTTCAAAAACAAAAAAAGACTTATGTAGAGGATTGTTCTTTTATTGAAAAGTGATATAATTAACTTGTGGTGATTAAAAAGGCAAAGTTTCTTTAGGGACAGGGAGATTTTGTCTTTTTACGTTTTTACGTAAGTGCCTCAAAACATGACGTAGTGACCGACCATCCAGATCTTGATATACTGTGAAAAACAGAAATCAAGGGAGGGTTATACTTATGGCAAAAAACAAATCAAGAAACTGTCATAGCGTTTGGAGAGGTTGTATGTTCATCAAATACTGCACACACTTATTGTGCAGCGAACAATACTAAAAATCGGATTACATCGAATGATAATCGTCTGATGATTTACTATCAAGGAATGAAACTTTACATCCCAGATGAATTTCAGTCAGATGCACTTTTACAGCTTTTACGCACATTGAAAAAGTTATGATGAAACGCATTGCAGAAGGCGCAAACCGCATTTTTCTTGCCTGCGGCAGTACAGATTTCCGAAAACAGATCCCAGGATTAGTTGCAATGGTTACTCTTAATTTTAAGTTGACCACATTGGTGTCAGGTACACAAAAAATCAATGCCATTAAGCTAGGTGTTCGAGGTTTTGTTCGAATTTGCATTGAAACATGTGCAAGAGGATGTTTTGGTGCTTGGAAATACAGATTCAGAAAAAAGGGCATGCTGATAAGACAGATGCTGTTCATCTGTCAAAAATGACAATCTTCAGTGGTAAAGCCTAAGGCTATCGATATCCGAAATGAATCGCACTGATTCCACGGAGGGGGCGGTCAAATTGTCGGAATTTTTCTTTTACAGCATGGACGTATTTCACCATCAACTTAATGATATCAATAGGTATATCGGAGTCCCTGCGAATAAAGAACTTTCTTGCTGTTTTCAGAGCAGAAGAAATGTCGATTTCGTAAAGATATTTGTTATCATTCTTCCGTTCTTTTTTCTTGTTTTCTTCAGCTGCTTCGTTAGCAATGAAGATTCCGAAATTATAGAGTGTCAGATTTGCATAGATTTCCTGTTTTAGGAATTCGAGTTTTTTACTGTGGAAGTACAAAAGCCCATTTGCATGCTTAAGATAACGGAAAGAAATTTCAATGCCCCATCTCCAGTGATAGCATTCCTTGATGTCGTCCATAGTAAAGCTGTGGGGCAGATTTGTGATGAGATACTCATATGTATTTTCTGCAGTTTTTATTTTTATGACACGAAACTGCATGAAATAAAGATGTCTCTTATCTCTGTCAAGAAGCTCATAAAAATAAGGTGTGTTTTTACTCGGATTAATATATCGGTACACATCCGACTGATCTTTCATAACCTTTGTAGCTTTGTCAGTGAAATAACGTTTCATCGTAACATCGAATTCTTCAAGGTCGTCAGGAAGTTCAGTAGCGTAATAGGAAAGCAGACTTTTAGAAGAAGACGGCGCTTTTACACGAAAAACATAATTTAGATTCTTGAGTTCACAGTGGAATAACAGATCGTAAGATTCATAACCACGATCAGCTGTTACAATATATTTCTGCGGATTGTCCGGACTAAAATGGTCGAGCATCATGTGAAAGGCTTGCCTTTCATCAGGCTTCTGACCTGGCTGAATTACAATATCAAGAAAAGCTTTGCTGATCACATCAACAAACCCATTTAAGTGCATATGGTTGTATCCTTTATAGTCGATGAGACGAGGCTTGTTGTAATCCTCAATAATTTCAGAATTAGTAGTGTAGACAACATGGCAGCCATCACAGGCAAGGATACAATGATCCTTGAATTTATTTGTAGTAGCCGGAAACGAAGATGAGAATTCCGAAAAAAGGTATTCGAAAGCAGACAGTGAAATCTGACTGCGTCGTTGATTGAAAGCGGACTGAGATGGAATAAGATCAGGAACCATGTCAAAGTAATCCATAATTTCATCATTGGTAGTTCCTTTTCCCATGCCGATAATAAGACGCATGGTATCGTAGAAAGAGAGTTTGCCCTGGTGCTGACGCATGAAATCGTGTCCAGGATTGTTTGAGAAGAGCCAGTGATGCTCCGACATGTCAGCGATGATAGAGTTCAATTTTTGTTTTACATTTGATGGATAATCGTTCATAATAAATGTGTGCCTCCTTAGTATGGGAATAATTGATTCGTGGGGAACCAATACCCTTGATAAACTAAGGGTCACCTTGTTGTTCCGATGGACAACAAGGTGACCGCACATTTTTTGTTGCATGTCAATAGGAAAATAAAAAAAGATATATAAAATATGTTACAAAGATGTTAAATAAGTGCCAGCCTAAAAAGTAGTATAAAATGAGAACTCCTGATATTATAAGGGATAGCAGGCTTGGAAGAAAAAGGTGTTAAGCTAGAGAAGCTAACTGGCATTGACCACAGTGGTGTCAGGCACCATTAAATTTCTATATTACAGAAAGCTGGATATTATGATTATGAAGAAGAGAATACATACAATTTGGCTATGGAACATTCGGTAACAATTGGAGTATACCGATTGACAATGAAGAGCAACAGCGATAACTTCCGCCAGAGTTCAATTCAGGGAGTAATGAAGAGAATTAAAGCGAAAGGTGCTTCTGTAATTATTTATGAGCCGACATTGGAGAATGGAACTACTTTCTTTGGATCTGAAGTAGTGAATAATTTGGAAGAATTTAAAGCAAAGAGTGATTCAATTATTGCGAACAGATATGATGAGTGCCTGGATGATGTGAAGGAAAAGGTTTATACCAGGGATATTTTTGCTAGAGACTAGAAACCAATACTTGATGAATATCTGAATGATTATCCGACAATCCGAATTCTGCTTCGTGGTGACAGCGGTTTTGCTACACCTAGTCTTTACAAGCAGTGCGAGGAAAATGGCACAAACTATGTAATCCGGCTGAAGAAGAATGGTATTCTCCGTGGAAAAGCATCCCATCTTGTGGATGAGCTTGATGAAATCACTAGAAAAAACAAAGTCGATTATGTTGTAGTTTATGGTGAATTCATGTACAAAGTTGGTCCATGGTCTTATGAAAGACGTGTAGTATGCAAGGTTGAAAAGTCGGAAAACCAGATGGTTTACATGTACACATTCATTGTCACAAACATGGATTCATCATCAGAGTATCTTATCAAATTTTACTGTAAGCGAGGACTGATGGAAAACTTTATCAAAGAGAGTAAATCTGGTTTTAATTTTGCTTCCGTAAGCAGTCATACCCGAATTGTAAATGTCAACAGATTTCAAGTACACGCTCTTGCATATAATATATTTAATTGGTTTAGATGATTGGCGTTATCAGAAAATATGCGAAAGCAACGTATTGATACCGTCCGTTTAAAGCTGCTGAAGATTGCTGCAAAAGTAGTTCGTTCAGCAAGATATATCACATTCAAGCTGTGTAGTAGTTGTCCTTATAAGAGTGAATTCTATGAGACAATTTCTAATATTGATTTGATGAGACTGCATTTTACAAAAATTCATGGCAGAACGTGTCTGCATCAGGATCAAGTAGCCGCTACTACCGTGAAGTGACAGATCCAAAGTTCTATCCAGAGCTGCAGGTGAAAGCATTACCATTCAATTTGAGTGAACAGGATTCGGAGGAGAAACGCTGCTGGATTATATCTCCAATAAGTAGAACACTTGTTATGAAGTATGGAGAGATGAATTGGAAAATATTATGGCAGGAATTCTATGATGATGTTACTTCTGACATAACCTATGAGTTCTTGATTCAGTGGGTGTCAGATCATCAGGTGAAAGAGAGGAGATGTAAAAAGGAAGAAATTAGAAAAGCTTATATAGAATATCTAAAAATGATTTATAAGTATAATTTATCGGATGCAAGTTGAAGAGAAGATAAAGAGGAGAATGCTATGGAAAAATATTCATTTATTACACAGGAAGAGCTTAGAAGTCTGTTGTATTATCAGGGAGCGGTTGAGAAAATTCAATTAAATTCCTCAGAACTAGAACTTAGGAAATTCTATAGTATAAATAACGCATACGAAACAATCAATATGCTCCTTTTCCCAGGCATTGAGAACGAAAAGAGCAGATTATGGACTGAAAAACGAAGGATTGATGAACAAATTCTGGACAACATGGATGAACTTCTGAATGTCTATGGGAATCTGTATTCGGCGATGTGTAAGTATACACAATATCAGTCGGAACACCGGCAAGATGAAGCGACAATTTTTACTTACAGGGATGACAGAAGGCATACTTACGTGTGTATGGAGAATGGAGAGAATCCCTCTTTCCTGTCTACCTCAAAGGTGATGGATCGCGAGCCACCAGTAGATGGATCAGTGAATTACTTCCAGAAAAAAGATGGACTTGTCCTCATGGATATCGAAGCACAGGATACGCTAGAACACATTGATTTGAATGATGTGCTTGGAGAACAGAGTAGCTTTCCTGATGAAGAAGAGATTTTGTATCCACCGTTTCTATATCTTTCTACAGAGCAGCTTTTACTGACGGAGAAGGAAAAAGAACTAAAAGATTATCAAGGACATCCACCGTATGGAAAATTCCGTGTTGTGTTGAAAGGATCAACAATTGCACCAAAGAATCTGGGTTCTAAAGAATGCAAAAAACTTGAAAAGATAAAGAAAGAACTGACCACACAGGATGAGATTAATAATATAAAAATGGTCTGGAGTGCAATACAGGTAGGCGAAGAAGCAAAGTATGATCAGGAGATAGAACAGTATATCCGGTGGAAGTCGAAATTAAAGCTCTATTTGCGTGAAACCTATAGTCAAATTAAATTTGATGCAGAGCAATCCCTTAAAGATAATTAGAGAGAAAAGATATTTTATGAGGATTTGTCAGAGCAAATTGAAAAATCTAATCAGAAACGCGAGCAGCAATATGAAAGAGCAGGGCATTAAAGGAGTAGGAAAACTGAAAGATGCATATCTTTGAAGATATAGCTGGAACATGGTAATGAAAAGTGATATAATTAATATGTGGTGATTGAAAAGACAAAGTTTCCTCAGGAACAGGAGATTTTGTCTTTTTATGCATAAGTGATAAAATAGAAGAACTTATGATTTGGAGAAAACACATATGAGTAATAAACAAGAAGAAAAAACATGGGACGAGTATAATAAATTTTATAGTTACCTGGAGAAAAATAGCGAATTAAAGGAAGCGTTTGAATCAGGAATTAAATGCTTCTCGAGTTATTTAAGCCATACGAATCCGGAATATGTTTATAATAGTACCTATTTATCAGGATTCAATGAAGAGTTTTTTTGTTTTATAGAAGCATTTCAGAAAAAGTATGCAACTGTACAAGAGCTATTAAAAAAAGCTGAGGAATATCATAACATTACTTTAAAAATCGACAGATACTGGATGTTGCAAACAGATAAAGAAGGTAAAAAGAAAGTGAGTACCTTACCAGGTTCGACTTATGTCGGTGAGGATAAAATGCTGGTAGAGTGCAGTATTATGTGCAACATGAAAAGGTACATATTCCATCGAAACGAAGAGATTATATTTGATGAAGAGAGTTATATAAAATTAAAAGAAGATTTGATAGAATTTATGGAAAAGTATTCTGTAAAGATTGGAAAAGAGGGCTGATGGATGAGAAAGATAACTGCGGCTGAAATTAAAAATATAAAATGTGGGGAATATTTGTTATCAGATGAGAATATATATCATGCCATTTATTCTTTGAAGTCTTATGTATTCGAATATGATTTATTATGTCAGGAAGACCGCATTTTATATCACCGGTTACAAGATAAATTTGATGAGAAATATATCAACATTATTATTTTAAAGGTAAAAGACAGAATTATAGAGTTATTGAGAGAAGATAAATATATCGAGGCAGAAGTCTACTTTAAACCAAAGAAAATAGCAGAAGATGGAATTATAGAATTCCGGCCATTACACACGACAGATTTAATTACTCAGATAGCTATTGTATCAATGCTTCATTTGTTTATTTATGAAATACCGGATAAAGAAGATGACCATCCGAAATTAAAACTTTCAAATCTAAGCAGATTAATCCCATCTGACTTTTATGGAAACAGAGTGTCTGTAAAACCAGAATATTTATTTAAACCATGGAAGCAACAATATCAAAAATATAATCAAAACAGTAATGAGGCCTTGACAAGATATCATACATCACTAGAATACAAATACGAAGTAACATTGGATTTGAAAAATTTCTTTCCAACAATCAATCCTATTATTGTTTATTATTACATTATTGCACATCTTCCAGCATATTTAGAAGAAAAAGAATTGGATTTGCTAAAGCAGATTTTGCGGAAACTCTTGTTTTGTAAGCTGAAAACCAAGCTTGATAAAAGAATTACTGAACAGTATTTTAAAGTGAATGAAAAGCCAGAATCTGATAAAGGTGAGATAACAGAAGAAGATTTAAGATCTTATGGATTTGTAAGGGGGATTCCACAAGGCTTACCACAATCATATTTCTTTGGAAATATCTATATGATATCTGTTTCAAAAATTTTCAAAGAGAAGTTTCCCGGAAAGAGTTATTTTTATGTAGACGATTCGGTGCTGTTTACCAATTATGTTTTAGAAGAAGCAGAACAGTTTAAGAATCAGTTAAAGGAAATTAATAATTGTTTACAGAAAGATGCTGAAGAAAAAATAAAAAATCATAAGGAAGACAATTATTCAATTTATCCAAAAGGGACGGAAGAATTTTATGAAAACAAACGTTTATATGGTGTTGAAGTTCATTTAGATGGTAAAAGTACTTATTCTCGTTTAGATAGTCTTGATAAAAGCGAGGTTTATCTGAAATGTATAAGCAGGGAAATGTCTCAAGTCGGAAGTGATTTTTTCAAGATGTATTCTGATGAAGAAAACAAAAACCTTGAGGCAAAACTAGATATTCTATCTCAACAGGTAAAGATCAAACGTGATCAGTTAGAATTACAGGAAAACGATGAGAAAGAAAAAAATACGAATAGTAAAGAAAGCGAACTAGATTCATCAAATAAAAATGATACTAAAAAATTCAAAGACAGACTTACAAGAGCCTATCGATTTTTTGAATATAGAAAGCAAAGACTTACGGCAATGCATAAGCCAGAGAATGAATCAGATGAAGAGTACAAGGATGAACTGAAAAAGATAATTTATAGAGGAACTTTTGAAAAAGAAGATGATACAACTGTATTACAGAGATTCATGTATTCTTTCAATGCAGATATTTGGGGAGCAGCAATAGGGATGTACCAGACTTTTGCAGACGACAAAGAACTGAAGGAGTTAGAAGAATATATAGACAAAATAGATAAACTTTGTTACGGAGAAGAACCTGTTGAATATTCCTATTTGAGATGTGTGTATCGTGATTTATTATCAGACAGAAAAGAGAATGATTATTCAGGAGTATCCGAAGAATATATGACAGAGGAAGAGATAAGAATCACTTATAATGATCCGTATAGATCTTTAAAACGATTGGCAATGATAAGACTTAAAAATTATACAAATAAGCATTATGAGGTTGCTGATCGCTATAGTTGTAAGCTGTTGGAAGAGACGGATGAGAATATTCTTATGAAACTGTTATCAGAAGATACGGAAAAAAGAATTCCTGCAAAATTTCAAGTTGTGTGTGCAAATACACAAAAGATAATCCGAATGGTATTAAATACAATTTATTCATTTTTATTTAGTGTGGAGATATCGGACCATCCGGTTTTAGCTAAAAAAAGCAAAAAGGCATTGACATATGGTGAGCTAAGAATCTTATCTTTTCTTCGTAATCCATTATTTACCGTGGAGGAATTCAGGAAGAGGGAAATCAAACTTGATGATCGTCAGAATAAGGACACAGTAGACTATTCAATTATGATGGTAATGGAGATTTTCTATTCATTTGTAAAAGACCCGGTTTCAATTGATAAGTTGATAATTACACATAAGTATACATGTGATGTTTGGAAAAATGGATCGAAATATCTATATTTTTATACATTACATAATCAGGAACACGCAATTGATCTTATCAAGAATATTGTAAAACTTGTTCATGCGATTGATTTTATTAATATATCTGCGGTTGATTATTATATTTTGTTTTTAGCATGTTATTTGCATGATATATCAATGGTCAGGATTCCGTCATATGATAGCTTTTTGATCGATATGAATCAGACAGATGAACTGGCAAAAGAATTGCTCGATGATTTAAATAAAGAACTTTTTTCGAAAGATCAAGAAGGGAAGAGTGAGGAAGAGAAAAATCAATCAGAGAAGACTTTGGAAGAAGATCCGGATATTTTGATTGTAAAAAAATATATGTTGGAAAGTTATAAAAAAGTAGATAATTACTTTGAGAAAACTGTTCGAGGACGTCATGCAGTTGACAGTGCAGCGGAGATAAGAAACCGAACGGAGATAAAGTATCTGGATACAACAATGCGAGAATTAGTTGCAGAGGTTTCAGAAGCCCATTGTGCAGATGAGAGAAATATATATGGAGCCAAATCAAATGCGACAAGTCAGCTGATCAGTATAAAATATGATAAAATACTTCTTCGTCTTGCAGATTTACTTGATATGAGCAACTACAGAGTATCGAAACCAATTCTTCATCATAATATTGAACAGATGTCAGAAGAATCGGCATTTCACTGGATTTCACATTTATTAACACAAAAATATGAATTACATTCAAAATATGAAATTAGTGATCCAGAAGATGAAAAAAGTATATTAGCACCTCAAACAATAACAGAAAATATTGTTTTGGAGATACCTGTAGATCTTTCTCAAATGTCTGCACTTGAATGTAATAATCCATGTCAGAAAATAAAAATTGACAGAAAAAATATATTACCGCAGGAAATTACGTTGACATGCGGAGAAAAATGTGAGGATGATAGTGAGGGTGATGTAAATTCTGAACGGAGATGCAACTTTTTATGTCAATGGTTTTGCGTAAAAAATGATTATTTAATCAAGGAACTTGCTGCATTAAAAGAATACCTTAATCGAAATACAAACAATTATTTTAAATCTGAAATACAAATTAAAATTAAATGTAATGGGAAAACAAATATAGATGCCAGGCAGTTTGAAATATTGACTGATTATATTCAGAATAAGAAGCGTTAAATGCTAACTTCACGACAAACGCATGAGTAAATAAAGTGTAAACAACGCCTCTTTTCTGATAAAATAAAAGAAAAGAGGCGTTGCTATATGCAGGAATTATTGGAATGGATGGAGTATATCGAAGACACGCGTTAACAAAGAAAAGTTAGACATACATTAAAAGATATTCCTGTTATCGTATTGTTTGCAACACTTGCAAATGCAGATGATTGGGTAGAGATGGCATTGTTTGCAGATTATTATCGGACTATCTTAGAAAGTATATTGAACTAAAAAATGGGCCACTATCACATGATACAATTCGCCGTGTGATGGGAATGATTTCCCCTGAGATTCTCCAGCAACTTTATGGGAAATGGCAAGAACGTTTAAATCAGAATGATGGAGAATTATTGAAAAAATCATTTGTATTGATGAGAAAACTATGCGATCAAACAAACGCAAAGAGAAAAAAATTAGCTCGCTCGACAAACTATTGGATTATGCAGGCTGATAATGTGGAATTGTTTGCGCCGTCTTTGATTGGAATTTGCACATGGTTAGATGAACACCCTGAAATAGATATAAATCCTATAGAGTTGGAAGCGGCGCAGTGCATTGTATTTGCAGAAGAGCGTAGAGAAGAACTGGAATAGAAGAATTTGGTAGTTGTTAATGTGAGTAACAGCAATAGTAAGAAATTAGGATTTTATAGATGCAATGGAAGAAAAAAGAAGGATGTTCGCAAGATGGGGGAGTAGATCTTTAATTAATATTAGAATATAAAAACGCAAAAATTGTGAAAAATCCGTAAAAATATTGACATAACGACAGCAAAACAATTATATTATATAGTATATAGGGAGGTGCTGTGATATGTTGGTACAGTTCATGGTAAAGAATGTATTATCTTTTAGAGAAGAAACTATTTTGGATATGACAGCGATTAATGCATATAAGGAACATGAAAGTAATTTAATCGATAATGGAACAAAAGAAAAATTTCTTCGAGTAGCGGCTATTTATGGAGCCAATGCAAGCGGAAAATCAAATTTGTATATGGCAATGTATTATTTCCAAAAAATTATTACAAAGTCTCTGAATAATGTAGATGATGATTCTATGACTGCAATTGAAAGATATTATGAACCATTTAAATTTGAAGAAAAAATGGAGAATTCAGAATTCCAGATTATTTTAATTCTTGATGGTTGCGAATACAAATACGGTTTTGAATATAATGAAAAGAATATTGTTACAGAATGGTTGTATGCAAAAAGTTTAAAAACAAATAGAACAATTCCTATTTTTGAACGAAGTATGGAAAATGTTGAATTTGGAGCGTCTGTAAGAAAAGAATGTGATTTATATAAGGAACAGATTCCAACAGAAACATTGTTATTATCTTTTTTTAATAAGCTAAAAATGAAAACAACTGTTTTTAATAGAGTTTATACTGGAATTATGGATATAATGGTTGTTCCAACTGATTTTTGTGAGAATCCTAAATTATTGAAGGTTGCTTTACCAAGCGTAATTGATTATGATAAAAAAAATTTAGTAACCTTTTTATCGGCAATAGATACTGGTATTAAAGACATTAGATATGATGATAGTGAGAAAGAGGTTCGATTTTTTACGGTTCATAAAGGAAAAGATAATCGAGATTATTCACTAAATTTGTTTTATGAATCAGAGGGAACGATTAAAAGTATTATTTTATTTATTTATGCGAGAAATGCTATTTTAAGTAACAAAGCTCTTTTTGTTGATGAATTAAATATCAAGTTACATCCATTATTATTAAAATTTATTGTTGATTTGTTTTATGAAGAAAATTCCAGTGCTCAATTAATTTATACTACGCATGATACTACATTAATGGACAGAAGATTTTTCAGAAGAGATCAAATTTGGTTTGTTCAAAAAGATGAATTTGGATATTCAGAATTAGTAGCATTATCAGATTTTAAAGTCAGATCAGATGCATCTTTTGAAAAAGATTATTTAGCTGGTGTATATGGAGGCATTCCGAATCTAAAGGAAATTGAGCTGAAAGAAGGCGAATAATTATGGGAACAGATGATTTGTTTAAAAAGAGAAGAGAACAAAGAAAGCAAAGAAAGCGAGAGTTTAAAACTCCGAAAGCAAACTCTTTTCTAATTGTGACTGAAGGTGAGAGAACAGAGCCTTTTTATTTTAAAGGTATCCAAAAGTTGATAAAAGAAAAAGTTGGAGGAGCAGTTGATGTTATTGAAGTTCCAACGATTGATGTTTATGGACAAGGAAGTTCAACCGAAAAATTAATTGAAATAACGGAAAGATTAGTCAAAGAAGCAAGAATTATTTATCAAAATGTCTGGGTCGTATTTGATAAGGATGATTTTAATGATTTTGACGAAGCAATAAAACGTGGACAGAGTATGGGATATAATATTGCCTGGAGCAATCAATCATTTGAATATTGGTTATATATGCATTTTGCTTATAGTGATTCTGCACTTCATCGGGAAGAATGGAATAAAAAGCTTGACGAAGTATTTGCACAGTATGGCCTTGGTGATGGATGTTATAGAAAAAATTATGAAGATATATACAAGTTAGTGGACTCATATGATGGTGTAAATACAGCTATAAAAAATGCAAAAAGAAGAATGGCTGATTTTAACGATAAAAAAGATTCGCCATCAAAATATGACCCGGGGACAAAGGTTCATGAATTATTGATTGAATTGAAAAAGTATTTGGATTAATGAGAGAAATTTCAAAAATGATCCTGCGAATCTCCGAAAGTAAAAATCATTGAGCCTTAACAAAAAGTGGTATAATTATTTTGTGGTGATAAAAAGGCAGAGTTTCCTTGGGATCGGGAGGCTTTGTCTTTTTGCATTTTTATAAAATGTGAAGAGAAAATTTTGCAAAAACTTTGAATACGAATCAAATGATAAAGGAGATACAACAATATGGCAAAGAGAACAGAAACTGATTTATTGAGATTTTATGGCGGAGACATCAAGGTAAGAACAGAGAAAAATGGTTTTCAAATGCTATATAATAAAGAAAGACCTAATGCAACGGAGGATGACTGGTTTTGGGGAGACAAAGATGCATACCGTACGTTAAATGCCCTGCTCTTTGATGGATATGCAAATGAAAAAGAACGAATATTTGAAGAACATAAATGCTTAAATCCTATGTATATTAAACGAGTTGAAGACACAATTGATGTTTACAAAGGAATTTTTTTGGCGATGTGTCAGAAAAAAGGAGAGTCATTATCTATCCCAGTGGTAAAAAGAGTAGATCGTGAAAATTCATTAAATGCATATAAGATGGGACATACAGGCTCCTTTGTTTCTTGTACTAAAAAAGATTATGATGAGGAATTTAGTAATAAACATAATGTAATACTTTTAGAAATAGCGGTTTCAGAGAATACACCATATGCAGATTACCAGCAGTTTGTAACGATACAAGAGTATTCCAATTATGATGAACTGGAAGTTCTGTTTCCACCGTTTGTTTCTTTAGAGATTGAGGAAAGAGATTTAACAATAGCTGACAAACATATTAAGGATATGAATGGAAATTCACCGGTAGGAAAATATCTGCTGAAAATGGGTGAGTTTCCAGATTACAGAAAAACGATAGCGGTTCCTAGGGAGAAGCTATTGAATGAAATACTTTCAGGCAAAGAGGGGGCAGCAGAGTGTCTTGAAAATATGAATTCAGGTAATTGGAATACGGATTATCAGAAATATGTAGAATGGAAAGATGCTTTGCACAATTACTTGAAACTTGTATATTCTGATATGTGGTATGGAGTAGAGTTTTAAGTGAATGAAAATGTATAATTAATAAATTATCCTGGAAAATTCCGTAAGATTTTCTCTTCTTGATTGTTTAGTAAGTAGGGAAGATTTTATTAAGTAATCATGCGCGTATATATTTATCACGAAAGAGAAGAGACAGTGAATGAAACAAAATCAATATAATCAAAGGAAATATGTATATTTATTTGAACTTGATTCAGTTCGAAAAACAGATAAGGAAATTATAGCTGGTCAGAAAGCATTATACACTGAGATTGTGGAGAATGGGAACATTGTGGTATTGACATTTAATCAGCTGATAGATTCAAGAACTCAAAGACAAGGGGAAGTAAAATGCTACAGGTATTTAATTACAATGCAGGTAGAGGAGACTGCATCCGACTGAGATATGCGGGAATATCAGGAGTGCTACATAATATTTTGATTGACAGTGGTGTGAGCCGATTTGGTTTAGAATTTGAATTCATTTGCCAGAAGATTATATCAGATCATGAAAAAATCGATGCGGTGCTCATCACGCATGTGGATTTGGACCATCTAGGTGGTTTACTATATAATCTGCGAAATAAAACAACAATGTGTATAGAAGAAGTGTGGATGAATCATGGAAGATTGATAAGCAGGATTAATCATTAATTCTTGAATTATCAAAGCTTGGTCGTACAGATGATATCGTGAAAGCAGCAGCTGATGAGGAATATCAGAAAAAGTTACTGGAAGAATTTGATTTATAACAGACAAACTAAAGATTATTTAAGAAAAGACGATAAGCTCATGTGAACCTATCGTCTTTCCTTTTAAGATTATAAAAAGTTTATTATGAAGATGGCATACTTATAACGCAAATGATTAACTTAACATCATACGGTCATTTGCAAATTCTCCGCCGCTGACTTCTTCAAATTTTGCAAGAAGGTCAGATACTTTGAGGTTTTTCTTTTCCTCTCCGGACACATCATAGATGACTCTTCCTTCATGCATCATGATTAGGCGGTTGCCGTGTGCGATGGCGTCTTTCATGTTATGTGTTACCATCATGGCTGTCAGATTATTTTCGCTGATGATCTTGTCAGAGAGTGCAAGTACTTTTGCGGCAGTCTTTGGATCAAGAGCGGCTGTATGCTCATCAAGGAGCAGAAGTTTCGGCTTTTTAAGGGAAGCCATCAGAAGTGTGATTGCCTGACGCTGTCCGCCGGAGAGGAGACCAACCTTACTGCTTAAGCGGTCTTCAAGTCCAAGATCAAGTTCTTTTAACGCTTCTCTATAGTGTTCACGTTCTTTCTTTGTAACGCCCCAGCCAAGTCCTCTTTTCTGACCACGGCGTGCGGCGATGGCCATATTTTCTTCAATAGACATTGTTGCTGCGGTTCCTGTCATAGGATCCTGGAACACACGACCGAGGAAGAGTGCACGTTTATGTTCAGAAAGTTTTGTGATGTCAGTACCGTCGATGATGATATTTCCTTTATCGATTCCCCATACACCTGCAATCGCATTCAGTGTTGTAGATTTTCCTGCTCCGTTTCCACCGATAATCGTTACAAAATCGCCGGGATTTAAGTTGAGGTTAACTCCGTTGAGGGCACGTTTTTCATTGATTGTACCGGCGTTAAATGTTTTATAAATATCTTTGATTTCTAACATGTATCCCATTATTTTGCCCGTCCTTTCTTGAAGTAAGTATCTTTCATATAAGGAACTGCGAGGAAGCATGCAACAACTACAGCTGAGAACAGTTTCATATAATCAGATGGCATCTTCAGCCAGAGTACTAATGCGATTACAAGGTAGTAAAGGATTGCTCCGATGAAGACTGCACCGAGTGTGAAGGCAAAAGCTGCTTTTCTGTGTGCACAGAATTTTCCGAAGATCACTTCGCTGATGATGACGGCTGCAAGTCCGATAACGATCGCGCCACGTCCCATATTGACATCAGCTGCGCCCTGGTACTGTGCGTAAATTCCACCGCAAAGTCCTACAAGACCGTTGGAGATCATAAGTGCAAGAACTTTGTTGAATCCTGTGTTGATGCCCTGAGCACGAGCCATCTGTTCGTTACATCCTGTCGCACGGATGGATGCACCGAGTTCTGTTCCGAAGAACCAGTAGCAGAGTGCGATCAGGATCAGTGCTGCAAGGATTAATTTCAGGAAGAAGATCCAGTTGCCTTCTCCGGTTACATAACGAAGAGAAGCAACCAGTTTGTACTGCATGACATTGACCGCCTGGTTGGATTTTCCCATAATGCCAAGGTTTACGGAGTAAAGTCCGATCTGTGTCAGGATACTTGCCAGAATTCCAGGAATTCCGAAAAATGTATGTAAGACTCCTGTCACAAATCCTGCTGCCATACCTGCAAGAAATGCAAAGATAAGTGCAAGTGCAGGATTCACACCTGCGCGGATGAGCATAACTGCGACTGCACCACCGGTTGCAAGTGAACCGTCTACGGTCAGATCCGCAAAGTCAAGTATACGAAATGTAATGTAAACACCGAGTGCCATAATTCCCCAGATAATGCCCTGGGCCACGTTGCCCGGGAGAGCACGTACCAGAGTCATTGGATCAAGGGCTGCGAAATATGCTGCCATGATTTATCCCTCTAATCTTTCTTTTTATTGTTTCATATAAATAGATAATTCCATCACCGAAGGTGATTTGGAATGAATTTTGACCAAGTTGCTGTGAACGGAGTGAACAGTAACTAGAATCAAGAGCGACCATTCATCTGGATGAAGCCCGCCCTTGAGAAAAATGTGTTTTGTTTAATATCTTCTAATTAATATGTTCCGGTTGAATGGAAGAATCTTATTCTTCGATTGCCTCATATCCGTCTGGAATAGTAATTCCAAGTTCCTCACAGATGGTAGAATTGTACATCTTTGTTACATTCGGAGCACTTTCAATCTTCATTGTAGTAATGTCAGCACCGTTTACAAGGATGTCGTAAGCCATCTCACCGGCTTTGTATCCGATATCGTAGTAGCTGATAGAAAGTGTTGCAATACCGCATCCTTTACAGATTCCCTGCTCACCGGCGATTACAGGAACCTTAGCCGGCAGACAGATGTTATTGATGATTTCTGTGTTTGAAGCCATTGTGTTATCTGTAGGAATGTAAAGTGCATCACATTCGGAAACTGCATTTGTTACAACAGACTGAATCTCATTAGAATCAGCAGCTGTGTACTCTTTGTATGCGATTCCATCTTTCTCTAATGCTTCAGCGAAAAGCTTTGCCTGATATGCTGAGTTTGGTTCAGCGGAGCAGTAGAGAAGTCCGACTGTTTTAGCATCAGGAATGAGTTCTTTGAGCATTGCCTCCTGCTCATCAATCGGTGCAAGATCGCTTGTTCCGGAAATGTTCATTCCTGTTGTTCCTGTCCAGTCAGAGATATCAAGTGCTGTAGCGTAGTCTGTAACAGATGTTCCAAGAATCGGGATATCACTTGTTGCTGCGCTTGCACACTGGAGTGCTGTTGTTGCATTTGCAAGAATCAGATCCACATTATCCGCTACGAAGTTATTTGCGATTGTAGCACAGTTAGCCTGCTCGCCCTGGCCGTTCTGAAGGTCGAATTTGACATTGCCTTCTCCGAACTTTTCTGTACAGGCATCTTCAAATCCTTTTGTTGCTTCGTCAAGAGCAGCATGCTCTAACTGCTGTAAGATACCGATCTTATAAGTCTTTCCTGAATCAGATCCGTTGTCTGCGCTCTTATCTGTAGAGTCGGATGAACTTCCGCAAGCTGCAAGTGAAAGTGTCATTCCGGCAGCCATAAGTACTGCTAAAATTTTCTTAGATTTCATGATTGTGTCCTCCCTTTTTCGATTCATACAATCTACGCTTTAAACCGTTACGCTTTAAAGCGCTAAACTGTAAGATGTCATGTGATAAATTATAGCACGATTATTTGATACGTCAAGTGAAAATGGAACAAAAATGCAAGATTGTTGAAAAAATGTTGCAAAAAAACAATGCTTTATTCGTCTGGAAAATTGTGATATTATAAGATATGGTGTAAAATTAAGAATCATGAAAGTCTTTCTTCTATAATATGGGGATTTTTGCTGCAAAGAAATTAACAGAAGGATTTTTATGGAATTGAATAAAGGAGTTTATTTTTATAGATGAAGAAAAAGCACGAACACATTATAGAAGGTGTGCGGCCAGGAAGTATTGCGGAAGAGCTGGGGATTGAACCGGGAGATATTCTGCTGGAGATTGATGGTCAGGTGATCGAGGATATTTTTGACTATCAGTTTTATGTGGAATCTGAGGAGCTGCTTGTTGTGATCCGAAAAGCGAACGGGGAAGAATGGGAGCTTGAAATTGAGAAAGATGTTGATGAGGATCTGGGAATTGATTTCGGTAAGGGACTGATGGATGAGTATCATTCCTGCCATAATAAATGTATTTTCTGCTTTATCGATCAGATGCCGCCGGGGATGCGTGATACGCTGTATTTTAAAGATGATGATTCCAGACTGTCATTCCTCCAGGGAAATTATGTTACATTGACGAATATGAGCGAGAAGGATATGAACCGTATTGTCCGTTACAGATTGGAACCAATCAACATTTCATTTCAGACAACGAATCCGGAGCTGCGCTGTAAGATGCTTCATAACCGTTTTGCAGGGGAGGCTTTGAAGAAAGTTGATATCCTGTATCAGGGCGGCATTGAGATGAACGGACAGATTGTTCTTTGTCGTGGAGTGAATGATGGGGAAGAATTGGAACGGAGTATTCGTGACCTGACGCAGTATCTGCCGCTTTTACGCAGTGTGTCAGTTGTGCCGGTTGGACTTTCCAAGTATCGAGATGGATTGTATCCATTAGAGCCATTTACAAAGGAAGAGGCAAAGGAAGTCATTCGCACGATTGAGAAGTGGCAGAAGAAAGTCTACGCAGAATACGGGATCCATTTTATTCATGCAGGAGATGAGTGGTATCTGCTGGCAGAGGAAGAAGTTCCGGAAGAGGAACGTTATGACGGATATCTTCAGCTGGAGAATGGAGTTGGAATGCTTCGTCTTTTATTTAATGAGTTTGAAGAAGGTTATGCGAAGCTGGAAAGCGGAGAACATCAGGAAGAGATTTCCCTTGCAACAGCAAAGCTTGCATATCCGTATCTTGAGCGTATGGCGAAGAAGATGGAGGAGAAGTATGAGGGACTTAAGGTTCACACATATTGTATTCGGAATGATTTCTTCGGAGAGCGTATCACAGTCTCTGGTCTGATTACAGGACAGGATCTGATGAAGCAGTTAAAAGATCAGCCGCTTGGAAGCAGGCTTCTGATCCCATGCAATATGCTGAAGATGGACGAGGACATTTTCCTTGATGACTTTACATTGAAAGAAGTATCAGATACTTTACAAGTTCCTATAGATATTGTAAAATCAAGCGGACAGGATCTGATCGATGCTATTTTAGGTGTCGCAGGTCCGAATCCCACAGATATAGATGAGAATCAGATGAAAGACCGTAGGATCACTACGGCTTAAGAGAAACTATTTAAGAGAAAATAAGAGAAAACAGGAAGGTAAGAATAGAATGAGTAAACCAGTAGTTGCCATTGTAGGGCGCCCGAATGTGGGTAAATCAACACTCTTCAATGTCCTGGCAGGAGAGATGATCTCCATCGTTAAGGATACACCGGGTGTTACAAGAGACAGAATTTATGCAGATGTTGACTGGCTTGACAGAGACTTCACACTGATCGACACAGGTGGTATTGAGCCGGACAGCAGTGATATCATTCTCTCCCAGATGAGAGAGCAGGCTCAGATCGCCATTGACACAGCAGATGTTATTATCTTTATCACAGATGTAAAGCAGGGACTTGTAGATTCAGATTCCAAGGTTGCGGATATGCTTCGCCGTTCCGGTAAGCCGGTTGTCCTTGTTGTAAATAAGGTTGACAATTTTGATAAATATATGGCTGATGTCTATGAATTCTACAATCTCGGAATCGGAGATCCGGTGCCGATCTCAGCAGCATCCAGACTTGGTCTTGGAGATATGCTTGATGCGGTTACAGCACATTTCCCGGAGTGGGATCCATCAGAAGAGGATGATGACCGTCCGCGTATCGCAATCGTAGGTAAACCAAATGTAGGTAAATCCTCTATCGTAAACCGTCTGCTTGGTGAGAACCGCGTAATTGTATCCAATATCGCAGGTACAACAAGAGATGCGATTGACACAGAGATCGTGCATGACGGAAAGGAATACATTTTTATCGACACAGCAGGTCTTCGTAGAAAGAATAAGATCAAGGAAGAACTGGAGCGTTATAGTATCATCCGTACTGTAAGTGCAGTAGAGCGTGCCGATGTTGTCCTTATGGTGATTGATGCGACAGAAGGTGTCACAGAACAGGATGCGAAGATTGCCGGAATCGCTCATGAAAGAGGCAAGGGAGTTATCATTGTCGTTAATAAATGGGATGCCATTGAGAAGAATGATAAGACAATGAAAGAATACGAGGGAAAGATCCGTCAGGTACTTTCTTATATGCCATATGCAGAGATCATGTATGTATCTGCACTGACAGGACAGAGACTTCCGAAACTGTATGATATGATCGATATGGTCATTGAGAACCAGACACTTCGTATTGCGACAGGAGTTCTCAACGAGATCATGACAGAGGCAGTTGCTATGCAGCAGCCACCGTCAGATAAAGGTAAGAGATTAAAACTCTACTATATTACACAGGTTGCTGTTAAGCCACCGACATTTGTTATCTTTGTAAATGACAAGGAGCTGATGCATTTCTCCTATACAAGATATCTTGAGAATAAGATCCGAGAGGCATTTGGCTTCAGAGGAACTTCACTGAAGTTCTTCATCCGTGAGAGAAAGGAAAAGGATCAGTAGAATGGAACGTATTATCTGTCTGGTGATCGGATATGCCTGCGGACTTCTGCAGAGCGGTTATCTGGTCGGAAAGATGCATCATATTGATATAAGAAAAGCAGGAAGCGGAAATTCCGGTTCGACGAATGCACTGCGTGTTATGGGATTGAAAGCAGGACTTATGACATTCGCAGGAGATGTGTTGAAGTGTTTTGCAGCAGTGCTCATTGTCCGCGCAATATACCATGGAAGTAATATTCTTCCGCTTCTGATGATGTATGCAGGAGCAGGAGTCACTTTGGGACATAACTTCCCATTTTATATGAATTTTAAAGGTGGGAAGGGAATCGCTGTTATGGCAGCACTTGTGGTAAGCAACTGTTTCTGGCATCTGCCGTACAGTTCCATCCTGTTTTTTGTCACACTGGCATTCTTTCTTGTGCCGGTGCTTGTGACAAGATATGTTTCCCTTGGTTCATTGCTTGCTTATGCAGTGTTTTTTATCCAGATGGTGATCTTCGGACAGCTTGGATGGTTTGATATGGCGAAGGGTGCGGTATATGAGTTATATGTGATCACGTTCTTACTTACAGCACTTGCATGGTACAGACACCGCGCCAATATTAAACGTCTGTTGAATGGAACAGAGAATAAATTCGGTTCAAAGAAATAAAAGAAGCGAAGAAAAGGAGAGATGATATGGCAAAAGTAGGAGTTCTTGGGGCAGGAAGCTGGGGAACAGCTCTGGCAATCCTTCTTCATGATAATGGACATGATGTAACTGTCTGGTCGATCGATCCGAAAGAAGTGGAGATGTTGAGCGAGAAGCGGGAGCATGTATCAAAACTTCCGGGTGTTCATATTTCAGAAGAGATTATGATCACAAATGAGATGGAAGAGGCTATTAAAGGAAAAGATTTCTTGGTTCTTGCAGTTCCTTCTATCTTTACAAGGAGTACAGCGGCAAAGATGAAGCCGTATGTTGTTGATGGGCAGATGATCGTTGATGTAGCGAAGGGAATCGAGGAAGATACGCTGATGACGCTGTCTCAGCAGATCAGCCAGGAGATTCCGCAGGCGGACGTAGCAGTGCTCAGTGGACCGACACATGCAGAAGAAGTAGGAAGAAGGCTTCCAACATCCTGCGTGATCGGTGCAAAGACAAAAAAGACAGCAGAGTACTTGCAGTCTGCATTTAACAGTAAAGTATTCCGTGTGTATACAAGTCCTGACATGCTTGGAATCGAGCTTGGAGGTTCTCTTAAGAATGTCATCGCACTTGCGGCAGGAATTGCAGATGGTCTCGGCTATGGAGATAATACAAAGGCTGCTCTGATCACACGTGGTATTGTTGAGATCGGAAGACTTGGCGTGAAGATGGGCGGCAAGTTCGAGAGCTTTTGTGGACTTACCGGAATCGGTGATCTGATCGTTACTTGTGCCAGTGTTCATAGCCGTAATCGTAAAGCCGGTTACTTAATGGGACAGGGCAAGTCTATGGAAGAGGCTATGAAGGAAGTAAACATGGTTGTTGAAGGTGTCTATTCTGCGAAAGCAGCTGCAAAGCTTGCACAGAAATATGAAGTTCCAATGCCGATCGTAGATGAGATCAACAAGGTTCTTTTTGAAGGAAAGGATCCAAAACAGGCGGTAGATGATCTGATGCTTCGCGAGTCTAAGATTGAGAACTCTTCTCTTCTCTGGGAAGAATAAGAGAACGAAACGAATATAAAATTAAAAGTCATACCCCTTTGTCTGGCTGCATACATTGGTATCAGCAGAACAAGGGGGTATTTTTATGGATTCATTTCAGGTATACAAGGATATGAAAGCACGGACAAACGGAGAAATCTACATCGGAGTTGTGGGGCCGGTTCGGACAGGCAAGTCAACGTTCATCAGGCGTTTTGCGGAGCTTTTGATTTTGCCGAATCTTAAGGAAGAGCATGTAAAGCAGCGGACACAAGATGAACTTCCTCAGGCAGCATCGGGAACTACGATCATGACAACAGAGCCGAAGTTTGTTCCAAAAGAAGCAGCGGATGTAAAGCTTTCAGATGACATAGAGGTGAAGATCCGGCTGGCAGACTGTGTTGGGTTCATGGTGGATGGGGCGAATGGCCATACCGAGAATGGGCAGGAGCGTCAGGTGAAGACGCCATGGTATGACTATGAGATACCATTTACAAAGGCAGCCGAGATCGGAACACAAAAGGTGATACACGATCATGCGACGATTGGATTTGTTGTGACTACAGATGGAAGTGTGACAGATCTGCCAAGAGAAAACTATGTGGCAGCAGAAGAGCGGACAGTGAAAGAACTTCGACAGATTGGGAAGCCATTTCTTATTTTATTAAATTGCCAGAAACCGTATTCGAAAGAGACAGAACGTCTGAAATCAGCTCTTGAGGAGAAATATGCAGCACCTGTTTATCCGGTGAATTGTGAACAGCTCAAGGAAGACGATATTTATGAAATGATGCGCCAGGTACTGTATGAATTTCCTGTCACGGAAATAGAATTTTATATTCCGAAATGGGTAGAAATGTTGTCACGTGATCATAGAATTAAGAAAGATCTGATTGAGAATGTGAAGAAAATTATGGCTCAGATGTCAGATCTGCGAAGTGTCTCCGGAAAAGACTGGAAGACAGAAAGTCCATACATAGACCAGATCCTGTTGGATCAGGTAGAGATGGACACAGGCAAGGTTATATTGCGGATTTCTTTCTGCCAGAAGTATTATTATGAAGTGTTGAGTGAGTTGACAGGAACTCAGATCCGCAGTGAGTATGAATTGATTTCTCTGATGAAAGAGCTTTCTTCTATAAAAGAAGAATTCAGTCAGATCAAGGATGCATTTGCGGATGTGAAGATGAAAGGCTACGGAGTAGTCAGCCCGAAGAAAGAAGAGATTCATCTGGATGAGCCGGTAATCATCAAGCAGGGAAGCAGATATGGAGTGAAGATCCGTTCCGAGGCACCGTCGATCCATATGATTCGTGCGAATATAGAAACAGAGATCGCACCGATCGTGGGAAGTGAGAAACAGGCAGAAGACCTTGTTGCATATATTAAAAAAGAGAGCGAAGGTCCACAAGGCGTCTGGGGAACAAATATTTTCGGCAAATCAATTGAAGATCTTGTGATGGATGGTATGCGTAATAAGATTACGCTGATCAACGAAGAAAGTCAGGTAAAACTGCAGGATTCTATGCAGAAGATCGTAAACGACAGCAATGGTGGTCTGGTCTGCATTATTATATAGTGATCGTGAGCTTTTTTTTTACAGGAAAATATGATAAGATAAACAGTAAGTAAAATATGCAAAAGAAAGCGAGGAATTCAGTGTTGCTGAATCACCAACAGAGAAAGATTCTTGAATTATTGTGTAAAACAGAACATGTGACTGCGAGTGAACTGGCCGGTCAGCTTGGAATTGGCGTGAAGACGGTAAGAGTCAGGATCAAGGAACTGAATCCGGAGCTTGAGAAGAAAGGAATCCAGATTTTATCAAAGTCCAGGTACGGATATTATTTGGATCCAAGACAGCCGGAAGGTATCGAAGGACTGCTGAATCCGAAGGAGAATGAAGATCCGGTGATTCCGTCGAACAATCAGGAGAGAGTACATTTTCTCCTTGCATATCTTCTGAACAGAACGGAATATATCAAGTCAGAGGAGTTGTGTGATTTCCTTTATATTTCTAAGGGGACGCTGACGAATACACTCCGGCAGGTTGAGGAAACTTATCAGAAGTATGGTATTTCAGTTCATAAGAAACCGGGATATGGTATCCGTGTGGAAGGCAGTGAATTTAATCTGCGTCAGTGTATGGTGGATGTCTTTGTAAAGCAGGACAGTCTGGAAGGAATCGGAAGACGGCATCAGACGGATGAGATCGAGACGCTGGGGAAAATGGTCTATCAGTGTCTGAAAAAATATGAAATCGAACTTTCTGAGATTGCTTACAATGACTTTGTGGAACATATTTATGTGGCGATGCGAAGGATCCGTCAGGAGAAATATGTTGAACCGCAGGCAGCGGATATGCTTGGAAGAAAAGAGAAGCGGTTTGTGGAAGAACTGACAGAGCTGGTGGGCACGCATTATCAGATTCATTTTTCTCAGGACGAGAAGAATTATCTGACACTGCAGCTTGTGGGGAAGGTTTATATCGACAGTGAGACAGAACAGGAAAATTTCGTGATGCAAAGCGAGATCGACCATCTTATTACTGAGATGCTGGAGATGATCTACAGGGAATTCCATGTTGATTTCAGGAATGATTTTCATCTGCGTATGGAGCTGAACCGACATATGGTTCCGTTTGTCCTTCGTATGAAATATCATATGATTCTGCGTAATCCGATGCTGGAGGAGATCCGTAAGAATTATGTGCTTTCTTATACGATGGCGTCCCAGGCGGCAATTGCACTGGGGGAATATTTTCAGCAGTCGATTTCAGAAGATGAGATTGCCGGACTCGCAGAGGTTCTTGAACTGGCTTTGGAGCAGCAGGAGAATGAACAGAAGAAGTTTTCGATTCTGATCGTATGTGCATCTGGGAAGACGAGTTCAGAAATTCTCAGATATAAGTACAGCAGAGAATTTAAAGAGTATATTGAAAAGATTTATGTATGTAATCTTTATGAACTGGAGAACTTTCCGTTTGAAAAAGTGGATTATGTATTTACAACGGTACATATCTCTTCTTATGTACCGGTACCGATTTTGGAGATTGGTTCCTTTCTGCAGGACAATGACATTGACAGGGTGAGAAAGCTTTTTGTAAGAGAGAGTAAGGATTTTCTGCAGAAATATTTTAAGAAGGAATTATTTTTTACGGATGTGGAAGGAAAGACGAAGGATGAGGTTCTGAAGAACCTGTGCCGGAAGGTTGAGCAGGAGAAGGGACTTCCGGAGACATTCACTGCATCTGTTTTGAAGAGAGAGGAACTTACACCAACAGATTATGGTAATCTGGTGGCACTTCCACACCCGGAGCGTGCCTTCCAGGAGCGTGCTTTTGTTGCAGTGGCAGTTCTGAAAGAACCGATATTCTGGTTCCGGCAGAAGGTGCAGGTCGTATTTTTGACGGCGATCGGAAGGGAAGAGGATGAGAATCTGCAGCAGTTCTATGAGGCAACGACAGATCTGATCCTTCGTCCGGCAGATGTGCAGAATCTGATTCGTCATCCGGATTATGACAGGTTGATCCAGTTATTGCGCAGAGCAGAAGAATAAAATGTATTTAATCTCCTTGATGAATGTGATTATATGTTCAGTGATTCAAAAGTGACCACATTGATTGTGGTCATTTTTTGAGTGGAGCTTTTTAAAAATATATGTTAAATTAAGGTCAGTCGAGGGACAGGAAAGGAAATGACGATGAGACATCTAACATTGATCTGTATGGCAGGTATTTCAACGAGCCTCTTAGTGAATAAGATGAAACGGCTGATTCGGAATGAGAATCTTGAAATCGCAGTCACAGCGATGTCGGAACGTGCATTTCAGGGTTACACAGGTCAGACCGATGTTCTGCTGCTTGGTCCGCAACTGGGACATCGGTTCGAAAGCCTGAAAGAACAGTATGAGTCCAAAGGCATCCGCATAGACAGGATTGATCCGGAGCGTTTCGGAGCAATGGATGCGAAGGCTGTACTGGAGCAGGCATTTCCAGACCTGTCTGGACAAATAGGTGATAAATAAAATAAATTAAAGATAGGAGAATGTATCATGGCAAAATTTACTTATGTAGTACAGGACAACGAAGGAATCCACGCAAGACCGGCAGGAATGCTTGCAAAAGAAGCAAAAGCTCTTGAGGGAGTTAAGGTTACAATCGCTGGAAACGGAAAAACAGCTGACGCTACAAGACTGATGGCTATCATGGCTATGGGTATCAAAAAAGGCATGGAAGTTGAAGTAACAGTTGAAGGTGAGAACGAAGAAGCTGCAGCAGCTAAGATGGAAGAGTTCTTCAAAGCAAACCTGTAAGAGAAGTCATACATATACTCATTTAATTTCTAGTTAAGGAAAGATGTTTTAACAGATCGATAATAAGGATTAGCCCTCCGGAAGAAAGATCTGTCAGGACATCTTTTTGTTTTTATTGATAAAACGCTCCGCTTAGGATGCTTCACTGCGGCGTATAATGTAGGCGTCGCAAGCGACCGCCGCAGGCGCAAGAATGTGCCGAGGCACATTCTTTGTTCTAGTTGCACAAAAGTTTATTGTTCTGTATAATGAAAAAGTACGAGTGGAGATCATAGTAGAATTAAGAAAGGGGCAGACAGAAGATGAGAGCGGTTATTTTATCATTAGATACAGGGGCATATAAAGCAAAAGCAGATGTGGCAGCGGCAGCATCACTCAAAAGAATGCTGGAGCAGGTTGGGATTGAAGTCCGGGCAGCAAAAGCATTTCCAGAGGATAAAGAAATGTTGAAAACAGTGCTCTGTAAACTGGCAGATGCGGGAATGGTTGAACTGGTTCTGACAACCGGAGCAGTTGGATTCCTGGAGAAGCATTGTGCGCCGGATGCTGTGAGGGAGACAGCAGACCGTCTGCTTCCAGGTATTCCGGAAGCACTCAGGGCTTATAATCTTCGTCATACAAAGAAAGTGATTCTGGATCGTTCAGAGGCTGGAATCAGAAAGAAGACATTGATGATCAATCTGCCGGAGAGTGCCAAGATGGCAAAGGAAGATCTAGAATATATACTTCCAGAAGTGGTACAGGTGGTAGATACTTTTTCATTAAGATAAAAACAGAAGGATGGAATAACAGGAGAGATTGAAAATGCTGGTAAAAATATATACAGATGGTGCAGCGCGCGGAAACCCGGACGGACCGGGCGGATATGGAACAGTGCTTGAGTATGTCGACACGAAGGGACAGCTTCATAAGAAGGAATTGTCCCAGGGATATGAGAAGACAACGAATAACAGAATGGAGCTGATGGCTGTAATTGCAGGTCTGGAGGCTTTAAACCGTTCCTGTGAAGTAGAAGTCTATTCGGATTCACAATATGTTGTGAATGCGTTTAACCAGCACTGGGTAGACGGCTGGATCAAGAAGGGATGGAAACGCGGGAAGAATGAACCGGTGAAGAATGTAGACCTTTGGAAACGTCTGTTAGAAGCAAAGCAGAAACACAGCGTGACATTTCACTGGGTAAAGGGGCATGATGGACATCCGCAGAATGAAAGATGCGATGAGCTTGCGACAACTGCAGCAGATGGAACAAATCTTGTCCGGGCTTCATAGGGCAGGATGCCGGATAACGTCCGGTGGAGGTGACTCCCAGGCCAGTGCAACAGAAATAAACCGCCTGTGCATTTTGTGCAGGTAAGGGTGGAAAGGCAGTGTAAGAGACTACCGCCTTGCTGGTAACAGGAAGGGCACATGTAAACCCCATCCGAAGCAAGACCGAATATAAGCAATGTGGCTGCCCGTCACGCTTAAGGTGGGTCGCTTGAGCGCAGCGGTAACGCGGCGCCTAGATAGATGATTGTTCAACGACATAACCCGGCTTATCGTTTTGCTCAATCAATGGAGGGAGTTTCTGTTTAGAAACTCCTTTTGTATTTTTAGCTATAATAATGCGGAAGAAGTTATATTTTAGATAGATTCTTTTGCAAGAGACAGACAACGGAGGAATTAAGACATGGGAATGAAAATTAATGCAGAATTACCATTACCTGCAAACCTGAAGGCGGAATACCCGCTTCCGAAAGAACTGGCAGAGATCAAGAAGAAACGTGATGCGGAGATTCGGGAGATTTTTGAAGGAAAATCCGATAAATTTGTTGTTATCGTGGGACCATGTTCCGCAGACAATGAAGATTCTGTGTGCGACTATGTGAATCGTCTTGCAAAAGTGAACGAGAAGGTATCAGACCGTCTGATGATCATTCCTCGTATTTATACAAACAAACCACGTACAACAGGAGAAGGATATAAGGGAATGCTTCATCAGCCGGATCCGGATCAGGCTCCAAACCTTCTTGAGGGTATCATTGCAATCCGCAGAATGCATATCCGCGCGATCAAAGAGACAGGACTGACATCCGCAGACGAGATGCTTTATCCGGAGAACAGAAGCTATCTTGACGATATCCTTTCTTATGAGGCAATCGGTGCCCGCTCGGTAGAGAACCAGCAGCACCGTCTGACAGCCAGTGGAATGGACATTCCGGTTGGTATGAAGAACCCGACCAGTGGAGACTTTTCAGTTATGATGAACTCTGTAATTGCTGCTCAGAACTCTCATAACTTCATTTACAGAGGAATGGATGTTACAACAGAAGGAAATGATCTTGCACATGTAATTCTTCGTGGTGGTGTTGACAAATATGGAACCTGTATTCCGAACTACCATTATGAGGATCTTGTCCGTCTGGTAGATGTTTATGCGAAGAAAGACCTGAAAAACCCGGCAGCGATCATTGATGCGAACCATTCCAACTCCAATAAGCAGTTCAAAGAACAAATTCGTATTGTCAGCGAAATTCTTCACAGCAGAAGATACAATGATGATGTGAAGAAGATGGTCAAGGGAGTTATGATCGAGAGTTACATCGAAGAAGGAAATCAGAAGATCTGCGATCATATGACTTACGGAAAATCTATTACAGATCCATGTCTGGGATGGGAAGATACAGAGAAGCTGATTTATAAAATTGCAGAAGAGTGTTAAATTTATAAGAGCCAGGACAGATACCACACACGGTAACTGTTCTGGCTCTTATATTAGATGTGGGAGTCAATCCCACATCTGATATAGATAAACGATGGATTATCTGCGGCTATATTTCTCCTCGCAGTACTGGCATCTGTATACCTGATTCTCTTCATCAGTCAGTACAAATACATGATCAAGTCCCTGCTCGATTGATGTGATACATCTTGGGTTCTTGCAGCGGATCACATTTTTGATCTTCTTAGGAAGAGTCAGAGGTTTCTTGGAGATGATCTCTCCGTTTTCAATAATATTTACAGTAATGTTGTGATCGATGAATCCGAGAATATCAAGATCCATGAAATCGATCGGGCATTCAATTTTCATGATATCTTTTTTGCCCATTTTATTACTTTTTGCATTTTTGATGATGGCAACACAGCAGTCTAATTTATCCAGGTGAAGGTATTTATAAATCTCCATGCTTTTGCCGGCTTCAATGTGGTCAAGAACGAATCCTTCAGAGATGCGTCCTACAGTTAATGTATTTTCTAACATTTTGTTACCCCTTTCGTACTATGAAATATGATTATATTAGTCAACGTGAATATCCAAAAGTGTAAGGATCAGAGCCATACGTACATATACTCCGTACTGAACCTGACGGAAATAAGCAGCACGTGGATCGTCATCAACATCAACAGAGATTTCATTTACACGCGGAAGCGGATGAAGAATATACATATCTTCCGGAGCGAGTTTCATTTTCTCTTTGTCGAGAATGTAGAAGTCTTTCATACGTACGTAGTCTTCTTCATTGAAGAAACGTTCTTTCTGAACACGTGTCATGTACAGAATATCAAGTTTTGGCATTGCTTCTTCCAGACGTACAACTTCTTCATAAGGAATGTTCATCTTGTCAAGTACATCATGACGGATGTATTCCGGAAGTCTTAATTCTTCTGGAGAGATCAGTACAAAACGGATGCCTGTGTATCTCACGAGTGCTGTGATCAGTGAGTGAACAGTACGACCGAATTTTAAGTCACCACACAGACCGATTGTCATGTTGTCAAGTCTTCCTTTTACGTTAAGGATTGTGAGAAGGTCTGTCAGTGTCTGTGTCGGGTGCTGGTGTCCACCGTCTCCTGCGTTGATCACCGGAATTTTGGAATGCTGGCAGGCAACCATCGGAGCACCTTCTTTTGGGTGTCTCATTGCACAGATATCTGCGTAGCATGAGATTGTACGGATTGTATCAGATACACTTTCTCCTTTTGAAGCAGAACTGGAGCTTGCGGAAGAGAATCCCATAACGCTTCCTCCAAGGTTCAGCATTGCGGCTTCATGGCTTAAACGTGTACGAGTACTTGGCTCATAGAATAAAGTCGCAAGTTTCTTTCCGTCGCAGGCATGTGCGTATTTGTCAGGATGTGCCTCAATATCCTGCGCAAGTTTCAACAGTTCGTCCAGTTCTTCCACTGAGAAGTCCAGTGGGCTCATTAAATGTCTCATAAGTAACCTCCTTGTGTGATCGAATCACATTATTTATATTCTAGTAGATCAGTAACGGCTTTTCTCTTAGGTGCTTGTGGATCATCATCCGGCCAGCCGACTGCAATCAGAGCTGCCAGTTCCCTCTCTGGCGGAATCTCTAAAAGTTCTGTAATTTTTTCTTCATCAAAGATGCCCATGATCACAGTACCAAGTCCCTGTTCTTTTGCAGCAAGACAGAAAGACTGGCAGGCAACACCAACGTCAAACATCTGCCATCTGTCCCCCTTTTTTGTGCTGTAGGATCCGTCACGTTCAAAACCGGATCTGCTTTTGATAAAAGTAACAGCAACCAGCATAGGAATTTGACGGATAATATTAGAATTGTAAACAGGGGTATAATCATCAGCGATCTTTTTGAGAATAGAGGGGTCTTCAATTGCGATATAACGAGTGATCTGTGTGTTTTTCCAAGACGGAGAATAGGAAGCAGTAGAAATAATAGAATCAATAATAGAATGATCAATATGATCAGGTTTATATTTTCTTATGCTTCTGCGCATCTTGATACAATCAGAAACGTTCATTTGTATACCTCCCAATGTTTTATTCGAGACGCTTGAATCAGATAAAAACCGATTGTTCTCGTATTCCATACCATGATATACTAAAACGAGAAGATTTTCAACAAGAAAATAAACTTTTTTCAAAGGATAGATTTTGTGGAAAAAATGTATTATACTTGGTACTGTTCATGCAGTGTTTTTACTATAATTAATTGTGTTACAAATCAGTATAAAAGAGATGCAGTATGGATGGAGTTTTTTAGTAAGGAGAAGTTAGGATGGCAACACTTGAAGAACTGAGAGTAGAGCTCGACAAGATAGATAACCAGATGGTGGAACTTTATCAGAAGAGAATGAATGTCTGCCGTGAGGTTGGAGATTATAAGGTGAAAGCCGGACGTAAAGTGTATGACCGGCAGAGGGAGCAGGAGAAACTTGCAGATGTGGCATCAAAGGTTGACAATGATTTTGATAAGAACGGAGTTCGTGAATTATATACGCAGCTGATGTCTATGAGCAGAAAACTGCAGTATCAGAAGCTGGTAGAAGCAGGCGCACTTGGAAGGCTTCCTTTTATTCAGATTGATTCTCTTGAGAAGGATACTGCCAGAGTTGTGTTCCAGGGAACAGAAGGTGCTTACGGAGAAGCGGCAATGCATCAGTTCTTTGGAGAAGATGTGAATTGCTTTCATGTAAGAACATTCCGTGATGCGATGACTGCGATTGAAGAAGGTGCTGCGGATTATGCGGTTCTTCCGATTGAAAATTCATCTGCAGGTCCGGTGAACGAGATGTATGATCTTCTAGATGAATTTGAGAATTATATTGTTGCTGAGACGATCCTTCCGGTAGTGCATACTTTGTCAGGACTTCCGGGAACAACACTTACAGATATCAAACGTGTTTATTCGAAAGCAGAAGCCCTTATGCAAACGACAGGGTTTTTGAATGACCATGCAGACTGGCAGCAGATCAGTGTAGTGAATACGGCAATCGCTGCGCAGAAAGTAGTAAAAGATGGAGATAAGGCACAGGCAGCTGTATGTAGTGCCTATGCGGCGAAGATTCATGGGTTGGAAGTTCTCGCAGATAATATAAATGACGAGCCGGATAACTGTACACGCTTTATCGTGGTGACAAATCAGAAGGTTTATCTGAAGCATGCGTCAAAGATCAGTATTGAATTCGAACTTCCGCATCAGAGTGGGGCTCAGAGTGGTTCTCTTTATGATCTTCTGTCACATTTTGTATACAATAATATAAATATGACAAAGATTGAATCAAGACCTGTGAAAGGAAAACAGTGGGAATATCGTTTCTTTGTAGATTTTGATGGAAGTCTGGAGGACGCAGCAGTGAAGAATGCATTGCGTGGACTGAGAGAAGAAGCAACGAATTTGAGAATTCTTGGAAATTACTAGATATTAGAATAGATAGAAAAGCAGAATACAGAGCAGGTGGAGCGAAAGCTCCAGAGGGATTTACTGGAAAAGAGGTTATTTAGAATGCGTACAAACGAACTGATGCTGTATAAAAATATGGAATATGGAGAGATTCTAAAGGATATCACATTCCTGATTGATAATTATGAGAGTGAATTTTATAACAAAGAAGATTTAAGAGGACTCCTTTTTGATTGTATTAATGAACTTTTGGAATTATCAGTAAGCCACGGTTTTGAAGGGAATCTGTGGCATACTTATCTGACATTTCTTCTTGCAAGTGATGAGAATGCATACAGCACTTCCTGTGAGATCGTAGGAGAGATTGAAGGTAGTCTGAATGAGATTGCACTTCATGATTTTGCTATTTTTAAGGAAATGTTTGACTATGATTTCGAGGAACTGGAAAAGAGTCTGGACGCTGACTGCCTGAAGATCATCATGGATTATAAGAGTGGTAACAGTGGTGGTAAAGTGTTCAACCGTCGTGTCAGGGACAGAATCTGTGATCTCAGCCGTGCCCTTGCCGCAACGCAGAACGTAGATCATTTCAAGCGTACACTGACGCAGTTTTATAAGGAATTTGGAGTTGGTAAACTTGGACTTCACAAGGCATTTCGTGTGGAGCATCCGGAGAATTCTGATGTGGAGATTATACCGATTACAAACATTGCCCATGTACATCTTGATGATCTTGTAGGTTATGAAGATGCAAAGAAAAAGCTGGTTGATAACACGAAAGCATTTGTAGAAGGAAAGAAAGCAAATAACTGTCTGATGTTCGGAGATGCCGGAACAGGAAAATCTTCCTCGATCAAGGCTATTTTAAATCAGTATTATGACCAGGGACTTCGTATGATCGAGGTGTATAAACACCAGTTCCAGGATCTGAATGATGTAATCGCTCAGATTAAGAATAGAAATTATAAATTTATTATTTATATGGATGATCTTTCTTTTGAAGAATTTGAAATTGAATACAAATATTTGAAGGCGGTAATCGAAGGTGGTCTGGAGAAGAAACCGAAGAATGTGTTGATCTATGCGACATCAAACCGCCGTCATCTGATCCGCGAGACATTCCGTGATAAGCAGGACAGAGATGAAGATATGCATACAAATGATACAGTACAGGAGAAGTTGTCATTGGTTGCAAGATTTGGCGTTACGATTTATTTCGGTTCACCGGATAAGAAGGCATTTCAGGAGATTGTGCGTGTACTTGCGAAAAAGAATGGAATCAATATGCCGGAAGAGCAGCTGCTTCTTGAGGCGAATGCATGGGAATTGTCTCATGGCGGTTTGTCTGGAAGAACAGCACAGCAGTTTATTGATTATCTGGCAGGACGGGAGTAATGCATTGTGTGGAAGGCTTTTAGAGTCAAACAGAGTTTGGAAAATGGAATAACAGAAGAAAAAAACAAGAGTGGATTTCGCGAAAAGCTGATATCTGTACAGTTACTGACCGTACTTGTTGCGGTTATGCTGTTTTGTTCTGGATGTGCCGGGAAGATGAATGCAAAGAAGATTTTTCGTCAGTCTTCGGAAAATATGCAGAAAGTAACTTCTTCAGCAAATCATGTGGAGCTGGCAATTCAGATGTCTGATATTTTAAATCTGATGGAAGTAAACATGGAGATGGATCTGGAGAACACGACAGAGCCTCCGGCTGGTCATGCGAAAGGAACTGCCAGGGTGACGATCAAAGATTCTGAGGTATCTGCAGATCTGGAACTTTATCAGGTGGAGGAAGACGGAAAACAAGTGACATATAGTGGCACGAATGGATCCTGGAAGAAAGAGAGTGCAGAAGGAAGCAGCGAGAATCACCTTGGTATTGACGGAAATATTTTCGCGCAGGAAGGGAAAGCGCTTGAGTCTTTCCACCTGTCCGAGCAGGAGACAACAGTAAATGGCAAGGCATGTTATCAGTTGTATGGCAATGTAACAGGAACGGAGCTTATGGGTCTTCTTGGCAAAGAGATGGTAGAAGCATATCATCTGGTGAATCTCCCGGAGGAGAATGCAATCCGCAATTTGAAAATCCCTGTTATTTTTGACATTTACAAAGAAGAACTGCTTCCGGCGAAGATCGTTGTAGACATGAGCGATGTAATGGGAGATTTATATAAGTCTTACGGAGAGACTACGAAAGTAAATCTTTACTCGATCGTGCTTCAGTTTACAGATTATAACAAGGTGGATGAAATCCATGTTCCGGATGAAATAAAGAATTCTGCGAAATAAAAGGAACGTTGCCAGAAATCCTATGGTTGATGCTATATAAAAAGAAGGAAGCTTCAGACCGGGCACATGCCGCTGAAGTCTTCCTTCTTTTTGTTATTACCACTTATTTCAAATTATACAGGTTTCATATTACTCAAGTTCTTCTATATTGCTGATATCGCTGTCAATCACCATGGAGTAATTTGTATAATAGACGACAAATCCAGGTTTCCCACCATTTGGCTTTTTGACCTGTTTTTTCTCCACGTAGTCAATCTCAACTTTATCGGAACCACGCATGCTGGAATAATAAGCTGCAAGTCTGGCTGCTTCTTCGAATGTATGGTCCGGAAGTTCATCCCCATGTGTTTTGACAATGACATGGGATCCCGGAACTTGTTTTGCATGGAACCACCAGTCATTTCCGACTGCAAAGTGGAATGTCAGTTCTTCATTCTGAAGATTGTTCTTTCCGACATACATATGATAACCGTCACTGGAAATGTAATGGAGTGGTTTGTTTTTTATCTTGACTTTTTTCTTTGTATATTTTCTGCGGATATAGCCGGAGTTTGTGAGCTCTTCTTTGATTTCAGCAAGATCATCTTCTGTCAGTGCAATATCAAGTGCCGTCTGAATGGATTCCAGATAAGTGATCTCGTCCAATGTCTCTTTGCAAAGAACAGAAAGTGCTTCAAAAGTACGTTTTTGCTTGTTATATTTTGCAAAATAACGCTGGGAATTCTCCTGCGGTGTCTTTAATGGATCCATCGGAATGGATACCATTTCATTGGTGTAATAGTTCAGGCATTCAAGAGTCTTTGCACCTTCCTCCAGATTGTATCCATAAGTGTTGATCAATTCGCCGTACACTTTAAATTTTTCACGATTTTCTGTGTCTTTCAACTGACGCAGCTGCAAGTCGTATTTTTTCCGGTTTCGTTCTAATGCAGTCTGAACTACGTGACGCAGATCAACCGATTTCTGTCGGATGCGGGTAATGAGACTGCGTGTCGAATAATAAGTCTCAAGTACTTCGGAAACAGAATCATATTCTACCCTTGTATAGTTGACAAAATGACTCAGTGGAAGAGCAGAGAATTCTTTTGGCTCTTTTCCATCGAAATAAATACCGGGTGAAAAGGTATCTTCTTTGATCGCGGATAAATAAATCTCAAACTGTGTATATAGATGAAGTAAAATATCAGCAGAATACTCCTGGGCCGGGACAGAAGAATCCATTCCTGCAAGGGAGCAGATCTCCTCCGCGGTTACAGGACTGATTCCAGTAAAACTTGTATAAATTGCTTTGGCAAGTGGCATTGGTTTACCTGTCAGATGTGCTGCGAATTCTTCAGAAGTTACCGTGAGCGGATCTGCTTTCTGCATGGTGTCCGGGATGAAATACTCTCTTCCCGGAAGAACTTCCCGGACAGAACTCATCTGTGCAGATACATGTTTGATACTGTCAATGATCTTACCCTGATCGTTACAGAAAATAATATTGCTGTGTTTTCCCATGATCTCGACGATCAGATCTTTCCGGCAGAGGTCACCAAGTTCATCGAGATGTTCAATTGTAAAATGAATAATACGCTCAAGTCCCGGCTGCCAGATATCAACAATGCGGCCGCCGCTGATATGTTTACGAAGAAGCATACAGAAGTTTGGGGCAGTCATCGGACTTGGCTTATTCTTTGAGGTCAGATAGATCAGCGGAAGAGAAGCATCCGCCGAAATCGACAGACGATACTGACCTTCCGTTGATTTGACTGTCAGAAGAAGCTCATCCGCTTCCGGTTGTGCAATCTTTGAAATTCTTCCGTTTAATAATTTATGTTTTAATTCGCTGGCGAGACTCGCCACAACGATTCCATCAAAAGCCATATTGTTTCCTCCTGAATAAAAGGTTTGTTTTCACATTTTTTTATTGTAACATAAATCGAATCTTTATAAAAGACTTGTTGACCATTTACAAACATTTGATGTATAATAGATTAGATTATAGTAAACAGAGGATGAAGACAATGATCAAAAGTATGACAGGCTTTGGCAGATGTGAGATTCAGCAGGATTCCAAGAAGTTTACCGTTGAGTTAAAGAGTGTAAACCACCGTTATCTTGATGTGAACATCAGAATGCCGAAGAAACTTAATTTTTTTGAAACATCCATCCGGACACTTCTGAAGTCTTATGCGAATCGCGGGAAAGTTGATATCTTTATTACATATGAAGATCTGTCACAGGCGCAGAGCTCTGTGAAATATAATCCATTGATCGCGGCAGAATATATGAAATATTTTAAGCAGATGGAAGAAGAATTCGGGCTGGAAAATGACATCAGCGTATCTGCACTTGCGAGATTTCCGGAAGTTCTTACGATGGAAGAGCAAGTGGAAGATGAAGAGGAGCTTTGGAATGGACTGAAGAAAGCACTGGAAGGGGCTTTTACACAGTTTGTTGAGACGAGAATAACAGAGGGTGAGAACCTGAAGAAAGATATTCTTGCAAAGCTTACATTTCTGGAGCAGGAAGTCGCTGCGGTAGAAGAACGTTCTCCACAGATTGTGGCAGAATACCGACAGAAGCTGGAAGAGAAAGTGGCTGAGTTACTGGCAGATACACAGATGGAAGAAAACCGCCTGGCAGCAGAAGTGATTCTGTATGCAGATAAGATCTGTACAGATGAGGAAGTTGTGCGGTTGAAGAGCCATATTCAGCATATGAGAGCAACATTGGAGGAGAAAGAAAGAATCGGGCGTAAGCTGGATTTCATTGCGCAGGAGATGAATCGCGAAGCAAATACGATTTTGTCTAAAGCGAATGATATCGAGGTTTCCAATCATGCGATCAGTCTGAAGACAGAGATCGAGAAGATCAGAGAGCAGATACAGAATATAGAATAGAGTAAAAGAGGGCAGGATCATGAATAAAAAAGGTATTTTGATTGTCGTATCCGGATTCTCAGGAGCCGGAAAAGGTACATTGATGAAAGAATTAATGAGAAAATATCCGGAGAATTATGCTTTATCCATCTCTGCGACAACAAGAGGTCCACGTGACGGGGAAGTAGATGGCAGAGAATATTTCTTCCTTTCCAGGGAGAAATTTGAAAAAATGATTGCCAATAATGAATTGATAGAGTATGCTAAATACGTGGAAAACTATTATGGCACACCGCGTGCATATGTTGAGAAGATGTTGGATGAAGGGAAAGATGTGATTCTTGAGATTGAGATTCAGGGAGCACTGAAAGTGAAAGAAAAGTTCCCGGATACGCTTCTGATGTTTGTGACACCGCCGAATGCCAGAGAACTGAAGTCCCGTCTGGTAGGAAGAGGGACAGAGACGATGGAGGTTATTGAGTCCAGAATGAACCGTGCCTGTGAAGAGGCAGAGGGAATGAGTGCTTATGACTATCTTGTCGTGAATGATGAACTGGATGATTGTGTTGAAGAGATGCATTCTATTATCCAGGGAGAACACCACAGAAGTTCACGCAATGTGAATTTTATGAATGACATAAAAGAAGAATTGGAAGAGTTGAAAGGAGAAAATTAATATGCTGCATCCATCTTATACTGACTTGATGAAAGTAGTTAACAAAGACGTTGAAGAGGGAGATTCTAAGGTTGTAAACAGCCGTTATTCTATCGTAATGGCTACATCTAAGCGTGCAAGACAGCTGATCGCCGGAGAACTTCCGCTTGTACCTGTGAAAGACGGACAGAAGCCGCTTTCCATTGCAATCGAAGAACTGAATGAAGGTGAGCTTAAGATCTTACCTGAGGACACTGACGAAGAGTAGAATCAGAACAGTAACGGAGCAGATGCAGAAAATGCAATCTGCTCTTTTGACGTTGTTGTTGAACGTTTTGTGCATGCATGGAATGTATGAAATGATGCACAGAAGGTGAGATTTATTTATATTTTTTAGAGAGGATGACCAGGAGGTTTTACTAATATATGAAGATACTTTTTATATCCTTAGGATGTGATAAAAATCTGGTGGATACAGAAGTAATGCTTGGAATGCTTGCTTCAAGAGGTTACGAGATGACGAATGATGAACAGGAGGCTGATATTATTGTGATCAACACCTGTTGTTTTATCCATGATGCGAAAGAGGAAAGCATCCAGAATATTCTTGAGATGGCAGAATATAAGAAGAATGGCAGTGCAAAGGCATTGATCGTTACAGGATGTATGGCAGAGCGTTATCGTCAGGAGATTCTTGATGAGATTCCGGAGGTAGATGAAGTTCTTGGAACAACTGCATATGATCGCATTCTGGATGCGGTAGATGCGGCACTTGCCGGACAGCATGAAGTTATGACAGCTGACCTTGATGCTCTTCCATTACCGGAGACGAAGCGTCTTGTAACAACAGGAGGACATTTTGCATATCTGAAGATCGCAGAAGGATGTGACAAACATTGTACGTACTGCATCATTCCGAAAATCCGTGGAAACTTTAGAAGTGTACCGATGGAACGCCTTCTGAAAGAAGCACAGGATCTGGCAGAGCAGGGCGTAAAAGAATTGATTCTTGTTGCTCAGGAGACAACGCTTTATGGAAAAGATCTTTATGGAGAGAAATCTCTTCCAAAGCTGCTCCGTGAACTTTGCAAGATCAGTGGAATCCGTTGGATCCGTATTTTATATTGTTATCCGGAGGAAATCACAGATGAACTGATCCAGGTAATGAAAGAAGAACCGAAGATCTGTCATTATCTTGATCTCCCAATCCAGCATGCGAATGATACCATCTTGAAGAGAATGGGACGCAGAACTTCAAAACAGGAGCTGATCGACATTGTGCAGAAGCTTCGTAAGGAAATTCCGGATATCTGTCTTAGAACAACACTGATCACAGGCTTTCCGGGAGAGACGCAGGAGCAGCATGAAGAGGTGATGGAATTCATTGACACACTTGAGTTTGATCGTCTTGGAGCATTTACGTATTCTCCGGAGGAAGATACACCGGCAGCCACATTCGAAGATCAGATTGATGAAGAAGTGAAAGAGGATCGTCAGGCAGATATCATGGAACTTCAGCAGGAAATTGCATTCGATAAAGCGGAAGACATGATTGGAAGAGAAGTTCTTGTCATGATCGAAGGTAAAGTCGCAGATGAGAATGCCTACGTTGGAAGAACTTATCGTGATGCACCGAATGTAGACGGCCTGATTTTTATCAATACTGACGTAGAATTGATTTCCGGAGATTTTGCAAAGGTTAAAGTGACCGGAGCATTAGATTATGATTTGATAGGAGAGTTGATGTAGTATGAATTTACCAAACAAATTAACAGTATTACGTGTGATTATGGTTCCGTTTTTTGTTTTCTTTATGTTGACAGATGTAGGCGGAGTTGCGAATAAATGGATCGCACTTGTACTTTTTATTGTTGCAAGTCTGACAGATATGCTGGATGGTAAGATTGCAAGAAAATACAATCTTGTAACAAATTTTGGAAAGTTTATGGATCCGCTGGCAGATAAACTTCTTGTCTGCTCAGCAATGATCTGTCTGATTCCTTCAGGAAAACTTCCGACAGCAGTTGTTATTGTTATTATTGCAAGAGAGTTTATTATCAGTGGTTTCCGTTTGGTAGCATCTGATAATGGCGTTGTTATCGCAGCAAATTACTGGGGAAAATTCAAGACAGTATCCCAGATGGCAATGATCATTGTTCTGATTGCTGATTTTGGCGGCGTATTCGACATGGTTGGAACAGTACTGATCTGGATTGCCACAGCACTTACTGTGATTTCTCTGGTAGACTATGTGTGGGCAAACAGAGAGATTCTTACAAAGGGAGGCATGTAAGAGATGTATCTTGAGTGGTTTTTTAAAGAGAAAGCTGCAGGTGAGAAAAGTCTGGAAGAAGTTGTAGTAGATCTTCTTGCAGAGCGTAAACTTCATGTGACAACAGCAGAATCCTGTACAGGTGGATTGATTGCAGGAACGTTAGTCAATGTGGCAGGAGCATCAGATGTGCTGAACGAGGGCTATGTTACGTATTCGAATGAGGCAAAGGAACGTCTAATTCACGTTTCTCATGAGACACTTGAAACTTATGGTGCCGTGAGTGAACAGACAGCGCATGAGATGGCTGAGGGTGCGGCAAAGGCTGCGAATGCGGATGCGGCACTAAGCGCAACAGGAATTGCAGGGCCTGGAGGTGGAACAGAAGAAAAGCCGGTTGGTCTTGTATATATTGGATGTTATCTGAATGGGAAGACGACAGTGAAAGAGTGTCGTTGGAATGGAAGCCGGATGGAGAATAGACTGGATACTGTGAAAGCAGCGTTGGAGATGCTGAAGGAACGTCTGGTGGAAGAGATGCCGGTGTAATAAGAAAAGATTAAGTTGAAGCAGTAACTGTTTCCAAAAGGATACAGAAGCTGCTTTTCTTATACATAAATTTGTCAAGTGTCATATTTATATAATTCTTTCCCTCAGATGGTGAAAATCTTGTCAAAGTTGTGATTGACGAATGCGACAAATTGTGCGAAAATAAATACATATGGTGCAGGGAGAAAGATTTTGTGGCAGGTGACAAATCAACTTCTCACCGCGCAGACAGTTCAGTGTTAAAAATGATGCAGAGCTGTCAGTTTTTGTGCGAAAAAAATAGTGTACCGTATACGAAGAAAATCATACATATTGAAAGGAGTATTAACATGATTTATTCACACGAAGTAGAAATGATGTGTCCGGTAGCCCAGGGCGTAAACCATGGCGCAGCTCCAATTCCAGAAGAAGCTAAATGGGTAAAGGCAAAAGAAATCAAAGATATCTCCGGACTTACACACGGTGTAGGCTGGTGTGCTCCACAGCAGGGTACTTGTAAGCTCACACTGAACGTAAAAGACGGAATCATCCAGGAGGCACTTGTTGAGACAATCGGATGTTCAGGAATGACACATTCCGCAGCTATGGCTTCTGAGATCCTTCCGGGAAGAACACTTCTTGAAGCTCTGAATACAGACCTTGTATGTGATGCTATCAACACAGCTATGAGAGAACTGTTCCTTCAGATTGTTTACGGAAGAACTCAGAGTGCATTCTCAGAGGACGGACTTCCGATAGGAGCAGGACTTGAGGACCTTGGAAAAGGACTTCGTTCACAGGTTGGTACAATGTACGGAACACTGAAAAAAGGACCTCGTTATCTTGAGATGACAGATGGTTATGTAACAGGAATCGCACTGAACGAAGATGATGAGATCATCGGATATCAGTTTGTAAACTTCGGTAAGATGATGGACTTCATCAAAGCTGGAGACGAGCCGGCTGTAGCGCTTGAGAAAGCTAAAGGACAGTACGGACGTGTTGACGATGCTGTTAAGATCATTGACCCAAGAAAAGAGTAAGGAGGACTATTTCAATGGCATTATTTGAATCATATGAAAGAAGAGAAAAACAGATTCTTGCAAAACTCGCTGAGTATGGAATCAACTCCATCGAAGAAGCTGCAGAAGTAACTAAAGCAGCTGGTCTTGACGTTTACAAGATGGTTGAAGGAATTCAGCCAATCTGTTTCGAGAACGCTAAGTGGGCTTACACAGTAGGTGCTGCTATCGCAATCAAAAAGGGATGTACAAAGGCAGCTGATGCAGCAGCAGCAATTGGAGAAGGACTTCAGTCTTTCTGTATTCCGGGATCTGTTGCAGATCAGAGAAAAGTTGGTCTTGGACATGGTAACCTTGGAAAAATGCTTCTTGAAGAAGATACAGAGTGCTTCGCATTCCTGGCTGGACACGAGTCATTCGCAGCAGCTGAGGGTGCTATCGGTATCGCTGAGAAAGCAAACAAAGTTCGTAAAAAACCTCTGCGTGTTATCCTGAACGGTCTTGGAAAAGACGCTGCTCAGATCATCGCACGTATCAACGGATTTACATATGTTGAGACAGAGCTTGACTATCACACAGGAGAACTGAAAGAAGTATTCCGTAAAGCATACTCTGAAGGACTTCGTGCGAAAGTTAACTGCTACGGAGCTAACGACGTAGTAGAAGGTGTTAAGATCATGTGGAAAGAGAATGTAGACGTATCTATCACAGGTAACTCTACAAACCCTACAAGATTCCAGCACCCAGTAGCAGGAACATATAAGCCGTTGAGGAAGCAGCCGAGGCTGGAAAGTTCTAAATAGACTTTACAAATTGAAAAGACGTTAAACCCAGGAAGTACCGTAATCACAGCGATTGCGGTACTTTTTTGGTGCCTGGAAGCGGAAAAATGAAATTAGGTGTGAGATGGTGTAAAAAGTGGTGAAAATAGGAAAGTAGGAAACCGGTAGGTAACAAGTAGGAAACACGGAGAAGGTAACACTTTTTGGGTTGCCTGCAGGAAGCGGAAATACCGCAACCACGAGGGTTACGGTATCTTTTCCAGTTCAGCTCTGAGCCATTCTAAGTCACGGTCTGTATAAGCTGCCTCTGTTATGTCGGTGATTCTGTGACCGACAAGTTTTTTGATAGTGTATTCGTCAACCTCGGCTTTCTTTGCCATGGTGATGAATGTCATTCTAGGATCGTGTGGCCGATGATCGTCTCTGAGTTTGAGAGCGGCGATCACTTTATCGAAACGGCCGGCATATTTGTCATAGGTGATTGCCATGCCGCCCTTCGGAGAATCCGGATCATTAAAGAGCCGGTGGCTTCCAAGTTCAAGGGCATAGTCGTAGTTTTTCTTAACCAGGTCAAATATTTTCGGGTGGATAGGCACCATACGGTGTCGCCCAGCCTGTGTTTTCATACCACCGACAATATAGCGTTCGTCAAGATGCACGTCCTCTAGTTCCAGTATGGCGAGTTCTTGCGGTCGCCATCCCATGTAGCACTGTATGAGAACCCAGTCCACGAACCGGATTTTGCCGACGTTTTCCCAAAGCGTCTGCATCTCCGAGTCATGGAAGATTATGTGACCACGTTTTGCTTCTTCCTTTTCTTTGATGATGTCGTCCGACAGTTCAAATGTGCGGGCGTAGTTCTTATCAACAAGCTCGTATTCGAGCGCATAGTCCAGCATTAAATTAAACATAGACTTGATCCGGGATTTGGTACCTGCAGACGCAAGCACCTTTTCGCCCTTATTGGCTCCACGTGAAGGAATGATGTAGCCATCTTCCATTATGCCCTTGATGTGGCGGGCACGCAGGTCCTTAACACGCATCCCGGCAATGGCGTGGCAGTAACTCCACGCTGACTTGATGGTACGGCAGGATGATTCACTTTCCAGGGTAGGGAAGTAGGCTGCAGTCCATTTGTCGTAGAGTTCCGCCAGGGTCATAGCGGCGTTTTGTATATCGTAAGGATTGGCTCCGTACTCAGCGAGTGCCTGCAGAGCTTCCTTCTTAGTCTTGAATGTTCCAAGAGGAACACGGTTCTGTACGGTCTTTCCGGTCTGTTCGTCCGTGATCCAGCCGAGAGTAACACGGGCCAGGTAAGGCTTACGACGGTTTCCGGAAAGTTTTGTCACGCTGCCGTAGCCGTTAGGTAGTTTCACTTGACAACCTTACTGATTCCACAGCCGCAGGCAGACCAGCGAAATCCGTTTTTACTGGTTCGAGTTTGAGAAGGGAAGAGAGCGTGATTGTTTTTTGCTCCGGCACCTTTTCATTAAGAACCGAGGTAGGCAGAACATAAAAGTCCCAGTAATCGAGATCAAGAATTGAAACATCGCGTGTACGAGCGGTAAAGACGCAGAACACATACAAATCACTGTTACGCATAGCCATAGAGGCGTAGGCAGCTCCATCCCAGGCAAATTTCTTTGCAATGTCGAAGCTAATCTGCGAGAACACATCTTCCGGAGTCCACGCCTGCAGATAGGCAGACGACTTGACCTCAATGCGGAGACCGGAAGGAGAAGTAAGGTCGAACGGTAGCCAGTCGGCACGTGCGACATCTTTTGCTTCCAGGGCAGAGTGTACGAGAAATTCGGCAAGCACTCCACGGTGGGTATTGTTGAGCAGATCAGAATACGCCCAACGCCAAAAATCCTGCAGCATGATAGAAGTATCGGAACCATGCAGGGTAAATGGTTCATTGCCGTTTAGTTGTTCCATGGTTTCCTCCGTATCTTTCCAGGAGCGTCCATAGGACACGCTTATCGTCGCTGGAAGCGACGGAATACAAGGACACGAGCATTTTATCATCCGGGATATTATGCAGTCCAAGAAGGTAATCTACGGACACGTCGAGGGCATCAGCTAGTAACATGACATTATCGACGGTCGGTGTTCGCAGTCCGTTGAGGTAGCGTGAGATTGTAGCGGCAGTCACACCGGAAAGAGCGGCAAGGTCGTTACCGTTCAAGTGGCGTTCCTGCATACAATACGATAGACGCTCTGAGAATTTGTTAATATCCATAGGCGTAACCGGAGATACCGGTACCACGTATGGAACAGTCTAAAAGTTTCTTGCACTCAGAGTCCGTAAGCGGACCGTATGAGTGAACCAATCCGAACAACTGCAGGTCAGTGAGCATAAGCCGGTGCTGCAGGTGCCGGATCTTTGCTACGACACCGTAAGAGCGGTTCCTGGTGCCGTGATTGCAACTGTCACAAAAAGAGGAGAGATAAAGAAGCAATGCAGCGGCATCGTTCCCGGACCTCTCCTCATTGCGTGCCAGCTCAAAGTATTTGTTATTCATAGGCACATCTCCTCAGTACCGGCCGTAAAGTCGGTACCATTCTAAACTGATAATCTTTTTTCTTTGTCGAGGTATTTCTGAGACTCTGTATAGGCTTTCAGAAATCCCTTGAGTTCCCCGATAAACTCAAATTGTTTGTTCTGCGGCAATGCCCGGTACAGTTCGAGAAGTTCGTCCTCTTCTGCAGTGGTGAGCTTGCGGGCAGGAGCCTCTTCACCGGTCAATAGGTAATGAACTGACACGCCAAGGAAGTCTGCTATCGGTTTGATGTATTTAGCTGGTGGGTCGCTATTGCGAGTTTTCCAGGTAGACATCGTAGATGTCCGAATGCCGAGGCGGTCGCACAGATCAGTAGCCTTTTTGTCCGTTTTTTCAAGGGTTTCAGTGATTCTTTCGATGATTTCCATAGGCAACCTCCGTGGTAAAAATAATACGCAAATAAGAGTAAAAACATTTACAAACTCGCAGATACGTGCTATAATAAATACATGAAATACAAAACAACTCAAAGTTGCGAGCCGAGAGATTGTGCTTGTATTTCGTGCGTCTGTTTGCGAGTTTGTAAAGAGGTTTACTTACATTATAGCACGCAAATCAGAAAAGATAAATAGTTTTTACACAAATGCGAGAAAGGAGTGAAACGCAAGCATGAAGCAGGAAACATCACAGTGGGGCAAAGCTGTTAAAAAAGCAGTAATCGACCACGATATGACATTGAAGCAGCTGGCCGAAAAAATCGGTTACAGCAATGCTACTGTTTCCCAGGTAGTCAACGGCAGATATTCCAATTCGAGTTACAAGGTAATCGCTGAGAAGATCAACGAAGTGCTTGGAACGGAAGGACTGCCGGAGAGAACCGAAACACCGTCCGATGAATGGTGTCAGACAGTGAAGGTGGAACTGGTAAAACAGAGCATGACCGTCAATGAGCTGGCGAAGCAGCTGGATGTCTCCAGGGATCGGCTGTCACTGGTAATTAACGGCAAGATGATGAACGAAGCAATCGTAAGCGGGGTGAATAACCTGCTAGGAATCAACCTGGTCGCTGTTCCAGCTGATAAGTAAATTATAGCGGAAGGGTAGGTAACAAGAAATGGGAAGAGGCCCTACAAACGAGAACACAAATATGTATTTCCAGGCCAGGAAAAAGGCGGCAACGTACAACGAGAGGCTATGGAGCCGTGAAGGAGCTGCAGAACTGTTGGGAATATCGGTTTCAACATTGGCAGATTACGAGCTTGGCAATACGAAGGTTGTCCCAGTGGACAAGGTGGTGCTTATGGCTGACCTCTACAACGCCCCGGAATTGATTACTGGGTACTGTATGCGAGAATGCCCGGTACACGGATTCCTACCACTGGCAACCGAAGAGAAAAGTTTAGAAGGAATTGCATTAAGGCTTTTGCAGAACTTCAATGAGGATTCATTGAAGAATATGCGGGACAGTCTGATCGAGATAACTGCAGATGGAAAAATCACAAAGGATGAATTACCAGCCTTGGAAAAAATAATCGGGCAGCTCGAAAAGATGGCAGAGGTAATAAGCGAAATGAAAATTGCCGGAGAGAAGTATTTGAACGGTAAGTAAGCCGGAGCAATGCCGGAAAGGAGTTCAGAATTGAAGAAAGCAAGTAAGCGAAGAATATTGTTTGCAGTAAGAACGGCAACGATGGTCGGAGCTGCCTGTTTTGCAGTCAGTGGCATTTCAGAAACGCTCGGGCAGGAGAAAGAAAAAAGCCGGCCGGTCTACATAGCCACAGAGGAAGTGGCAGAGGCAACGTATATGCCGGAGGTCGAAGAGACGATACAGCCAACGGAGACAGCAAAGGCGGTCGAGACAGAAGAGCCGTTGATTGCAAGTATGGATTGGGACAAGGACGATTCCTACCTGCTATGTAAGATAGCAATGGCCGAAGCTGAGAGTGAAGGCGTGGAAGGAAAGGCACTGGTTATGTTGGTGGTCCTCAACAGAGTTTGGAGCGACGAGTTCCCGGACACAATCGAGGAAGTGATTTTTCAGAAGAACCAGTTCAGTCCAGTTGCAAACGGAAGATACGATGCAGTAGAGCCGGACGAGGAGTGCTACGAAGCATTGAAGCTGATCCAGGTAGACCATTGGAACGAAAGCCAGGATGCTTTGTATTTTGAGAGCAAGAGCGACAGTAAGTGGCACAGCGAGAATTTGGAATTTCTTTTCAAGTACGGCAAGCATTACTTCTACAAGTGAAAGGAACAGGCGGTATGAGAAGATTTAGAAAGAAAGTCAGAAGATTTGTGAGACTGTATTGGTTTTGGGTAAGCCTGGGACTGGTCCTCACAAAAGTATCGGTTGAAGCGGCGTACATCGAGAGAGGCTATAAAGCATACGGCGGTGAGTGGCTGGTTTTACCGGTGGTGATGATCGTCGGATATTTCGTAAACGAGGCGAGAATGTACCTGCCGGACTTCATCGAAGAATGGAGAGAGGAGAAAGACTATGAGCGAAGAGTTGCAGAAAATCGTAGACGAGTACAGAGAGAAAGAAATTCACATCTCAGATGAAGAGGCTGAGCAAATCTTATGGTTGTGCAACCGGAAGATGGATATAAGCAAGATCGAGAACAGAGAGGAATACCTGCCGTTGTTATTCAAGGACGAGGTTAAGAACTATCTGTTCAGACGCTCAGTAAACGCTACGACGTTTTTGAGAAGATTGGAGGCAGAAGGAATATGTGTGCAGAATGCGGTATGAACCCATGCCATCCAAGATGCCCGAACGCACCGGAGCCGGTACCGGTTTACGAATGTGTGAAATGCGGGTATGGAATCCTGGCAGGAGATAAGTTTTGGGACTCTCCGGAAGGGAAGATTTGCGAAGAATGCGTGGATGATATGAACGCAGAAGAAATATTAAAGTTGTGTGGCGAAAGCCTCACGGAAGCAGAAAAGGAGGAAAGGTAGTATGGCAGAACAGAATGCAGTGGCAACGCAGCAGGGAACGCAGGTAAGTGTAGCGGCGCAGGTTAAGAGTATGATTTCCCAGGATGCGGTAAAGAAGAAATTTACGGAAGTCTTAGGACAGAAAGCACCGCAGTTTTTGGCATCCATTACGAACGTGGTGGCTGGATCAGCGCAGTTGAAGAAATGCCCGGCAACAACGATCATGAGTGCGGCGTTTGTGGCAGCAACTTACGATTTGCCGATTGACAGTAATTTGGGATTCGCGGCAATCGTGCCTTATAACAACAATAAGTACAACCAACAGACGAGACAGTGGGAGAAACATCCGGAAGCACAGTTTCAGATGATGTATAAGGGATTTATCCAGCTGGCTATCCGCTCCGGATATTATGAAAAGATGAACTGCTCGGTCGTCTACAAGGACGAGCTGGTTTCATATAATCCGATTACCGGAGAGGTTGAGTTTGTGACGGACTTCTCGAAGTGTACGCAGAGAGCCGAAGGAAAATCGGAGAACATCGCTGGCTACTATGCCTGGTTTAAGTTATTGACCGGTTTCAGAAAAGAACTGTTTATGACAACGGCAGAGGTCGAGAACCACGCCCGCAAGTATTCAACAGCGTACAGATACGACCTGGAAAATAACAAGAAGGGCAGTAAGTGGACGACAGATTTTGAGGCAATGGCATTAAAGACGGTTATTAAGATGCTCCTCAGCAAGTGGGGTATTTTGTCAGTGGATATGCAGAGAGCAATCCAGGACGATCAGAAAGTTTACGACGAGGACGGCGATGGAAGTTATGGCGACAACCAGCCGGACATCGTAGAGGCGCAGGACCCGTTCGGTAAGATCGAGCAGAAAGAAGAGGAACAGCAGATCGGTGGCTTAGATTTGGAAGAGGTTGAATAGGAGGAAGAAAAATGCAGCTGACATCAGAAAATTATTATAGCCAGGAGGCTAACAAGGAGTACATGAGTGTATCGGGGTATAAGGATTTTGCCGGAACCTACGGCAAGATGCCTTGCGAGTTCTACGGAATGGAGAAACTGAACGGACGCTGGGAGGACGAAAAGAGTACAGCACTGTTGGTAGGAAGTTACGTGGACAGTTATTTTGAGGGAAGCCTGGATCAGTTCAAAAAGGACAATCCGGAAATCTTCACTCAGAAGGGAGAGTTAAAGTCAAACTTCAAGCAAGCAGAGGAAATCATCGCTCGTATTGAGAGAGATGAATACTTCATGAAGTATATGAGCGGTCAGAAGCAGGTCATCATGACAGGAGAACTGTTCGGGGCGAAGTGGAAGATCAAGATGGACTCATACATTCCGGGAGTGGCTATCGTTGATTTGAAGGTCATGGCATCCATTACGGATTTGAAGTGGGTAAAAGACATCGGCTACCTCGATTTTGTCCGTTACTGGGGTTACGACATCCAGGGTGCGGTCTACCAGGAAATTGTGAGACAGAATACCGGCGAGAAGTTGCCGTTCTTTATTGCGGGAGCTACGAAGCAGACAGAGCCGGACATCCGCATTATCCACGTGACAGACAACTATCTGCAGGAGGCATTGCACATGGTAGAGATGAATATGCCGAGAATCCTCAGAGTTAAGAATGGAGAGGTTGAGCCGGACAGATGCGAATTGTGCGATTGCTGCAGACACAACAGAGTCTTAAAGAAGCCGATCTCGATTATGGACTTAACAGCAGGCATTTAAGGAGATAGGCGGTGACTGAATGGCAGACAACAGAAAGTATTACTACCTAAAGCTGAAAGAGGACTTTTTCGACACGGACGAGATGAAGATTTTAGAGAGCATGAAGGACGGATATTTATACAGTAATATCCTGCTGAAACTCTATCTGAAAAGCCTGAGCAATTCCGGCAGGTTGATGTATAGAAATGTGATTCCGTACACGCCGGAAATCCTGGCAACTTTGACAGGGCACCAGGTAGGCACCGTCGAGAAAGCATTGGATGTATTCAAGAAGCTGGATTTAATCGAGATGCTCGATAACGGAGCAATTTACATGATGGATATTCAGAACTTCATCGGCCAGTCGTCCAGTGAGGCTGACAGGCAGAGAGAATATTACAACCGCATGAAGGCTGAGAAGGAAGCGCTGGCAGGAGAAAACACAGAAGCGCCGGAACTTCCGGAGCCGAAAGAACCGGTACTGCCTGCAGAACAGAAGTCAAATAAGGCGATTGGTAATTACACCACGGATTTCGAGGAACTGTGGGAGGCATACCCGAGAAAGGTTGATAAAGGGCAGGCATACAAGAAGTATAAGGCACGCCTGGAAGATGGTTTCTCACATGAGCAGTTGTATGAAGCAGTAAAGAACTATGCGGCACAGTGCAAGAAGCAGAGAACGGAGACAATGTATATAAAGCACGGCAAGACATTCTTAGGAGAGTCAACGCCGTTCCTGGACTATCTGCCAAAGGACAAGCCGGTTCAGAGCGAAGCTGAGTACGACGACAATGAGAATCCGTTTGAAAGGAGTGAGTGATGATGGATTTGGATTTGCAGAAGGTTTTACCTGCAGAAGCATTCGAGACAGAGCAGAATGAGGGCGACTACATCGGCAAAGACGGACTGCTTTACTGCGGAGTCTGCAGAACCAAAAAGCAGACCAGGTTGCCAGCGTCGGATTTTACCGGCGGCAGGGAGATGATTGTTCCATGTATCTGTAAGTGCAAGGTTGAGGAGAACAAGCGTAAGGAAGAGGAAGAAAAGAAGAGGCAGGAAATGCAGCGTTTGGAAAGATTGAAAGCCAGCAGCCTTATGGACGCCAAGCTGAAATCGGCAAGGCTGGACGGATACCAGGTGGACGGAGACAATCAGAAAATCTACAACCTCGCAGGCAATTACGTGAAAAGGTTCGATGAAATGTACGAGAAACGCCAAGGGTTGTTGTTTTGGGGGACGGTCGGAACCGGGAAGAGCTACACGGCCGCCTGCATTGCGAATGAGTTGCTGGATCAGATGATCCCGGTGGTTATGACATCGTTCGTGAAGATACTGCAGAACATCCAGGGCAACCCCGACGAGGAAGAGAGAATAATGGCGGGACTGAATGCGGCAAAGCTGCTGATTATCGACGACCTGGGAGCAGAGAGAAGTACCGATTATGCGTTAGAGAAGGTGTACAACATCATCGACAGCAGGTATTTATCCGGAAAGCCGCTGATCCTCACTACGAATATGACATTGAAGGATATGCAGGAGTCAGAGGACATCCGATACAGACGTATCTACGACAGAATATTTGAGATGTGCTTTCCGGTAAGGTTTGCAGGCAGAAGTTGGAGAGAAAAGGCGGCGTCGAAGAGGTTCGATGCCATGAAGAATTTAATGGAGGAATGACAGCATGGGATTGATTAAGGTGGCAGAAATCAGCATTGACAAGCTGGAAGATCGCAAGACGGTTACGGCAATCCTGCACGAGAACGGTTATACCGTTGGGCCAGGAAAGAGAAAAAAGACAGAGACCGGAAAGCAGTTAGATTACTACTTGAAGGTGTATGTGGAGGAAGGCACAGACAAGGCAGAACTCTACAAGGCAACAAGCGGAAAAACGAAGGTGACAGCCAAGAAGGTGACAGATAAGATGTCGGCCGAGATTGGCGACAAGGCATAGGAGGCAGAAAGTGGATGAAGATATGAAGCAGATTCGTTTCACAATACCGGGACAGCCATTCGGGAAACAAAGACCGAAGTTTTCAAGAGCAGGGGCGTATGTCAAGACGTACACCCCGAAAGAGACCACCAGTTATGAAAACCTGGTGAAGCTGTTTTATAACGAAGCAGCCAAAGGAAAGATGTTTCCGGAAGGGGCAATGCTGGATGTTAGGATAATTGCATATTACGAAATTCCGAAGTCCACCAGCAAGAAGAAGCGCAGGGAAATGTTGGAACACAGGATCAGACCAACCAAGAAGCCGGACTGGGATAACATCGGCAAGATTGTTTGCGACAGTCTAAACCTGGTAGCATACCACGACGATTCGGCGGTTGTGGACGCACAGGTAAGGAAGTTTTACTCAGAAACGCCGAGGATTGATGTGATGATAAAGGTCGTAGGACCGGATCAAATTTAGGAGGTAGACAATGGCAGGAAGAAAGAAAACTGAAACAGTGGAAGCAGAAGTTGTTGAGACAGCGGTAGTACCGGCAGGAAAAATGGAGTTCAGACTGATTAACCCGACAGAGGATGGTTTTCTCAGACGCATTCAGTGGAACAAGGAAGAGTTGGAGGCTGCAGCAAGAGCCAAGATCGCCGGTTACGAGAATGTGGTTTACACCGAGGAAAATATTAAAGCAGCGAAGAATGACAGGGCAGAGCTGAACAAGCTCATTAAGGCTATCGAGGAGAGAAGAAAGCAGGTAAAGAACATCATCAATGAGCCTTATGCAGTGTTTGAGGCAGAGCTAAAGGAAATCACGGCACTTATCAATGAGCCGGTTGCACTGATCGACCAGCAGGTAAAGGCATTCGAGGAAAAACAGAAGGAAGAAAAGAAAGCGGCTATCAAGGCTACCTACGATGAAAATATCGGAGATTTGGCCGAGGTATTGCCGTTTGAAAAGATTTTCGACAGCCGTTACCTTAATCAGACATATAAGCTGGCAACCGCACAGAAGGAAATCGTGGACAAGATCGACACGGTTAAGACGGATTTGGAGACTATCGACAGCCTGGATAGCAAGTATAAGCTGAATGCGAAGGATGTGTATATCAAGACCCTGGACCTCAGCAAGGCACTGGCAGAGAACAAGAGGCTGGCAGACCTGGAAGAAAAACTGGAAGCAGACAAGCGCCGTAAGGCCGAGGAAGAGGCTGAGAGAAAACGCCAGGAAGAAATCCGTAAGCAGAAGGAAGCTGAGGAGCAGGCAAAGCGTGAGGCAGAAGAAGCGGAGCGCAAAGCTGCAGAAGCTAAGAAAGCACAGGAAGCCACCGCAGAAGTCGAACAGACAGAACCTCAGTCCGAAATGGGTAAGGTGATTGAGTCTATTGAAAAATCGGCATTCGCCCAGGCGGTAGCCGGAGAAACGCAGGCAACACCAGCAGCGCAGGTGGTTGATCCGTTCGCACCGAAAGAAGAACCTGAGCAGGAAAAGAAGTACAGAGTACGTTTCTTTGCAGACGGAACTAAGGAGCAGTTGGGGAAATTGGTTGCTTTTATGAATGAGAACAATATCAAATACGGCAAGATTGCAAAGGAGAGTAAGTGATGAATGATTTTGACAAGAAATTGGATTTCGACAGCAATACCTTCGAGGATATGAAGCACGATATGAATTTTGTTCTGCAGAGACTTCTCGGGAATATGATTGAGAAGCAGTCCAACGAAGGAAGTATGACAATCAAGATTGACGTTACCATGGTGAAGGAATTTATCCCGAACTACGACCCAAATATCAAGGGAGAGTCCCGGGAAATCAGCAAGCCACAGTTCAAGCACAAGGTCACATCTGCAGTAAAGATTACCGACGAGAAAGGCGGAAATCTCAACAACGAGATGGAGATGGTTATGGATGAAGAGACCGGATGTTATGTATTACAGCCGATTGCAAACACCCAGCAGAGAACGATTTTTGATTCAGACTTCATGCAAGGTCAGAAGCAGGAAGGTGAAGGAAGCGAGGATATTATCGACGGTACATACATCGATGCAGATGTAAGACCGGCGTTACCTGGACCGACAGATGAAGAGAAGCCTGCGGACACTGAGGAAATAGACACCCAGCCTGCAAAGGAAGAAACACAAGCAGAAGAGAACGGCGAAGAGCCGGGAGATACACCGGCCGAGGAACCTAACGAGGAAGAGCCGGAGGATATTACCGACGACATCCTGGGTGATGCAGACACAGAAGGTTACGATTACGAAGATCCGGAGGAGTAGATATGGGACTGATGAAACCAAGAGTGAGCAGTTATGTAGACAGAGGCAATGAGCTGATTGCAAAGGGCAAGACCAAGCAGGCAATGAACCTGGTGAGTCACGGTCTGCAGTATTACTCAGAGAGGGTTATCGACAGCATATCTCCATACGCCAAGAACGACGCGGGACTGATAGTTTTAGTCCTGCGCCACCTGGCAGATGAAGTCGAGAAGAACAACCCAGGAGCAAAGGAACTGGCGGCTGGCATGGAGAAGTGCGTAGGCAAACCTTCCCTGCAGGAGATTGAGAGAATTAAGAAACCGAACAGAAAGTAAGGAGGCAGAATGAATACACCGGAGAGTGATATGGAGCAGATGAAATTTGCGAGAGAATGGGTAAGAGCGCACGCTGCAAAGAAGATGGCAAAGTACGAGAAAAAGCTGAGAAGAGCCGCAAAGGATTTCTTCGGGCAGCCGGTAGCAATCGCATACTTGAAGCCTGGTGTGGTACTTGAAATCAAAGATACCGGAGAAAAGGCAAAGATTGTAGCGGACGAAGAGAAAGGATAAATGGTATGGCAAGAGGTTTCTTATACGTGCATGAGCGGATATACAAAGGAGAGACTGAGATGCAGACTGAGTTCCGGAAGATACCGGTCAACGGTAAGCGAACCTCAGTGGCAGATCAGAAGAGAGTCCGTAATGTTATCTCAGACAATGCGCATAGAATAGCGCAGGAATGCTCGGTGCTGGTGAGCTATCCCAAAATGAGAATTGAGGGTACTGCAGTCAACCTGGGAGACGTGCATATAATGCTCCCGGACTGCAGAATCATCAGCATTGAGGAATTGAAGAAAATCGAGCGGGGGGGGTGAAATAGGTGCGAAGGCAAAAAGAGACCGAAGAGGAAGCGGTAAAGAGGCGGCAACAAATGTATGGATGCAATGGAAAGTGCTGTGATAAAGTAATTAATCCGGAAACAGGCGAAGGGCAGTATTTCATATGTGGTGGCATAGATACCTGCGACGAAACAAGAGTAGGCGAGTTTATAGGAACGGTAGGGGCGGTACTGTTTATTGTCCTGGCGCCGATTATGCTTATAGCAGGAGTTGCAGCCTTGATATGGTTGAGTATATAGGAGGGAAGAAGATGATTTCAGAAATGGTCGAAACTAGGGACAGAATACAAAACGAATTTTATGAGGAATTTGAAAATATGTCTCAAAAGTTCATAGGAAAGCCGATTGACGCAAGCGTACTTTATACACTTGAAAGATATATGGAGGCCGTGGCTCAAAGAATATCCGCTGAGAATGGAGTACACATTATTTCGGGCAAGGTTAGAGCTAACATATCCGGAACGGTGATGGTAGAAGAGCCTGAAATAGAGATGGCAGATGGAAGCACACGAAAACTGTCAGAATGGTTCGACGGACTGTAGGAGGCGGATGATGAATTGCAAAAATTGTATAAAACATAAAGGCGACTGCGGGCATCACTTCATAGACAGCGATGAACATATACATTATGACATCCCGGCAGAAAGCTCCTGTGACAGATATGGAGATTGCTCGTTCTACACCGAAAGAAGGAGTAGGTTTCAAATACAGATAGACTTGCTGAATGAAAAAGACATAGAGCTGGCAGATTTGAACGTCGGCGTATTGAGAGAAGCACTGGAATGTGCATTAAAAAACGAAAGAAAGGAGTGATAAAATCCCATGAGGTCCCATGATCCGTTCGGGACTTGCAGGAACTGCGGGTGTCATATTATGTGGGTTAAGACAAAGGCTGGAAAGAATATGCCGGTAGACCCTACGATGATCAGCTACCGCAGGCCAGGAGCAGGAGTAAAGGCAAAGGAGAAGATAGTAACGCCGGAAGGCGAGGTCGTATGTGCCGACAAGGTGCCATCCGAGAGTGCAGAAGGCTTTGGTTACATATCACACTTTGCCACCTGCAAGGCAAGAAACCGTTGAGAAAAAGAAAAGCCGCCCCTTTGACAGGAACGACTCGTGACTGAGAATATTATACTCGCAAATGCGAGAAAAGTCAAGGAGGCGACATTATGGCAACGGAGAACAAGGAGAAGGTAAAGGGCGAAGCAATCTTCCCCCTCACGCAGGAACAGATCAACCAAATAGCTGCTATCGGTGCCAAGGAAGGCGTAAGGGCATACAAGGAAGAGCAGAAGAAGGAAGAGCGTAGGAGAAAGAAGGAAGATAGCAAAGTCAGAAAGACAAAGAAGCTGCTCAGTTCGTACAGAAGAATCAAGGCGACATTATCGGACGGAGAACAGTTCACTCCGGAGGAGCAGGCAGAACTGAGATGGAAGTTCGTTGAGGACCTTATGGGAAACACAAGAGAGATAGCAGGAAAGTCCGAGAGGACAATCAAAGATACGGAGCGCAAGCGTGAAGAGGATTTATACTGTGTGTTCCGGATAGAAAAAGCGACTGAAATGTACCGTGAGGAGTGTGAAAAGAGCGGAAGCGAAGAGGCGAAGCGCCGTTACAGAGAGTTAAGCATGATGTACCTGGACGAAAAACCTTATACGGTGCAGGAGATTTCGGAAGTAGAAAACATAAGCGATAAGACCGTCTACAAGGACATAGGAATAGCTTGTGGCATTGTGGCTATTTACTTACTGGGTGCGGATTTCTAAACGCTCCCTGTGGCTGTAAAACAACCTGGTAGAAAATGAGTAGGTTGCATAAAGAATTACCAAGTGGTAATATGCTAATTAGCCGATAACCCAAATGTCACCCCTAAAAATAGCCAGTTGTATTTCTTCCCAACGGCAGGCACGGCAGGGCGAAATCCCTGCCAGTTAGCCGAAGAGGAAATATGAACAATCGGTTAAATAAGGCTATTTCAGTGTACTTAGGCAGGTCTGTATAGTATAATAAAACTATAAACAACCAGCATAAAAGGAGTGATTGAGATGGCAATTTGGATTAGCAGGTATAGCAACAAGGAATTACAGAGTGGTAAGTATTACCCGGTGGGAATAAGCATCGGAACACCGAAGTTTCCGCTGGGATACACGCTGAGAAAGCAGTGCTACTCACTGGCACCGAAAGGCTATATGCTGAATATGGAGCTTGACAGATTCAAGCCTGCATATTACGAGAAGTTGGAAGGTATCGGCACCGACAGAATTATTGATATGGTCGAGAAGATGAATACGGAGGCAAGAGCAGAAGGGAAAGAACTTGTGCTTCTCTGCTACGAAGATGTGAGAGTTCCAGGAGACTGGTGCCACAGAACCGTATTCGCTGAGTGGTGGGCGGAACAGACCGGAGAACTGATTGAGGAGTTATACGATCCGTCAGAGCCGAAGGTCAAGAAGCCTGCAGCTAAGAAAGAAAGCAAGGAACCTGTTAAGAAGGCAGTCGAAGCCAGGAAGGAAGAACCTGGTTACGAGCAGCTGAGTTTGTTTGGTTTGGCAGGGATTTAATCATAACATCCGGAACTGGTGTAAGTAGCACGTGGCTATTCCATAGTTAAGGTCCTGTTCATCGCAGGGTTCCGGTCCAAAAACAACGGCATCGCATCCGAAAGGGTACGGTGCCTTATTTGTTATCACGGAACGTACCTCAGTGTCCTTCGGGTCTGAGGTCTTTTTTGTGCAATATGCTGAGGCAGGTATCAAAAATCCCCGGGTCAGTACCAGGGAACCGCCTCGGCTTTTTGTATATATTGAACAATTTTTAGGGAAGGAGACAAGGATATGGCATTTTTTATGGACCCCGGAGCGATGTTCCTGGGGTGCTTGGGTCCGTCGGAGCAGAAGTTTCTTGTTACTCTGATAGAGACTGCAGCAAAGTCCGGATATACAAGGTTCGTTGAGCCGTGTGCCGGTACTTTTGCAATGGCGAACCTGGCAGTACAGAATGGGTTTAAGCCGGAGCAGATCGAGACCAGCGACGTCAATATGATGTCAACAGTCCTCGGATATGCGATTACCGGCCAGTCATTAGAGCCACTGGAAATCCATGCACAAGGCTTTAGTGACGAAGAGCTTCTTGACCCGGCAACAGCATTGTATGCGCAGCTGTATCTCAGAACCTCGAAAAATGCGGGCAATGATTATTTCTATCAGATACTCACAGACCTACGCCTCAGACGAGAGGAACACATCGAGAGTATCAATCGGCAGATAGAGGTAATCAAGAACCTGCTCGGTGGCATGAGCTACAGACCATTGGATATGTGGGAGCATCTGAAAGAGGTGCTGGACGATCCGCACGCTTTGGTTATTGCAAACCCACCGACCTACTTCTCCGGATATGAGAAGTTCTACGACACACAGGGCAAGATGACCTGGAAGGAACCGCCGTATGAACTGTTTGACCCGGAGACAGGACACCAGCAGTTCTACGGCCTCTGCATGGATGCGAAGGCGTTGGTTATCTGCTACCAGGAGAAGAGAGTAGGCGAAGCCGTAGGATATACGATATACGCCCGATCCGGCACGAGAGCAGATTTGAATGCTTACATCACTACGAACCGGGAGGAAGAGGCAACCGCCCTGGCAAACGGCAAGAAGATAAAGCGCCCGGCAGAGAGTAAGTTACAGCCGTTAGACTGCAGTATGCTTCCGAGAGATTATGTGATCCGGGAAGATAGCAAGGTACAGGTTATCCCGATTAAGTCAGCAGAGGCTCAGTATTACAGAGAGTTATGGACTCACAATTTTGTTGGTTCATCGGCGACGTTCAACAGGGCATTGCTGATTGATGGCTATGTGGCTGGGGTATTCGGCATCTCGAAGATGGCGGCAGACAGCGTATTCGTTTGGTACGTGATGAAGGTGCCACACAAGACATACCGCCTCGGCAGGCTGTGTTATATGCTGGCGCAGAACAGAGATTTTGTAGATACACTCCTGGACAATATCGAACAGGAGAAGGTCACAAAGATGCGCACCGCAATGCTTACCAGGTACCCGGAGAACAAAGAGGTACGAGGCATCATGAAACTGGTAAACAGGGTTGAGGACAAGAAGAACGGCTACAAGCTCACGTATGAGGCTGAACTAGTAGAGGGAAGAACCGAACAGCAGACGCTTCAAGAATGGCTAAGGAGGGAAAACGAATGGCAGAAGAACAGAGCAAAGGCATCCAGCAAATCGAAGGATGCGAAGTAATCTATGATATGGGTTCCGGCTTGGTGATCGCCAAGGTTCCGTTGGATAAGGTTAAGGAGCAGGACATCAACGCCAGGATAATGAAAAACGAGATGCAGGATCAGTTGACCGCTAATATCAAGAAGCGAGGACAGCTGGAAAGCCTGCCTCTTTTTGTTTTGGTGGATGGCAAGCTGGAAATTATCAGCGGCCACCACAGAGTAAAGAGCGCACGTGCTGCAGAGATGAAGGAAATCATCGCTATTGTCGATGTGTCCGGTCTCTCACGAAGCAAGATTGCGGCAAAGCAGCTGGCACACAATGCAATCTCCGGTTTCGACGACGACAGTACGTTAAGAGAAATCGTGAAGATGATAGATGATGTGGACGATATGATTGAGTCATTCGTCGGCAAGGAGATCATGGAAGAACCGCTGGAACAGTACGACAAAATGCTGAGTCCTGCAGTTCAGTTTGATTTTAAGAATGTGACGTTTACGTTCCTTCCGCACCAGGTAAAGGATATGGACGCACTGGTTAAAGACCTGGAATCAAAGGCTCCGGACATTGTGGGCGTGGCATCCTACGAGCAGTGCAAGGGATTTGTGGAGACACTTAGCAAGTATCAGAAGTTTACGGACATCCGAAACGTCGGTGCGGCTATCCACTCCATGATCGAGAACGCCGCTCAGAAGATGGACGACTGCGGTTTCACAGAGGAAGGAGAATGGACCTACCTCGCTAAACTGTTTGGCAGTAATGCGGTACCGGGTGAGTCCGCTTCCGTTATTCAGCAGGCAATCAAGAAAGCTGAGAAGGAAGGGACAATCACGAGTAAGAACAGGTGGCAACTGATCGAGTACCTATGTGCTGACTACCTCAGTGGCAGGTAGTTAATATATGGCAGCTAAGCCAAAATACAATGCCCCTTACCACGATAACTGGGCGTGGTCTTTGGCTGCAATGGGTGCCACCAATGAAGAGATCGCCCTTGCCATGGGAGTCTCCGAACGAACCATTATGCGATGGGCCAAGGAACACGAATCATTCGGCAAGGCGCTTGGAGAAGGTAAAGGCGTATCAGATGCGAAGGTAATAAGGAGCCTCTACGAGAGAGCTACCGGCTATGAGTACGAGGAAGAGAAGAAAATCATTGAGTACGACAAGGACGGCAATGTGAAACCAGTCAAGATTGAAAAGACCAAGAAGCACGTACCGCCGGACGTTACGGCTCAGATATTTTGGTTGAAGAACCGGCAGAGAGACCGCTGGCAGGATAGACCACAGGACTATGTGGATCAGACCAGCGACAATGATGCGGAGGTTCAGATTTACCTTCCGGATAATGGGAGGGACGATTGATGAAAGAGAAAATCGTATTAGCTCCGCAGAAAGGACCGCAGGAAATGTTCTTAGCGACCTCTGCGGATATTTGCATTTATGGAGGCGCTGCAGGCGGAGGAAAAACCTTCGGGCTGCTGTTAGAGCCGCTTCGGTACATGAACAATCCGGACTACAACGCAACTATCTTCCGACGTGACTACACGCAGGTAACATCCCCAGGAGGCTTATGGGACAGTTCACGAAAGATTTACCGCTACGTGAAAGGTTCCCAGCCGTTAAAGACACCAAAACTACACTGGACCTTCAAAAGAGGCGCATCGGTCAATTTCGCCCACCTCGGACGTGATGAAGATTGCGACGACTGGCAGGGTTCACAGCTCACGATGATAGGATTTGACGAGCTGACGCACTTTAGCGAGTACCAGTTCTTTTATATGCTGTCTCGAAACCGTACAGATTCCGGCGTAAAGCCGTATGTACGAGCCACCTGCAACCCGGACGCAGACTCTTGGGTTGCTGAGTTCATTTCCTGGTGGATAAACCAAGAGACCGGCTACCCGATACCGGAAAGGTCGGGAGTGATCCGCTGGATGGTGCGACTGAATGAGGTCGTTACCTGGTTCGACAGCAGGGAAGAGGCAGTGCAGGGAGCTATCGAGAACGGTGTCAAGCCGGAGCAGGCTGAGACGATGCCTAAGAGCGTGACGTTCATTGCGAGTACGCTGCATGATAACAAAATTCTGATGAAGAATGACCCAGGGTATTTAGCCAACCTGCAGGCAATGGCTCTTGTACAGAGAGAGCGACTACTGCATGGCAACTGGAAGATCAAAGCTGCCGCAGGCTTGATGTTCAAGCGAGTAAAGGTAAATATGCTGGAAGAAATACCGCCCGATGTTATCAAGTGGGCGAGAGGCTGGGACCTTGCGGCGACATCTGAGGATGAAAAGGGAGACCCAGCATACACAGCAGGCGTGCTGATTGGAAAGAGAAGAAACGGACGGTACATTGTGGCCGACGTTATCAATCGCCGGTTGAGTTCGTCCGATGTGAGAGAAATTATAAAGCAGACCTGCATAGCTGACAGGGCGAAATACGGAAGGGTAGCAACAAGGCTTCCGCAGGACCCAGGCCAGGCAGGTAAAGACCAGGCACAGAGTTTTATGAAGCTCTTGGCTGGTTTTACTGTTAAGTGCATTCAAGAGTCCGGAGACAAGGTAACGAGAGCAGAGCCGTTCTCGGCACAGTGGTTAGGACTTGAAGGCATGGATAAGGGCAATGTTGATGTGCTGATCGCACCGTGGAATGAAGAGTATTTCAATGAGTGCGAGAACTTCCCACAGTCCAAATTCAAGGATATGGTGGACGCAAGTTCATCGGCATTTACGGAGTTAGAGAGTGGTGCTACATACTCAGCACCGCCTAAGGATAGCCAGTTAGGCAAGAGCAGTTATTGGAATAAGTGAGGTGAGAACAGATGGCTAACAAAGAAATCGGTCGCATAGGTCAGCGACGCTACGGAGGAACAATCTACGAGGAGTTCCTTCACGAACTGAGAGGCACACGAGGAATAGAGGTCTACCGTGAAATGTCAGAGAATGACGATGTGGTAGGTGCGATCCTCTTTGCTATCGAGATGCTGGTAAGACAGTGTGACTGGAATGTAGAGCCGGGAGGCGACACCGCAAAGGACAAAGAAGCTGCGGAGTTCGTAGAAAGCTGTATGCACGACATGCAGGACACCTGGACGGACACAATTTCGGAAATCTTATCTTTCCTCACTTACGGTTGGAGCTTCCACGAGATCGTGTATAAGCGCCGTATGGGAAATACGAAGAACCCAACCACGAAGAGTAAGTACACGGACGGTTTGATTGGATGGAAGAAGTTGCCTATCAGAGCGCAGGAAACACTCTACCGGTGGGAATACGACAACGAGGACAATCTTCTGGGAATGACTCAGATGCCGCCACCGGACTTCGGAACGTACACGATACCAATGAGTAAGGCATTACTGTTCCGTACAAAGAGCAGGAAGAACAACCCTGAAGGGCGAAGCATTCTGAGAAATGCCTACCGATCCTGGTATTTCAAGAGACGAATCCAGGAGATTGAGGGCATCGGCATTGAGAGAGACCTTGCAGGACTCCCGGTAATGCACGCTCCGGAAGGTTTGGATATTTGGGATGATGCAATCGACGAGAATAAGCGTACCCGGATTGCCCTGGAAAATATGGTAAAGAGCATTCGCCGAGACGAGATGGAAGGTGTTGTGCTTCCTGCAGGTTATGAGTTGGAACTGTTAAGTTCCGGCGGCACCCGACAGTTTGACACGAATGCAATCATCAACCGCTACGATACCCGAATTGCAATGACGGTACTGGCGGATTTTATTTTCTTAGGGCATTCAGAGACCGGTTCTTGGGCGTTGAGTTCCGATAAGACGGAGTTGTTCGCTATGGCAATCGGCGCATTCCTGGATATGATCTGCGAGACATTCAACAGCCAGGGCATCCCGCCGCTGATTGATATTAACGGCGAGCATTTCGCAGGCATCACGGAGTACCCGAAGATGTCCCACGGCGACATTGCAGATGTGGACGTAACGAAGGTTGCGGCATTCATCAAGGATATGACCGGCATCGGAATCCTGGTACCGGACGACGGACTGGAAGATTACATTCGCCAGGTCGGACACCTGCCGGAGAGAACAACAGACGACAGGACAGTAGACCAGCGGCGCAAGCAACAGGCAGAGCAGAACCAGCCACCGGAGCCTGAGACAGCCGTAGGAAGCGATGGAAACGACGAAGGCGAAGAAATCCCCGACAATGTGGTGGAAGCCGCTAAAAGGCGATTAGGAAGGAGCGGTACAAATGGCAATAAGGTTCATACGACCAAAGCGAATACGCAAGGCAAAGACACCGGGCAGTCAAGAAGTCCTACGCAGACTTGAAGAGTACCTGCAGAGCGAATGCGACGAACCGGTTGAAATCCTATGCGGGTTTTGGCAGGATCAGCAAGACGCCATCACGTACCAGGAACTCCGAAAGGCAGTAGCGGACGGAAGCCTTAGTAAAGAGACGTTAGAGGCTTGGCAACAGGATTACTCAGTGCTTGTTGCCGAGAGATTACAGTCAATGTGGACGCAGGCAATAGCTGCAGGACCAACCGGGCAACCAATCCTGGATGGTCTCGCTTTTGAGTTCAACACTCAGACACCAGGCGTTCTCGACTGGATCAGCGAAAGAGGAGCTGAGTTTGTTACCCGATGCACAGAAGAACAGAAGGACGCAATAGCGGCACTCCTGGAAAAGAAAATGAGAGAGAGCCACACAGTAGATGAACTAGCAAGGCTCATTCGTCCGTGTATCGGTCTGACAGAGGGTGACGCAAGAGCAAATGCCCGGTATTATGACAATATCGTGGCTACGATGCGAAAAGAGCATCCGAGAATGAAGGTTGAGAGCATCCGCCGGAAGGCATTGGACGCTTCTCAGAAATATGCAGAGAAACAGCACCGGGCCAGGGCGTTCACAATCGCTCAGACCGAGAGCGCTTTTGCTTATAACCGTGGAGCCGATGAAGGCATACGCCAGGCACAGGGCGAAGGGTACCTTGGAACAATGGTAAAGCGGTGGAGTACATCCGGAGACGATTCGGTGTGCGACATCTGCAATGCACTGGAAGGTACCGAGGTAGATATGGACTCCGACTTTGATTTCAAAGGAAAGGTTCTGTTTGCAGGGCAACATATGTTACCACCTGCACACCCGAGATGCGCCTGTGCTATCGAGTATATCGAAGTGGCTGCACCGAGAGGAAGGAAGTGAGAAAGTGAAGAAGTTCTCTGATTTCATCAAGAAGTCTGCAGAACCGCAGATGAAAGAGCCTGCCAGCAATGTGATTAAGGGCAGGTTTAAGATTGCCAAGTCTGACGACGACAAGCACCTGGCATTTGGCTGGGCGAATGTTGCTATCCGTGCTGACGGAGAAGAGATTGAGGACTGGCAGGAGGACATCATCGAACCGGAAGAATTGGAAAATGCAGCATATCAGTACGTGTTACTCTATCGTGAAGGTGGAGAAATGCACGAAAGAGGCGGCGCTGCAGTCTTGGTTGAATCCGTGGTATTCACGGAAGAGAAAATGCAGGCAATGGGAATCCCGGCAGGAACCCTTCCGATTGGTTGGTGGATCGGTTTCAAAGTAACCGACGAGGATGTATGGGAAAAGGTCAAGGACGGCACATATCCGATGTTCTCAATCGAAGGAGAAGCCGAGAGAGTCGAAGTAGAAGATGAAAACACCTTGTAGAAATGGGGCGTATTGAGTTTTTCAGCAGCCTAAACCTTATAATTCCACATACGAGAGCGTAATAAGGGCATAGGCAGTTCAAATTATTCCGTTATTAGGAGAGGCACCGCAAAGGTGTCTTTTTTAATATACAAATCTTGCGGAAAGGAGGAAGCAAAGTGGCAACAAAGTTAAAAAATCTCAGAATCAGCAAGGTTGATTTTGTAGATGAAGGTGCAAATCCGGATGCTCACGAAATTTGGGATATAGTTTGCGATTGCCAAGAAAGCTCAGTAATATCGGTATTTGAGAGACCACCGCCAGGGCACTTGGTACAAAATTGGTACGGAATAGGAAAAATTCTTGCAAATCTGCAAACACTCTCGACACCATTTCACAGCATACCACCACACCGCAAGACACGCAAAGAGAGAATAATTACGACTGCTGCCACTCGCAAATGAGTACAACAAACATTCTTCTGCTTGCGTATGTGAGCCTGCTGCCATTCGGCAAATATTCCTCAGTAACCTATTCAAAAGCAAGGATATATCGCAAATAAGTGTAATTTCTATATTTGCAAGCGTTTTATTCCACGTACCTACTATACACTTTAAATACGCAAATGAGAATTATGGGTATTGACACAACTCGCAAATGAGTTTATTATGTGCACAAAGGAACACAATAAACCAACATAAACAGAAAGGAATTGACGGTATGACAGAGAGACAAAACAACCGACAGGTCTCGGAATATGGCCGGCTCATGGGAATTAAAGAGCTTATGGCTTATACCTCACTTGGCAGGAATAGCGCATTAGAACTTGGTAAAAATGCGTGTGCGATTGTCCGGATAGGAAAGCGTGTTTTGTATGATCGTAAAAAGATTGATATATGGATAGACCAGCAAGCACAGGATATTTGACCGAGACTGCATCACAAGGCCATAAGCGTTCAAGGTAAGCTACGGAACGCCTAAGCATAAATCAAATAACAGAAAGGACAGAGAGAAACATGGAAAAACTGGATAACCAAATCGAACAGAAAGAGAGGGAACTGCAACAATTAAAGAGTTACCGCCAAACAGCGAAAATCGAGGAAATTGCCACGATAGATCAGAATATCATTTCGGCGGAATTACAAATCAAGAGATTAAAGGAATCTCAGCTACTCCAAGAGTTCAAGAGAAAAAAGGCTATACCGAATGACAAGCTCCTCCAGGCAAAGGCTCACATAAGGGAAATGATGGATCAAATCAGCAACGAGGGAATACCAAATGACGGAAACGATCCTCGTCTGATTGCATCAGAGAGACTTTTGCATTTCACGGAACAGCTCGACTTGCTTAGAATGGCAAGCCAGGAAACGGAATTGCCGGTTTCGGATAATAGCATATTTACGGAACAGTTCAAGGCATACATCAATGCGAAAACCGAGAAACTCAAAACCGCAAGAGAGCAAATCGCCCAAAAGGATAAAGAAATTGAGAAAACAGAACAGCTTTTAGAGACAGCAATAAAAGAGGGAAATGCGGAAAAGATTATTGAATATTCGGACTCTTTGGAAACTGCAAAAAAGACAAGAGCATATCTCGAACCTATGGTAAAGGAAATCGAGAACAGCGAGACATTCGCACCGGGCACAATTTCCAATGCCTGGAAAGAAATCTGCGATATGTATAAGCATGAATGGAATATGAGAATTGAGATAATCAACAGGTCATTAGAAATCCATCAGAGAGCCTGCCAGGAATTGATTACATTCGCAAACCTTCTGAACAGCCTGCGCTATGAGATACAGCGAATCGGAACAGAAAACGGCTCCCAGGACCAGATTGTAAAATACAATGCACAAATGAGTGATATGTCAGACCTGGACCAGGTAAGGAATGTCAAACGAGACCAATACGAGAGCTTATACCGGTATATTTATTTTGACCGTTCAAAGTTATTGTAAGCAATAAGAAAAGGAATGATAACGTGTGGAATTTGAAACAAGAGAGTGCGGGTTCAGTGAGAGAGCGAGATAGAGACAATGAAATATTAGTTAAACAAATTCAGACCGGCCAGGGAAAAAGAAAAGAGTTACTTGAACGGCTATGGCTCGACAACCTGCCATTGGTTCAGAAAATCATACATGAAATGACCGGCTTGGAACGATGGAAATATTCAGACATCCAGGATTTCGAGGATTTGGAACAACAAGCGTTCCTCGGCATACTTGAAAGTATCGGGAAATATGAACCCGACAAGGGTTACAAATTCTTCACGTTTGCCATTCACTTTATACGCAAGAGTGTACTCCGTTACTATGACCGTAACGGACAGCTCATGCGTATTCCGGCATACATGAGAGCGCACATCAAACGATACGCCCAGGAATGTAAGAAACGAAATGAGTGCCAACAGCCTATAGATCATGAGAGCATACGAGAAAAGCTCGGAATGAGTAAATTGAATTACGAGAGTATGAGAAAAGTCATAGCCAGGCACGAGACAGCCAGCCTTGATACATACTTGAATGAGAGCGATCCGGAATCGGGAACTCTGCAAGATATTATTGCAAGTAACGAGAACGTGAGCCAGTCAGTCATAGAATCGGTTACGGATCGTGAATTGCACGAGCTTATGCAAAAGGTTCTGAGTGTCCTACCGGATAATGAGAGAAATGTTATAATGCTACGTTTCTACCAGGGCCACAGCATGAACCATATGGCAAATGAATTTCAGTGTTCAAGACAAAATATAAGCGATATTCTGAAAAGGGCATATATCCGCATTAGGCACAGCAAATATGCAAATGAGCTTATTGACTTTCTTCCGGAATACTCAATGAGAAATGTGTATGAAAAGTACGAGACAAAATACACGTCGGACAAGGAAAAGTACGAGAAAGCGTCTGAGAGATTGGCAAAGGAATTGTCAGAGAATGAAAGGAACCTGCTACTATGACCGCAACAGAATGGAAAAAGATTGAGAGAATGGCGAAAGGTATCGCCTACAGGAATGGAAAGAAACTTGCAAAGGATCAGCGAAAGCCAACGGACAATAAGAGCGAAATGGAATCTGAGAAAGCAAGAAAAAGGGATTATATCCTGAGCCTTCTTGAAAGATACCGCACTGAGCCACCCGACAGCAAGGAAAGAAAGACTATGGACCGGCTTATTGAACTGCACCGAGAATATCCGGAAAAAGGCTACAGAGATTTTCACGGAAAGCACGTACCATTTAAGGTCCGCCACAACCTGCTTGTCCTGGCTTTTATTATCCGGGAACCAAAGCCAAAGAGCGAAATAATGAAACTGCTCGGCATAAGCCAGGAATCAGTTTATGATAATGTGATACAGCAAGGTATAAGCGATCTCGTTCAGCTTTACTATGGCTATGAGATATAGGCAAGGCAAGGGCATATTCGCCCCGCCCTGCCTTTTCTTTTGCCTATCCTCACAATTCCACACCGAGAGCATAAAGAACGCATCCGACAAGCGTAACGACTTCACAGCACAATGGAAAGGACATATCACTATGGGAAAAGAGACAGAGAGAATATATACATTTACGGATAAGGAACTAGAGAGACTGGTTCAGATATCTGCAAGAGAGTCAATAAAGGCATACATCAGCGAAACGGAAAAGATAGAGAGCAATCGCCATAAAAGAGAAATGAGTGATCTGCTCCAAAGATACAGGGAAATCAAAGCCACCCTTAGGAATACCGAGGGCATATCCAGCGAGAGCGACAAAAAGCGTCCGGAAAATGAGAGACTGATTGCACGAATAGAAAAGGCATCCGACCTGTTCCGGATTGAGTGTGAGCGTATAGGCACACCCGAAAGTGCCCGCCGGTTTAAGGTAATGCAAGGATTGTTTCTCTCGGACAGAGCGTATTCTACACCGGAAATTGCGGAAAAGTATATGGTTACGACAAAGTGTATCTACAAAGATTTGTCATTGATTTACGAGAGAATGGCTTTCTATTTTGCCAGGGTATAAAGGATTGTTTCCTGCAAAGTCAGACTGCAGGTTTGAGTGAGTGTCCGATATGTCACCCCTAAAAAAGGACAGCACCAGGGAAATGCAATGTACCGGAACAAACCGGCCATTGGGAAAGGATATGGAATGATAGAACAGCATCAAGCGAGAGCACCGCCCCGATCCCCTGCGTCTATCTTCCAGGATTAGGAATGAGACAAGACAGCAAGGTAAGGTATTACATCAACAAGAAACAATATATACCGAGTGAAAGCGTGCTACTCTGCCATACGGAAATTGACGGCATAAAGAATTTTACGGAACAGAGCTTATACCGAACTGGCAAGGGTACATTCTTCATCGTGAATGAATGCAAGGATTGTGAGACAAAGGTACAGCTATTGACAGAGGACAGTGCGTTTGAGTTTATGAATGACCATACTGCGTGTATCGATACTAGAAATTACGACAAGGTATTTGGAAAACCGGAAAAGGGATAATTTGACCGTATAGGCAAAAAAAGAATAATAGGCTCATATTTCCTCACAAGAGACAGTAAAAACGCTCCCTACGGCTCTAACGGCTTCATAGGCACAAGAAAATGGACTGCCATACCTGCAAGAAAGAATAGGCATAGGAATATTGGTTCAAGGTCCACAATGGGAACAGACTGCAGGTTTGGAATTTATCGACGGAATAGAGAATGATAAAAGGCGGCATCAAAATAACCAGCTTTATACTGGATTGATAAGATACTGGGAACAGGCCTGGCAAAGGAACAGGATCAACAGGCAAATGAGCATATATTATTTTATCTCTAATATCTATCTCTATTCTCTAATATCTAGTAAAGAAACCATACAAGAAACCTTGTAAGATTTCTTACAAAAATTTATGAGAAAAATAATAGAAAAGAACCTGAAAAGCCTTATATTTCCTACATTCCTACCGAGAGAACAAAAATATTGCCACTTGGTAATTTGAGCAAATGCACCTGGAAATGCACCTGGCTTTCAAGGATAAATGCACCGGGTTATGCACCAAATGAACAGAGCTATCCGCAATGGGAACCGACTGCAGGTTTGAGTGCATTTCATCCGGAATGATTGCACATTTTGCATATAAAAAGGCACCCAGCTCAGAACTGAGTGCCTTGCCTAACTGTACAGAAAGGATTGTGTGCAACATGAATTGAACATATCACAGATAAAGTGAAAACGCAAGAAAAAAGAAAGGGCAAAGACTATGAGAAAATTCAACGATTATGTGAAACAAAACAGGAAAAGGCAAGGCAATGTTCGGAAAACAGTGTCCGGGAAATATAAGATTTGTAAAAAGGACAACGGAAAGCACCGGGTATTCGGATATGCCATTATAGGGAACGGCGAAAAGGAAATAGAGAGCCAGCTAGGTTACTCGGTCTCAGTGAAAGATTTGGAACTGGCAATTTATGAATTTATCCGGAATATGCCAACAAATGATATGAGCAACCCGGTACACATCATAGAATCGTGTGTGTTCACGAAAGAAAAGCAACAGGCAATAGGCATCCCTATAGGCATCCTGCCACCATTGGCATACTGGATAGGATTAGAAATCTACGACAAATCAATTTGGGAAATGATAAAGTCCAGCGAGTTCCCGGTATTCGCAATAGAAATCGCAGGCTCTACGGCACAAGAGTAAAAAGCATACTCGGAAAAACAAAACGGAACAGAAAAAATCCCGGAAAGGTAAACACCTCTTCGGGATTTGTACCCAGGCAATGAGACAGCCTGCATCTGCTTACTGGTTCAGCAATCGGGATTTTTGAGCATTGTATTCGTCCTCGGTAATGGCTCCGGCATCCAGCAAATTCTTGAACTTCAAGAGTTCGTCTGCAACTGATCCGTTCGGTACCGCCTGCACCGGCTCCGTATCGCTTTTATCTTCAAGGGCATTGGCAAAGGCAATTTTCCATTCCTCCAGCTTGGTAAAGAAAAAGCGATATTCGGCATCCTTCGTATGAATTACGAGAATTTTTGAAAAGAGCCTTTTAGTTTCCTCAACCTCGGTAATGTCAGCTAAGGGAATGTCAAAGTCAAAGTCTCCACGTGTGAGATTTACGAAAGCACCCATAACAGCGATATGGGCCAGGGAATGTTTTGAGTAAATGAACCTCTGATTTGTGAGCATACCGTGTCCGTTCTCCACGACTGCTCCCTTGACCTGGTTACAAAGTCCTTGCAATATGATCTGTTCTGCCATTTTACGCCTCCTCCTGGCTCTGTACGCCTGCTTTGTTATTGCTTGGCTTTTCAGAGTCCTTTACATCATCAATGGTTAATGCGATTGTCTGACCGTCTCCGGTCTTAATCTGCAACTCGCAACCGAGATAATCACAAATTTTTAAGACATCAGAGATAGAAAAAGCATCTTGTGAAAACTTATTCCGCACACTCTGTACAGATTTGTTAAGACATTCGGACAAATCGGCGGGTTTGCTATCCGTGAGATTAAGGACAGCTCTAAGCTTGTTTGCAACTGACATAATAAATAACCTCCTACGTTATGAACTATTTGAAACTAATTAGAGTATAATGCTATTCGTTATTAAAGTCAAGAAAAACATTATAAAAATAATGAAAAACATTATAAAAACCCTTGACATATATAACGAAATACATTATAATATAATTACAAACAAACAAATAATAACAAAAATCATTACAAACTGTGAGCGAAAATAGACGGGAGTACCGAAAGGGAAAGCAAGAATATTACATAACACTGGGAACGGATAAGGGAGATTGGGATTGCAAGAGTGCATAGATACTTAAACAGCCACCCAGGGCTCACAAGAAAGGATTGAGAGCATGAGTTATATCGAGAAAGTAAACAAGGAAATTGAGAGACAGACAAAAGAGTACGGTATCACACCTGCAACAGCAATTTACAATATGGCACTGACCGCAGGAATCAGCAATTTCAATCCTGCAAAGGCAACTGAGACAGAGATAATGGTTATCGCAAGAGCGATTTAAGAGAGAAAGCGAGGGTATAGGCTATGACAAATAGACAGATTGACAACAGAATTAAAAAGCTCCAGGAATTAGAGAGACAGAGAAAAGAGATTGAGCAAAAAGAAAACGAACTGAAAGCGGAAATTAAGAGAGACCTCGAAAGCAAGGACATCGAAGAATTACAGACCGGCAACTTCATAGTCCGGTGGAAAACAATCATCAGCAATTCACTTGACAGCAAGGCATTAAAAACAGCGTTTCCGGAACTGTGCGAACAGTTTACGAAACCGACAAAGAGCAAACGCTTCACGATAGCATAAGGCAACCGGCACCGCCCCCGAAAGGGGGAACGGGCCATAACCCATAAATGGGAGAGATTGCCACAGAGCTATCCTCCCACACAGAAATTATAGCGACAGATCAGCGAACGGGAGGAAAAGCGAATGAGTAAAGCAATCAAGACCACAGAGACAATGGAACAGTTATTTGAAAACTACAAAGCAAGCGTGAATGAGGAATCAGCATTGACACCGGAACAGAGCGAGACATTGACCGCCCTGGAAAGTATAACGGATCAGGTTCATACAGACAGCGAATATGTGACCTATCAGAGAACCTACGACAAAGCTATTGCATACGCAAGAGCGTCTGAAAAGGCCGGCTTTGTGCTCGGTTTCAAAATGGCTATGAATTTAATGAGCGAGTGCCTGGGATAATGTCCCCGGCATTTCGCCGGAAAGGACAAAATATGGCAAAGAACAGAAAAGACAACCGCGGGAGAGTGCTACCGCCTAATGTAAGTCAGAAATCAGACCTACGGTACATTTGGAGAAAAATGATAAATGGTACCCAGTATGTTCTTACGGATAATGACTTGAACGAACTGAAAAAGAAAATCATCACAAAGGAATCACAGCTACAGAATGGTATCTACAGCGACATTCCGAAAGCCACGCTTAATGAATGGTTTGAGAAATGGATGGATATATACAAGAGCAATTTGAAACTTACGACCAGGGAATTATATACCAGGTATTGGAATAACTACGTGAGAGAAAGCAATATTGGTAATATGCGTATTGACCGGATCAAGAGAGTGCATATCGTGGAATTGTACAAGGAACTGCTCGAAAATAAGGAACTGGCAACAGCGACAGTACATACCCTGCACGTAATCATATATGGGTGTTTCGAGGATTTAGTCCAGGACAACGCCCTGCAAAGCAACCCGGCCAAGAAAGCATTTTCAAGGATAGGGAAAAGACCGGCTAAGAAAAGGGAACCTCTCACGGTTAAGCAACAGGAAAATTTCATCACGTTTGTTTCAGAGTCTCCGACATACCGTGTGTATCTGCCTATGTTCTCATTCTTCCTCGGAACCGGGGTTAGAGTGTCTGAGCTAATGGGATTGACCTGGAAAGACATTGACCTATTCCAGGGTTCGGTCAGCATCAACCACGCTATGCACTACACGAATGTAAACGGCAAAATGACATATCATGTAACTACGCCAAAGAGTGAGAGCGGGAACAGGGACATACCTCTGCTTATGGACCTTAGAAAGCAACTCGTGCATCTGAGAGACATTGACAATTTGACCGGCTCACATGGCACCGCTACGATTGACGGATATACGGACTTCGTGTTTCATACATCAAAGGGAATGCCCTACTCGATAGCCAGTATCAATCAGATTATCGCCAGGATTGTAAAGCGATATAATCAGCAAGAAACTGAGACTGCAGGAAAGGAAAACAGAGATCCCGAACTGCTACCGGTATTTTCTCCGCACATTCTCCGACATACATTTTGTACAAGGTTTTGCGAAAACGAAACAAATGTCAAGGTCATTCAAGAGATTATGGGACATAGAGATATTTCAACGACAATGGATATTTACAGCCATGTGACAAAGGAAAAGTCAACAGAAATTATGAACGACCTGGGAAATAAGATCAAAATATGCTAACTCCATAACAGCTATTCACATATGAGAGCCTGCACCAATGCCATGAGCAAAGGTACCGGCTCTCTTTCTTCGTGCAAATTTCGGTACAAATTCAAGTACACATAAAGGACAATAACAAATCAAGATAAATGATAAACACCCCCGGCACTCCGCAAGAAAAGCCTATAAGGACAGTAAAGGATAAAGACAAATCCTACCTACTGGAAATTTGGGATATA